>Ga0310124_10000226_pt1 | contig 38532 bp, 39 predicted proteins | sample CB11b_AW_Bot5_MG_FD_203507 | JGI IMG/M metagenome (GOLD analysis project Ga0310124, IMG submission 203507) | Marine microbial communities from Western Arctic Ocean, Canada - CB11b_AW_Bot5 | ecosystem: Environmental > Aquatic > Marine > Oceanic | place: Canada: Western Arctic Ocean | collected...
GATCACCGTTGACCTATGCTGCAGAGGTGAAGACGCCGGCGCTGTTGCTGCACGGCGAGCAGGATTATCGATGTCCGATCGAACAGAGCGAACAGTTTTTTGTGGCGTTGAAGCGCCAGAACAAAGAGGTCGAGTTCGTGCGGTTCCCCGAGAGTGCGCATGGATTTCAGCAGGCAGCGCATCCCAAGTTGAGGCAGGAGTATTACCAGCGGATGGTGGATTGGTTTGCCAAATATTTGAGCTGAGTGGCTTGCTCGGGTTGCATCCGGCCCGCACAATGACATAGTCCCGTTCCAGTCTCCATCGCCGGAAGTCGCCACCTTGGGAAACACCGCAGCGAAAGCACGCATCTGCTGCCTCGATCTGGACACATTTTTCGTTTCCGTCGAGCGACTGTTTCGGCCCGACCTGATCGGCAAGCCGGTGGTGGTGGGTGCTCTCCCCGGCCCCGGCGGAGAAACATCCTGGCCCGGATGATCACCCTCAAGCTCCGCTACACCGACTTCGAAACCCTGACCCGGGCGCGCACGATCAAGGCGACGAATGCCGAGACGCGGGTCCTCGCCTGTGTGAAGCATCTCTTCTACGACAACTACGACGGGAAACGCGAGGTCCGCCTGCTCGGTATCGCCCTGTCAGGCCTTGAGAAGGGGACGGGCCAACTCGAACTCCCGTTCGACGAACGGTCGCGCCCCAACATTGCGCTGGCGATCGACGCGGTGCGCGATCGCTTCGGCTACGACGCGATCCGCCTGGGACTGGAGCAGTGATCAGGGGGCAACGGTAAGGCCTTTTGCATCACACCCAGTAGAGCCCATGGCCCTCGGCGCCGGTTGCCAGGTCGATCATCAGCCAGAAGGCGATGGCGGCGAACTGGCCGAGGATGAGACCTAGGAAGAAGGGGCGCACCCGTTGCAGCAGGCGTGGTCCACCGTAGCGGATCATCAACGCCTTCCACAGCCACACGAGGAAGACGCTGAACCACATGTGGCGCGTCAGCATCATCTGTGAAACGGCGAGCCCCATGGGATGGACGGGAAAGGCCAACACGTGGGCGCGGATCCAGTAGAGTCCAAGCATGACGATGCCACCTACAACCATCAGTACCATGCCGGCAAAGTCCGGTCCCGCTGGCTCGCGCAGATAGTGAGCGGCAAAGTCAAAGGTGTAGCGGGGACCGTTGATGAAGAACCAGTTGTTGGCGTTGTTCGCCCCGGTCTGATAGGCGTAGTACAGTGTCGACCAGATGGACACGCCCAGGCCCAACACGACGGCGAGCACCATGGCGATGAGCACGATCCACTTCCGTTGCACCGATTCTGTCAGCTTCAGACCGTTGGCGGCGGCAGCCATCACGAAGGTGCGCACATCGCTCATCCACACCTGCCCATACGACAGCACTCCGATCACCCCAGGTGCGCCCATCAGGGTCGTGCCGAAGACGGACCGCACGACGGTGGGCGTGATCAACTGCGCCCGCGTCGCCGCCAGGCCTGACTCGCAGAGGATGCGGGTGATCCCCAGGAATGTCGCCATCGCCACGAGGACAAAGGTCAACGCCGCCCAGATCGGCACGCCGGCGGCGATGAGCCAGCCCGTCATCAGCACCAGTCCGATGATCAACTGCAGATACACACTACGCATGGAAAAATCGCCACTGTCGGCTTCTGACGGCCGCAGTGCCGAACTCCAGCTCTGACGCAGGTGCTGCCGAGCGGTCCATACGGTGTACCCCACCAAGGCCATCAAAGCACCAAACTGAACGAAGGCCATGATGGGCCCCCCATCGCTCTGGGCGTAGATATCCAGGTCCAGTGTCCGTGTCAGACCGATCATGGTGAAGTAGCCGGTGAGGACGTACCCCGCCAGATAGAACAGCCAGATGCTCAAGGCTACCTCCTGATGGGTGAGGTAGGCGAAACCCATCATCGGGAAGCTGAGATTGACGGAAAGACTCGGCATATCCGGAATAATGGGAATGCTGCTGCCAAGCACGACCTGTGGGATAAAGTGGTGGTAGGCATGCAGGCCGTTCATCGATGTGACGAGAAATGGGATGGCGAAGCCCAGCCACATCACCGGATTGCGGAAGAAGGAGTTCAGAGCTCTGCCGGAATCCTGGGAGCCCATCACCAGGGGTAGTTGCGCCAGTGGATAAGCCAGACGCTCGTGTTCGATCCACTGCTTGCGGAACAGTACAGCCAGCGCGATCATGACCATGTACAGACCGAGGAGGATCGGCATCCAGGCCAGCAGAGGCTTGATCCATACCATCCACGGAATCGACTCCCCCTTCGAGATCCCTTCATAAAATCTGCGGATCGCGTCGTCGCCCTGTGGCACGAGCCAGTGCGGGATGTGGGGTAAAAGATCCTGGGCCCACTCGTTCTCGTCGGACGCCAGATATTGCGCGGCGGGCAGGATCGGGATCAGATACAGGGTCAGACCCATGGTGCAGATGGAGCAGGCGATGGCCGACATCAAATAGGTGATGGAGAGCTCGCCGGAGGACAGGGAGAGTGTTGGCAAGAAGCGGCGCAGCACGCTGTTTACGAGCAGTGCTGTGACGAACAGCAGGAAGATTGCCGCCGCTGTGGTGAAATCGATAGTCAGGTAGGAGCCGCGCACGACGAGGGAGTTGTATGGCCCCCAGAAGGCGATGAGCGCACACATCGCCGAGCCGACGATGAGGGCGCGCGCCGGGCGCACGAGGCTGGTGTCCTGCAGAGGGCTGTTCATCAGCCCCTCATGTTACCGCACGACCGGCTCTAGCTCAAGGGGACTGGATCGACCGGAATTGGGACCACGGGTCAGAAGGAACAGCTGACAGCAACGGCATATGGTGAGGATGTTACGTTGACAGGCCCTGAATAATTGCATCATGGACTTTTGGATAGAACATATTCTGGTCGGCTTCTCCCTGCAGTATGTCCAGCGCGCCATCAACTCCAACAGCCTCTCTGTACGTAGGGCGATGGTCATGTGATGGCGAACACGGGCTTCCCACAACCCCCGCCGACCGCCAAACTGCGAGAACAGAGCCTGATCTCGGGGGTGAGCGCCGGCATGAACCAGTGGGAGATGCTGGCTGACTTCGGCCCTGGACGCGCCGACGGAGGTGATCGACAAGGCACGGCGTCTCGAACAGGTGAGTGAGCGGCATGGCGTCGATATCAAGGCCGCTGCCTCGCAATTCGCTCTCGCCCATCCGGTGGTGACCGCCCTCATCCCCGGCACGCGGCAGCCCGCACGGGTGCGCGAAAACTTCGAGCTGCTGAAAGTGGCGATCCCCTGTGACTATTGGGCGGAACTGAAAGCAGACGGACTGCTACGTAATGACGCACCGGTGCCGGACTGACCCGACAGGACTGGGACTAGGGTGGATTGACGCCAACGACGTAGGTGTCCGGATCGGGTCGGTGCCAGAGTATGGGAAAGCGTTCCGCCGCTGACTGCAGGGCGGGCACCAGGAAACGACCGGTGTGGGAATAACCGAGTTGCTCCACGATCGCATAATCGACGCCGTGTGCGTCGAAACCGGCGACCACCGCCTCCGGCTCCTTGAAGGCGTAGACGATGGTGCGGCGACCGGAGACCACGTGCATCCAGAAAGCCTTCCGGCAGGTGACGATCGCTTCCTCCGGCGCGTTGGCCCGCAACCACAAACCGGCCTCCATGTAGTTGCGCCATTCGGGCCGGTAGTCGGCACGACTCGCCGCAGCTAGCTGCACAAGGGATGTCGATCTGTCGAGCCGCCGTGACAAACCGCCCCGCACGTTGCCGACCAACGCCATGCCCAGCAGGACGGCGGCAAGAACGAAGGCGGTTGGCCCCGCACCTTTTGATCGCAGCCAGAGGACACCCTCGCCGATAGCGGTTACACCGCTCAATAACAACACCGGGACCAGGGGAAGGATGAAACGATCCCCCGGCCAAGGCCACAGCACGACGGTGCCAAGAAAGAAACCCATGTAGATCAGCAGCAGCTGGTGACGCCGCTGTTGCACGCTATGCCAGACAAAACCTGCCAGCAACGCCAGCATCACCACCGACCCGGGCGTGAGGGCCGAATCCGTAGGCTCGAAACTCGGCCACAGGGTGCCCGTAAGCCCCTGGGCGAGGTAAAAGTGGATGTGCCCGGCAACCCGCTCCCACAAGCCGCCGAAATCGAGCAGCCCCTCATCGGGAAAATAGGGATTCACCTGGAGCAGTTGCTTGAGGTAGACGCTGCTCCCGCCGGCGGCGCTGTTGCGTAATGCCCAGGGCAGCATTGCGGCGAAACTGATGCCACCGACAAACCCCGCCCGCTGCCAATCACGACGCAACAGCAAGAGCGCAATGGGGGTGCCGATCAAGACGATGCCGACGCTGCGGATATAGTAGGCGACAATGGCGGCAGCGATCCCGGCCCAGAGCCATCGATTGTGCCGCCAGCCTTCGCGCTCGATGCCACGCTGCAGACACCACAGTGCCAACAGAGAGGGCGCCAGAAATGGTACTTCCGACATGACCTGATGGCTGTAGTCAACGGTGAGGGGGTTCGTTATGGCCAACGCCGTTGCCGCTACGCCGCCAAGACCACCGGCGACCTGGCGGGCCAGCAGGTAGAACACGGCCATGCCGGCAGCAAAACTCAGGACCACCAGCCACTTCATGGCAACCCAGTCCGGCGTGCCCGTGCCGGGGCCCGCCCAGCCGTCGAACATAGCCGCCAGCGGTGCCAGTAGGAGAGGAAATCCCAAAGGATATTTCGTCGCCGTGCGTGGCTCGGGGAGATTGGTGTAGGTCAAACCCTCCCCGTTGGCGAGGGATCGCGCCAGTGTCACAAACTCCGTGTTGTCACCGCTGATGCTGAGCTTGGCATCGAAGGTCGAGCCGCTGATCAACAGTGCTAACAAAGCCGCCACCAGTGGCCCACCCCAGCGCGCACTTGGGTGGTCGAACCAGGTGGTGAGTCGCGTTAGAATTTCAGGCGTCGCCGGCGGCGTAATGATCTCGGTCTTGCTGCGCTTACTCATGGTCATCTGCCCCAGTCGCTGGCTGCGCCGCGTAATGCGTCAACAACGTGTCGAGGGCGGTGTGGTGCGCCCGCACCCGCTGTGCCATCGGCCATGCCGTCGAGGTTTCCGTCGTCAGTTTGTGCGGCGTGTGATCGCGCAGCAACACGAGGGGAAATCCATCGCCTCGATCCATGCGCTCTTGGCTTGAACTGGCCAACACGACGCCGTCCTGCGCTGGCCAGCCTTCGATCTGGGCATCTCGATTGATCGCACAGATTGGCTCGATGGCGGCGATCATTTTGGGGCCGGCAGCGACCACGCCGAGTCGATGTTCATAGAGGTAAAATCCTTCCGTCTCCCAGTCTTCGTGGAAGTCGAGTATGAACCGATAGCGCCGCCCGCGGAGAAATTCCCGCAGCAGTTCGATCTCGGGCACGTCGGTCCGGTCCCAGGACCAGTTGATGTCGACGCCCTGGGCGGTCTCGCGGATGTTGCGCACATAGCCACTGGGATTGGTGCAGGGCAACACGTCGAGTCCAAATCCGCGGGCCCAGGCGACGCTGTCCCGCTCCAACACCTGCAGCGCCGCTTCCACCGTCGCCGGTTCATCCCCATGGGTGCCGGCAATAAGCAATACGTCCGGTTCGGTGGCACCGATTCTGGCCAATAACAGTGGCATGCCCTCTACCTCTCCCAATTCCCGCAGGGCATGAGAAGTGGTACGCACGCGCTTCACGATCGCGGCAAAATCACGCACGACCGGGGTTGGACTCACGCGAAGGCTGGTTCCGCATTGTCCTGCGGTTCATATCCCAGCACGCGCCGGGTCTCGGTCAGGTCATAGATGTTGCGAGTGTTGTCGCTGGTCGCATAGGCGACGAAGAAACCCAAGGGCATCGTCAACGCCTGGCGGAAGATCTGCACACAGTCGCGATGGCTGAGCCACACGGCCCGCATGTAATCGGCTGCGCGCGTACCCTGCAGGCTGCCCGGATCGTCGTCGGCCGTGATCCAGCCGATGCGCATGGCGACAAACTCGATGCCGTAGCGTTCGTTGTAGAGCTTGCCCAGATGCTCACCGAACAGTTTCGACACGGCATACAATGAATCGGGGTTCGGCGGATCCTTCCCCTTCATGGCCAGTTGTTTGCTCGGATCGAGGGTTTCCGGCGTCGTCAACACGGCGTTGCCGTGCATGACATGGTTCGTCGAGGCAAAGATCACGCGACCCACGCCGGCGCGCCGACACTCCTCCATGACTTGGAAGGTCGCCTCCACATTGTTGTCGCGCACGCTCTGCCAGTCAGCATTGGGACTGGGGTCAGCCGCCAGATGGATGACGGCTTGCAGTCCTTCGAATACGCCCTGCACGTCGGCGGCATTGTCAAATCTCACGGCCGCAACGTCTTCACGCTCCGTGCGGTCAAAGCGCACCAGGTCGTGTTCACCATCAAGGCCGGAATGAAGTACCGTGCCGACAGTGCCGGCGCCACCTGTGATCCCGATGCGCATGTGTCGTCTCTGTCTCCCACAGGGGTGAATGCTGTGATGGGGCCAATGAAACCCAGGACTTGAGAACTTGCAAGAATGCCCCCTCGTCCTCCTGCTTGTTGCGGGCCCGCCACCTGCCTACCCTTGCCATCCAACCAGCAAGGATAAATCATGAACGAGCGACCCAACCTTCTCTACCTGCACTCCGACCAGCACAGCCCTTTCGTTATGGGTGCGTATGGGGATCCTCTGGTGCAGACACCAAACCTCGACCAGTTGGCACAGGACGGCGTCACCCTGGACGGCTGCTATTGCCCATCGCCAATCTGTGTGCCCTCGCGAATGTCATCCCTCACCGGTCGATACCCGCACGAGAATCGGGTCTGGACGAACAGTCACATCCTCGACTCCGCCATCCCCACGTTGGCTCATGCCATGGGCGCCGGAGGGTATCGTCCCGCGTTGGTGGGCCGTATGCACGCCGTCGGCCCGGACCAACTGCACGGATATGCCGAGCGTCTTGTCGGTGACCACGGCCCCAACCAGCCAGGTGGTCGCGGCGCCGATCACGGCGACTTGAGCGGCACGGCGGGACCGGCTCGCGTCAGTCTGACCAAGTCGGGTCCGGGACAGTCCGCCTACCAGGTCCACGACGAGGACGTCACTGCCGCCGCCGTGCATTGGCTCGACCGCTACGGCGTGCGCCACCGTGCCGGCCAGGAAAGTACGCCCTTCTCCCTGTCGGTGGGTTTCATGCTCCCCCACCAGCCCTTCGTGGCCCGTCAGCAGGACTACGCCCTCTACGAGGGGCGCATGACGATGCCGAGGACGCCTGAACCATTTTCTAACGATCTACACCCGCACATCCGCGCCTGGCGCGAAGGCTGTGGCATTGTCGATGTCCCCGAGGACGAGATCCTGCGGGCCCGCACCGCGTACTGGGCACTCGTGACCTGCATGGATCGACTCATCGGTCAAATCCTCGAGGCGCTGCGAGCCAATGGTCTGGAAGACAACACACTGGTGGTGTATACCTCCGACCACGGCGAACAGGTGGGCGAACATGGTCTCTGGTGGAAGCAGACTTTCTACGAGGACTCGGTGCGAGTACCGGCCATCCTGAAGTGGCCAGGCCGGTTGTCGCCAAATGTGCGCAGCGATCGCGTCTGCAGTGGCCTCGACCTGAATGCCACCATGCTCGACGCGTTGGGCTGTCCACCATTGCCACAATCTCGCGGTCGCAGTCTGCTGCCGCTGCTGCAGTCACCGAAGACAGCACCCTGGGAGGACATCGCCTTTTCGGAGTTCTGTCTGGACGGTGCCGGCGCTGGTGGACCGACGGGCGAACACGGCATCGTCCAACGCATGGTGCGTCGCGGCGATTGGAAGCTGAACTACTACGACACTCAGCCCAGTCAGCTGTTCCACCTGGCCGAGGACCCGCGCGAACTCAACGACCGCATCGCCGACCCCCACTGCGCCACCATTCGAAACGAGTTGCTGGCGCTGGTGCTCGATGGTTGGGATCCCGCCCTGGTTCGCCAGGAGATGGCCCGCCACCGCGCCGACTTGCCAATCCTGAGGGGATGGGCGAAACATGTGCAGCCCGCTGATACCTGTCGCTGGAATCTACGACCCGAAATGGACTATCTCGATACCGGAGGGCAATGATGGCTCTGCAAGTTTTCGATTACCACAACGACATCCGCAATGTCTTTGTCTCGCCCCAGATCCGCTCGCGCTTTCTGCGTATGGAGCCAGGCACGGTGGCTGATCGCCACAGCCATGACCTGGGGCACGAGATCTTCCTCATTCTGGAGGGTAAGGCGCGCTTCGAGATCTCTGGCGAGGTAGCGGTTTTGGAACCGGGGCAGATGTGTGTTGCGCGTATCGACGAACCACACCAGGTAAGTGTCATCGGTGACGAGGCGATGACGATGTATCTTTCCGTCACGCCTCATATCCAGCCTACCCACACGAGGCGTGGCGACGAGGGTGAGCGTCTGCCGATCCGCTTCATGGCCTCCTCTGCATACGATCAAGAAGAGTCCCGCATCCCCATCGATGAGGAGATCGACAACTTCGTCGAACTGGCCGAGTCGGCAGCGTCCATAGCGAAGACCGCCGCCGAGGAAGCGCGCATGGCCGGTGCCCGCCTGTCACGTGCACTCGGTTCACGCAGCACCGATGGCACCGATCGCCAGCGCGAGATCATGTGGTTCGGTCTCTACCGCACCTTTGACAAGCTCTTCGAGATGGCTGATCAGTGGAACAAACTGGCGCCACGCACGGGAACTACGGGATGACGAGTAGAATTCGTATCGGCGTCGTCGGCTGCGGCGCCATCGCCCAGATCCAGCACCTGCCGAATCTGGCCTTTCTGAGCGACGAATTTGATGTCGTCGGCCTCTGCGATGTGTCGACGACTCTCGCCCGTGGTGCCGCCGAAGAGTATGGCGTCAGCGCCTGGCACACCGAACTCGGCGCCTTGCTCGACAGTTCCGCTCTCGACGCTGTGTTGTTGTGTCAGACCGACCCCAAGGTTGATGTCGCTTTGCAGGTGCTCGAATCCGGTCGTCACCTGTTTATCGAGAAACCTGTCGCCTTCGTGCCAGAGGATGTAGACCGCATGGCCACCGCCGCCAAGCAGGCCGATGTCGTGGCGCAGGCGGGATACATGAAGCTCTTCGACCCCGCCTTTGTCTTGGTGGAACGGGAGGTCGCCGGCATGCGCGACGAGCTTTGTTTTGTCCAGATCAACCACCTGCACACCAACAACAGCCATCATCTGGCCCACTTCCGCCTGCGGGCAGCCGACGACCTGCCCTCGACTGGCGGCGCTGAACTCGGCCTCCGACGCCGAGCCGACGCCGATCGTGCCCTCGGTGATGTCCCCGACGATGTGCGCTCAGCTTTTTTCCATCTCGCGGGTAGTATGATCCACGATCTTTACGGTCTGAGACAACTCTTTGGTCCCCCTGACAAAGTGGCTGGCACGGAAATCTGGAACGACGGTCTGGGCATTACCACGGTGCTGGGCTGGGACGACGGCCCACGCTGCGCGGCGACGTGGGTGGAGTTGGAACGGATCCGGCATTTCCACGAAACGCTGGAGATCTACAGCGCCGACCGTGGCGTCATTCTGTCGTACCCTACGGGATTTTCGCGCGGACAGCTGAGCGAGGTCACAGTGCGCGGGGTGGACGACGGAGGGCAATCCTTCGAGCAACGGCCCGCGGTGGACTGGGAGAACCCCTTCGTCTCCGAGTTGCGCCACTTCCATGCGTGTATCACTCAGGGCGAAGCCTGTCGAACGCCACTGGCAGCGGCACGCCACGACGTCCAACTCGTTGTCGATATCACCCGCGCCGCGTTGGCTGCCTCTACCTGAAGAAGAATCTCTCCGCCGTCTTCTGCAGAATCTGCTCTCGTTCGGCGGCGCTCAGAAAGTCCAAACCCTCTTCCATCAGGGCCACACTCGCCGCGTAGGTGTGTTCTGCCTGTACCTGATACGGTGCATCACTGGCCCACATCAGTCGCTCCGGTCCGAAGGCATCGACGACGCGGCGAATCAGACCACTCAGATCGTGATAGGGTGGGCTCTTGGCGCCCAGGGCGTAGAAGGCGGAGACCTTCACCATCACATTTCCATACTGCGCCATGCCGCACAGAGCCTCGACATCCTCCTGCTGAATTGGACCAGCGGCGCCGATGAGACAGAGGTGGTCGATGATGACGGGTGTTTCGGGAAATTCCTCGCAGCGACGGGCCAGCGACGGCAGTCCATCGGGACCGATGAGGGGACAGAGCGCCAGCTGGTGTGTGGTCCCGGCGGCAAACATCCGCGTAAAACCTGGACCATCACACCAGGTCGCCGCTGCTGTGTCTCGCCCGTAGACGCGAAAACCATACACACCCTTTGCGGCGAGTTGTTCCATGTCGGCCTCGGGCGTGGGACCTGTGCAGTCAACGATACCGATTCCAGCAAATACGCCTGGATGGTCCTTCATGACTTTCAGCATGTATCGATTGTCGGCGGCGTAGTAGCTCATCTGCACCAGCACGACACGATCGACACCGCAGGGATTGGCATGGCCGAGGATCTCTTCGGGGAAGAACGTGCGCGGCACCGCCTGCTCTGGATCATGGCCTTCAGCGAATGGATAGGTGGACAGATCGTCGGTCCAAACGTGTACGTGCGCGTCGATGTGACCCATGGTCTCCCCTCAGCCTCTTTTCAGTGTCCGATGAAGGCGGGCTTGTCCGCAGCCTCACGAGTGCCGCCCACGGGGCGTAGCTGACCACCACCGGTAACATCCCACAGACGACCGTCCCGCTCACCCCCGGCGCCGTGCAGATGAAACCAATCGGTCAGCACACCGTGCAACTCCTTGCGGCGCGCCTTGGCGCCGGCGTCATCGATCAGATTGGTACGTTCGTCAGGGTCCTCGGCCAGGTGATAGAGTTCACCAGGCAGGTCCTGACCACGATCGACATACTTCCATGTTTCTGTACGCACCATTCGTGACGCACCATACTCGGCATAACGGGACACGCCATCGACAATCACGCTCTCGTTGCCGCTGGCGTCGGCGGATCCGGTTAATAGATTCGCAAAACTTCTGCCCGGTCTCTGGCCACCTTCAGGTTCGGGAAGTCCCAGATATTGCAGCAACGTCGGGAAGAAGTCACAGGCCCCATACAGACCGGAAGCGACAACGCCTTCTGGCACGTGACCGGGGTGGCTGACAAGGAATGGCACGGTCACCGAGTTCTCGTACATGTTCAGCGGAAACGTCCCGTTGCCCTTGCCCCAGAAGCCGTGGTGACCACAGCTGAAGCCGTTGTCACTGACAAATACGACAAGCGTGTCGTCCCTCAACCCGAGAGTTTCCAGGCGGTCGAGGAGACGGAGGACATCGAGATCCATCGCCGTGACGGCGGCGAAATATCCCTGCAACATGTCGCGCTTCCCCAGACAATTCTCGCTGAGTCCGTGGCCCTTGGCCCATGGATGGATCGGCTCTTGAGGGCAGGATTCGAAGGCACAATCGGCATAAGAATCGACGATATCCTGCGGGTGGCCTGTCCACGGCGAGTGGGGTGCAGTGTAGTGCACGCCCAGATAGAAGGGTGTAGCCTCTTGCGTCTGGTCTGTTGCTTGTCGGTCAAGAAAGTCGAGGGCATCGTCAGTGATTCGGTTCGTCACGTATCCGGGTTCGTCAATCAGTTTCCCCTCTCGGATCATCGGCGCGTCGTTGTAATCACCACCACCACGCTGATGTACATACCAGTGGGAATAGCCATTCTGCACCAGTTGACTGTTGCCCAGATGCCACTTTCCTGACAGACCCACGTTGTAGCCATGGGTGGCGAGCACGTCCGTGTACGTCACTTCATCTTCCAGATAGGTCGCCGCATCCGGGCCCGTGTTGCCCTCACGGATCCAGTCGTGGACACCGTGTTGTGAGGGCATACGACCTGTGAGAAAACTCGCACGACTGGGTGAACAGACCGGGGATGCGCACAAAAAATGCTCGAAACGAATACCCGTCGCGGCGATGCGGTCGATCCCTGGGGTACGGATCTCGTCGTTGCCGGAACAACCCGTCGCCCAGGGGCCCTGATCGTCGGTGAGAATGAAAAGAACGTTGGGAGAGCTCATAGGTGGCCGCTATGACTCGTCGTCAACGCCCTCAACAGAGACAAACGTTTTCGTCGTCGTAACCGACTCGCGGAGTTCCTTCCACGGTTTGTACTCTGAACTCGACATGAAGCTGTCCAGCGCCTCCTGGCTGGGCCACCTGAAAATCACGACTCGGCTCGGATGCCAATCCCCGACCACCACATCTACTTTGCCATCCCTTGTCAGATATTGGCCGCCAGCGGCTTCGACCATCGGTTTCACCGCTGTCTTGTACCGTTCATAGGCCTCGGCATCGTGAATTTCATTGTCCAGGATTAGGTAGATCGACATCTCTTCCTCCGATCTTTAGCAGACTATGGATCCAAATTTTCAAGAAGGTCACTGTCCATATCAAGCCGACGATAATAGCAGTCTCTGGCCATGCCTTGCGAGTTCTTCGTGTGACAGATGCCCTGGCCTTTTGGGCGCACGAGATAGAGTAGAGAATTCTGCTCGCAGTTGACTCTTATCTCGATGAGATCAAAGGAATTTCCGGACTCTTCGCCCTTGATCCAGAGTTCATTTCGAGAGGTGCTCCAGAATGTGGCGATGCGAGTGCGCCTGCTCCTCTGCAGCGCTTCCCTGTTCGCGTAGGCCACCAGAATGACCTCCCTGGAGTCGGCATGCTGAACGGCCACCGGAATCACTTCAGCGCCTCGCGCCGCAATGGTGGCCAGCTTGTGGAAGTCGAGTTGTAGCTCTGTGCCCTCCTCGAGCTCGTGTGCTGCTGATCCACTATCTGTCATTCTTGCTTCGTCTCATTCTCTTCGGAGGAGTCTGACGCGAGATTTCACCGAGGCCCATCTCAGTCCTTCCACACCTCCACTGCCACACGCTGGCCGCCATTCGACGACTCCACTGCGGCATCGGCTACAGCCTGGACGCGGTATCCCGTCACGCCATCACAGACCGGTTCTCTGCCTTCGCGTGCCGCCGCTGCAAGATCCTCCAGCATGGGCTGGTCGAAGTAGGGTGCCTCCAGGGGTGTCACCGGAACCTGCTCGCGCCCCGCCTCGGTATCCACTTCGATCGATTCGCCCCCGAACTCCAGACCATCGATGACGATGCGACCCTCCGTTCCATCTACCTGTGCGGTATCCCGTCGCGGTTTCGAGGTCAGAATCGTCGAATGCACGCCAATGGTACCATCGGCAAAACGCAATAGCAGCGCATCGGAGTCATCCACTTCAAACTCCTTATGATGCACGGTATCCACCAGACCACAGACCTCCATCGGTTCGCTGTCGGCCAGATTCAGCAACACTTCAATCCGGTGTACCGCCATCTCCATCAGCGCCCCCCCAATACCGGGCTGTCGCTGCCAGGCGTTACCGAAACCACCGCCACCGCTGTAATGTGAACGAGTGCACACCTTGGGACCAATCTCCCCGGCGGCGATGCGCCGCTTCGCTTCCAATACCTGAGGGAACAGGCGTCGGCGATAGGCGACACCCAGTGACACTCCGGCGGCGCGACAGGCTTCGATCATGCGACGGGATTCGTGTCGATCGAGAGCCATGGGCTTTTCGCACAGCACATGTTTGCCCGCTGCAGCCGCTGCCAGCGTGTATTCACAATGGGTATCGGATGGTGTCGACACGACGACGGCTTCGACGCTGTCGTCCGCGAGCAATTCCTGGGCCGAACCGTAGTGCGCACATCCTCCGAACTTGTCGGCAAACTCCTTGGCTTTTTCGGCGTCACGACGACATACGGCGACCAGATCCAGCACATTGGAATGGACCAGACTGGGCGCGAAGGAGTTTGCGGCGATGGAGCCACAGCCGATGATACCGAATCTCATGGTGGAATTCCCCTGTCAGGGTAAATATGTTGATGAGTGTAGTGCTACTCGTAGAAAAGGAACGCCTCGTGCCCAACATTCTCCTACTGCGTCACTCCGCCGGCTTCGAGCACAGTTATCTGCCCGACTGTGAAGTCGTCTTCAAACAACTCGGCATCGAACATGGCTGGAACGTCACCACGACGCATCGTCTCGACAAGGTCACGCCCGAGTCGCTCGCCAAACTCGACCTGCTCGTCTTCGCCACGACGGGTAACCTCGATTTCTCCGCTGAGCAGAAGACAGCCATCATCGACTTCGTGCATGACGGCAAAGCCTTTTTCGGCGTGCACAATGCCACCGACACCGGCTATGACTGGCCGCAGTATGGTGCCATGCTCGGTGGCTGGTTCGATGGTCATCCCTGGCACCAGCAGGTGGGAATCATCGTCGAAAACACCGACCACCCCGCCACACGCATGTTGGGCGAACGCTTCGAAGTCACCGACGAAATCTACACCTTCAAGGACTGGGACCGGTCGAAGACCAACGTCTTGATGCGGATCGACAACGACAGTGTCGATCTGGCCAAAGGCAATCGCGAAGATCACGACTACGCCATGGGCTGGTATCACAACTTCGGCAGCGGGCGTGTCATCTACACCGGCCTCGGTCATCCCGATGCGTTATGGTACGAAGATTGGTTCCGTCAGCACATCACGGGCTGCGTCAACTGGGCCCTGGGTCAGGATTGAGCTACACGGGGTGCACATGGGGTCATTCCAGTTCAAAACCCCGCGTCTTCAGCCGCGCCTGAAATTCCCGGTCGCCGCTTTTGACTCCCAAACCGCTGCCGGTGTCGTGTCCTGCTGCAGGCAGTGCGCCGCCAACTCCCCCGCCGCTTTGCCGATGGCGAAAGGTCACGCTCTGCACACGATCCCCCTGGGTGCTTGCAGCGATGGGACGACACCGGGTGAGGACACGCAGTCGGCCGCTGGCGACGTGTGGCGCCAGCATGGCACGGATCGTCGTCTCGTAGACCGCCGGCTCCGCACACAGACGGGACTACCGCCCCCCGGATTCAGTCGTGGGTTCGCTGTCGCAGTTAGCGGGTAATGCTGTCTGTAGTAGTCACGCACACCGTTGCGAAATCGGCGGTAGCGCGCCGTGACCCAAAGGACTCGATCCATCGATTTTCGTCAGAGCGGCACCGCTTGCGAAGTGAGTTGACCGCCGAGCCAGTCCGTCTCTTCTGTGAGGATCACCGAACGACCCGCCTCGGCGGCAGCCAGGGCAGCGGCAACACCGCCGGTGTCGCCACCGGCGACGAGAATGTCGCAGCGCAGTTCCTTCACGCCGAGTCCGTTTCAGGGTGTTGCTGCTGGAGGGACCAGGTAAAACGGGGACGATAACCGAATGCTTGCTCAGCCCGTACGCAGCTCAACGGAGATTGGCGTCCGCCCAGCTCTGAGCGTGACTCGGTGTCGGGAAAGTGCGTCGCCATCAGCTCCGTACTGTCCACATCGACGGCGACCTCGGCGCCGGTGATGTTGAAAACCCCGGAAGGTGGGTCCTGTGCCGCCAACGCCAGACGGCAGGCAGCAGCGGCGTCGCGCGCATCGGTTCGGGTCCACAGCAATCCACTGTCCGTCGCTGGATCCTCGTGTATGGCCGCGATTTGCGCCGGCAACTCGTCAGGCCTTCGCACACCCATGAAGCGAAAAGAGCTGATCTGCAGATCGTATCGATCGTGAAAATATTCCGCCGCCTGCTCCCCGGCAATCTTCGATGTGGCATAGCTGTTGAGCGGGCGCAGGGGGTGATCTTCGTCGATGGGTGCATACAAGGGCGCATGGCCGAAGAAGCCGTACACCTGCGCCGATGAGGCCGAGACAATTCGCGTGATTCCTAGATCGGCACAGGCCTGGAAGACATTGTACGTCCCACACACATTGTCGCCGTAGGTTCTCGTATCCGGCACAAATCCGGCATTCGCCCAGGCGCCTATGTGTGCAACGGCGTCGGCCCCTGCCAGGGCGCCGCAGACCTGTCCTGCGTCGGTGAGATCCACCTGCATGTCAACGTCAGGTGACGACGGGTTGACGATATCGATTCCCACCACGTCGTGGCCCGCCTGGCGCAGATCACGAACTACGTAACGTCCGATTCGGCCGGCACTGCCGGTGACAACGATTCTTCTGCTCATAGGGTTGATTGTAGACCGCTGGAAGGGTGGTCACAAGAGTGTCGACCGACTCGGCCAAAACAACACCGATGCTTTCCCCTTCCTTGACCAAAGGAAATGTGCGTAGCACAAGGACGATTCCGTCCTGTTGCGAGCGCATTCACTTCGACTCGATCACCCATCATATCTGTCACTCTGCCGAGCACGTCACCAACGCGGACCGAATCACCGAGTCCAACGGCGGGTTCGAAGAAACCCGTGATGGGCGACTGATTCTGGATCTGCATGTGACCCGCGCCCTCGCTATTGTCTTCGACCATGACCAGTTCACCCATCACATTCACACAACCTTGTACATACGCTTCGACGCCGGCTGAATCACAGGTGGCGGCGCCCAGGTATTCGACATAGATCGCGGAATCCCCGCATCTGCCGCAACCGAGAGGGAACGTCCCGGTAACGGCAACGTGCCCCAGACGACGCCGAGACCAAAGGCCCGCGCTATGCGCCGCTGGCAATCGAGTACTGCGGGTTCCGCATGCAGCCACACGCGGCCCCCGGTATGTAGGTCGATGTAGTAGTCGGCTGAACGGATGGTTTCACTCAACGCGTAGGCGATCTGCTCGGTTATACTGCCGTCGAGATTACCCGGGCAAACCCTCGCCAAGTCGAGACCATCCTCCGCCGTCCTCTCGCCGCGGTGAAAAGCCGGCTCGTTGACGACGGGCACGAGCGCCACCGTGCCACGTATCTGACCCGGCAGGAGTTCTTTCAGTAGACGGCGAATCGCCGCCAGGGTTCAAATTCGTCACCGTGTAAGCCGTCGGTAATCAACAGCCGCGGGCCGGCGATTTCGCCGTGGATCTCTCTCTGGTTAAGGCGAACCGGTGGCAGCAAGAAGGCCTCCCTTGTGTCTGGGTGAAAGATGGCGGATCGTTTTAGCGACGTCGTGGTCAACATACTCGGGATGATCTTCACCACAGAGCTGACTGTTTCGCGCATCGGCCTGGGCACGTTCGAACTGAGCTTGCCGTATGAAATCTGCTAAACCCGGGAACCTGGGGATTCTGAGGGAACTTCATGCATATCAACGAACTATTTGATCTGACCGGACAGGTTGCCGTCGTCTCCGGTGGGTACGGCATCTACGGCCGGCCCATCTGTGAGGCTCTCGCCGAGGCGGGTGCCCACGTTGTGATTGCCGCCAGAGACAGGGCCCGCTGTGAGGAGTGCGCGCGCACGTTGCGACAGCGCGGGCTTCTTGTCAGTGCAGAGTGCTACGATCAGGGAGAAGAGGATTCCATCCTCGAACTACGCCAACGACTGAGTCAACGCTTCGATGCGATTGACGTGCTCGTCAACAATGCGGTGAGTCGTCCCATGCGCGCCTACGCCGACGACCTGGATCGTTGGCGGGAATCGATGGACGTCAATTCCACTGGCCTTTTTGCCATCTGTCGTACCTTCCTCGAACCCATGATGGCACGCCGCAAAGGATCTGTCGTCAACATCGGCTCCATACAGAGCGTCGCCGCGCCTCGTTTCGCCCTCTACGCCGACACGGACATGACCACATCCCCCGACTACCATTTTCATAAACACGGTCTCATCGGTCTGACCAGCTATCTGGCGGCATGGGCGGGGCCTGCCAATGTCAGAGTAAACGCCGTGTCGCCGGGTGGTTTTGATACGGGCGACGCACCGACATCCTTCCGTACTCGATACGACGAGCACACCCTCCTCGGTCGCATGGCCGGCCATGACGACATCAAAGGAGCTGTCCTGTTCCTCGCTTCGGCCGCCGCCGCCTATATCACCGGAGAAAATATCAGAGTCGACGGAGGATATTCGCGTTGACGTGGTATGACGCCAGGCAAGCCTTGCCGGGTTGTAGCCGGTTCGTTTCGTTTGCACCCCAAGTTGCAGCAGATCGCCATAGGAGATTGTGCCAATGCTGTCCCCCGAACAGATCGACTTTTTCCACACCGAAGGATATCTGATTCTCGATCCCTGTCTCGACGACGCTCAGGTAGGGAGCCTGAAAGGACGTATCCGTCAGATTGCCGACGGCGACATCGACGTGCCCGGTAACATCCTCGAGTTCGAACCGGGCGCTTCCGGGCGTTGCATGGAGAACCTGCGCAAGATCAATCAGCCAAGTGAGCACGACGAGTTCTTTGTCGATCACGCCCGCAAGCCACAGCTCCTCGATGCCATCGTCGATTTGATGGGCGAAGACGTGAAGCTCTTCGGCGACCAGCTGTTCATGAAACCACCAGGTGGAATCGAAAAAACCTACCACCAGGACTGCCCGTACTTCTCCATCGAACCCATGGCCATGATCACCGCATGGGTCGCAATCGACGATGTCGACGAAGAAAATGGCTGCATGTATGTGGTGCCGGGCAGCCACAAAAATGGCGCCATCGACCACAGTGAACCGTGGATTGTCGGCGAGCGACGCGACATGCGTATACCCGACGCTGCGATCGACTGGCAGCGGGAGCGACCGATCACGCTACGGGCTGGTGGCTGTTCCTTGCATCACGGTCTGCTCCAACACCGCTCCGGTGCCAACCACAGCGATCGCTTCCGTCGCGGTCTGGCCACACACTACATGACGTCACAGTCACGTTGGACGGGCGAGACCGACCAACCCGCCTATCATCTGTTGCACGGCAGACAATACGAGGACTGCGTCTAATGCCAGATGTGAAGATCGCCTGCCTCGGCGGTGGTAGTCTCTACTTTTCCCGTGTGCTCGCCGACCTGGCGCTGGAGAGAGACCTCGCCGGTTCGGAGATTGTGCTCTACGACATCGACGCGGAGAAGGCACAGCTCATGGCCGCCATGGGCGCCAGACTCGCCGAGCTGTCAGATACCGGTCTGCGCGTACGGGCCGCCACAGAGCTCGACGATGCCCTCGACGACGCGGGATTCGCTGTGACCTCCATCGGCGGCAGTGGTGCGGAAGTGACACGAAATGTCTACGGCTCCTGGTATCACAATGCTGACATGCACATCCCCGCCAGATATGGAATTCATCAGGTCATCGGTGACACCGCCGGTCCGGCTGGCATGATGATGGGGCTGCGTTCGATACCGGCCTATATGCAGCTCAGCCAGCGCATGGAGGCGCGCTGCCCGCGGGCGATTCTGCTCAACCACTCCAATCCCATGGCACCGATCATGCGGGCACTGCACAAATACTCGCCCATCACCTCGATCGGCATCTGCCATGGCGTACAGGGCGGTATCGCCGCCGCCGCCAACCTGCTGGACGTGCCCGCAGATGAACTGCAATGTCGCTGGATCGGCACCAACCATTACTACTGGTTCACCGAACTCCGGCACCAAGGAAGCGATCTACTGCCGGAGTTGATGAAGCGCACACGAGAGCGACAGGCTCCCGCGGAGCACGCGATGAGTGCCGAACTGTCGGCGGCCTATGGCTATCGGATCGTCTATCCCAGCGACAGCCACATCATCGAATTCTATCCCTTCGCCGCGCGGGTACGGGATCAGCAGTCGCTGCCATACTCGTTGGCCGAAGCGGCACGTGGTCACGGATACGATGCCTCTCAGGCGCTACCAGAACGGGAACCCGCCAGCAGCACCTTGCGGGCGCAGTTTCTTGACGAATACGGTCGAATTCTGGATGACGTCGAGCTCCCCGAACGACAGGAAGACGGCGTGCACGGTGAGGGCCTCGCGACATTGATCGCCTCCATGGCAAGCGGTCGGCGACAACTCTGCATCCTCAACCTCGCCAACAACAGCGCCATAGCCAATCTGCCAACCACAGCGGAGGTCGAAGTAGAAGCCGTCACGGATGCGACCGGCGCCCGAGCCCTGACCATGGGCGAGGCCCCCATGGTGCTGAAAGGAATCCTGGAAAAGCGCTTCGTCTGGCATGAGTTGGTTGCAGACGCAGGCGTCAAAGGCGACCGCAACACCGCCCTGCAAGCCCTCCTCGTAGACGAAATGGCGATCCCCCCAAAAGAAGCTGCGTCCATGCTGGACGAGTTGTTAGCCGCTTCCGCCGACCTGTTACCCCAGTTCGATAAACCGTAGAGCCGTCAGCTTTGATCAGCCGCAGAGAAGTCGCAGTTCAGACTTCTCTCGTGGCGAGGCGCTTGAACCAGCCCCGATTCTTGGTCCATCGATCAGCGCCGGCGTCAGCCGCCAGGCACCCCCGATGCTTCTGGCGGTACGGGTCGTGCCGCCAGTTCCTGGTCCATCATGAACAGTCCTGCATTGCTGTCAGCGACCATCTTCAACTTCTGCAGCAGATCGTGGGCGACCGACTCCTCCTCCACCTGTTCGTTGACGAACCATTGCAGGAAGGCCAGCGACGCGTGGTCCTTGACTTCCATCGCCAGATCGCACAGTTCGTGAATCTTTGTGCTGTTTTCGCGCTCGCCCTCCAGTGCCGCCTGAAATGTCGCCATCGGTGAATCCCACTCGGTCGACGGCGCCGCCAGTGGCAGCAAGGTCACTTCACCATCGCGGTCATGGATGAAGTCATAAATCTTCAACGCGTGGGCGCGTTCTTCCTGGTATTGAATCCGCATCCAATGGGCGAAGCCCTTCAGATCGTTCGACTCGAAGTATGCCGACATCGCCAGGTATTGATAGGCAGACTGCAACTCGACGTTGACCTGCCCGTTGAGAGCAACCGCCATCTTTTCGCTTAACATCTCCTATTCTCCTTCACTTCAGCTCGCCTCCGCCGCCTGCCGCAGTTCGCTGCTGCGTTCATAGAACGAAGACAGTTCCATCTCGTTGAGAAATACTAGGCCGCGGGTGCCACGAATCAGCGGGCTCGGGTGTTCGTGAAACCACTCCCGTCCAAGGCAGATCTTGATCTTCTCATACTGATCGACCTGCACACGTTGAGCCAACTCCGAAAATGGCCCGTCATGTTCCGGGCTTGGGAACGACGCTTCGGCCTGCGACACGAAGCTGTTCATGAACGATGCATGCATGATGGCGAACATGTTCAATGACACGGGGACGAAGATGTTGGCTTCGCTCGGATGGAACCGATACCAGACGTTGCGATAGCCCCAGACGCGAAGGTCGGTGCGACCGCTGCTCTCTTCGTAGCGCCGCAGTGCTTCGGCGACAGACTGCAGCACCTTGTAATGCGTGTCGGGACCACTTGCCTCGGGGTCGAGGGCGACACTGACCACGTCCGGATTGGTCTTTTGCAGCAGTTCGATCACCGGCAGCACATCCTTGTCCACCGTTGGCTCCGGGGTAAAAATATCACCGGTGTAGAAGCCCAGTCGCAGATGCAGGATATGGGAGCAATCCCAACCGAAGTATCCCCAGATGCACTCCGCCTCCCACTCGCGACACATGCTCTTCAACTGCTGCACATCTTGCGAGTCTTTCTGTCCCGGATAGCGGCTGGCGAAATACGCCCGCAATCCGTCGAGCCGTGCACGCACCGCATCAAGATCACGGGCGCCGTAGATGCCGATCATGTTGCGCAGAAAACGCCGCGCCGCACCCTCGTCCCGCATCTCCTGACTGCGGGCGGCAACACCGTCGAGATATTGCCAGACGTCCCGGTTCCGGCCCTCGAGACTGTCGGGCTCAAAGTAGCCCTCGTCGAGCAACCGGCCGAAATCCTCCCCATCGAGACGTTGCGCCACACGGTCGATGTTGGCGACAACAAAGATGTTCGTCACCGCCGTGAACCCACCGGTCAAACAAGAGAAGTAGTGGGTGTTGCTCGCAATACGCGTGTGCCGCACGATATACGGCAGATAACCGAGCATCAGATCGTCGTGGTGCGGTTCGGTATGCAGGAAGCGGGTATCCGACAATGTCTGGGAGCCACGCTCGATCTTGGCGATCAGACTGTCCCGCACGGCGGTGGTCAGATTTGTGCGCGACTCCTCCCGCTTGCGTAGCACGGCGCTCGCTTCAGCATCATTGGCAAATTCATCATCCGTCAGGTCGACAACCCGCTTGCGTCGTGCCGCCGCCAGATCGACGACGATTCGTTCGACAGTAGCGTCATCGATAACATCGGCTCGTTCCACCAGTTCCAGTCGCCGCCGGCCGAGTAGCTTGGCAGCACCGGCTGTAAGATAGAAGCGGGCCATCGGCAACTTCTGCAACCCCGTCGCCGGATAGTCGATGTGCGGATCGCGCTGAATCGCGTCGGCGACGATGTGAGCCTTCGATTCGCCCGCGGCGATAATGATTGCCGTCGCCTCGGGATTGGCCGTGATCGTGCCGACACCGATGGTGATCACCAACCGCCGCCGTGCCACCTCGATGCCACCCAGATCACCTGCCGCCGACGCCTGGGTCTCATAGTTGACTTCCGTGAGTCGCGTCGTCGAACGATGATCGGAGCCACGCACATTAAACCCGATGTGGCCATCAGGGCCGATCCCACCAAGGAAGAAACCGATCCCACCCAACGCCCGAATGCTGTCTTCGTATTCCTGACACCATTGATCGACGCGGGTCAGCACCTCCTTCTGAGTTTGTACAGTATCATTGCCGGCGGCGCGGTAACGCAATGACAGATCGACGACGCCCTCTTCGCCCCACACCGACTCCAATGTCTGCTCTTCACGCAGACCGATCCGGCGGCAGTCCATCAACAGGGCACGGTCAGAGCGCAGACCGAACCCTTGCAGATAGAAGCGCTCCACGTAGGCGTGAAAGCTGTTGGCCTGGGTGGGGTCGATGGGATAGAACTCGTCGATCTGCACAAAGTGCAGTCCTGCCATGTTCGGCTTGCGGGTGGCATCGACGGCGCCGGCTTCGAGCTCGGACCGAATCTCTTGGGTATCCCAACCAGCAAGAAACCGTTGCACCCATTTGATGAAGTGTTCCGGCGTCTTCCCCGTGGGCAGAGAGATCACCCCTTCGGGGTTCTGCTGGACCCACTCCAGAAAACGCAAAGCCGCCAACTTGCCCAGGGCGGGAAAGTTCCCCACCACCAGAGCCGTTATGCGTTCGTCCGGGGCGTAGCGCGCGCCGAAGACGGAGCTCTCCAGGGCCTTGCGCTCGATCGGGGTCAGGTCGACGTCAGCTGCTGGGGACATGGCAGTTCGCTGGAGACAGTGCGTGGACAAGGATGTCGAAGAAGATGCGCACTGGGCCTGGGTCCAACAAATTATCTGAATACAAAAAACGACCTGCCCCGGCTCACGGGGCAGGTCGTTGAGACTGAGAGCTCGTAGTCTGTGCTGCGGCTCAGCTGGCTTTCTTGACTCGGGCCGCGTATTGGTCGGGCATGCTCTGCTTGACCTGTTCCTCGAGCTCTTCGTCGGTGATGGCACTCATGCGGCTGTGGACCTCGTACTGGTCCATCACCCAGCGCGCCACCTTGTGCACTTTGATCTTTGACAGTCTCTCATCCCCTTCAAGACCGAGAAAGGCGTTCACCCAGAGGGCGACGCCATCGACACCGGACTTGTCCGTGATGGACACGCGCGGCGGCCGCTTGAAGAGGGTTGTCGTGTCGAAGATGTTGTAGATCCGTTCGTCGGAACGCAAGCCACCGGCGTGAATTCCGGCACGCGTCGTATTGAAGTCGCGGCCAACAAATGGATAGTTATGAGCGATATCGACACCGATGGACCGCATGTAATCCGCCATCTCCTGAATCATCAGCGTGTTGATGCCACACAGATCACCGTGGAGGGCGATGTATTCTATCAGTGCACCCTCCAGAGGCGGATTGCCGGTACGTTCACCAAAACCGAAGAGTGTCGTGTTCACCGCATTGCACCCATACAACCAGGCGGTGGCGCCGTTGATGTGCACCTTGTGGAAATCGTTGTGGCCATGCCATTCCAGGCACTCCGGTGGGATGCCGATGTCGTGGGTCATACGGTGGATCATTTTCGGGATCGAGCGTGGCAGCTTGACCCCTGGCGTGGAGACACCGAAACCCATCGTGTCGCACAAGCGGATCTTGACATGCATATCCGCCGGCACCTGCTCTGAGCGGCGCTTCAACTCGGACACATATGGCATGACAAAACCATCGAAGTCGGCGCGGGTCACATCTTCGAGATGGACCCGTGGGCGGATGCCAGCTTCCCAGGCAGCGTCGATGACCTCGATATAATCGTCGAATGCCTTGCGGCGATCCTTCTTCAGCTTGTAGAAGATGTGATAGTCCGAGGACGGCGTCAGCAACCCCGTCTCTTTGACCTGGGCTTCTTTGACGAGGCGAAAGTCTCCCTTGTCAGCGCGGATCCACGAGGTCACTTCCGGGAACTTATGTCCGAGCGCGCGGCAGTCGTCCAGGGCCTTACGATCGTTCGCCGTATAGAGAAAAAACTCGGTCTGCCGGATCACCCCATTCGGCCCACCGAGTTTGGCCATCATGTCGAACAACTTGACCTGCTGCTCGACGGTATACGGCGGTCGTGCCTGCTGCCCGTCACGGAAGGTCGTATCCGTCACGACCAGGTCCCGCTGCAGCGCCTCCTGCGGATCGAAGGAGACCTGTTTGCCATCGATCTCTTCAACCAGGGGACCGTCGAACTGGATCTTCGGCGGCTGCGAATAGTCGAACATGTCGTCGAGCAGATTGGGCTCGTCGGTTTCTTGTAACTCGTACTTCGTCGTCACGTCTTGGCTCCTTGATCAGTCCAGATGCTTGCAGATGAAATCTATCGCCCCACCAACGTCCTGCACGCCGAGGGCCTCGTCCTCGTCCATCTCGATCTCAAACTCCTCCTCAAATCCCGCCATCAACTCCACCGACTGTACCGACTCTGCACCAAGATCGGCGGAGAACGACTGGTTCTCCTCGATCTGGCCGGTGTCGATCTTGAGCACGTTGGCAATCACTTTATAGACCCGTGATTTGACGTCTTCCCTGTTCATCTCGAGCTATCTCCTACTTCGTCGTGAGCTTCGACGCCGCGGCGGCATCGATGATGAAAGTGCAGTCTCCGTGGTCCTGCAGCAGGCTCGCAGGACAATCGACGGAGAACGGGCCTTCCACGGCGGCGGCGATGGCGTCAGCCTTCTTCTCCCCTGTGGCCAACAGAATCAGTCCATTGGCCTCGCGGATGGTGCCAATGCCGGCGGACAGCGCGCACCGTGGCACATCGGCGGGGTCACTGAAGAACCGGCCGTCGCTGTTGGATTCAATCGTTTCTGCTGACAGGCTGACAAGACGGGTGCGAGAATCAACCGGGCTCCCCGGCTCGTTGAAGGCGATGTGGCCATTGCCGCCGATACCGAGCAGCCACAGATCGACACCACCAACGGCGAGAATGCGGTCCTCGAAGGAACGGCATTCGAGTCCAGGGAAACGGGCCTTGCCATTGAGTACGTGGGCATTCCAGGGCTGCATATCGACGTGCTTGAACAGCCGGTCGTTCATGAAGTAGCGATAACTCTGGTCATGATCACCACCCAGACCCCAATACTCATCGAGATTGAAGGACGTTACAGCGGCAAAACTCAGACCGGTATCGCGGTGCAATCTTGCCATTTCAGCATAGGATGCTTCTGGTGTGGAGCCGGTGGCGAGGCCGATGACGGCATCGCTTCGCGCCCGGATAAGGTTGGCGAAAGCGGATGCCGCCTGGTTGGCGACCTCTTCGGCGGTGTCGCAGATCTGTAATTTGATATTTCCTGCCATAGGTCTTGGCGCTGCCTCTCTTGGTTGAAGGGTAGTTGGTGTCTGATCACAGGATAATGTATGCAAAACGGGGGTGTAAACCTGGTTGCGGCACATCATGGCCCCGTCTACATTTTCGCGTTCATCAACAAGTACCTGAGTTTATTGATACATAGCGCACATCACGGAGCCTGTACATGTCTGAGTACCACCCCCTGTCTCCGGTGCAGATCAAAGTACTGGAGGGCAATGGCTGTCGAGCCGAGGACTGGTCTCTCGTGACCGCCGCCGACGGCTTCGATGCCGAACGCGTCCATCGCGTTCGTTTTGTCGGGCCAAACCGACTCGGTGCCCTCTCCGGGCGCGTGCAGATTGAAGGGGGGATCAGCGTGCCATCGGGGTTGGCGGATGCCACGATTGTCAACTGTGAGTTTGGGGCGGATGTCCTCGTCGAGCGTATTGGCGGCCATCTGGCCAACTATGATGTCGGTGCCGGCGTGGTGATCACCGATGTCGGGTCCGTTGTCACTCGACCGGGCGCCACCTTTGGCCATGGTGTTAGCGCCGAAACGGTCAACGAGGGGGGCGGCCGCGAGGTAACCCTCTTCGCCGAACTCTCCTGCCAATTCGCCTACCTGCAATCCATGCACCGCCATGATGCTGAACTCGTCTCCCGACTCGATGCCATGGTGGCCGCTGTCACCACGGCAGCGACTGCCGACCGTGGTCGGATCGATTCCGGCGCTCGTGTCGCTCATGTTCAAGAGATAATCGACGTCCACATCGGACCGGAGTCACGGATCGTTGGCGCCGCCCGACTCTGCAACGGTACGATTCTTTCTGAGCACGCTGCACCGACCCGTGTCGGTTCGGGAGTAATCGCCGAGGACTTCATTTTCTCGGAGGGTGCCAGCGTCGAGGATGGCGTCGTGCTGCACACCGGATTCGTCGGCCAGGGTGCGCAGCTGGGCAAGCAGTTTTCGGCCGAAAATTCGGTATTCTTCGCCAACTCCGAGGCCTTTCACGGCGAGGCCTGCGCCGTGTTTGCCGGCCCCTATACGGTGACCCACCACAAGAGCACCTTGCTGATTGCTGGCATCTACTCGTTCTACAACGCCGGCTCCGGCACCAACCAGTCGAACCATATGTACAAGTTGGGGCCCGTGCACCAGGGGATCATTCAGCGGGGCACCAAGAATGGCTCCTTCTCCTACATGCGCTGGCCGTCGGTGGTCGGCCCATTCTGCGTCATCATCGGCAAGCATCTGAACAACTTCGATCTCAGTGACCTGCCATTCTCCTACGTGACCGAGGAAGCGGGCGCGTCCTTGTGTACGCCGGCGATGAACATGTTCACCGTCGGCCTGGCTCGCGATGGCGACAAGTGGCCGACTCGCGACCGGCGTACGGCGACGAAGCGACGGGACCGGATCCATTTCGACATCTACAACCCATACACCGTGGGCAAGATGATCCGTGGTGAGACGGCGTTGAATGCACTCTATGACGAGACGCCGCGCGATGTGGACCAGATCCGTTACAAGGGCGTAATCATCAAGCGTCTGCTGTTACGCCGTAGCGCCCGCAATTACGCCGCCGGCATCGAGGCGTATCTGCAGGGCAAGATTCTCGAGCGTGCTGCAGCGGCGCGTGCGGCGGGTGACACGGGGGCTTTACGTCAGACCCTCGGCCCCGGGGATGGCCTCTATAGCGAAGCGTGGTCCGATATCGGTGGTTTGCTGATGGGACAGACACGATTGCAACGCATCCATGCCGATATCGTCGATGGCACCCTGGCATCGACCGCCGCCGTGGATGAGGCTTTTGACGAAGCTGCTGCCGCGTACGCCGCGGATGAGTGGAGTTGGATTCACGCCACTTGGCAGACACGACATGGACAGGCCCTCGAGGAACTCGGCCTGGCACAACTCGTTGCTCTGCAAGGTACGTATGACAAGTGGCATGCCACATTCGTCAAGAAGCTGCTTGCCGATGCCGAAAAGGAATACGACCTCGTCGCCCGCTTCGGTTACGGCGTCGATGGTGACGCCGACACGCAGATCCGTGACTTCGAGGCCGTGCGCGGCACCTTCGAGGGCAACTCCTTCGTACGCCAGATGCAGGACAAGCTCGGTGTCAACGACTGACCCCCTCTCTGTGCCGCAGGGCACGCACGTCCTCGTCGTCGAGGACAGCCCCGTACAGGCCACAAGCTCTACGCCTCGCTCTGGAAGCCAATGGCTACCGCGTCTAGCTGGCGGCAGATGGTGAGAAGGCCCTGGAACAGGTTCGCAGAGAACTACCTGCAGTTATCATCTCGGATGTTGAAATGCCGGAGATGGACGGTATGAATTGTGCCGCGCCCTCAAGGCCGACCCCGCGTTGCGTGCGATTCCCGTAATACTTCTCACCTCTCACACCGAACCGGACGACATCTTCCGTGGCCTGGAGGTCAAGGCTGACAACTACCTATCCCAGCAACTCAGGCCAGACGACGTGCCGATCCACTTGCGCCCGGCACCATCCTCGGCGATCGACCACACACGGTCTCCCGCCAGTCCATCGGCGGTGCCCAGAAGCTGGATTGTATTGCCGTCGTACAACGCAACACCCCGGCCCCACGTACCCATCCATAGATACCCACCGGCGTCCTGATGGAAACAGAGCACGGGACCGGGCAGCCCGTTGGTGCCGTCCAGGGATCGCCACGTTCCGCGGCGCCGGATCTGCTGTCGATCACAGGGGACGGCGCATCAGACCTCGCGGGCCTGCAACCGGTGGAGAATGGCCCTTAACGCCGTCGTCGCCAGGGCAAAACGTTCGACCCCACCACCGCCGTAGTCGAGATCATCCGCCGCCAGATGGGGTTCAATCGAGAGAAAGCCGGAAAAGCCTGCGGTGAGTGCCGCCGCTAGAATCGGCTCGATCTCACCATCCCCGAGACCGGCGGGCACGACACGCCCCGATTCGGCGATGGCATCCTTGATGTGGAAGTAATCGACGTGTGGTGCCAGCAATCCCCAGCCAGCCAGGGACGACGATCCACACTGCACGAAGTTCGCTGCGTCGAAGGCGGCCCGCAGGTGCGGGTGATCGACGGCGGTCAACAAGTCGAGACAACGTTCCGGTGTGTCCCCGTAAATGCCTTTCTCGTTTTCGTGGACCAGGGTGATGCCTGCATCACGGGCGGCTGTTGCCATGCGCTGAAATTGTGCCACAACAATGTCGCGCACCTGCTCGGGTGTTTCGTCCTGGTGATAGAACGAGAACAGACGCACAAACCGACAACCGAACTGATCGGCCCGTTGCAGGGCGACCTGGAAGCGCGCAAAGTGGGCCTCCAGATCGGATCGGATCTGCACCTTGCCGATGGGGGAACCGATGGACGACACCTTGATTCCCGCGACCTCGAGCTGTTGGCGAAAACTGTCGATCTCGCCCTCCTCCAGATCGAGGACGTTGGTGCCATCGACGCCGCGAATTTCGATGTGAGATACCTGGACGCTCTGCAGGCCCTTGATCTGCTGCTCCGCCTCTTTCGCGATCTCGTCGGCGAAGCCGGTAATCGAGACAGGGCCGCTCACGTTGGCATCGCCGGAGGGAACGGCTCCAGACAAGCCCCCGTTGGTTCAGCGGCCGTGGGACGCCACTTCAGTTTATCATACGAATTGTAGTGCAGATCCAGCCAGGGGGTGTCGATGCGGATGTGGCCCTCATGTCGCGACGTGAGAGCTGCCTCGAGGACCCCTGACGTCAGTAGCGTACGCTCCACCGGATACTGCGACTGACCGGTGACGAACATCTCCTCCACATTGAGGCTCAAATAGCTGAAGTGAGCATAAGCCCCTTTCTCGCCACCGTGCCCCTGGCAACGGAACCAGGTGCCCACCGTCGAGTCGTCAGCCTTGCGTGCCGCATAAGCCAACTCGGTCAGATAACCATTGAGCATCAATACGGCGCCGCGGAAACCATCGCGGTACTCGACCAGGAACAACGCCGGATTTTCACAGTGCTCTTCCATGGCGCCTTCTGGTTTGGTCTCAACGGGGGCACACGCCGCCTCCGCCAACTCTCGCCACCACGCCCCTTTGGCGGCCTCTTCCCACACGGCCTGCCCTTCCAGGCAGGTGACGGCGAGCACGCCCGTTTCCCCACCGACGCGGCGTTCGACCATACACTGCAGCACCTCCAGCGTGTGGAAGCCATAGATGTCGAGACCGGAAAAGCCGACGGCGACAGCCTCTTTCAACGGCGTCTCGAGATCGTGCTCGAGGAAGGGAGATCGCCAACAGACGGGCAGCGATGAACCGGCCATAAAGGGGGCATGAAGTTCATCGGCGCGCTCCGCCATCCACTTGGCGTCCTGCCAGCGCCAGGACAGGTGTTTGTCGTTGTACACCGGCACACTACGGCCGCTTGAGGCCATGACACCGGTAATCTGCTCCATGAAGTGCCGCCGCGGATACAGCTGCTGGTCCTTCTCGTTGAAAGGATAGTCTCCGTGCTCGCCGATCAGGAGCACACCATCGACAGCGAGCTCCTTGCCACCAAGGCACAGCGCCCCCGGGATGCTCTGATAGACGGGCACACCGAAATCTTCGGCGATCTGCCGGCCCATATCGTCATCGAATACCTGATCCAGATAGATCGAAGCGATCTGTGTGCGCGGCTCAACGAGTCCATCGTCGGTAGGGAATGCCCGCAGCCACTTGCCGATGATGACGTCGGCGTGGGACCCCTGGCGATAGATGGAAATGATGGCGGCAATCTGTTTCATGAAGCCGCCAGGGCTGCCAGCAGTGCTCTCAGGTAACCGATGGAATAGGACAGGCCATGTTGCACACCCTCACCATCCCCTTCGATCTGCGGGATGTGATCGGGATTGATGCAGCCGTCAAAACCGACGTTCTGCAACTCCTGCAACACCTTGAAAAAGTTGATGTCGCCATCGTCGAGCAGGGTCTCCTCGAAGGCGCCCGCCGTTGCCAGGGAACCACGCACGTTGCGCATGTGCAGGGTGAACAGCCGTCCCTTGCGTCCATAGTTGTGGATCTCGTCCATGATCAGCGCGCTGCCTCCGGCTTCGGCCCGCGTACCACAGCAGTAGAGATAGCCCACTTGCCGGCTCGGAAAAGCGTCGATGATCCGGTGATACCCGAGCGCACCAAAGGGAGTATCCACATTCGGCGTGTCTGATGGATGCATGGCGAGCCTGATATTCTTGTCCTCGGCGATGGGCACCAGTTTGCCATAGACCGTGAGAAAGCGCTCCCACCAGTGGTCGAGTTCTGCTTGCGTCGGCGTCGGCAAAGGATCCTTCGTCATACCCATACTCTCGCCGCGGGAACGGTAACCGCCGCGGTGCACGGCGCGGTAGCGGGTCAACAACCAGGGGAAGGTGTCCCCTGCCATTCGCTGCCTGGCGATGGGCAGACCCGCTTCGGCAAAGACCTCGAGGGCTCGGCAGGTATTGTCCAGCTCCCGTTGTGCCCCGGGACCGTCCTTGATGAACTCGTCCGTCATGTCCGGAAGGGTGACCCGGTTGATGTCGAGGCCAAAGTCACGGACCCGTCGTCGGATCGCCCGCACCTGATCGAGATCGGGGAATCCTTGCTCTTTTACCCCTGGCCAGAATCCTCCGTTACCAAAGTCGAGACAATCAGCGCCCAACTGCACGACACGGCGCAGATAACTGTCGGACATGTCGCCATGCCACACGGAGATACGTATCATGTCTGAGTCTTGCCTTCCTGAGGTTGCGTTTTTTGCTTTGGGGCGAGTATAACGTTCCTATGAGAGAGCAACAAGAATGCGTGTCATCGACTGTAGCGGCGATCCACAGCAGATCGGGGAATGCACGGGAGAGGCCCTGCGGCTGGAGATCGCTGAGCATATTGAACTCTTCCCCATGCAGCGCTGGCAGGAGTTCGATGCCCGCCTGCCCGACTTTCTTGAGGCACTGCAACGACACCTGCCGCAGGTACTCGAGGAGATACGCGCTACCGCCCGGGGCGCCGGTGTCGAGGAACGCGAGATCCTGCGTCTCAACCTGCCGTTGTTTGCCGCCGGACTCGACCCGGATACTTCTGGGTGTACCAATTTTGTCTTCTCCGGTGGTCGGGATGGGCCCCTCTGGGGTAAGAACAACGATGGCTGCGAACCGCATCGCCCCGTCGTCGCCCGTTACGTGCGGTCCACCGAGGGCATCCCGCAGGTGACCTTTACATTTGCCGGTCTGCTGGCCATCACGGATGGCATGAATGCCGATGGCGCCTCCGGACTGCACGCGGACCGCCGACCGCCGGCAGGCAAACTCGACGCCCATCAGCGCTGGCACTTTCTCGATCGGGCACTCGGTGCCGGTGATGGTCCGCCCCCGGATGTGGATGTCTCGGCTGGCTGTGGTGGCGCCGACGCGGTTCCTCAACCAGGGGCAGCCGGCACCGATCTCGAATTCGCCCGCACGTTGCTCCACCATCATGGCGACGTCGTCAGTCTGTGCCGCCATGGCGAACCATTGGGTTATCACAGCGAGTACTCCATGATCGGCATGTCCGCCTCATGTCGTCTGCTGTTCTGCGATATCCATCCCTGCGAGCAGGAGTATCAGGGGCTCGTCGTTCAGTGACGACAAAGCGCATCCCACGGCGCCGACGCAGAGACTACGAATTCGAGATTCAGCTCGACGTGCGGGACTCGGAGTGTGACCTGCAGGGCGTCGTTAACAACGCCGTCTACCAGACCTACTTCGAACATGCCCGCCATCGGTATCTCATCGCCAAGGGCGTCGACTTCGTGTGCGTGCATAAGGAGGGTTGTGACTTGGTGGTGACGCGCGCCGAAATCGACTATCTGGGCTCGCTACGCCCTGGTGATCGTTTTGTCGTCTGTTCCACGGCGGGACGTCACAGCTCACGGCACTTTGTCTTCGAGCAGGAGATCTTCCGCCTGCCCGACGACGAGCGCGTCACCCGTGCGCGCTTTGTGGGTACGGGCATCATCGATGGTGAACCGGGGTTGCCTGAGCAACTGCTGGCCCTGTTTGGTGAGGTCCCTGCGGCAGCAGAAAAGTCCTTCTCCTAGCCAGCCGACGACGATAACACAACGCCCTCCCTCTCGAGGCGGGCCAACATTGCCGCATACGCTGGTGTTCCATCATCATCCCAATAGTCTGTCGTAATGGGCGAATCGTAACTCATGGGCAACTCGCGCCGCACATCGGGACGCACCATGAAGATCGATTGCTGCACATCGGCAAGGTTGAACATCTGCGTGCCATTGGCGAATCGTGAGCGCAGAATCCATTTCTCCTGAGGTGGCAACTGTAACTGCTGCAGCCGCTCGAGAGCATCTCGATCGAGGGTGACACCCAGACCGGGACGCTCCGATACGGGTAGAAAGCCATTCACCGGTTGTGGTCGTTCACGCACCACGTCGTCGGACCAGGTTTCACAGTCACTGAAGAAGTGAAATGTCCCCGTTGGGAAAGCCGCCATCATCTGGCTCGTCATGGCGCGTGTGATGTTGCCCCCTACGTTCTGCAGCATGAACGGAATGCCTCCTGCGGCGAACAGACCTGCCTTGCGAATGGCGTCGCCGATCCGTGCGTGGCCGAGCATGTAGATGTCCGCCGCCCCCATCATTACTTCATATGTCGCCCCCAATGGACAATGGTGCAACACCACCGGCAACCTCGTGCGCTGGCGCAGCGCCTTATACCCCTCAATGTCCGCCGCGGGCAGTACATCCTCGAAGCAGCCGGCAATCGGATAACCCTCGAGTTTGTGCAGCAACGCCACCATATGATCGTTGGTGCCATGCATGGTGAAGTCGTAGTGGATACGGAATCCAGGTGGCGCCACTTTCTGCATCGCCTCGGTCTGCTCGATCACATTCTCGAAGGGCGACAGATGAAACTTCATCCACGTGTATCCTTTTGCCGCATACTGCTGCACCGCCTCCGCCATGCGTTCGGGCTGGGTGGACACCGTCCAGCTGCCCACAGGCACCCATGAGCGATACTTCTGCCCGATCAGCTTGTATACCGGCACACCCGCTGACTGCCCCATCAGATCATACATGGCCGTGCCCAACCCCAGAGAACGTTCGTCGCCCATGTGCTCGAAGGGATTGGTGCCGATGTAAGCGTCCACCACTTCTTGCGACTCCGTCGTGCCACTCTCGCCCAGTCCCACCAACCCCGTGTCGGTGTGTGCTACATAAATCGTGCGTTGTGTTGGCCCGTAGTAGTGGTTGAGCTGGTATGCGATCCAATCCACATAAGGCACCGTAATCTGGTGCACCTCGATCTCAGTGATTTTCATGCGGTGTCCTTGGTTGCACTGCGGCGGGTGAGCTACTCTCTTTCATACACTTCTCAATGGAGGACGAATCATGATTTCAGGCAGCATGGTTATCCACTACGTCGACGATATGGACCAGGCCCTGACCTTCTACAGAAATGCGATCGGGCTGACAATAACCACAGAATCACCTGGCTGGTCCACGCTGAAGGTAACGGACACTGAACTCGCACTGCACACTCGCCCGGAGGATGAGTCCGAGGTCTCAACTGCCGAGATCGCACATCCTTTTGATACATTTGCCACTACTCTCGTATTGACTGTGGACGACATGGGGTTGGTCAACGATCCATCTGGCAACGGCTTCCAGGTAAACCAGTATGTCGGGTGAACTCTCTCACGGAAGGACGCTGTGTCTGACATGAACGAACAGGTCAGCCAATACCAGGCTGTCGGCTATTGCGTCGTGCCAGGGCTCATTCCGGCTGCCGCCATCACCGCCGCCCGTGAGCGGCTCGACGAGATCATCGAGACGCGGCCGGCGTGGGAGCCAGGCCGCTTCCAGGACCTCGACCCGAGGCGCTGCCCTGGCGACGGACCTGTCGCAGGTGGCATTCAACGCCCAGCGCTGGAGGAAAGTGTCTTTGCCGAGATCGCTGAACACGAGCGACTTGCCGAGGCCATGGTGGCGCTTCTTGGGGGGGCCGCCGAATTGTTTACCGATCAACTGGGCGTAAAACATGGCTGGAATGACACGGCCCAGGGCGGACGCAGTTATTTCCACCAGGATTCGTGGTATTGGAAGATCGCCCCTGAGTTGGGCTGCAACTGCTGGATTCCACTGCACGATGTCGGTGTCGACGCCATTGCCCTCGCCGTCATGCCGGGCAGCCAACAGGGTTGGCAACTGACGGAGCATGAGTCGTACTACGACGACCCGTCCATGGGTCGCGTCGTGGAAGGCGAATTCACGCCATTCCGCCGGCACCGCATACCTGACACCGTCATCGACAGTTCACAGGAGCATCTCGTGCAAATGCAGCCCGGCAACGGTCTGTTCTTCAGCAACTACACCTGGCACCGCAGCGAACCCAACCGGTCCTCTCAGACCAAGGCTTTCTACGCCATCGCCTGGAAACGTAGTGACGTCTAGTCATAGGTGTCAGCAGATTGACCACACCAGCCAGTTACCACGCCCTACGAGAACAGATCCAGGGCCTGCTCACCGAAGGCCAACGAAAAACCGAGACCCGAGCACGCCCATGTGCAACCAGATCGAAGCCGAGCCCGGACCGCCGTTGTAAGCGAACATGATCGGGCGTTTGCGCGTGTCATCAATACCATCGCGAATGTACGCGGTGTAGCCGAACAACCCGGTCGGCTCGTCCTCTTTATTGCGTATCAGCGCCAGCCCGGCGGTTGCCGAATGTCGAATTGTGTTGCCGTCAATACGTACGCTGTGTTGGGTGGTGACGGATTCTGCCTCGGGCGTCTCTTTCGCGCTATCTACGGCGGTGTCTTCTTCCTGTGCCAGCGCGGATCAGCCGAACATTGCCAGCAGTATCACCATACTCAAATATCGTCTCATCCCCGTTTCCCCGTTCAAGTCTAGTACCTGATTGTATGCGGTTCGACTCCTTAACCCGGCGTTCGCGCGACCGGAGGGTGCGTAAGCTGATCTACGTCCGGTCCTCGTCCGGCACGAGATGCCACTCAAGATTATTAGGCGGGGTAACGCGTTTCCTTTGGGGGTTCCGATTGTGGCGGTGGAGTTACTCCGGGTGGTGCGGTGCCCCGGTCGTGCCGCCGTTCTTCCCTTCGAAATTCGCTACAACTGGCGACTCGTCTACTGTTCATCGCCAGGCGCACAGGTAGCGTCTGGTCCCGTCGGTCGTTCTCGATCTGCCAGCCCACAGCCATGCCAAAGCGCCGACGCCGTACACCCGAGAAAAAGCCCTCTCTACCAGGTGCTGTCTCAGCTGGTTCACGATCTGCGCCCATCGGCCTAGGTGTCTAGTACATCAGCCCTGCATCTGACTCATACGTGCGCCCAGGGGGGTCATCGTCGGGTAGACCGACGTGATCCCAGAACTCCGTGTGTTCGAAGGGCGCACGACGAATGTCAGGCACATGCACTGGCGCCCCGCCGGACTGCGCCGACTGGTTGGCGAGAATACCGGGCAGGGTGTAATCCGCCATGCGGTATACGTCGATGGGCACGCGCTTGCCGGCCTGCAGGGCCCGCGCAAATGTGATCGCCGTCCAGATGTCGGTGCCACCATGTCCTGACGCATTCTCAGGCACATCGTTGCGCGCCGTGCCGATCTCGACACGCTCCCAGCCTTCCTTCTCTTCGCGCGTCTTCTCCAGACGTCGGCAGAACCCTTCGTGAGAATACCACTCGGCGCTGCCTTCGGTGCCGAAGATGCGATAGTTGTGAGCCCCGGGGCGTCGTGTGTTCAGTGTCACCAGGATGCGGATCAAGCGACCACGCGCCGTCTTGAACAGCGCATACTGGCCATCCGAACGCAGCGGTGTCTGCCCATTCCACCATGGCGCCTCGACGCAGTTGACGGAGACGACGCGGTCGTCGAGCACCTCCAGCAGAGGGCCCAGATCGTGGGTCAGATACTGGATCGGCGGCTGGTCGGCGCGCCACACGGGGCGCACACCGGTGAGGCCCTGCTCGCGCACCTGTTTGGGCGTGAAGGTCTCGCCGTCGTCGTTTACCATGGTTCCGGGCAGATAATGGAGATACTCGCCATCGGCCATGGAGATTGCGCCAAAACGGCCCTCCACGATCCAGCGCCGCCAGTACCGCAGAAAACCCAGAAAGCTGGAATTCTCCGCCAGCATGTATTGTTTTCCCGTCGCCTCCACGGCGGCGGCAATACGCAGGATCTCTTCCTGTGTGAATGCCCCGGGCACCTCACTGAGCACGTGACATCCCGCCTCCAGGGCCTGGATCGTGTGCTCCATCTGCAGACGGCCATTGCTGGCCACAACCACCGCATCGGGCTGCATGTCGAGCAACTCCTCAAACTCACCCACCAATGGCACGGACCGATCCATGCCCGCCGCCGTCTCCGCTGCTCTGTCCCGCCATTGCTGAATGCGATCCGCCGCACCGATGACTTGAGCCTCCTCCGTATGCAGAAAATTGCGGAAGTGACTGTGTCCACGCCGTAGCCCCAGAATCCCAACCTTCACTTTGTCCATTTGGCTCAATTCTCCAGTTGTCTCTTGATGTGGGCCCAGTTCATGCTGGGAGCGACCGTTTCCTGCACTCGAGTCCAGTTCTCGGTCTCCTCCCCGTCGCCAAGACGCAAGCTGTCAGCCTCCAGTTCGAAGGGTATGCCCTGCCCCAGGAAACCGACAAGATCCGCCAGCAATACCTCCTCATCGAGTTGCGCACGCAGTGACGTCTGCACTGTTGTGATCAACGCTGGCCGATCCTCCTCCGGGACCTGAAGATCCTCGGCCAGTGACAGAGCGAGTGTCTCGCCGATCTTGTCGATCGCCTCGACGAAAGGATCACCATTTATGCGCGTCACCCTTTCCGTCAGATTCAGCAGCAGCGTATCCCCTTGCACCGACCAGGTCCCTGTGCCGACAAAGTCGATGATGAACTCCTCTGCGAAAGGGCTCTCCCCATCTTCATCAGCCAGAAACTCGCCACTCACTCGCCCACGGAAGGTCAGACGGGCGCTACCATCCTCGACCAGTGTGAGTCGAGTCAGATTGCTGCCATCTTCATCTTCGTCGACGAACTCCCAGGTTCCGGGCAGCGATTGTTGGGCAAAGGCGACCGACGCCATCAGCATGCCGGCGAAGGCGCCGATACCGATCCTCTGCTTCATTTCACATTTGCCTTTCCGTAGCCTGCATGGATCGATGAGGGGGCGGAATATACATCCTATCCGTCCCCAGGCGCTTGACCTTGCCGCTACCCGATCCCGTCTATTCGACCATGGGATCCCATATCATCGTCGCTCCTGGCAGCATCAACATCGACCTCATCCTGCGCACCGATGTGCTCAAGGGACCCAAGACCTTTCGCGGCCAATACAGCGAGTCCCAGGGTGGCAAGGGGTCGAACCAGGCCATCGCTGCGCGGCGTGCCGGTGTCACGCATGATGTCTTTCTGCTGGGTGCCGTCGGCCAGGATCGGTGGGGAGACGACGCCCTGGCGACACTGGGCGATGCGGCTGTGAATACCCGATTCGTGCGCCGCGACGGGGCGGCACCGACAGGCGTCGTGATGGAATACCTCTACGCCGATGGTGAAGTCACCATCGGACTCGAACCAGGAGCCAACGACCAGGTCACCGTCGATGATGTGGAACGGGCTCGCCCATGGATCGAAAACGCATCGATCCTGCTGGCCCAGATTGAAACCCCGATCGACACCGTCGACCATGCACTGCGACTGGCGCGCTCGGCCGGTGTGCCCACCTGTCTCGAT
>Ga0310124_10000227_pt1 | contig 38367 bp, 34 predicted proteins | sample CB11b_AW_Bot5_MG_FD_203507 | JGI IMG/M metagenome (GOLD analysis project Ga0310124, IMG submission 203507) | Marine microbial communities from Western Arctic Ocean, Canada - CB11b_AW_Bot5 | ecosystem: Environmental > Aquatic > Marine > Oceanic | place: Canada: Western Arctic Ocean | collected...
CTCGCCAAGGCCGGCGTGGCCACTGGGGAACTGGAGTGGCGATCGGCGAAGTTGGCCGAGGATGGCCGCACGCCCATCGTGGCCGCTCGGGACGGCCAGCCGCTCGGTATCCTCGGGATCTCCGATCCAGTGAAGGAAGATTCACGGGCGGCCATTCGGAGACTCCAGGCTCTGGGAAAGCGTGTGGTCATCCTCACGGGCGACCACGAAGCGACGGCACGGGCGGCCGCGCGTGAGGTGGGAGTGGAAACGGTCTTGGCGCGCGTATTACCTGACCAGAAAGCGCGGCACATCGAGGAACTCCAAGCTCAGGGTGCCCGTGTAGCCATGGTAGGCGACGGTATAAACGACGCCCCTGCCCTGGCCCAAGCGGACGTGGGGATCGCGATCGGCACCGGCACGGACGTGGCGATGGAGACTGGCGATGTGACGCTCATGAGCGGGTCGCTGACAGGCGTGGTCGATCTGATGGAGATCTCCGAGGCGACCTTCGTAAATATCCGCCAGAACCTCGTCGGAGCGTTCATGTACAACGTGCTCGGGATTCCGGTGGCTGCGGGCGTCCTGTACCCCTTTTTCGGTATTCTCTTGTCCCCGGTCATCGCGGGCGCTGCCATGGCCTTCAGTTCCGTGACGGTAGTGACGAACGCGAACCGTCTCAGGGCTTTTACTCCGAAAGGCGTGGGGGCGTGACGCCCCAGGCTGGGCACTTCCCGTGGACGTGATCCTGGTGAACGTGGGAGCGGTGCTGGTGATCGGGTGGATCGTTTGGTACTTCTGGGGGCGGTAGCCCACTAGTGTGCTGTCCCGGAAATACGGTGACGCACCGAGGGGGCCGAAGCGGGACAGCACATTAAGCCTTCCGCAGCACCGCCTCCCAAGCGTCGAGCATTCCCTCGAAGGAAAAGCGGTCGAGGTAACGTCGTTCGGCGGCCCAACCCATCTCTTCCCTGACCGCCTTGTCGTACAGGATCGAGTTCAAAGCTGACGCGATCTGTGGGGGCGTGAAACCAGTGATCAACCCGGGAGCGCTGCCGTCTGGCGTCGGCTCTAGGCCTTCCTTCGCCCCTGAGACGTCCGTGGAGACCACCGGAACGCGTCGAGATAGGGCCTCGAGCATGACCCCGGACATCCCTTCGCGGTCGGATGTGATCACAAGGAGGTCGATGGCGTCTATTACAGTTGCGATGTCTCGTTGGTAGCCGAGAAAGTGGACTCGGTTCCTCAGCCCGAGGTCTTGTGCGTGCAGCCCGAGGGCTCCACGCAGGGGGCCTTCCCCGGCCACCACCAGGTGAACGTTGTCTCGTAGGAAGACCATGGCTTCGAGCAGTCGATCGAAGCGCTTCTGGGGAACGAGGCGTCCCACGCTACCGAGTAGGCTTACGTCGTATGGAAGGCAGAGGGCCCGTCGCGCCTCCTCGGACGGAACGCGTCGGCTGAGGGGAGGCAGTCCCTTGTAAATCGTCGTGAAGCGACTCTCGAGTTCGGGTAGGGACTCGACGTAAGATTGGCGCATCGTGTCGGCGACGAAGACGACGTTGTCGACCCACCGTCGCAGTACCATCCGGTACTTGGGGCTCCGAGGCGTGTCACTCGAGAGTCCGATCCGCGCCACGACGTTCGGAACCCTCGCGATCCTCGCGCCCAGCGCCGCCAACCAGAGCTTCCGGTAGGTTCCTACCACGAACGCGTCCGGTCTCTCGCGTTTGAGAACCCTGGCCAGGGCGAGAGCGTTATGGAGAGCCACGTCACCCCCCAACCGCAGCATGCGCGTCCCGACGCCTCTGCTCGCCGCTCCCTCTGCGACCAAGGTCCGGTTGCAAAGCAGGGTGACGTCATGACCCCGCTTGGTCAGACCGGCAAGGAGATCGGCCAGAGCGATCTCGGCTCCGCCCCACTCGGGAGCTCCGTTGTGGGCGATGATCCGCAGAGGAGCTTCCATCGACCGGCTCAGCCCGCCGCTGGCCGAGGCGAATGTATGGTTCGGTCCACCGGTACGTCTCTCCTTCATCGATTCAGTTGATCGGGTTCGGGCGGGCGGATATCCTTGTGACCATATCCTGAGACTTGCTCGCCCAGGACGTGCCCGAGCCCTGAACACCCACTTGATGCCACAGGCTGACGATACTCCACTGATGCGTCAGTGGCGAGAGGTCAAGTCCCGGAACCAGGATTCTCTCGTCTTTTTCCGCGTGGGAGATTTTTATGAACTCTTCTTCGGGGATGCCGAGAAGGGATCGCGTCTACTCGGGCTGACACTCACGTCCCGAAACAACGGGGCCGCGGCCCGAGTTCCTCTTGCCGGCGTCCCGGCCAAAGCCCTCGACGACTATCTGGCCCGTCTGATCTCTCTGGGCCAGAGGGTTGCGATCTGCGACCAGGTCGAGGATCCCGCCGAGGCAAAGGGCATCGTCCGGCGCGAGGTCACCGAGACGGTCACACCCGGGACGGTCCTCCACGACTCTCTCCTGAGCGCCGAGAGGAACAACTTCGTGGTCGCACTCACCGAGCCCACCGACGAACGTGTGGGGCTCGCCACTCTCGATCTCTCTACGGGTGAGCTCTTCGTGCAGGACGTGCCCGTAGCGGAGCTGGCAGCGGAGATAGGCCGCCGAGATCCGACCGAAATCCTACTTCCGAGGTCACTGGATAGCGGTGGGGATGACGGCGGCGGGGACGGCGGTGGGGGACCCGACTCCACCGCGTTCGGTGCGGTGCTCTCCGGACGGCTGCGCACGTTCCGGGACGATTGGGTCTTCGACTACGAGGCCGCCGCCGACGAACTGAAACGCCGGTATGCAATCCAGAGTCTCGAGGCGTTCGGCTTCCAGACAAAAGACCGACTACTGGTGCGCGCTACCGGTGCGCTCCTCGCATACGTGGCCGAGATCCGCCCGAATGGCGTGAGCCACATACGGACCCCGGACATCCTTCGTCCGGGAAGCGCCATGCTCCTCGACGAGATGACCCGGCGAAACCTGGAACTGGTGGAGCCACTCAGAACAGGCGAGGAGGGGGGTACGCTGATCTCGGTTCTGGACGAGTCCGTGACCGCGATGGGTGCGAGGACGCTCAGGCATTGGATCCTTCACCCGTTGGTGACAGCCGAGAAGATTTGGCGAAGGCAGGAGGCGGTCGCGGAGCTCTTCGACGATCTCGATTTGCGCTCCCAACTGCGAACCGCGTTGGGTCGCATGAGTGACCTGGAACGCATGGCCGGCAAAGTGGGGGCGGGCCGGGTGTCACCGCGCGAACTTCTCGGCCTGGGACGCTCGCTCGCCGAGTTGCCATCGATCCAGAGGGTTGGGGCGGGGGCGTCGAGTGTGATGCTTCGCTCACTCGTGGATGAATTGGACCTCTTGGAGGACGTCCGAGAGTTGATCGAGGTGTCCATCTCGCCGGATGCACCGCCGACGCTCCAGGACGGCGGCGTCATCTGCGGGGGCTACTCGGTCGAGTTGGATGAGATACGCGCGACCCTGGATGGCGCACGTGACTTCATCGCGAGCCTCCAGGTGCGTGAGCGGGAGCGTACCGCCATCCCATCGCTCAAGGTCGGCTTCAACAAGGTGTTCGGGTACTACCTCGAGGTGACGAAGGCGAATCTCGGGAAGGTCCCCGAGGACTTCGTGCGCAAACAGACGTTGACCAACGCGGAGCGCTACTTCACGCCCGAGCTCAAGGAGTGGGAAGAGAAGGTCTTCGCCGCCGAGGACCGGATCGAGAAGCTGGAGGGGGATATCTTCCGCGAGATCAGGGGCCGCGTGGGGATGGAGGTGGCGCGCATCCAGGAGGCCGGGGCGAGGGCTGCTCGGCTCGACGCGCTGACTACCCTTGCCCACGTTGCCGTGCGAAGGCGCTACGTCAGGCCCGAGGTCCATACGGGGTACGAAGTGGAGATCGCTGCCGGGCGCCATCCAGTTGTGGAGACGATGATGCCGACTGAGTCGTTCATCCCGAACGACCTCGGTCTCGACGAGGACGGCCGCATCGTGGTGCTCACGGGGCCTAATATGGCGGGTAAGTCTACGGTGCTCCGCCAGGTCGGGCTGATCCACCTGATGGCACAGATCGGGTCCTTCGTGCCTGCCGACCGAGCGCGGCTTGCGGTGTGTGACCGGATCTTCACCCGAGTGGGCGCCTCCGACAATCTGGCGCGCGGCCAATCGACTTTTATGGTCGAGATGAACGAGACCGCTTCGATCATCCACGGCGCGACCGACAGGAGCCTCGTGCTCCTCGACGAGATCGGGCGTGGCACGTCCACGTACGACGGCGTGTCCATCGCGTGGGCCGTCACGGAGCACCTACACGAGGTGGTGGGTGCCAAGACGATCTTCGCCACGCACTACCATGAGCTGACCCAACTCGGCGATCTGCTTCCTGGAGTGAAGAACATGAACGTCGCCGTGCGGGAGGTCGGAGAGGAGATCGTCTTTCTGCGAAGACTCGAGGAGGGTGGGGCGGACCGATCTTATGGAATCCAGGTGGCTCGTCTGGCGGGCCTGCCGGACCAAATCATCGCTCGGGCGAGGGAACTTCTGACCGAGTTGGAGGGAACACACACGGGTGGGGGTGAAGGCCTGGGCCGGTTCGGAGAACATCGACCGGCCTCTGAGCCTCCACCCGACCAGCTTTCGTTTTTCGCGGGGGCAGATCCGCCGATCCTCAAGAGGCTCCGGGCCATAGATCCAGAGACGCTGACGCCGAAGGAGGCCTTGGACTTGATGTTCGAGCTTCGTGAGGAGATTCGATCGGGAAAAGACGGTTGAGGGGTCTGACCCTCGGCGCGTTCTTCGCCGCCGGATTGGCCGGGTGTTCCGGTGACCAGCCGATCGACAGTCCCTCACCCCTAAGCGCGTCGGTTCCGATCGAATATCCGCTCGAGCTGTGGGACCAGGGAATCGAGGGGAGCTCGCTCCTCAAGGTGCGCGTGACCGACCTTGGCGGGGTAGACAGCGTGATCGTGATGGAATCCAGCGGTCACGCCGCATTCGACTCGTCGGCCGTGCGCGGTGCCAGGACGCTCAGGTTCAGTCCTGCTCGACAAGGGGACAAGCGTATCACCGTGTGGGCCCACGTCCCGGTACACTTTTCGAAGAGGCCTCGTCCTTGAGCAACAACCCTCTCCCGTACGACAACATCACCGAGGTCGTAGGCTTCACTCCGCTGATTCGCCTGAACAGTGTGAACGCGGGAGCTCCCGGCACCATCTACGTGAAGTGTGAGTTCCTGAGCCCGGGAGGGTCCGTAAAGGACCGCATCGGGCTGGCCATGGTGGAGGCCGCCGAGCGCGAAGGACGACTCAAGCCGGGTGGCGTCATCGTGGAGGCGACGAGCGGGAACACCGGCATGGCGCTAGCGATGGTGGCCGCTATCCGGGGGTACCGATGCATCTTCACGATGCCCGACAAAATGAGCCAGGAGAAGGTGAAGCTTTTGCGATCTTTCGGCGCCGAAGTGGTCATCGTGCCCACCGCTGTACCGCCGGATCACCCGGAGCACTACACGATGAAGGCTCAGAGCATCGCGCGTGAGACTCCGGGTGCCATTCTAGCCGATCAGTTCTACAACCCGGCGAACGCCCAGGCGCACTACGATACCACTGGCCCCGAGATCTGGGAGCAGACCGAGGGCAAGGTTACACACTTCTTCGCTGGCTCGGGCACGGGGGGGACGATCACCGGCGTGGGTCGCTACCTCAAGGAGCAGAACCCAGACGTTCAGATCGTGGGTGTAGACCCGGCAGGCTCAGTCCTGAAGTCCTTCTTTGATACCGGAGAGATGATTCAGGGCGAGCCGTATAAGGTCGAAGGCCTGGGAAGCGACAAGATCCCGGGTGCGCTGGACATGTCGGTGACGGATCGATGGGTCACCGTTACGGATGCGCAGTCGTTCGGGATGACCCGGCGGCTGGCACGAGAGGAAGGGCTCTTCGGCGGAGGCTCTTCGGGACTTCTCGTGCACGCTGCCGTGGAGGCAGCGAAGGAGTTCGACGACAGCGAGGCCGTGTTCGTGACGCTTCTGCCGGACTGGGGTGAGCGCTACCTGACCAAGATCTATGACGACGACTGGATGCGGGAGAACGGCTTCCTCAAGCGCGCTCACCCCAGCGTCCACGATATGGTCTCCAGTAAGGATGTGGAGCTCTCGGAGTTGATCAGCGTCCAACCGTCGACACCCGTCCGTGTCGCACTTTCGACCCTCAGCTCACACAACGTGTCTCAGTTGCCGGTGATTCTGGACGGCGAAAGCATGGGCTCGATCACCGAGTCCGAGCTCATGGCCTCGGTGATCGAGGACCCCGAGCTGCTCGACCGTCCGGTCGAGGCGATCATGGACGCCTCGTTCCCGATCGTCGACAGCCACATTGACGCCGAGAGCGCCGCGGGCCTGCTCACCCGCAAGAATCCGGCGGTGCTCGTCCGGGAGGGGGGAGAACTTCAGGGGATCCTCACTCGATACGATGTCGTCCGAAACCTGACCGGGACGGCGAGTTGAGCGGTCCATGAGGGTTGTGGTCCTCCTCGGGGGAGTGTCTGAGGAGCGGGATGTGTCCCTCGCGTCCGGTTGCCAGGTGGCCGATGCGCTGAGGCAGTCGGGACACGACGTGATCACCTTCGACCCTGCGGATGGGACGCTCACTCGGGCCGACGAAGCCGAGATTCTCACGATGGGGGTTCGCAGCCTTCCGCCTGCGGAGATCGGCGACGCGGGTGCTTCGGGAACCGCCATCTCGACGCGGGAGGAGATCCTCGACGCCGACGTCGTCTTCCCCGCGCTCCACGGCGGCATGGGCGAGGACGGAACGCTCCAGGCCCTCCTCGACCTCGGCGGCATCACTTATGCCGGGAGCGGCATGCTCGGATGTGCCCTCTCGATGGACAAGGACGTCACCAAGCGGATCCTTCGAAACGCGGGGATCCCGACGCCGGACTGGCTGGTGAACCCCACGGCCGAAGAGGCGATCGAGAGGCTCGGTCTGCCGCTGATAGCGAAGCCGGTTGCCGGCGGATCGTCGGTCCGGCTGTACCTGCTCCACGACCCTGAGGGAGTAGAGGAGACTATCGCGGCGGAGGCCTCGGCCGGCGATCGGGCCCACAGACCGGGCGGTCACGCTTCGGACATGATGTACGAGGCCTACGTGGCAGGTCGCGAATTCACGGTGGGCATCCTGGGGGGGGAGGCTCTCCCGGTGGGCGAGATCGTATCGGCGCACGAGCTATTCGATTACGAGTGCAAATACCAGACGGGCATGGCCGAGGAGGTCTTTCCGGCCGACATCCCCGAGGGGCTCGCCCGGACGCTCCGCGAGCGAGCGCTCGAGGTTCACCGCTTGCTCCGCCTGCGGGATTTCTCCAGGGTCGACTTCATGGTGGACGACGCGGGCGAGGCTTGGTGTCTGGAGGCGAACGCCTTGCCGGGGATGACCGGGAACAGCCTGGTCCCCAAGGCTGCGGAGGCGGCCGGCATTTCCCTTCCGGATCTCTGTGACCGCATCGTACGGATGGCGGAGGAACGTGTTTCCCTAACCGGACTGCGGTTGTTACCGTAGAGAGTACGAGAGTACAGCTACGGTCGACCGCAGGAACCTGCTCCGAAGGAACGGGGTTTGAAGTTATGACTTCAGATCCGGCTCTAGTTTCTTGTTTCGTTGTGTTCCAGGGGGAGAGACGCCCTTGAGCGGCACCGGGTATCGCGGTTTCGGTCAGATAAACCTCAGCTATAGCATGACCCCATGGGTCAAGCGGCTGCTAATCGCCAATACCGTGGTGTTTGCCCTCACCTGGGTCATCGGTTCACAGTTCGTCTTCGAATGGTTCTCCTTCCAGCCCACCAAGGTCCTCGTCCGGCCATGGGGCGCGTTCACGTACATGTTCCTCCACGGGGACTTTTGGCACGTCTTCATGAACATGTTGGTCCTCTTCTTCTTCGGGCCTCCCCTGGAGTCGAAGTGGGGATCTCAGGAGTTCATTCGTTACTATCTGGTGTGTGGCCTCGGGGGTGTGGCGCTCAGCTTCTTCTTCGTCTCGTACACGATCATCGGTGCATCGGCTGCCGTGTACGGCGTCATGTTGGCCTTCGCGATGGCGTGGCCGGAAGCCCCCATCTACGTGTGGGGCATATTCCCGGTGAAGGCAAAATGGCTGGTTGCGTTCCTCTTCTTGGTGACGTTTACGAATGCTTTCGGAGGCGCCGGTGGTGGCGTGGCTCACTTCGCACACCTGGGCGGCTTCGTGGCCGGGTTCCTGTATCTCAAGACCGACTGGCGAGCTACGCGCGCGGTACAGAGCTTCGGTAAGGCGGCGCGCAGCAGGCGCTTCGCGATCGTTCCACGGGAACGAGCCGAGGACGCGACCGGAGACCAGAGCGGGAAGAGGGCGGCGGAGGCCGGAGAGAACAGCATGCTGGATGCCGTGGACCAGGTGCTGGACAAGATATCGGCCGAGGGAATGAGCTCTCTCACAGAGGCCGAAAAGCGACTTCTCGACGAAGTGTCGAAGAAGCACCGCACCAACTGACGGTCGACGGGTTCCAGGCTCGGAAATCTCTTGACCCTTATCGGTACCCCGCCTACAATCACCGTCCCCTCGAAACTGCGGGATTAGACACGCACGTAGGAGACACAACATGGCGTCCGCTAAAGAATACACCACCGACAAGATCCGGAATGTCGTCGTTCTGGGCCATGGCGGAGCCGGGAAAACGACCCTTGTCGATGCCCTCTGCTTCACTGCTGGAACGTCAAAACGGAAGGGGAACGTAAGTGAGGGTCACGCGCTGACCATGTACACGGAGGAGGAGGCGAAGCACGGGATCTCGCTCCAGTGTACACCAGCGTTCTGTGAGCACTTGGGAAGCAAGATCAATCTGTTGGACACACCGGGCTTCATGGACTTCGTCGGCGAGACGCTGGCAGCCATCCGGGTGGCCGACTCCGCGGTCATTGTCGTTAGCGCCACCTCGGGAGTCGAGGTGGGCACCGAGACCGTATGGGAACACGCGGAGAGCCGGGGCATCCCCCGGCTTTTTTTCGTCTCTATGATGGACAAGGAGAACGCATCCTTCGAGCGTACCTATCAGGAGATCAAGTCGCGGATGACGGAGAAGGTCGTTCCCGTGGAGATCCCCATCGGCGAAGGCCCCGACTTCCGGGGGATCATCAACCTTTTCAGTGGGCGCGCCCATCTCTACAAGGCCGGAACCCAGACGGGCGAGTACGAGGAAAGCGACATCCCGGAGGATCTCCAGGCGAAGTTCGACGAATGGGAGACCGAGCTGCAGGAAACGCTCGCCACCACCGACGAGCGACTCTTGGAGCGCTATCTGGAGGGCGAGAAAATTACGCGGAAAGAGGCCATCGAGGCCATGGCCCTGGGGGTCGCACGAGGTGAAGTGATTCCGCTCTTTTGTGGCTCGGCGGAACAGTCCTATGGGATGCGGGCGCTCCTCAAGAAGATCGTCGAGCTTTGCCCCAGCCCCGCGGAGGCCGGCGGCGAGGTGGCGCAGCGCGTCGGCATGGATGAGGAGCTGCTTCTATCGGCTTCCGACGACGAGACCTTCGCCGCTCTGATCTACAAGACGGTAGCCGAGCCACACGTGGGGGAGCTGTCGTACTTCCGGGTCGTCAGCGGGTCCGTGAAAAACGGACAGGGGGTGAGGACTGGCGAGCGAGGTGGCACTGAGAAGCTGAACCACCTGTCCGTGCCCCTCGGCAAGGAGCGCGTCGAGGTCGCCAGACTCCACGCGGGGGACTTGGGAGTGGTGGCAAAGCTCAGGAGCGCCCATACCAACGACACGCTGTGCGACGTCTCGCGGCCGGTGGTTCTCGAGAAGATCGACTTTCCGAAGCCCGAGATTGCGGTGGCCATCAGGGGGGAGACCCAGGGTGATGAGGACAAGCTGGGTGAGGTCCTTCCGAAGCTCCATGAAGAGGATCCGACCTTCGTTGCCGAGTTCGACGCGGAGCTTCATCAGACGATTGCTCGAGGGATGGGCGAGTTGCATCTGGCCGTTCAACTAGAGCGCATGAAGCGGAAATACGGGGTCGCCGTAGGGATAGAGCAGCCGAAGATCGGCTACCGGGAGACCATAACGAAGGAGGCCGAGGGACAGGGCCGCCACAAGAAGCAATCGGGGGGCCGGGGGCAGTTCGGCGACTGCCGGATACGTCTGAAACCGCGGGCCGCCGGGGGAGGATACGAATTCGTGAACTCCGTCAAGGGTGGTGTGATCCCGACCAAGTTCGTCCCGTCCGTGAACCGGGGCATCCAGGAGGCAGCCCATCGGGGGATCCTCGCAGGCTTTCCCTGCGTCGACTTCGAGGCGGAGTGCTACGACGGCTCGTATCACGCGGTGGACTCGAGTGACATTGCGTTCAAGCTGGCTGGTTCGACCGCGTTCAAGAATGTCTCGGCGAAGTGTCGGCCCGTGATCCTCGAGCCCATCATCGAGGTGACCGTGACCACGCCCGACGACTATGTGGGCGACATCATGAGCGATATGAACCAGCGGCGTGGTAAGGTGCTTGGGATGGAACCCGTCGCGGGGCGCACCACCGTCAAGGCCTTGGTGCCAGAGGCGGAGCTTTATAAGTATTCGACGTCACTTCGGGCCATCACGCAGGGACGTGCACACCATAGCCGGAGTTTTTCGGGATATGAAGCCGTCCCGGAGCACGAGGTGCCGAAGGTGATTGCGGCGACGAAGGAGGCCGCGCAGGCGTCCTAGTGTCCTGAGTCAGAAGTTCGGCGCAGCACCGAGGGGACCGAAGCGCCGCCCTGGCAAGGCGCGATGACGAGTAATAGCAGGGCTATTGCGAGGAAGAGGAACGCGGCCAGGGTGGATGCAGCGGTTCACGAATGCCGGCGAACTTCTGACTCAGGACACTAACGCCCGCCGGGCACAGACGGACGAAGCAGCGGTACGAAAGGAGGCGGTACGGTGTCTGGACACAGCAAGTGGGCGACGATCAAACGCAAGAAGGCGGCGACCGACGCCAAGCGCGGGAAGATCTTCACCAAGCTGATCCGCGAGATCACGGTCGCGGCCCGGGACGGTGGAGGTGACCCCAGCTTCAACCCCCGTCTTCGCCTCGCTGTGGACAGTGCTAAGGCCGGCAATATGCCCTCGGACAACATCACCCGGGCCATCAAGAAAGGCACCGGCGAGCTAGAGGGCGTCAGCTACGAGGGAATCGCTTACGAGGGCTACGGCCCGGGCGGGATAGCCCTCTACATCGAGACGCTGACCGACAACCAGAACCGGACCGTAGCGGATGTACGCCACATCCTCACCAAGCTCGGTGGCAGTCTGGGCACGACGGGGTCGGTGGGTTGGCAGTTCGACCGCAAGGGTCAGATCTACGTGGACGGTTCCCGCTACACCGAGGATGCGGTTTTCGAGGCCGCGATTGAGGCGGGGGCTGACGATGTCGAGAGCGGGGGTGAGGAGCTCGTCGTGACGACCGCGGCGAGCGCCTTCCACGATGTACAGGAGGGGATGAGGGGCGCGGGCATCGAGTTCGAGCGGGCCGAGCTCTCGTGGATTCCCCAGACCGAAGTGCGCGTCGAGGGGCGAGACGCCGAGAAGCTCGTCAAGCTCCTGGACGCGCTCGATGACATCGACGACGTCCAGCAGGTGTCGTCCAACGCGGACATCGACGAAGAGATTCTCGCCCAGGCCCTGTAGTGGCCGGCCGCGAGCTTGGGGGGGTAGGAAACCAGGTGAGCTCGGAGCTGATTCTTGGAATCGATCCTGGAACGGCGATCACGGGGTACGGCGTTGTCGCGAGAGAGAGCGGTAGCCCCCCTTCGCTGGTGGAGTGTGGTGTGGTGAGGACGTCGTCGGGCGAACCGTTGGCCGTGCGGATCAAGGAGATCTTCGGTGGGGTCAGCGAGCTCATCGACCGTTTTGCGCCCACGGTGCTCGTGGTGGAGGACGTCTTCCAAGGAAAAAATGTGAAGAGCGCCCTTACTTTGGGACATGCCCGCGGCGCCATTCTCTTGGCCGGCGCGCTCCGCGAGATTGTCATTGCCGAGTATACGCCTAGGGAGATCAAGAAAGCCGTGGTGGGAAACGGGAACGCGACCAAGGATCAGGTGGCCTTCATGGTGCAGCAGCAGCTCCGCCTCAAGACAGCTCCTACGCCGGCCGACGCGGCTGACGGCGTGGCCGCCGCGCTATGCTACTGTGTGATGGGAGTGCTGAGGGTTTGAGGCTGAGCCGGGCGCAGGTGATCGTCCGAAGCCCAATGGGGGCTTTCCCGTGATCAGCCGCCTCAAGGGAACGCTGATCTCCCGGGAGCTGGATCACGTCGAGATCGAGACGCCCGGAGGCGTCGTCTACCTAATCCGGATTCCGCTCTCGATCCTGGAACGGATCCCCAAGCCGCCGGCACCGGACTTCGCGATTCGCACGTTGCAAGTGGTGCGGGAGGAATCGCTCACGCTCTACGGTTTCATCGAGTCCTTCGAGCGAGAGCTCTTCATCCGGCTTCTGAGTGCGTCGGGGGTGGGGCCCAAAGTCGCCCTGGCGATGCTCTCCACGTATTCAGCTCGCAGGCTTGCCAGGGCTTTGGCCGAAAAGGACATAGCCGCGCTCACGCAGGTGAGCGGAGTGGGGAAGAAGACCGCCGAGCGCATCATCCTGGAGTTGGCCGACAAGGTCGAGGACTTGGCGATCGGCCCCGAAGGTGAACCGGGCGGTCCACCGGCCGGAGCCCAGGAAGCGGTGGCGGCGCTGGTGACTCTGGGGTATTCGTTCCCGGATGCTGACGCGGCGGTTCGGAACGCTCTGGCCGAAGGCGAGGCCGAGAGCACAGACGAGCTGATCCGCCGCGCGCTTGCGAAGCGGTGATGGCGAGCGTGAAGCGGAGGAACACCCGGGGAAGATGATTAAGCAACGATGAGCAACGATGAGCAACGATGACTGAGCGACGCGAGATCACCACGCCCGAGGTGCTCCAGGAGGACACCGTGGTGGAGCCGTCGCTCCGGCCGCAGCGTCTGGACGAATTTATCGGCCAGGACAAGGTTCGGGAGACGTTGTCAATCGCCATCGAGGCCGCGAGGCAGCGCCGGGAGTCTCTGGACCACCTGCTCTTCCACGGCCCGCCCGGGCTGGGAAAGACCACGCTCGCGTCCCTCATCGCCCGCGAGATGGGGGTGAGCTTCAAGAGCACGTCGGGGCCCGTGCTGGAGAAACCCGCGGATCTGGTGGGCATGCTCACCAACCAGCGCGAGGGGGACGTGCTCTTCATCGACGAGATCCACCGGCTGAGGCCCATCATCGAGGAGTTCCTCTATCCCGCGATGGAGGACTGGCGGGTCGAGATTCGCCTGGGTGATGGACCGAAGGCCCAGGTCATGACCATGGACATCGAGAAGTTCACGCTCGTGGGAGCCACAACCCGCTTCGGGCTGCTCACCGCACCCATGCGGGCCCGCTTCGGCATCATCCAGCGTCTGAATTTCTACCCGCCCGAAGAGCTGGCGGTGATTGTCTCACGCAGCGCTTACGTCCTGGGCGTGGATTGTTCGGAGAAGGGCGCGCAGATCCTTGCCCGCAGGGCCCGGGGGACTCCACGCGTGGCGAACCGTCTGCTCCGCCGGGTTCGGGACTTCGCCGAGGTGAGGGCTGAGGGAGTCGTCACGGAGCAGGTCGCCGAGGATGCCCTGGCCATGCTCGAGGTGGATCAGTACGGGCTGGACGAGATGGACGGACGGGTGCTCAAGACGCTCATCGAGAAGTTCGCGGGCGGTCCGGTGGGGCTCCACACCCTGGCTGTGGCGCTCGGGGAGGATGTGTCGACGCTGGAGGAGGTGTACGAGCCGTTTCTCATTCAGGAGGGGTTCATTCAGCGGACGTCGCGTGGACGCGTGGCGACGGCGAGGGCGTATGAGCGGTTCGGGTATCAGGCGCCGCAGGAGGGCGAGTTGGGGGGGCAGTCGAGTCTGTTCGAATGAGGGGGGTTGTGGGATGTGGGTAGTCGGGCGCCTCCGTGTATCTTTGAGACGTGATGAAGGCGCGTGACTGAGAAGTCAGGCGAGCGGGTGAGGGACGGCGCCCGCGTCTCAGACTACGAGTACGACCTCCCCGACGGCCGTATTGCCCGGTACCCTGCTGAGCGTCGGGACCAGAGCCGGTTGCTCGTGGCGCCGCGGGATGGCGCCCCGTTCGAGCACAGGGTGTTTTCCGATCTGGCCGATCTGCTGAACCCTGGCGACGTTCTGGTCGTGAACGAGAGTCGGGTGAGGCCTGCGCGTCTGCTCGGGCGTAAGCCCACGGGGGCGCCTTCCGAGATCCTGTTGCTGCGGCCATGGGTCGGAGGCGGTGCCGCGTCGGGACGGGCGTCGATTGGTGGCCGGAAGTCGGACGCGGAGACCCTCTGGGAGGCCCTGGTGCGCCCCGGGGGAAAGCTCAAGCCAGGGCGGGTAGTCAACATTGCGCCGGGGTTCGACGTCCAGATCGTGGACGGAGTGCCAGGGGGCGGGCGGGTCGTACGGCTGGTGGTCGAGGGATCGGTTCGGGAGGCCCTGGAGACCCATGGCCACATGCCACTGCCCCCCTATCTGGACCGCGAGGACGAGCCGCTCGACCGCGAGCGCTACCAGACCGTGTACGCCCGAGTGCCGGGGTCAGTCGCCGCGCCCACCGCCGGGTTACACTTCACCCCCAAGTTGCTGGACAAAATCGAGGCGAGGGGCGTGCAGCGGGTGGCGGTCACGCTGGACGTGGGTGTGGGGACCTTTCGGCCCGTCGAAGAAGACGATCCGGCCGACCACGATATGCACAGCGAGTCGTACTTCGTACCGGCCGGGGCCGCGGATGCGATCAACGGCGCCCGGGGGGAGGGGCGCCGCATCTGGGCGGTGGGCACGACCGTCGTGCGCACGCTCGAGAGCGCGGCCCGCGACGGGGTGGTGGAGGCGGGGGGTGGGGCGACGGACCTGTTCGTGCGGCCGGGCTTCGCGTTTCAGGTGGTGGACGGCCTCGTCACGAACTTCCACCTGCCACGTTCGACGCTCCTGATGCTAGTCGCCGCGTTCGCCGGCTACCAACGCACGATGGAGGCTTATGGGGCGGCGGTCCAGGAGGGGTACCGGTTCTACTCGTACGGGGATGCGATGGTGGTGGGGTGAGGAATAGGGTCGCTCTCACTCCACCAGAACCACCTACGTTTGGCCTGCAGCCAAGACCTTCTCGATTTCCCTGGCGGCGGGTCGGTCCGGGGGGCCGGGCTCATCGACTTCGCTCTTGCTCGCGATCGTAACGCGTAGTGCCTTGAGGCCTGAGATGCCCGGGAGATCCTCCAGCTCCAGCTCGTCCATCCCCGGGTCGAAGTAGCCCTTGGTCTGCAGGAAGTCGACGTATCGCTTGTACTCGGCGGCCTCGCTGGCCGTGGAATACACGATGGCGAGCTGGCCCGGCTGAGTGACGTGCTCCCTCGTCCCACGGACGCGGGCTTTGTCGATCCTCTTCTTCACGATCTCGTATCGAATGTCGTAGGCCCCGTCTACGTCGAATCGTTTCTCGTCGACGCGGAACCGGATCGAGAGCGGCTGATGCTGAACAAGAATCAGGTGGGTCGCCTGGAGGGGCACGGACACTTCGGCTTTGACGCGGGCGAGCTCCCACTCGATGCGGCAGGTCGTCATCAGCTGCCAGATCCTGAGATTGCGTAGGTAGAGCTCATCGAAGAGCCCGTCCTCGTGCAACTCCGCGCCGACGTAGATACTGTGGTCGACCCCGTCGGTCCTGAACTTCTCGAAGAAATGGGGGAACATGACCTGAGCCCGCTTCTCCTCCTCGTCCAGCGTCATCGAGATGCTGTCGTTTATTGCCGCCACACTCTGCTCGAGAAGGAATTCGTAGGCCCACATGAGCTTCCCGAAGAGCATCTGATCAGTCGGGATGTTCACGCTCTCCATCATGCGCTCCGCGTCGCTCAACCCGAGACTCCGCCAGGCAGGCGTCTCGTAGAAGGGGAGCATCGTGAAGGGCTCGACCGCCATCGCGTGGTAGTCGTCACGTCGGCCCGCGGGCACCATGGCCGCCATCATGAGGTCGATGAGTTCCCGGTGCGTCGTGAGCACCGAGCGGTCGTCGATGATCCCCCTGAGCTCCGGAGCCCCTTCGAGCTTCTCGACGATGGTCCGGGCCAGGGACGAATGCAAGGAAGCCGGATCCCCATCCTGGCTCTCTCAGAAATCGATGAGGCGTGCCAGGCTCAGGCGCGTTCCGAACGGAAATCCATCTATCAGTGAGGGCGTAGCCATGATCAACCCATGTCATCGGGGGACCCACGCAGGTGTTACCGCGATGACCCAATACACCAGGGGTGCCGGAGGGTCCCGAACGCCGACCGATCCGGCGGGGCCGGTATCGCCCGGGCCGTCTACGCCGTGGGAGGCCCTACAGATTGAGCCAGTAGTTGACCTTGATGAGGAAGATGTTGTCGGGTTGGACGCTGAACAGGTCGCTGGTATCGGTACGGAAGTCGAAGGTGCCGATGTCCTGGGCGCCCGCGATATCGTAGTCGGAGCCGACTATCCTGTGCGAGCGGCTCTGCTGCCAGACCAGGAAGAGCGTCGAGCCCGGACTCCATTCCCAGCGCAGGACCGCGTTACCGAGCAGGCTCCGGAAGTTGAAGTCCCGATCACCCACGGTGAAGGGAGCCGCGGCTCCTGCTGCGTCCGGGTCAATCAGGTAGTCGCCGTCGTTCTGGCGCACGTTCGTACCGATAGCCGTCCCGTATTCACTGAAGGAGTAGGTCCCGGGTGCGTCGAACTCCATCAGGTTACCGAAGTCACCATTGGAGATGAACGGCTGTGCGAAGACTTCCAGCGTGAGCGTCGGCGTGAAGGTGACGTTCACGCGCGTCTCCATGGAAACCGTCGTCTGGTCGATCGGGGCGAAGATGTACCGGCGGCCGAAGGTTTCTGTGGCGAGCGCATCACCTACCGACGAAACGTACTGGGCGGCGGAGAAGCTCTTGGTGACAGAGGGGCCGAGGCGAAGCTCGATCTTTTCCCCCGACTTGTAGGTGAAGCTCAACCCTCCGGTGTGCTTCCATGATCCGTCGTCCTTGGACTCCCACGAATAACGTCCCCAAACGCTCAGCGGCTTACGGAAGTCGGAGTTCATGTTGATGTTGGCCGAATACCGACCGGGGCTGCGGGCCAAGGGTCCGCCTCTGGTGAGGCGGTCGTCGTAGCTGGCGAAGTCGCGTGCGGCGCGAATCGATCCACCCCAATAGTTGAGCCACTGAAACCTGAAGTTCCCGTTGAAGTTCGAAGAGATCAGGTCACCGTTCGAATTCCACTTGAAGTCGGGGCTTCCCCACAGGCGCCAGTTTCGGAAGACGTTGCCGGGGCGCGGCCGGTTGAACGAGAGATCGGTATCGATGACGTACCGGTCGGTCTCGGTCTGGAAACCCATGTCGTTCACTTCGTAGCCCGGGCTCAGCGCGGCCATGGCCAGCTTGCCCTGGACGGACCCGGACTGTCTGCTCAGGTCCGCCATTGCGTAGTAGCCACCCATCGACGTCGCGTTCGAGTCGACTTGCACGTGATCTGCGTCGGGGCGCTGAAAGTACCGGGCCGACGACCGCTGCGTCCTGATCATCGCCTCGGGGTCACCCTCGACATAGCTCGAGGCGAACGCGCCGTTGATCCGCCAGCCCCGGTTCGCCCACTCGTGCATCAGGTCCATGCCCGCAACGTATGCGGACGTACGGAGTCTCGAGGCCAGCTCGGCGTCGTTGATGTCGCGGTTCACCGACGTGGCCATCATGCCGATGCGGGTCTGCCCCGCCCGAAGGTCCCTTCGCACGCGGCCAACCAGGTAGTTGGTCGGTGGCTCCATGACCGACGTCCCCGGGGCACTCAAATCGTCCACATAGGGCGCGTACTCTCTGCCAGTGAAGGCCTCCAGGAGCCCTATCGACCAGTTGCCACGTACCTTCCCCGTGATCTTGGTCGCCCCGAGGATCGTCGTGGCAGTGGGCGCGTCCGAGAACACCGCGCTCGACGAGACCTGGCCCTGTGGGCGGCGGCCGATTCTCCGCGAATACATCACCTGCGGTGCCCGGCCGGTGCTGCCACCTGGCCCCCCGCTCCCGAACCGGAAGATCTCGGCACCCTCGACGAAGAACGGGCGGCGCTCGTCGAAGCGCGTCTCGAAGGCCGTGAGGTTGATCACCGCCGGGTCTACTTCGACTTGCCCGAAGTCGGGGTTCACGGCGGCATCGAGCGTCAGGTTCGAGCCGAGCCGGTACTTGAGGTCCAGGCCGGCACGCCCGAAGTAGTCGGACCCCGATCGGTATGGGTTACCGAACGCGACCTGTGAGCTAGGCGCTTGATCCACGTACTCGGCGCTCATCCCTACGTAGGGCAGCAGTTCCAGCTTGCGCCCACCGCCCACACCTCGGATGCCCGTGAGGTGTCCGTAACGCGCGACCCCCGTGGCCTCGAGTTTTGGCGTGAACGAGAAGACGGCCCGCTCCTGCTTTCGGTTGATCGTCCGCTCGATCTGGATTCCCCAGTGTTGGTCGTCCTCAGGACTAAAGCGGAGCTGACTGAACGGGATCCGCATTTCGACGAACCAGCCTTCGTCCGTGACTGTGGTGGCCACGTCCCAGACTGGGTCCCACGAACTGCCGCCCCCGCCCCGTCCAAATCCGCCGCCACCGCCGAACCCACGACCCGACATGACCTGGTCCCGCTTCATGCCGGAAGGGTTTGTGGCGAAGCGGTATGCCGTCTGGTGGTCGTGGTAGCTATCGATCACGACAATGAAGAAGTCCGAGTCGGGTACCATGGCGTCACGGCGTGCCAGACGGGTCGTGACCGGGGCTGAATCGTACAGTCTGCCGCCGACGTAGAGGGCGTCGTCGTCGTAGAGAAAACGCACGTCCGTCGGTTCGCTGACGGGCTGGCCCTCCTCGGGATCGTTCTGCGTGAAGTCCGTGATGGGAGGCGCTTCACTCCAGGCGATCTCGTCGAGTTGGCCGTCGATCTCGATACCTGTGCTCATGCGGACGGCGACGGCCCCCGGAGCCGCCGAGTGCGGGACCGAGGTAAGGACTCGGATCGGTCGCGGGGCGACGGGGTTCGTATTGCCCGACCCCTGTGCGGAAAGGGCACAAGGGACCAAGAGCGCTGCCGATACAAGTACACAGCGTGCCGTATACGGGGAAATTCGCATATTCAGGATATCTACTTGTTGTCTTGTATTTTGGTTGGATCCTAGAGCGGCCCGCGCCCACGTTTTCTAGTGGCGGTCGAGGCGTGACCGTTGTCATATATAGCAGACAGTCTACGAACGATAAACGTTGAAGTTTTCCCCGGCTGGGCTTCTCTGAATGGATAAGCATAATTATAATATTAGAATGCATGATACTGCCACGAAGAAAGTGTTGAGTCGAGAGTCGGCTGGGTCACAGACAACCCGAGCGCGATCCATCTCCCGAGCGAATAGGCTCTCCGAAAGGCCGGCAAGGCGGATCGTGCTGAAGCTCGGAAGCCGTATTCTCACCGAAGGAAACACGCAGCTGAGCCCGGACCGATTCGCGCAAGTGGCGTCTGCGGTCGCCGCGGCCCCGGAGGTCGAGATCGTCATCGTGTCCAGCGGTGCGATCGCTGCCGGTTTTAGCACCCTGGGTTTTTCGGCCCCTCCCCAGCGCATCGAGGACCGCCAGGCCGCCGCCGCGGTCGGGCAGACGCACCTTATGGGCCTCTGGGCTTCTGCCTTTGCGGAGGTCGGCAAGAATGTGGGGCAGGTACTGCTGACGAATGACGGCCTTGCTGACCGGCGGCGGTACGTGACAGCCCGTCAGGCGATGGGCTCCCTGCTGAGTGCTGGCATCGTGCCGATCGTCAACGAGAATGACGCGGTGAGTGTGGACGAGATCATGGTCGGAGACAACGACAGCCTGGCGGCCATGACGGCAGCACTCGTGGACGCGCATCTCCTGGTTCTGCTCACGGATGTGGCGGGCGTCTACCGGGAGGACCCCGCGAACACACTGGCCGCCGAGCCGGTCGCTTTCGCTCGAGGTGTCGATGAGCTGCGGGAGTTCTGCTACCGGAAGACGGCGGCCGAGTCGATCGGGGGCATGGTGACCAAGCTCGACGCTGCCGAGAAGGCCGGCCGATATGGGATTCCCACGGTGATCGCCTCCGGGTCGGATCCGTCTGCTCTTACGACGGTGTTGGCTGGGGGCCGAGTCGGTACTTTGATCGCGGCCGATGCTAAGCCACTTCGTGCCCGCAAGCACTGGATGTCCGTGCAGAGCCAACTTCCCGGCTCCTTGGTCGTGGACGACGGTGCCGTGCGGGCGATCCAGAAGAGTGCGAGTCTTTTGCCCAGCGGCGTCGTCGAGGTGCGGGGCCGGTTCCGAAGCGGAGATCTGGTCTCTGTCGTGGATCAGACGGGGACCGAGCGAGCGCGTGGCATCGTGCGCTTCGACGACAGGGATGTCGAACGAATCCGCGGCCTGCACAGCACCGAGGTCGATCGGGTTCTGGATCGACGAGCGGGCAACGTCGTCATGCGCACCGATCGCATGTTCGTATTCGAGAGGAGCGAAGACCGATGACGGTCCAGATGGCTCGTGTCGAGGTTGCGATTCCGGATTTGGCCCGAAGGGCCTCGGAGGCGAGCCGGAGGTTGAGCCGCACCTCCCCGGAGGAGCGACGGGACGGGTTGCTTGCCATGGCAGCGGCGCTGGAGGCTGCGGCTTCCGAAATAATCGCTGCCAATGCGCTCGATCTGACGGCCGCTGAGCAGGGAGGGGTGTCGGCGCCCATGCGAGACCGGCTTCGGATGGACGCTGGGGGTGTGGCTAAGCTTGCCGCAGCCGTACGTGAGGTGGCTGACCAGCCGGATCCCCTCGGAGAGATCACCGATAGGTCGGTCCGGCCGAACGGCCTCGAAGTCGGCCGCATGAGAATCCCGCTCGGTGTTGTGGCCATGATCTACGAGAGCCGTCCGAACGTCACGGCGGACGCCGCTGCGTTATGCGTCAAGTCCGGGAATGCGGTGATCCTCAGAGGTGGCAAGGAAGCGCTCAACTCGAACCTGGCGATCGCCGACGCGCTTCGAAGGGGATTGAAGACGACGGCCATGCCCCCCGACGCGGTCCAGCTCGTTGCCACGTCCGACCGATCCGCTGTGGACGTACTTCTGCGCCAGGAAGACTTCATCGACCTCGTCATCCCGCGGGGGGGTGAGGGGCTCATCCGGGCCGTGACGGAGAAGAGCCGGATCCCGGTGTTGCAACACTACAAGGGCGTGTGCCACGTGTACGTGGACAAGTCGGCCAAGGTGGAGATGGCGAAGGAGATCGTCGTAAACGCCAAGGCCCAGCGGCCCGGCGTCTGCAACTCGCTGGAGACACTGCTGGTCCATCGCACCGTTGCGCCACGGATGTTGCCTGACATTGCGGCGGCTCTCTGGGACGCCGGTGTGGAGTTGCGGGGGTGCCCGGTGACGCTCGAAATTCTGGGCGCTCGAGCGAGCTTGGCCACCGCGGCCGATTGGGACGAGGAATACCTCGATCTCATCCTAGCCGTGCGCGTGGTCGACGATATCGAGGCGGCCATGGACCACATCGAACGGCACGGCTCGGCGCATACCGAGGCCATCGTGACGGATGATGAGGCGGCCGCCGAACAGTTCGTGGGTGCGGTTCAGTCGTCCACGGTCCTCGTGAACGCCAGCACCCGGTTCGCGGACGGAGGGGAGCTTGGGCTCGGGGCCGAGATCGGCATCTCCACATCGAAGCTGCACGCGTTCGGACCGATGGGCGCACGAGAACTGACGACCCGGAAATTCGTCGTCTTCGGCAACGGGCAGGTCCGGGGCTAGTCTAGCGTCGGAACGAGCCGGTCATCACGGCGGGGAGGGAATCGTTTTGGCCCCACTCGTTCCAAGACCCGTCGTAAAACCGCGCATCGTAGCCTAGGTGCTTTGCGATCATGTACGTGTAGCTCGCGCGCATGCCGATGAAACAGTAGCTGACAATGGTGCCGAGGCGGTTCGCCCCCGACTCGGAAAATCGGGCCTGGACTTCGGTCAGAGGCCTGAGGACCGGATTCTCGCTCGAGACGGTGAGGTCCTCCCAGTAGAGGTTGTACGCTCCGGGAATGTGCCCGGGCCTGCCAGTGCGAGGCGCGCGCGCGCCCGTGTATTCGCTTTCGGGGCGGGCGTCGATGAGCGTTACGAATCCATCGTCCAGGCGCTCTGCCACCCACTGCGCCGTGACCAGCACGTCGTCTTGGACGGACGGCGTGAACGCCGCCCGCATCGCCTCCTGCGGTGACGTCACGATCGGCCTGTCCTCCGCCCTCCAGGCTTCCAGCCCCCCGTCGAGAACCGCGGTTCTCTCACCGTGACCTAGATAGTCCAGGGTCATGTAGGCTCTCGCCGGAAGATGGCCCGGCGAACCATAAACGATGACCAGTGCGTCGTTCGATACCCCGGCTCGTTCGAAGGCGTCGATGAGCACGTCGACCGGGGGAATCTCCGCGATGAGACCGTCCCGCGCCTGCGCGATCTCCTGATAGTTCAGAAAATGAGCTCCGGGGATGAACGCGGTCCCCGAGCGAGCCGTGGGCATTCCCACGTGCAGCAGAATCAACGAGGGATCGTCGAGGTGCTCCTCCAACCATTCGGCAGAGACCAGGACTCCGGGCGCGTCCTGGGCCAACACGGACTGCGCACAAAAAATGGCGCAGAACGCAATGCCGCCCGATTTCAGCATCGTCATCATCCTCTTCCTCCTCATGCCCTGTTCTTCGTCGACGGGGGTCGGCCGTATTTCGAAAGATCCTCCGGTGATTCCCTGGTCCATCAGGCCGCCGGACGCCCTCCACCATACAGCGTATTAAAGAGTAGACGGAACGTTCCATGAGTTTGCATTCGATGTTGCACTCGGAATCCGAACATGAGAATGCGTCCCGCACCATACTCCACGTCCAAGATCGCGCCGGATCCGGCTGCAAGGACCTCGAAATACTCCAAGATCCCGTCCCACCTCGCGAGCTTTTCATTGGTGCCCATGGCGAAGCCGAGGTAACTCTCCGGATCGGGAAGCGACCTCAGGAGCGTCGAGAAGGGAGCCACACGAACCTCACTGAATCTGGGATAAGTCGTTATCCTAAGCACTCACCCGCTTGCGGGACATGCCTGGCGGGCGAACGTTCCGCAGCTAGACGCCCCCGCTGCCCGAGCCTCTGAGAATGTTCGATTTTATGCTCCATGCCCACGATGGTGCTGCCCGTAGCGGCACCTTCTCGACACCTCGTGGTGAGGTAGCGACGCCGGTTTTCATGCCTGTGGGGACGAGTGGATCAGTCAAAGGTGTTTCCCCCGAGGAGCTTCGGGATGCCGGTGCGTCCATGATTTTGGCGAACACCTATCACCTCTATCTCCGACCTGGACACGAACTCGTGCGTGAGCTCGGCGGTGTGCGCGACTTCATGCGGTGGGATGGACCTGTTCTCACCGATTCGGGGGGTTATCAGGTGTTCTCCTTGGCCGGGAGTAATGAGATCCTGGAGGATGGGGTCGTCTTTCAGAGTCACATCGACGGGTCCAGCCATCTGTTCACGCCTGAGTCTGTGATGGACGTACAACGTGCGCTCGGCGCCGACGTGGCGATGGCCTTCGACCAGTGTCCGCCTGGGGGCGTGAGCCGGGCGGACGCGGAGGCGGCGAACCGGCGGACGCTGGCATGGCTGGAGCGCTGTCGGGACCGCTTCCGCCGCCTGGACTCGGAGGGAATCGGCGGGGGTCAGACCCTCTTCCCGGTCCTCCAGGGAAATGTTTTCGAAGATCTCCGTCTGGAGCAGGTACGGGCCTTCTTGGATCTGGGGGACTGGGATGGCATGGCCATCGGTGGTCTCAGCGTGGGGGAGGACAAAGAGGACATGTGGAGGGTTCTCGACGCCCTCCATCCGGCGATCCCTCCCACCGTGCCACGCTACTTAATGGGCGTCGGATACCCGGACGACCTCGTGAACTCCATCGCACGGGGATGCGACATGTTCGACTGCGTGGCGCCTACCCGGAACGCTCGCCACGGTACGGCGTGGACCCATGAAGGCCAGGTGAACGTCAAGGCAGCGCGCTTCGCCCGAGACCGCAACCCCCTCGATGTGGAGTGCGACTGCTACGCTTGCGGCAAGTACGATCGCGCTTACCTCCGGCATCTGTGTGTGTCCAATGAGATTTTCGGGGCCAGGCTCCTGTCGATCCACAACCTCCGATTCTTGATAAAGCTCACGGAGGAGTCCCGAGAGCGCATCGTGGATGGTACTTTCCATTCCTGGTCGCGGGACTGGCTCGAGCGGTACCAGGGTGCCGACGACTAGACTAAAATAGTGCGTGTGGAGGCCCGAGTTCGGACTCCCCCTTTTCCGTGTACGCCCTGAGAGTGGAGAACGGTTTTGTCAGAAGCGGCGTTGGCAGTCCTGATGGCCCCCCGACAGGGGGCCAACGGTACGTTCGTGTTCTTCCTGAACATGACCGCGGTGATCCTCATTTTCTACTTCCTCCTCATCCGTCCCCAGAGGAAGGAGCAGGCCAAGCATAAACAGATGATCGCGGCGATCGGCAAAGGTGACGAGGTCGTGACGACGGGCGGCATCATCGGGACGGTTGTACGAGCCGAGGAAGACCGCCTGATCATCAAGACGGCCGGTGAAACGAAGTTGACCGTCGAGCGGAGTCGTGTGGCCCGGAAGGTGACTGCAGAGGGTAGCGGTGGCACTTCGTAGGATTGTCTTGTTGGGCGAGGAAATCCTTCGCGTCCCTGGTGAGGAGGTCACGGCGTTCGACGACGAGCTCCAGACCCTTGTCCAGGACATGCTCGAGACGATGTACCACGCCGAGGGAATCGGCCTCGCGGCGCCACAGATCGGTGTGTCGCTCCGCATGTGTGTGCTCGACTTGCGAGACGAGGAGGACCCGGACGCGGGCCGCTGGGTGCTGGTCAATCCTGTGATTGTCCACAGCAGCAAGAAGACGGTGAAGGCCCCAGAGGGTTGCCTCAGTATCCCGACGATGGAAGAGGTCGTGACTCGGGCGTCGAGGGTGACGGTACAGGCGTGTGATGCCGATGGAGGACCACTGGAGATTGAGGCGGAGGGATTGCTGGCTAGGGCGCTCCAGCACGAGATCGATCATCTGGACGGGGTGCTCTTCATCGACCGGGTGAGCCCACTCAAGCGCAGACTCCTACTCAAGAAATGGAAGAAGAGCCAGGAGGAGGACTCGGGAGGGTGAAGATCCTCTTTTGGGGAACGCCGGAGTTCGCCGTTCCTGCGCTCCGAGCCCTCGGAGAGGAAGGACACGACATCGTCGGAGTCGTGACTCGGCCCGATCGGCCGGCCGGCCGGGGTCGGCACCTCCATCCGTCTGCGGTGAAGGTGGAGACATTCGAGTCGGGCATCCGAGTCCTCGATCCGGAATCTCCCTCCGGCGCGGATTTCGTGAAGGAGATCCAGGGGCTGAGCCCCGACGTCTCGGTGGTGGTCGCGTATGGTCGCATCCTGAATCGTGAAGTGCTCGACGCCCCGGCGATGGGGTCGATAAATCTCCACGCCTCACTGCTTCCCAGACTTCGCGGTGCGGCCCCGATAAACTGGTCTATCGTCCGGGGAGATACGGTGTCGGGCGTCACCGTGATGCGCATGGCCGAGAAGATGGACGCAGGCCCTATCCTCCTTCAGATCGAGGAGCCGATCCAGCCCGACGAGACCGCGACCGAACTCGCAACTCGACTCTCAGAAATCGGTGCGGCTACGCTCGTCGAGGCGCTTACGTTGATGGAAGCGGACTTGATCGAAGAGCGAGAGCAGGACGAGTCGGCCGTGACTTTCGCTCCCAAGTTGGACCGTGCCACTGCACGTATCGACTGGTCTCTGCCCGCGCCGGTGATCGCTGATCTCATTCGTGGGATGGATGCCCAACCGGGCGCTTGGTCGGAGCTATCTGGCAGGCCGCTCAAGCTCTTCCGTCCAGAGGCTGACCCGGATGTGATTCCCGAGGCTTCACCGGGAGTGGTCGTGGACGTCGATCCTGCCGGGGGTCTCCTGGTAGCCACGGGGAAGGGCGTGATTCGGATCCTGGAGGTTCAGCCGCCCGGCAAGAGTAGAATGCACGCCGGCGCCTGGATCCGAGGCAGGGGGGCGAGCGCCGGCCAGTGCTTCGAGTGATCCCCCGTCTGCACGTCGTGACCGACGATGACGTTCTGACGACGGAGGACTTTCGTGACGTCGCCGAGAGTGTGATCCAGGTGGGTGGTTCGGTAGCCCTTCATCTCCGTGGTCCGCGCACGCCGGCCCGCCGGCTGAGTGAGCTAGCGCTGGCACTCCGTGAAGGGGCTGCGGCGAACGGAGTTAAGCTTATCGTGAACGATCGCGTGGATATCGCGTTGGCGCGCGAACTCGACGGAGCCCACCTCGGGGTACGGTCTCTGCCACCTCAGTCGGCCCGCGCTGTCCTGGGCCCGGGTCCGCTCCTGGGCGCTTCGATACACGGTGCCGAGGAGGCCATAGCCGCTGCCTCCGGGGGTGTGGACTACCTATTCGTGGGGACACTGTTCGAGTCGGCGTCTCATGAGGGCCGACCGGCTGTGGGTCCGGGCCTTCTGGGCTCGGTCGCGCGTCACGTCGACCTGCCGCTCATCGGAATCGGGGGAGTGACACCGGCGGGGGTCGAAGCCGTGCTCGGTGCGGGCGGATACGGTGTGGCCGCGATTGGGGGAATCTGGCGTGCCCCCTCTCCGGCAGATGCCGTACGGGATTATCTTGAGGCGCTGGAATCCGAGCGCGGCGTCACGACAGCGAGTGGCAGGGAGACACCATGACAGACGGGCAGTCAATTCGAGTGAGGCTCAACGGGAGGGACCGCGAGATCCAGCCCGGGCTGTCCGTCCACGAGCTCGTGGAATCCCTGGACCTCAATCCGCAGCTCATCGTCGTCGAGTTGAATCGCGAGATTCTAGCCAGAGGAAGACTCGAAGAGGTCGAGGTCTCAGAGGGAGATCAGGTCGAGTTGGTGCACTTCGTCGGCGGAGGGTGACATGGACCCGTTTGTGGACCCTTTTGACGGGCCGTTGCGGATCGCCGACGAGGAGTTCGAGTCCCGCCTCTTCGTCGGAACTGGCAAGTACTCCGACAACGAGGTCATGGTGGAGGCGATTCGTGCCTCCGGCACGGCGATGGTGACGGTGGCGGTGCGTCGGGTGGACCTCGATCGCACGAAGGACGAGGGGATTCTCTTCCACCTCGACCCCAAGGAGTTCTTCTTACTTCCCAATACCGCGGGATGTTACACGGCGGAGGACGCGATTCGTTATGCGCGCCTCGCACGGGCCGCGGGCTTCACCGAGTGGCTCAAGCTCGAGGTCATCGGTGACGAAACCACGCTCTTGCCTGACACGCGGGCCACGATCGAAGCCGCGGAAACGCTTGTTTCCGAAGGGTTCAAGGTCATGGCCTATACCAACGACGACCTCATTACGGCGCTCAGGCTCGAGGATGCGGGATGCGTAGCGGTGATGCCCCTCGCGAGCCCCATCGGGAGTGGCTTGGGCGTGGTGAACCCGTACTTCATCCGGGAGATCAAGCGGCGCTGCGAGGTGCCGATCATTGTGGACGCGGGTGTTGGCACGGCGTCGCACGCATGCGTCGCGATGGAGCAAGGTGTGGATGGTGTACTCATGAACACTGCGATCGCTGCGGCCGACGATCCGGTCGTGATGGCACACGCCATGCGGTTGGCGGTCCATGCGGGACGCCTCTCATACCTCGCCGGTCGCATGGAGGCACGGGAGATCGGCGTTCCTTCGTCACCGAGCCGCGGGATGCTCGACTGATTCCTGAGTCCGCGACCGAGGGGCGCCGAGCCGCTTCGGAGATCTTGGCTGAGGTGCGTCGAGGCAGAAGGCTAGACCGGGCTTTCGCCGACAGGGAGTTCGCTGATCCCCGGGATCGGGCGTGGTGCCGAGAGTTGGTCTTCGGCATCGAGCGACTCCGGGGTCGTCTCGACTATCTTCTAGACCGGAGAGTTCGGCGGGGCCTTGGGAGTTTGGACGTCCAGGTTCGGGACGCGCTCCGAATCGGGCTCTACGAGATCCTCTATATGGACGGTGTGCCCGAGTACGCGGCGGTGTCCCAGGCCGTAGCGCTCGCCCGGTCGCTTGCAGGGCCGGGAATCGGCGGGCTCGTCAACGCCGTGTTGCGGGCGGTTGTCCGAGAGGGTGGAGGAGAGGGGCACTTTCCCGACCCCTCGGCTGATCCCCTCGGATATCTCTCGACCTGGGGGTCGCATCCCCGATGGCTCGTCGAGCGTTGGCTGGCGAGGTGGTCCTTCGGAGACGTGCAAGACTTGATCGAGAGGAACAACCGTGTACCGCCGATCCACCTTCGATGTCTCTGGGATTCGCCTGAGCGAGCTCAGGAAGCGTTGGCTAGCGAGGGAATCGAGGCGGAGCCCATCGGTTGTGGCACGGGATGTGTATTGCTCCATGAGCACGGGACGCTCGTGAAGTCTCTCGAGGTGGTAGCCAGCGTCGTACAGGACCCAGCGGCGGCTCTCGTGGTACAGTATTCTGATCCTGCGCCCGACGCGCGCGTTGCCGATCTTTGCGCGGCTCCCGGAGGGAAGGCGGTCACGCTGGGAGCCAGGGGAAACGTCGTGTTGGCGGCGGACGTTTCACGCGGGCGCCTAGGTCTGGTGCGCGAGAATGTCAGGAGGGTACAGCAAATGGCCGGACAGGGCCGGCGCCTGCGCGTGCATACGGCACAGGCCGACGCTTTGGCCCCTGCTGTGGATCAGATGGATATGGTGCTCGTGGACGTACCTTGTACTGGTACCGGGACGTTGAGGAGAAATCCGGATGTCCGTTGGAAGCTTACAGCTGTGCGGTTGGCGGATCTGACCGCGCTTCAGGGGCGCATTCTGGATGCGTGCGCGGAGGTCGTGGCGAAGGAGGGGGTCTTGGTGTACTCCACGTGCAGTTTGGAGGCGGAGGAGAACGAAGGGCAGGTCGACGCGTTTCTGCGCAGACGTCCCGACTTCCGGATCGAGGCGGGCTCGGGTGTCGACGCTCGGTATCTGGATGGCTTGGGACAGTTATCGGTGCTGCCCCAGGCGTTTGGCTTCGACGGCGCGTTCGCCGCTCGCCTTAGGCGGAGTTACTCATGAGATTGGGCAGTTCCATTCGGCGGAGGCAGTACCGTAGCGACGGACGCTTCACGTGGCCTACGAAGGACCGGTGGCTGGCGCTCGCAGGAGTCCGCCTCAAGTCGACCCACGGGGCCGTCGTCGTCGCCGTTCTGCTGGTGAGCTTCGGACTGGGCTATACGATCGCCACTCGCCTCGTCTTCCCGCTTCCCGCGCCTCCGGGCGATCTCACTCAGGTTCCCGACGTCCGGGGCCTCGACGGTGTCGAAGCACGCCGCCTGATCGAGGCGGTGGGGTTGAGCGTCGTCGTAGCGGACTCGTTCCGTCATCCCGCTGCGGTGAAGGGCAAGGTGATGGGGCAGAGCCCTCTGGGGGGACAGCTTGCGGTGGCCGGAGACACGATCAGACTCACCGCGAGCTTGGGCCCGGTCCGCCGGCCGGTTCCCGATGTCGTGCGACTCAGTATCAGCTCGGCGAGAAACGTTCTGGAGGCGAGTGGATTCACGGTGGCGGTGGATAGCCTGGAAGACGTTCTTCCGGCTGGGCAGGTTTTCGAGATCCTCCCTGAGGCGGGCACGGAGGTGGATCTGCCCATGGAGGTGAGGATCGCGATGAGCACGGGTCCGCCCCTCGTGGCCATGCCTTTCCTCCTCGGGATCGAGCAGGCCAATGCAGAAGCGATGTTGGACTCTCTGGGCTTGGTGATCTCCGAGATCATCACTCGTTTTCGATTCGGGCGTGACCAGGGCCGAGTCGTCGCTCAGGATCCTGCCGCGGACAGTCTGGTGGCGCCTGGGAGCCCGGTGAGCCTGGTGGTCGGGCGGCGGTCTGGCCCGCGCAGGAATCGAAACTAGTGTGAGAGTCGGACCCTAACGATTAGATTTATCGCGTGTTTATTGGATAGATTCGAGGCCGACTGGCATGACATCTGAACGGATACCGAGGGTGACGTACTCACGCCGTCCCTATGCCTTCGCGCTCGTTGGCGTGGGACTGATCGTCTTGGCGGCGTGGATGAATCGAGGTCGCCTGAGGCCCGTGGGTGCCGGCACCGTAGCTCCCCAGTTCGAGGTAATCGACCTCGGGGGAAATCCGGCTCGCCTGAGCGATTATGAAGGCGAGGTCGTGATGATCAATATCTGGGCGACCTGGTGCGCGCCTTGCAGGTTTGAAATGCCGTCCATGGAGCGTCTGCACCAGCGCTTCAAAGACGACGGCTTGCGGATTCTGGCGATCAGCGTGGACGCCAAGCTCGGTGAAGCCGACCAGGTCGGACGTCCCGGTGGGGACCTCCAGGCGTTTGCCGACTCCCTAGGGCTGACGTTCACGATACTCCATGATCCGTCAGGAGAGATCCAGAACCTCTATCAGACGACGGGTGTGCCGGAGACTCTGCTCGTCGGTAGGGATGGCGTTATCTACAAGAAGGTGGCGGGCCCCACGGAGTGGGACGCATCCGAGCATCAGGAGTTCATCCGGCGCTTGCTGGTGGCGACCGAGTGACCGGGCGCCCGGCGCCGCGACACGTCAGCACATGAGTCCTCCCTCCGTCCTGGCGTTCGCAGGTGGTAACTGGGGCCTCAAGGCGGCTGCTTTCGGGATGGCGGTATTCCTGTGGGCGTTGGTACGAGTCGGCACGCCTGATCAACGGACTGTGTCCGTCCCCGTCAATGTGAGCCTGAACGATCCAGAGTGGGTCGTCATGGGGGATCCCGTGCCCGCCACGGTGCAGGTTCGCTTTCGGGGTCCTCCGACAGAGGTTTTTCGTCTCACGGCGATGGATGGTGTGTCGATCACCGTTCCAGTTGTGGGCGTGCCCGGTGAAGAGATGGTGGTCGCTCTCGAAGAGAGCTGGATCCCGGTCGACGGATACCGGGGCGTCCAGGTCGAGGATATCATTCCTAGTGTGGTTCACGTGCACTTCGATCGGGTCGTGACTGCCACGATCCCACTGCGGATCACGACCAGAGGCGTCCTGCCTGAGCGCCTGGCGCTCACTCGCGATTTGTCGCTCACGCCGAATATCGTCAGGGTCACTGGACCCGCGAGCGTGATCGAGCAGTTAGACACTCTCGACATCATTCCGGTCGACCTAAGCAGGGTAGACGAGCGAGGTACGGTACAAGCTGTCGTGGATACGGCCGGGAGGAGCCGGCTCACGATCGTCCCTCGCGACATCACTCTGAGGATTCCAGTGGAGGAGTCCATCGATCGGGTCTTCCCGGAAGTTGCCGTCGTAGTGAATCTCGGAGGGCGGAACGAATCCTTTGAGGTATTGCCTTCGGTCATACCGATTACCATCCGAGGATCTCGGACAAGAGTGTTGTCGTTGGACGGGAGGCTCTTGAGGGCTGTGGTGCCCCCCGAGGCGCTCCGAGGTCTCGGCGAAGGACAGCGGCGCAGAGTGCCCGTCATCATCGAGGGTCTGCCCTCCTACCTGTCCCTCTCTATGGAGGTCGACACGGTTGTCGTGCGCCGGCAGGTAGTGCCGTGAGTGGGCCCTTGATCCTGGGCCTCGAGACCAGCTGCGACGAAACGTCCGCGGCCGTGATCGAGGCTCCGCTCACGATCAGAGGGCATGTCATCCATTCTCAGGACGAGCACACGCTTTATGGAGGCGTGGTGCCGGAGATCGCGGCACGCGCCCACCTTCAGCGCATCGACGAGGTCGTGGAACAAGCGCTCGCCGAGGCCGATTGCCGGACTCGTGACCTGGATGCCGTGGCCGTTACAGCCGGGCCGGGCCTCATCGGGGCGCTCCTGGTGGGTTATTCGTGGGCCAAGGCCCTGGCATTCGCGCTCGACCGGCCTTTCCTCGCCGTCCACCACATGGAGGCCCACCTCTTCGCGCCCTCGTTGGAGAACCCAGGCGCGACGCCCCCCTTCGTGGCGCTCCTCGTATCGGGCGGACACACGCTACTGCTCCACGCGGTGGAGTGGGGTTCGTATCGCTTCCTCGGGGAGACGCGGGACGACGCCGCCGGCGAGGCATTCGATAAGGTTGCGAAGCTCTTGGGGTTCCCCTACCCGGGTGGGCCTGCGATCGAGGAGGCCAGCCTCGAAGGGGACGAGACTCGATACCGATTTCCGCGTCCGATGTTGAGCAAGAACCAGCTTCCTGCCGCAGCGGACTTCTACGATTTCTCCTTCAGTGGGCTCAAGACCGCAGTGGCAGCGGTGGTGCGAGAGCTCGAGGGATCGGGTACGCTCGACGCAGAGCGCTGTCACGTCGCTGCTTCTTTTCAGGCTGCCGTAGCGGACGTCCTCGCGGCGAAGACCCTGAGGGCGGTGGAGAAGACTGGCTGTCCCCGGGTTCTCATCGGGGGAGGTGTCTCGGCGAACAAGCGGCTTCGTGCAGAATTGGTGGGACGTCTCGGTGCTGAAGCGGAGCTGTTCCATGCCTCACCCCGTCTGTCCCTGGACAATGGAGCGATGGTTGCACGTGTGGGAGCTTTTCGACTCGAGCGTCATGAGATCGCTCCCTGGAACTCGTCGGCGGATCCGAGTCTCCCGTTCCCCGGGCTGATGAGGATCTCGGCATGATCGTCGAATACGCCCACCCCTCTTCAATCGCCCTTTAATCCGAGGACCCGAGGCGTGTATCCGACTTTTTTCCGACTTCCCGGATGGCTCCCCTTCATGGGAGGCGAGCCCATCACTTCATTCGGAGTCTTCATGTTCCTGTCCTTCCTAACGGGAGGGATGCTGCTCAGGGCGGAGATGGAGCGGTCTGGCTACGATCCGGAGAAGGCGTGGGACTTGGTCTTCATGGCCGTGCTAGGCGGTGTGATTGGGGCGAAGGCCTACTATGTGCTCCTCAACTACCCGCGCCTTCTGGAAGATCCCGTGAGCGCGATCTTTTCGCGGGGCGGGATGGTGTGGTACGGTGGATTCGGCGGCGCCCTGCTTCTCATCGTCTGGGAGATCAAGCGGAGTGGTCTGCCTCTGGGGAAGGTCGCGGACCTGTGCGCCCCGCCCCTCGCGATCGGATACGCCATCGGCCGCATGGGATGTTTTCTGGTCGGCGACGACTACGGTCGCCCGACCGCGGCGTGGACCGGGATTCGCTTTCCCCAAGGTACGCCGCCGACGCGAGCCGATGTGCTTCAGGATCGCTTCGGCATCGAGGTGGATCCTGCCCTCGTCGAGCGGTTCGGGCAGGTGGTCCCGGTCCACCCCACACAGCTATACGAGATCGCCATGGTTCTGGTGATTTTCGTCATCCTCTGGCGACTTCGACTCCGTGAACGCGCGCCTTCGTGGCTGTTCTGGCTGTGCCTGGCGCTGCTGAGCACCGAGCGCTTCGTGGTCGAGATGGTGCGAGTCAAGGACGACCGCTTCCTGGGACCCCTAACCATCGCCCAACTCATTGCCGTGGGGCTGATCCTTCTCGGTCTTTGGGGGATGCATCAAGCTTCGTCTCGGGCAGGTGCTTCGAAGGGAGCGGCGGCCTGAGAGCCGCACGAGGGTAAGCATGTTGACGATCCTCCAGGGGTCGGATCTCCACTTCGGGAAGCCTCACCTGCCAGGGGTCGCGCGGTCGTTCATCGAGGCCGTGCACGAGGTGGCTCCTGACGTAATCACTTTGGTCGGCGATTTCACTCAGAGGGCCAAAGTGAGTGAGTATCGGCAGGTCAGAGACCTACTGGCGACGTTGCCCGATGTGCCAGTCGTGGTGACGCCCGGAAACCACGATGTTCCTCTCTATCGAATCCACGAGCGTTTGCTCTCTCCATACCGCAACTACCGGCGTTATGTGTCCTCGAAACTGGACACTGTAACCCGGGTGACGGGCGCCGTATTCGTCGCTCTGCATTCGTCATCTCCCCGGCGAAGAATCGTCAACGGGACCATCACCAGGGGTCAACTCGACTTGTTGGCACGCATCTTCCAAGAGGCACCAGAGGAGGAGGTTCGCATTCTTGTTACGCACCATCCTCTGGCACCGCCGCCGGATGGCGGTGAGGACAGGCTTCTCCCAGGGAACGACTGGATACTCGACCGTTTACGGGATACGAGGGTGGATCTGGTTCTGGGAGGGCACCTTCACCGGAGTTTCTCCACCTGCTCTTCGAGTGTTCAGGTGGGGCACAGGAGAAATGGGGACATTCCGATCGTTCACTGTGGGACGGCGACCTCGAGTCGGGGCAGAATGGCGGAGAAGGGGAGGAACAGTTTTAACGTGCTGAAAGTCGCGGCGGGGGAAATCGAAGTGATTACACATTGGTTCGAGGAGGGCTCCGACCGGTTTGTCGCTCGGGCTTCCGGAATGATTCCACGCTCCGCGGTCAGGCATGTCTAGGTACTACGTTCACAGGGACCCGGGTCCGCGGGAGATCCTGGGCTCGCTGGCCATCGCTCTCGGCGTTGGGGGACTCTCTTTCTATCTCGCGCGGACGTTACTGTCACGCGAGGGGCTGGAGTCTACGCCTCCGTCGAAAATCTTGTCGGGGGCCGTGGTACAGCATGCCCCGAAACCTGACGGAGAGGGGTGAGACCGGCATGAGGCCCGTCTGTGCACTCTTGTTGGGTGTCGTGTCGGCTGTGCCGTTGCCGCTCCTGGCACAGGGCGCGGCCGTCGAGGTTACACGAATTGCCTTCCAGGGCAATGTCGCGTTCCCTGCGGATTCACTGTCGCGGGCCATCGCCAACAAAGAGACGGGGTGCCGCTCCACTTGGCTGTTGCCGTTTTGTGCCTTGCGTTTGGGCTTCAGCATCGATCGCAGGACGCTGAACGATCGAGAGCTCACCAGGGACGTTCTGCGGCTGAGGGGGTTCTATGCGGGTCGCGGCTATAGACAGGCGTTGGTGGATACGGTCCTGGCCCGCCCCTCGGATGAAACGGTGGAGATCACGTTCCGGATTGACGAGGGCTTACCCGTACGGGTGTCGACCCTCATCGTCGAAGGGATCGAGGGCCTCGAAGCGGTCGACCTGATGCGCGATCTCCCCATGGAGGAGGGCGACCTGCTCAGTGCGATGGACCTCGCTGCGACCCGTGATACACTGATCCAACGGCTCCAGAACCGTGGTTATCCACGGGCTGACGTGGGAAGCGTCACGCGCATGCCAGCCGAGACCCCCTTCGAGGCGAACGTGACGCTCGAGGTCGATGCGGGCCCGCACGCGGTGTTCGGTCCGATTGTGCTCACGGGCAACGTGGAGCTGGGAGATGCGGTCATTCGGCGGCTTCTCCCGTTCGCGGAGGGACAGGAGTATTCTGCGGCGCGCATGGTTGAGGCGCAGCGGAATCTCTACGCCATCGAGATGATCCAGAACGTGACGATCGATGAGATGGTGGACCCCGCTGGCACCGTCCCCGACAGCATCGTGCCTCTCCAGGTACGGATCGCCGAGGGGGGCGTGCATCGGGTGCGAAGCGGCTTGGGGTGGAGCACGTCCGACTGCGTGAACGTCGAAGGCCGCTGGGCGAGCCGAAATTTCTGGGGTGGCGCGCGTCGTCTTCAAGTGCGCGCCCGCTTGTCGAATATGTTTGCGGAAGACCTCTACACGCCAATCTGTGGACAGTCAGGGATCGGGGCGTTCGGGGGGGTGAACTGGCTGGTCGCGACGGACTTCACACAACCCTTGATCTTCGAACGGTTCACGTTCGGTGCCAGCCTGTTCGTCGAGCGGCAGAGTCTCCAAGACGTGTTCGTTCAGAAGTCCGTCGGTCTGGATTTCTCGTTGTCCCGCGCGGTCGGTCCCTTCACGTCGCTCACCTTCTCCTACCGTCCGCAACTGACGGCGTTGGCGGCGGCGGAGGTGTTCTTTTGTACGAGCTTCCTCGTATGTACTCCTGAGGATATTTCCACTATTCAGGACCCGAATTGGTTGGCACCACTCGGAGTGAGCTTCGTGCGGGATAAGACGAACAGCCTGCTGAATCCAACGCAGGGGTATCAGGCGCTACTCAACTTCGAGCACGCGTCTCCCGCGACGGGATCGGACTTCCCGTACAGCCGAGCCGTCGGCGAGCTGACCAAGTACCTGCCGCAGGGAAACGGTCAGGTGCTCGCGGCCCGCGTGAGGGGTGGATGGGTGAGTGCGGGTTTGTTCGGACTTCCGCTCGGGAGTGTTCCCCTCGTTCATCCCCAAAAGCGCTTTTATTCGGGCGGGGCGAACAGCGTTCGAGGGTTTGCTCAAGGCCAACTCGGACCCCGGGTACTCACGGTGGACGTTTCGCGGCTCCTCCTTCCGAGCACGCCCGAGGGTGCCGCTCCCTGCCAGCCTTTGGAGATCGAGCTGCTCACTTGTGATGCGGGTCCGTTGCGGAACGAGGGTGGCTACGGCACTCCGAGACCGACGGGAGGCAGCATGGTCGTCGAAGGCGGGCTCGAGTATCGACTACCCGTGAAAGCCCGGATGGAGGCCGCATTCTTTGCCGACTTTGGCCGTATCTGGGCCGAGGCCGGGTCCGAGCACGTAAGTGCCTTCGAGATCACTCCGGGGCTCGGCCTCCGTTATCTTAGCCCCATCGGACCCATTCGCCTCGACGTCGCGTATCGCTTCCTGGGAATCGAGGCTCTTCCGGTCGTGACATCGCAGATCCGTCCCTACGATCCCACAAGGGGCGATGTGGAGACGGATAAGATCCGACGTTCGGTCGGTGGCGTGGTGGAGGAGATCGATTTTGTTCTCAAGGACGAGCTAGCCGTACTCGATCCACTCGTGGCGTACGGACCGGGCGGCGGATTCTCCTTCGGCCATCTCCAATTGCACATCAGCATCGGGCAGGCTTTCTAGCATGGCCCGGGGCGGCAAGCGACTGGCCAAGAGGGTCCTAGGGATCGGGGGAGCGATCCTGCTCGCGGCGGTAGTCGGGGCGCTCGCGGGCCTCGTTTTGCTCACCCGCACGAATGCGGGCCAGGCACTCGTGTTGGAACGCGTCCTGGCGCGCATCGACGGGGTTGTCAACGGTGAGATCGTGGTATCCGGCCTTCGCTCGGCTGGGCTACACAGAGGCGCTAGGCTCGTCGGGCTCCAGGTTCGCGCACCCGACGGAACCTCGATCATGACCGCGGACTCGGTCGAGGTGGAGTATTCCCTACGTCAGGTCCTGAGAGGGGACGTCGTGCTTTCCGCCGTCACACTGTGGCAGCCCATTTTGACCATCGCGAAGTCGAGCGTCGGAGATCCCTTCAATTTGACCTCGTTCCTCCTCGGACGAGAGTTGACGTCGGAGGAGATCGCGGTAGGGGGCGGCGGTTCGGGTCCGGTGCAAAGACTCGTGCTGGAAGACGTGACCATCCGCGGCGGGCGACTGGAAGTGCGCTACCCGCTCGCGTCGGCGCCCGGACCCGATTCCCGCGTCGTCACAGTACCTGCAACGGCGCCTGCAACGGTGCCTGCAGACGATGCTGTCGGGGTGGTGAGAACGCTCGACTTCCATGACATCGTTGGCCACCTTGACGGCGTGGTTGTGGTGGATCCGGATGTCGCTGGCCTCCGGGTCGATGTGGACAGCCTCTCCTTCGAAGGCAATGTGTTCCGGGACCCAGTCAGGGTCCGTCGGTTCGACGGGAGAATCGAGTGGCTGGAGGATCACGTCTCGATCACAGCCGAGACGCTGAGGTTGCCCGGGTCGACCGCCACGGGTTCGGCCACGGTCGATCTGAACCCGGGGCGAGTACCCGACCTCGTCGTCGACCTCGTGGCCTCTCGTCTCGACTTCAATGATCTTCGGTGGCTGCGGCCGGACCTGCCGGATGCGCGGGGGAGTGGTGGTTTCGAGGTGGCCCTCGGACCCGATGGCCTTCGGATCCGGTGGTCCGGAGCTCGGTTCCCGTTGGGCGACGGAGCGATCGTGGGCGAAGGCGTGTTCAGTCTCCCCAGAGGTGAGGCGGCATCCTTCGAGGACGTTTCACTCGAAGTGATGGATGTGCCGGTGGCGACCCTTTCAGACTATCTGCCCCGGTCACTTCCGCTGGATGGCACCCTCGGCGGACACGTCGATCTTGCCGGGACGATGGAGTCGCTCTCGGTCGATGCGCGGCTTGTTCTCGCGGAGCTCGGCGCGATCCCGAGTAATGGAGAGGTGGGCGGTGTGTTCCACTTACGCCGCCCCTATGGAGTCAGCGATCTACGGGTGCGCCTCGCTCCCGTCGACCTGGCCTTGGTGAACCGGGTGGCGGTAGGATTGCACCTTGAGGGGGCCTTGCGCATCGA
>Ga0310124_10000228_pt1 | contig 38272 bp, 38 predicted proteins | sample CB11b_AW_Bot5_MG_FD_203507 | JGI IMG/M metagenome (GOLD analysis project Ga0310124, IMG submission 203507) | Marine microbial communities from Western Arctic Ocean, Canada - CB11b_AW_Bot5 | ecosystem: Environmental > Aquatic > Marine > Oceanic | place: Canada: Western Arctic Ocean | collected...
GCGACCACCACCGTGTCGACGAATTGGCCTCCCAGGCTCTGGCCGAAGGCATCGAGCCCCTGGAAGTGATGGATGATGGCCTCATCGCCGGCATGGGGATTGTGGGCATCAAGTTTCGCGAGAACTTTATCTTCGTCCCCGAAGTGCTCGCCTGTGCGCGCGCGATGAAAGCGGGCATGGCACACATCGATCCGATCCTGTCTGCTTCCGGTGTTGACAAGGCCGGGACGGTGGTCATGGGTACCGTCAAGGGCGACCTGCACGACATCGGCAAGAATCTGTGCATCATGATGCTGAATGGCGCCGGTTTCGACGTCGTCGATCTGGGTGTTGATACGTCGGCAGATGAGTTCATCGACGCCGTGGAAGAGTCCGGGGCAAAAGTGCTGGGCATGTCGGCGCTGTTGACAACGACGATGCCGAACATGGGCAAGACCATCGAGGCCTTCATCGACGCCGATTTGCGCGAAGACGTGCAAATCATGGTTGGTGGTGCACCGGTGACGCAGGAGTTTGCCGACGACATGGGCGCCGATGGCTATGGCAAGGACGCTCTTGACTGTGTAACGCTGGCAAAAGAGTTGCTCGGCAAGGCGTCGTGACCGATGGCCAAACCTACGCCTGAGGAAGTACAGAAGCGCTTCGACTGGATCACCGAGATCTTCTCAGGCATCGTCACTCAGGCTGACACACAGGCATCGACACGCTGCCCCTATCGCAACCGGCACGATCTGTGCACGGCAAAGTTTCGCTGTGGCAATCAGGAGCCCGTCCGCGGCCAGGAAATCGTCCGCGGCCAGGCTGCCACAGAGGAGATGGCATGTACGCACGATGGTCAGTTCGACTACCGTAGCGCTTGGGAATCCGACCCGCGCGCCAGCGACAAGGCGCGCCAACGTATCAGAAAACAGCAACGTCGACCCGCGTCGGATCCACCCACGCCCTCCTGAAACGAACCTTCTCAATGGCCTTCATCCGATCTACTGGCGCGACACCCAACCCACTCGTGGTGGGCCGCTCCCTGTTCGACTACGCCGACGACGCAGCACTTGCTGTGCCCACCTCCTGTTTGCGCAATGGCTACTGTCATGAGTGTGTTGTCGACATCCAGACTGGCATGGGCGGTCTGAGCCCCCGCACCGACGCCGAAGAGTTTCTCCGCGACCCCTATCGTCTCGCCTGCCAGGCACGAGTCGAGCGCACGGACGAGGATATCGAGTTCGAATTGTTGCGGCGCTCGCCGAAGATTCTCTCGGAGGGACGTCGTCGGGAAGTCGATCTCAACCCCGTCGTCACGCGCGCTGGCGACAACATTTTTTACGATGGCCAGATCGTCGACCACTTCCGTGGCCGTGTCCTCGGACTCGCCATCGATCTTGGCACCACAACGGTCGCCATGGATCTCGTCGATCTCGAGTCGGGAGAAAGTCTGTCGGTTGCGGCCTTTGAGAATCCCCAAGTTTTCGGCGGGTCAGATGTCATGAACCGTATCTCCTACGACCTCGGCTCCCATCATGGCGAATTGCAGAAATCGATCGTCACGGCACTCAATCGACACATCGCCGACTTGGGTGCGCGCTTCGACTTCACGCGGCAGGAGATCTACGAGGTCACCATCGCTGGCAACTCGACGATGCGGGACCTGCTCTTTCGTCTCGATGTCGAATCGATCGGTACGCGACCCTACAAATCGACGATCGAGCAAGCCTTTCTCGATGGCGAGCGGGGTACAACAGCGTATACGGAGAAATCTCGTCGCCTGGGCCTGCGCTGCAATATCAACACCCGCGTCTATGGCCTGCCCCTGATCGCCAGTCACGTCGGCGCCGACACTGCCGCCGACCTCGTGGCCTGCGACATGATGAATCCCGACTCCGATGATGTCGTCATGCTCGTCGACATGGGTACCAACACCGAGGTCGTCGTCGCTGGGCGTGGCCGCATGTTGACCGCCTCATCTCCGGCAGGCCCGGCTTTCGAAGGCGGCCTCGTGCGCTATGGCATCCCCGGATATGAGGGTGCGATCGAAAGGGTGCAAATCGACGCAGAGGGTGCATTCCACTGCTCTACGATCGGCGCTGTAGAGCCCGTGGGAATCTGCGGCTCCGGACTCATCGATCTGCTCGCCGAATTGCGTCGTACCGAACTGATGTCGGAGCGTGGTGCCCTGCAGACCGGGGCGAAAAATGCGACGCGCAATCCACATATCACCATCGCCGAGGATCAGGGCATTACCTTTTCTGCCGAGGACGCCAGTCACCTGGCACAGGCAAAGGCGGCCAGTTACTGTGGCCAATATCTGCTGTTACGGGAGTTCGGCATCGACCCAGCCGATATCTCCACCCTCTACCTGGCCGGGGGCTTCGCCAACTACATCGACGCCGCCAATGCCGTCGCCATCGGTTTCCTCGCTCCGGTTCCCGCTGAGCGCATCGTCAAGGTCGGCAACGCCGCCATGCAAGGGGCACGGGAGGTCCTGCTCGATCGCAACTGTCGAGCTGAACTGGAATTGGTGTGCCAGCGAGTCAACCATGTCGAACTCGAAACAAAGCCGGACTTCTTTGATGCCTTCGTCGAGGGCTGTATGTTCAAGCCGATGCCTGATCGTTGCCTTCCCTGAAAGGAGAGTGTACTGCAGACCTTCTCCGACAGACTCAGCGATTGTTCACCCATACTCTTTGATGGAGGGTTCGGTACCGAATTATTTGCCCGGGGCGTCGAATTGCCCAATAGCGCGTTGGCCAACAAGGGCCATGGCGACACCGTTGTCGATGTCCACAAAGCCTACATTGCCGCTGGCTCCGATATGATCGGAACCAACACGTTCGTCGCCTCCGATCTGCACTTGGCGATGGCGGAAGCTGGTGACATGTCGGGTGCTGAATTGGCCAGACTCGCCGCTGAACACGCACGCCGCGCTGTCGATGAGAGTGGTTGCGACGTCTACATCGCCGGCTCCCTTGGCCCCTCGCCCGGCGCCATCGAGGCCGATGCAGGTGACACCGACTTCGGCATCGCCGACAACCTCGTGCGCGACGCCCACCTGAGAGTCGCCGAAGCCCTCGCCAGCGGCGGCGTCGATCTGTTCCTGGCGGAGACCATGTTCTCCGCCCGCGAAGCGGCCATCGCCGTCGATGTTGCCCGGCAGTTCAGCCTGCCCATCGCCGTGAGCCTCACATACAAGTTTACCCAGGACCGCAAGAGTGGCGAGGTCACCTACAAGACCGATTGGGGGCACGCCCCCACCGACGCCATCGACATCCTGGCATCTGGTCAACACACCGATGGTGTCGATCTGCTGCCCTTCGTGCACATGCTCGGTCTCAACTGCGGTGCCGAATCCAAACACGAGGACCACTCTGGCATGGCCTATGCCATCGAAGGCACACGACAGACACGCGCAGCCCTGACGGCGCGTGGGCATGCCGATATGCGACTGGTCGCATATCCGAATGCAGGTCTGCCGAAGATGGATCGCAAGACGCAGAAGACCTACTACCTGCAGGGACCCGACGATATGGCGGCCCGCCTCGACGATCTGCGCGAAGCCGGTGCCTGGATCATCGGCGGCTGCTGCGGCACCAGCCCCGATCATATCCGTGCTTTCCGCAACGACATTGACGCTGGCTAGATATGGACTCTCTGACGGACTCCCAGATTCAGCAATACCGTGACGAAGGCTTTCTCGTCCTGCCCGGCCTCTTCAGCCGTGAGGAAGTGGCGGCGATGATCACGCATTACATGGCGCTTCGTGCCGAAGGTCCAAAACCGGGTGACTCGGGCGGCACCAAGGATCACGCAGAGGACCCGAATCACCAGTATCCCCGCATGATCAACATGCACGACTGGGACGAACCCTCGAGTGCTTGGGCGAGCCGTGATGACCTGCTTGCAGCCACGACTTGTCTGCTCGACGATGCACCCGTCCTCCGACAGACGATGCTGTACTTCAAACCGCCCGGCGGTCGTGGCCAGGGCCTGCACCAGGACGAGCAGTATATCTGCCAGGATCCCCTTCTCGGTCTCTGGATCGCTCTCGAACGGGCAGACGAGCAGGTGGGACAGATGGTCGTAGTCCCCGGCTCGCATCGACATGGACTGCTCCCGGTGGAGCCGGCGGATACGTCTATTTCTTTCTCCGGGGGTCAAACGACGATGCCTGACGGCGCCGTCACCGTCGGCATCGATCTTGACCCTGGGGACGCCCTGTTCTTTGACGGTCGCATCATCCACGGCTCGTATCCGAATCGTACGAGCGATCGCTGGCGCCGCAGCTTTATCTGCCACTACGTAGGCGCCCACGCGGAAAGCTTCGAGCCGATCCAGGGCCAACACATGTCGCATCTGCCGTCGTGACCGAGTACCAAATTCTGTACTGGCGGCACATTCCCGCCCAGGTTCGGGTCTTCGATGGTCGCCGCCCGCAATCCAGGCAGTTGCCGCCTCGATTCCAACTCGATATTGATCGTGTCGCCATGGACGAAGGACTGGCGGGTACAGACGACTACCTGTCCCAATGGCAATGGACGGAACGCCAGCATCGAGTGGGCGAGCCAGCGGTCCTGCTCGAGAAGCTTGTGACGGAACTCGTTGAGGAGTACGACAGGAGCACCGGTTCGTAATGTCTACGACCCATCCAACATCTTATGACGTCATCATCGTCGGCGGGGGACATGCCGGCACCGAGGCGGCACTCGCTGCGGCACGTATGGGGGCCAAGACCCTACTGCTAACGATGAATCTGGATACCATCGGACAGATGTCCTGCAATCCCGCCATCGGCGGGATCGGCAAGGGGCACATGGTCAAGGAGATCGATGCCCTCGGTGGCGAGATGGCGGTCAACACCGATCGGGCTGGCATTCAGTTTCGCCGGCTCAACACCCGGCGCGGCCCCGCGGTGCGGGCCTGTCGCGCCCAGTGCGACAAGAAGGTCTATCAATTCGAACTGAAGTTCGCCTGCGAGGGCCAGGTGAATCTCGACATCCGCCAGGGCATGATGGAAAGCCTCATCGTCGACAATGGCCTCGTGCGGGGTATCGGGGTGAAGGGCGGTATTCTGTACGAAGGCCGAACCGTTGTGCTGACGACGGGCACCTTCCTGCGAGGCAAGATCCATGTCGGTGACTTCAGTTATGCCGCCGGCAGGGCTGGGGAAACCTCCGCCGACCTGGCCTCGGAGGGCCTCGTCGCCCTGGGCTTCGAAATCGGACGCTTGAAGACGGGAACACCGCCACGGGTCAACGGTTGTGGTATCGACTTCGACGCCATGGAGGAACAACCCGGCGACGATCCGCCGCGCACCTTCTCTTATCGGTACGATCGTCCCCTGCTACCCCAACGGTCCTGTTACATCACCTACACCAACTCGCGTACGCACGACCTGATCCGCGACAATCTCGAGCGCTCCGCCATGTATTCCGGTCGTATCGAAGGCGTAGGACCGCGATACTGTCCATCCATTGAGGACAAGATCGTGCGCTTCGCCGACAAGGAACGACATCAGATCTTCGTCGAACCGGAAGGCCTGCGGACGCACGAATTCTACATCAATGGCTTGTCCATGAGCCTGCCTGAGGATGCACAGCTGCCGATCCTACAGACATTGCCCGGACTGGAGCGAGCGCAGATCATGCGTCCCGCATACGCTGTCGAATATGACTACGCCGAGCCCACGCAACTACATGCGTGGCTGGAGACGAAGCGTGTCGGCGGGCTGTTCTTCGCGGGGCAGATCAACGGCACCACCGGATATGAGGAAGCGGGCGCCCAGGGTCTGATGGCAGGTATCAACGCCGTCCTCAAGACTCGGGGTGAGGAACCCTTCGTGTTGGATCGGTCCCAGGCCTATATCGGCGTGCTGATTGACGACCTCGTCACCAAGGGCACGAACGAACCATATCGCATCTTCACCTCCCGTGCCGAATACCGGCTGTTACTGCGAGAGGACAATGCCGATGAGCGCCTCATGGAGTATGGTCGTCGCTTCGGTATGGTAGACGACGACGTGTGGGCGATGTTCCAACGCAAGCGTACACAGGTGGCGGCAGAGATGGAACGTCTGCAGCAGCAACGGTTGCCCGCCAGCGACCGACTGAATGAGCTACTCGCCCAACGTGGCACGACGGCGGTGCGCGAGTCGACACTGCTCATCGATCTGCTGAAACGGCCGGAACTCGACTATGCCGACATCGTCACGCTGGCGCCACCTGCTGAAGAGCTGACGCCGGATGCAACAGAGCGTGTGGAGGCGGAAACCAAGTACGCCGGCTACATCGACCGCCAGGCGCATGAAGTCGAGCGCCTCAAGCGTATGGAGTCCCACATCATCCCCCCGGATTTCGATTACGCGACGCAGGCGACACCGCTGTCGATGGAGGCCCGGCAGAAGCTGGCCGGACTGCAGCCGCGGACCCTGGGTCAGGCCTCCCGGGTTTCGGGGGTGTCGCCGGCGGATATCTCCGCGTTGATGATCCTGCTCCACGCCCGGGGCGCCGGCACGTCTGCCGCCGAAGCCGAAGCCTGAGGACCGTCGGCGAGAGACTTATTTGAGTCCACGCTCGGTGGCAGTACGCCTGTCGGTAATGTACTTCCTGCAGTTTGCCGTGTTTGGCGCACAGACCATCCTACTTGCGGGTCATATGCGGGAGTTGGGGTTCGATGGCGCGCAGATCTCCTGGGTGTATGCCACCGGCGCCCTGGCTGCCCTCGTCTCCCCGGTGATCGCTGGTTGGCTCGCCGATCACTTTCTGCCCACCCAGTACATCATGGGCCTCTGCTACTTGGCGTGTGCGCCCGTATTGTGGTGGGCCTATGGGCAGACCTCCTTCCTGTCCCTATGGGCGGCGGTGCTCCTGTTTCAGTTTGTCCATGTGCCGACCATGGGCCTGAGCAATGTCGTCGCCCTGTTCCATCAGCCCGACTCACAACGCATTGGCTTCGTCCGCGCCTGGGGCACTGTCGGTTGGGTCGCCATCAGTTGGGCCCTCAGTCTGCATCTACATTTCTGGGACGCCTGGGAGCCCCTGCGTAACCATCTGGGTGACGGCCTTCTCATCTCTGCCGCCCTCGCACTGTTGATGGGCCTATTCTGCCTGACACTGTTGCCACACACACCGCCGGGCCAGTCCATACGGCGACCCCTGGCCATTCTCGACGGTTTCCGCCTGCTCGCCGAATCGCGGCCCTTTCTCATCCTCTTTGCGGTCTCTTTCGTCGTCGCCATGATGCGGCCCTTCTTCTATAATCTGGGCTTCCTGTTCTTCTCCGATCCCCACGGGTTCGGCCTGACGTCGAGCTTGTCCACCGCGGTGATGAGTCTTGGCCAGATTGTCGAGATTGGCGCCATGCTCGTGCTGGCCGCTTGTCTGCGTGTCTTTGGCTGGCGCTGGACGATCCTTGTGGGAGCTGCCGCTCTGGGACTTCGGTTCGGCGCCTTCGCCGTGGGAGAGCCCGTCTGGTTCGTCATTGGCGCCCAGTCGCTGCACGGAGTCGGCTTCACCTTCTTTTCTATTGGCAGCGTCGTCGCCGTCGAGAGTCTGGCACCGCGTCAACGACGGGCCAGCGCCCAGAGCCTTCTCGTATTCGTCAACTCAGGACTCGGGGCGCTCGCCGGCCACTGGCTCACCGGTAGCGCCTACGATCGGTACGAACTCCCTGGGGGCGCCCACGATTGGCAGGGCATCTTCCTGGTTCCCGCCTGCGGCTGCTTCCTCGCATGTGCCCTGATCGTCATCCTGCTACGCGACCATAAACGGCCGGTGTAGTCTGAGGCCCCTTCTTTGCGCTATACTTGCCTTGGCGCTACGCGTCGAGTGGGTATACCCCTCGGGCGACGGATAACCACATCCACAGGATCTCCCATCACAAGGAACCGGCGACTCTTCGTTCTTCTTTGGTTTTGCCTCGGCAGCGCACTCTGTCTCAGTGTCGATGCCACGGCCCACGTCGGTGACCGCATCATCCCGATCTATGAAGTGCCAAGTAGCGACATTCCTGACCTCGACGATTTCTCCATTTTCGAGTGGGAAGAGATCGTTCCAGAACCGTCACTGGAGAGTTCTGACTTTTCCTCCCTGCAGGTGGGCAGCCCAAGTTCGGCCGATCTTGCCGTGCGCATCTACCTGGCCTGGAACAAGACCACACAACGCATTTATATGGCGATGGAACGCACGGACGACTTTTTCATAAATGAGTACGCAGGAGGGGATGCACCCAACTTCTTTGGCGCCGACCATCTCGAGTTCTATGTCGACGGCGACCACTCCGGTGGTCAATACGCCTGCGGCCCCCCCGATGGGACCCAGGATCAGATCAGACTATATGTCGGCGCCCAGGCCCAGCGCTACGCCGTCATCGCCGAAGCCCCCGATGCGATCCTGTTCGGTTTAGAGGGGTTCGCCAACGGTTGGGCCAGCGAACCGCCCTGGGCTGACATCCGGACACAGCAGATCGGTGTGGAGCCAACCGAGACACGCTTCGAGCTCTACACGACCCTGTGGGACAATCTGAACTGGAATGGGCCGGAAGCCTCCTTGCGCACCTTGCTCGAACCGAACAACATCATCGGTCTGCAGATCGGCGTCATCGACCACGACGCCCTGGGCTCAGGAGGCATACGCTACTCGATCAACTCTTTACTGAAGCGCCCACCTCTTGTCTGCTACGCCGAAAATTTCCTCGATGCACGCCTCGTTCCTTGTAGTCGCGGTGACTGTACATTCGCCGACCCCGCCGCCATACGACCCAATTCCTGGGGGCGGATCAAGGCGAGTTTCTGATTTTATGTCGTCGCGCCGGTTTGCCCCGGACCCGGCCGAGTGCTTTTTGTTGATATTAGCCGCAGATGTCCCCCTCGTTGCCACCGGAGTTTCCGCATGTCAACACGCTCTGGCATCCGTCCCCTGCTCGCCACAGTCCTGGTGTTGGCGGCGGTGCCGATCCAGGCCGAGACCTGGCGTGTAGGCGACGCCAGCCATCCATGGAATCTGCACCCGGTGAGCTTTGCCTTGACCACGGGGGAGATTTTTCAACCTCAGTATGACTGGGGTGGCTCCTTCGCCGCAGAGGTCGTCATCGATGATGATGGTGACGGCCTCGTCGATGAGGACCCCGTCGATCGCATCGACAATGACGGGGATTATCTGTGGAACGAGGATCCAGTCGATGGCATCGACAATGATTTCGATGGACTTATCGATGAGGACGGTCCTGATCCCCAGCAGGACAACGATGGCGACGGGCTCATCAACGAAGACGGGCGGCACACAGGCGGACAGATATACAACCCCACCGTGCGTGAGGCCTACGCGGCAACACCCTTCTTCCGCTACGAATCAGCAGCCGACGCCATCGCCGATGCCGAGGGCTGGGGTTCGGGATTTGGCTGGGGTGATGACGATGCCGACGCACGTTTCAACGAGGACCCCACAAATGGCGTCGATGATGATGGCGATGGGCTCATCGACGAGGACGATGTCGCCCCGGACCTCGTACTGCCCTCCTCCTGGTTTCGTCCGGTCTTTACCTACGACACCGGTGAACTGACGATCGAACAGCGCCAGGCTCTGCGCTTTGAGGCAACGGATGATGGCTCCTTTCGCGCCGCCACTACGGGAGGCGACATCACCGCAACGATCGTCAGCCATAATTTCCGCCCGAGTGACTGGGTTCGCTCCATTCGTCTGGACAGCACACGCAACGTTGCGCGCCTCGCAGATGACCGCTTTCTGGCGGGGCTGTTCAACGAACAGGATCCGTTCCAACTGGGCAGCCAGATCGGCACACCCCGGTTTGGTGATTCAGGTAATGGCCAGATCGCGGACGGCAGTTTCAACACGGCGAAGAGTGTCGTCGGGAGCTTCTTTTTCGGCACCTCCCTCAATGGCCTGTTCTGGATCGACCGCATCCGCTACTACCCGCGTCCCAACTTCATCGACCGCACGCCAGCCAACTTCAGAGTCTGGTTCGGTGGCGACGACCCCAGTGACTTTCGCACATCGGCCTTGGGGACACAGCTGGTGGCGTCCCGCTTCCTGATCCCGCAGCAAATCGATCGATATCGACCCGTCATCAAAAACTACCGTCTCGATCCACCGCAGAAAGTACGCGTCCTCGGTCTCGGCGGTGGTTCCTTTGAGTCGGAGGTATGGGAGATCGCCGAAGCGGAGTATTTTGGCCATGGTTATGCTCTCGACGCTTCCTACTATTCTGAGATCATCGACGTCGGCCCACGGCAGCCTCGGGTGCGCCGGTACTTCGACCCAGAGGAGACCTGGCGATCCCTTCCCATCGAGCGGATCCGCACCATCGACACCGACGGTGATGGCAGCATTTCGTCTACCGAGGAAGCACAGGCGAGGGCAGCGTTGCAGTTTCCCCTTGATCTTGAAGGAGATCCCGTCAGTTGGGGCAAGGTCCGCTGGCATGGCCAACGCCTTGGCGACGATGGCAACTTGCAGATCCGTGTGCGCACTGGTTCCAGTCTCGATCCTCGTATCTACCAGCGTCGTGTGGGCCCCGGTGTTGTCTCCTCCTTTATCGAGGCGCCGATTCTGCTGGACTGGCCACCGCGGGGTAGTCGTCTCGATACCGACAGCTATCTATCGCTCTCGTCGGTGGCCCGATCCCCATACAAAGAACTGCCCGCCAACCTATTCGGTAACCAGGACGGCGCCGCAGGCGGCTGGACACCGTGGTCGGCCCCCTTCGATTTCGATGAAGGCTCCGTCGAGTTGGATGCCCCCGGTGGCGTGCCGTTGTCGCTGCCACCGCTGATGCGCTACATCCAATTTCGTGTCGACTTCGCCTCCACTGAAACCAGCGGCGTAAGACTCGACTACCTCGAGTTCGAATACGCTCGCCCCCTCGTGGGACGTGGCGTATTGGTAGAGATCTTCCCGGACACCGCCGCCGCGTTGGGTCAGCCACTCGATCTGCAGTACGTACTGCGCCCCACCTTCGAGACGGGGACTACCTCCGGCTTCAACCGGATCGATATCGCCGTCACGGCACCGGACACGAGGTTGGACAGTCTACTCTTTGACGGCAGACGCTGGCAACCGCTGGCCGAGACTGCCCCCGCCGCACTGGAACAACGTTCCGCCTGGCTCGACAGTGTCGCCGTGACCGGGTTCAACAGCTACGCCCACGCCGTCTATAACGACGCGGAGGGAAAGCTCAGACTGGGTATCAAAACGGCGACGCTGACAGGAGCCAACTTCCCGCGGGGACAGGATCGCGAGATCCGCCTCTATATGCGCACATCGCTGTTCACCTTGCTGACGCGTTTCGAAAGCTGGGTCTGGCACGACCAGATAGGTGCAACGATTCCGCAACCGACGAGTGCCGGCAACGCCGCCGACGACCTGCCCTCCGATGGCGTCGCCGTCATCGTCACCGATTCGAGTCCCGTCGTCGGCGATCTACTCGTGTTGCCCAATCCCTTTACACCAAATGGCGACGGCGTCAACGACGTCACGAATTTCGATTTCGCGCTACTGCTGTTCCTGGGAGAGACAGACCTGGAAGTGGACATCAGCACCCTCGGCGGCACCGTCGTGCGCCGGATCGGGCCACTGTCGAGACAAGTAGGGCGCCATGAGGTGGAATGGGACGGACGGGACGACGACGGCCGACTCGTGCCACCTGGACTTTACCTCTATCGCTTCACGGCCAACAGCGACGGTGACAACGAATATCAGACGGGTGTCATCGCGGTGACGTACTGAGGGGAACCTGATTACTGCACACGACCTGCTTTGACGACGCGAGAATCGTCGGTAATCACCCAGCGATTGATGGCCCCGTCGTCGTGCAGATCCGTCACCTCCTCGACCCAGGCCTCCCAGCCATAGTCGGTAACGGAGATCTTTGGCGGCCACAGGAAATCTGCCATCATCCGGTGCGCCACACCGAGGGTATCCAAACTGGTGGTAAAGTGCTTCTCCTCGCTGCGAAACAGACGCTGACGCCAATAGATCTCGCGCAATAGACGATGGGCCAGATACTCCGGTGGCAGTTCGAAATCGAGCTGGGCATCGATATCGGCTTGTTGATCTGAAAAGCGGACGAACCCCCACTGCTCAGGGAAGTGCATGTTGACGAGGCCCTGGGGAGACCAGACCCAGTTGTCCTCGCGCTTTTCTTTGATCTTCGCATAGCCCTCGCCATCCTGGGCCGGCTCCACCTCCCACTCGACACGGGAGAAATTTACCTGCCAGACATCGCCGTCCTTCGGCTTCACGGTAGCCCAGGTCGGCCGACGGATGCCTTCCCAGGGGAAAGCGATCTCCACCGACCAGCCCTCGTCGATGTCACCCGGCTGGTTGATCGTCCCATAGACACGAGTTCCCGTGATCAGACCGGGTATGTCCCATTCGTGTATCGCCGGGCCGCCATCTCTATATGGCCGCACCAACAACAGATCCCACTCGGTGGCGAAGGCATTTGCCTCGTATTCGTAATAATTGTGGGTGTCCCAATCAGGGTCGATGAAGACCTCGAAATCGTTGTCCCGGAAGATGATATCGTCCCTGTTCTTCAGTGTCGCCCAGACGTCGGGCTCCTCGAGAAAAGCAGCGATGTAGAAGTAGTCGTCATCCCACAGCATCTTCGCTCGGGTACTGAACCGGGGCAGCGGACGCACCTCGCCCTCGATATCGACGAAGGCCTGTGTCCAGGGCGCCTGTTGCCAGGAAGGTTCATCCAGAGCTCCGTCGATGGTCAGGCGGCCACCAGCGCGTAGGGCGGTATAACGCTCGGGTTGGATCGTCATCAGGTAGTCGGGATCCCATTTGACCTGGGCGCCACCGGCAACCGGCAACCAGAGAAGGAGCGCTCCGATCGCACGCGCGATACTTCTCATCGCATCTATCTCCAATGTCAAACGACACTTGCATGCTGGACTTGCGGCAACTCAGCCGAATCGTTAAATAATACGGCTCTCCGGCGGCATTTCCGAATGCCGCACTCCCGTAACGTAAGGTCGATCGTTGCATCTGATCCTGATCGGAGCCCCCGGCTCAGGCAAGGGCACTCAGGCCCGCCGTCTAGTGGAAACCTATGGCCTCGTCCACATCTCCACGGGGGATATGCTGCGTGAGGCCGTGCGAAGCGGCAGCGACCTCGGTGTCCTCGTGCACACGTACATCAGCCAGGGACATCTGGTCCCGGACACACATGTCACCTCGCTGGTCGAAGAACGACTCGACCGCGGTGACCTGGCCAACGGCTTCGTCATCGATGGGTACCCACGCACGGTTCGTCAGATCCACGAATTCGACCGCATCATGAAGAGCCGCCAGCGCACCCTCAATGCCGTGCTGCGCATCGATGTGCTCGATGATATCGTCATCGCCCGACTCTCAGACCGCCGCATCGACCCCGTGACGAAACGCATCTACAATCTCAATCTCGAGGGTGATCACCCGGCTCCCGATGTAGAGGCCCGTATTGTGCAACGGGATGATGACCGCCCGGAGATCATCAAACAGCGTCTTAGTACGTATCACGCCGAGACATACCCCGTGATCGAGTTCTATCGTGAGACGGGACAGATGATTGAGGTCAATGGCGCGCGGGCACCCTCTCTCGTGTTCGCCGCCATCCAGAAGCGTCTCGCCTCACTCGAGCAGTAGGAGGGTGGTCCTCATGTCCGCAGCCGACAAGCTGTCTCTGTACCGATCAGGCCTGGGTAAATACGCGCAACAGGATTTTGCCGCCGCTCGAGTTGATTTCGAACAGGCACTGGTGATCGATCCTGACTTCGGGGACGTCCACCACTCGCTGGCGCACGTCCTGGAAAAATTGGGTGATCTCGAGGGCGCGCTGGTGTCAGCACTGCGAGCCGTCGAACTCAGCCCTGAAGAGGTCCTCGCCTACACGTCCCTCTCCGTCATCTACATGCGCAAGGGCATGATCCCCGAAGCAGAACAAGCCAAGGCCACTGCCACGGAGCTGCAACGCCAACAAGACGGCGCATAAGCTGGCTCAGATGACGATTTCGGACACGTTAGACGCCCCCGGAATCGATGTGGCGTCAACGAATTCTCCCGCCTTCCACATCGGCCCATATGCTGTGCGCCCCCTGCGCCCGGCAATGCCCGTGCTCGCCCTGGCGCCGATGGCGGGTGTCGGCAACTGGGTCTTTCGACTGATCTGTGCCCAACTCGGGGCCCGACTTGTGGGGGTTGAGTTCATCAACTGCCGCCTCGTGCACCAGACCGGGCAACGTATGGCGCGACTGCTGGACTTCAGTGATGCCGACGTCTACCGCCGCACCGGCATCAGTCTGCTGGCGGCACAGATCTACGGCAATGACATCAGCATGATGGCCGCAGGGGCGGCGGAACTGGAACGCCGCGGCGCGCAGGTGGTGGACATCAACTTCGGCTGCTCGGTGCCGCAGATCATTGCCAAGGGAAGTTGTGCGGCATATCTGCGTGACCTGCCCCGATTTTATGAGGCGGTACGTGCTACCGTGGAGGCCGTCAGCGTACCGGTGATGGTCAAGACCCGCATCGGCTGGGATGAAGACTCAATCAATATCGTCGAGGTCGTCGAACGGGCCCAGGATGCGGGTGCCGCCGCCATCGCCATTCACGGACGGACGGTGATGCAGAAATACGATGGCCTGGCGGACTGGGATTGGATTCGTCGCGCTTGCGACAACGCCGATGTACCCGTTTTTGGCAACGGTGACGTGCGCACATACGAGGATGCCCTCGCCATGTCCGAGCGGACGGGCTGCGATGGGGTCATGATCGGCCGCGCCGCCATGGCCAACCCTTGGATTTTTTCTGGCCGCCTCGGTGCCTCCCTGACAGAACGTATCGAACTGGCGATTGAGCAGGTCGGTTGGATGGCGCAATACAAGGGCGAACGCGTCGGCGTGCAGGAGACGCGTAAGCATCTGGTGTTATATTTCCGTGATCTCGAACGTGGCTCCGCTGAGCGCCAGCGCCTGCTGACCACGGCGACTCTGGGAGAGTTGCTGGAATTCCTTGAACAGTGGCGGGATTCTCTGCAGCAGGACGAGGAACGCGATCTCGGACTCACGGTCGCCGAAGCCACCCGCCTGGCATGGGGTGGTACGGGATAACCGTTTCTTACGTACCAAGAGGAGAGTGTGTCATGATAGGTCGGTCCCTCAGCCTCCTGGCTGGCTGCCTGTTGCCGGTCTCACTTGCCGCCTGTGGTGAGCAGGAGGCAGCCGAGGCAGACAGCATCGACGTGCAGGTATTCCCTGCCCGATTGGATGAACGCCCTGATGAGCCCGCACCCGCGGGATGGCGTCGGGTGAAGTTTGATGGCAGTCAGAGAGCTGGCGCCGGCACCTTCATCGTCGCCGACGAGGCCAATCTGAAAAGACCTCTCGCCGTAAACGACGACGGTCGCTGGGCCGATTTCAGTCCATTGCTGCGTCCTCCCAGGGACCGCATGAGTCTGTACGGATTCACCGCCGAAAAGACTGAGCGCCTCGAGCGCTGGCTGCAGATCCGATGACGACATGAAGATCCGCTCTGTCGAAGTCGTCTCCGTGGAACAGCCACCGCGAGCGGGTGCGCCGGGGAGGGCAAGTCGTCGCAAGAGTTGGTCCCACGATGACGAGGTGGCCAACCCCGTATCCAGATTTCCTCGCTTCAAGCGCCACCGTTCTCTCTACAGCGCTCGCCGCTGGCCAGAGTTTGGCGTCAAAGTCACCGCCGAGGACGGCACCTGGGGGCTCGGCACATCGCAGGGTCGCCCCGCTGCCGCCGTTGTCGAGGACGCCTTTGCCCACGTGCTGGAGGGAGAGTCCTGCGAGGCCATCGGCAAACTGTGGGATCTGATGTTTCGTGTATCCAAACCCTTTGGCACACAAGGCATCGCGTCCCTGGCGATCAGTGCCGTCGACCTGGCGCTGTGGGATCTGGCGGGCAAGTTGCAGAATCGTCCGGTCTGCGACCTTCTCGGTGGACCCGCACGCGACCGCATCTTCTGCTACGCCACCGGCAACGACGTCGACTGGTACAAGGAACTCGGCTTCCGCGCCTTCAAACTGGCGTGCCCGCACGGACCTGCCGATGGACTCGAAGGCCTGCAGAAGAATGAGGCACACGTGGCCAAAGCGCGGCAGATCATCGGCGACGACGCCGAGTTGATGCTGGACTGTTACATGGCCTTCGATGTGGAGTACACGGTCCAACTCGCCGAGCGCCTGCGTCCCTACCGATTGAAGTGGATCGAGGAGTATCTGATTCCTGAAGATGAGGATGGTCATGCTGAAGTTCGTCGCCGTCTGCCCTGGATGACTTTGGCGGCGGGTGAACACTTCTACACACCCTTCCCCTACCAGCGCATGCTGGAGCGTGGTTGCCTCGACATCCTGCAACCGGATATCCACTGGGTTGGTGGTCTGACGGCGTGCGTCAAGATCGCGCATATGGCGGAAGCCGCAGGCAAGCAGGTCTGCCTGCACGGTGGCGGCCGTGATCGTTACGGCCAGCACTTCACCTGGGCCATGCCGAACACACCGTGGGGCGAATTCTACATCGGCTCCGATCCCGGGGTCCCCCTCGAGGAAGCGGCAGACCCATCGACTTCTTCAGGGCGCGCTGCAGGTGCTGGAGTGCCTGTGGACAGCTGGCTCGATGTCCCGCCAGAAGGCGCCGGATTTGACCTCGGTATCGAGGCGGACTGGATCAAGCCCTTCGTATTTTGACCGCCCCTGGCGGCAGCCATCAGCTCTGGCTCAGTCTCACATTCTGCTCTGCCAGCATCTTTTCCTGCCGGGCGACTCGCTCCGGTACGACCCGCTCCCTGTCGGTGGAAATCTGGAATTCGAGTGACTCCACCCCCAACGCACGGAGCACGGCCCCTTCCACCGGACTGTAGTCGCCATTGGCACGGCAGAAACACATCGGCTCCCGCAGGGAGACGGGTGGATTGGTGATAAATCGAGGCCGCCCGGAGGGATTGTTCGATGCTGCATGCAGCATGTAGGGATGCAGCAGGAAGACGTCACCCACCTGACCGGTGACCTCTTCGAATTCCGTGCACTCTCCTATGAGGTCTCCGAACCTGACTTCCGCTGGATGGTATCCCACCGGCCGCTTGCGGAGGAATCGTGCCACAGGCGCGATGGAGTCTGGTGCAACGAAGGTCCCCCCGCTTTGCGGCCCGATGTCGGACCAGATGACGATCGTCAGCAAGCCTTGCTCGGGGCTGTCGAGAAAATGCCGGAACCAGTCGCCATCCTTGTGCCAACCTGACGCCGCCGCCGACGGTGCTTGCCATGGTTCGTCAGCGCGCACATTGAAGTTGACGATGAATCCGTCACTCCAGTTCACGGGCAGGGCGATGCGCTCTTCGCCCCCCATCAGATCGCAGATCGCACCGTACGCGGCAGGCGCGAATTCCTTGACCTCCACCCTGTTCATTCCCGGCAGATGTACCCGCGCCTCCGTCCACGTCTGTGGATCCTGCTCGTCATAACCGAGTCGTTCGAAGGCCAGTTGCCGCCACTCGTCGGCGACCCGGCGATCGAAGCAGTGTGGCATGCGCACGTATCCCTTGTCGAGAAAGTGCTCTACTTGGGCGGGGGTCAGTCGGTCCATGATGTCCGAAACCGTGGTGTTGGCGAGGACGGCATGCCGTCGACGAACAAACGCCAGCCGATGAAGGCAGTCACCGACCAGTCGCTGTCGGGGATGACATCGAGCACGGGCACAACCTCGATGAAAGCATCCCAGGGTTCGTTCCCGGCGGCATAGGTCAGGCCAAAGGTTGCCCGGGCACCGAGACAGTTGGCGTCGAACAGCTTGAGTCGCGCCCCGGCACCATAGTAGGCGAGAAACAGACCATCGCCACCCAGATTGCGGAAGAAGGCCAGCTTCTGCGGCGCCTCTGCACTGTGGATGAGATAGTCGGCGTGCAAGTGCATCGCATTGTCACTCTCGAGGGACACGCCGAGGCCCGCAGCGATGGCATACTGATTGTTGACCCATGCTTTGGCCGCCGCGCCGGCGGCACTGCCAAGGAAAGGGCCGACACCGAGACCTGACTGTTGCCCGCGGGCCGCGCCCGGCAAGAGCACGCCTGGCAATAGCAGAAGGAGGAAGGGGAGTGCGAAGCGATTCAATCTGACCTGCGCTGACGAGGTTGGCCGCGGCTGTTGGGATCCCAGACGCCTGTTGCGGACCCCAGACGCTAGATATAGTGGTTCACCAAGGCAAGACCACCGCGATGCAGGGATAGGAGATGAGTATATGCGTATGATTTCGCTATTGATGTTGTCGCTGCTGCTGTCAGGCTGCGAAATGACGCCCAAGCAGGCACGTCGCGAACTGATGGAGTCAGGCTACAGCTACGCCCGCGACTCGTTCGCTGAATGCATCGCCCAAGCGGACTCCGTCGGCCTGGAACTGTTCCTGCTGGCCGGCATGGATCCCAATGCAACAACGGGTGGGTATTCCATGTTGGAGCACGCTGATGGTGACGCCCATATGGTGGCGGGACTGTTGCGAGCCGGCGCCGACCCCAATGGGAGTGGCGGTGTCTCGACACCGTTGATCAGAGCGGTCGGTAAGAGTGGTAATGCTGCGGTTCGCTTACTTCTGCAGGCTGGCGCCCATGCCGATTTGGCGAACGGCACGGGACGTACGCCACTGATGGCTGCCGCCGACAGGGGTGACACGACTTCGGCGCGGCTGCTGCTGGCCGCGGGCGCAGCAGCCAATGCACGCTCCCGCCTGGGCGTTTCGGCACTTTCACTGGCGCAGCGCGAGGGCCACGTGGTGCTTGCCGAATTGCTGCGGCAGGCCGGTGCCCGGCAGACGGATGGACCCGATCTGGAGGCGCTGATGGATCCGGGGAGCCTCGATCAACAGGCGCCGGAGCGATACCAAGTCACCTTTCAGACAAGCGTCGGCTCTTTCCGCATAGAAGTCATTCGCACGTGGGCGCCTCACGGTGCTGACCGTTTCTACAACCTCGTCGGCAATGGCTTCTTTGATGAGCAACGCTTCTTCCGCGTCGTGCGTGACCGGCTCGTGCAGTTCGGTCTGCACGGCCGCCCCGAGGTGGCTGGCCGGTGGTATGAGGCGACGATCCAGGACGATCCCGTTACGGAGACAAACGCGCCCGGTACCCTCAGTTTTGCCAGTGGTGGCCAAGCGCATAGTCGCACGACCCAACTCTTCATCAATCTGGCGGACAACACCGATCTCGATAAGGCGGGACTGGCCCCCTTCGGCCGCGTCGTCGAGGGCCTCGAAACAGTCAGACAGATCCAGGCCCGTTATGGCGAATTACCGGAACAGGAGCGCATCCTCTCCGAGGGCAATGAGTATCTGCTGAAAGATTTTCCCGAACTGGACTCGATCCAACAAGCGCGCCTGATCCCGTGAATTCACCTGATCGCTACGGAGCAGTTCCTTGATCGGCGCGCAGGCTCTCAAGCGTTTTACGGGCGCTGTCAGCAGCGGGCCCCTCTGGGAAACGCTGCAGAAAGTCTTCGTACTCCTTGATGTCGCTGCTGCCCACGATCTCGGCCAGCGCGAAGGGCGCCATCTTGATTCGCGCCTCATCGGCGAAACGGGTCTCGGGATATAACTTCAGGAACGACTCGAAAGCGGCCAGCGATTTACCTCGCTGGGCCTCTACCCAGTGCAAGAGCTCCTGTGTCCTGCGGACCTCCTCGGCATGCAGACCATCCGGATGCAGCTCCAGGAACTCCTCCACCGCCTTGAGGGTGTTGTCCTTCTGCACCTGCTTGAAGCGCACCTCCTCCAGCGCCTCGCGAGCCTGTTGGGCAAACGGGCCTTGTGGGTATTGCTGCAGAAACTCTTCGAAGCCCTCGGCGCTGCGCTTCATCTTGGCGCTCTGCCAGGCGTCTTGTTCGGCGTCGCCGCAGGCCGCCATGAACGCCAACAGTGTGAGACCGATCCACAGTCGAGATTTGGGATTCACGGCTTTCAGCATACTCCAGACTCCTTTGTTGGTTTGTTCGTCTACTCGCTACATACTGGTACGATAGACCAACTGAAGGGAGGCGGCGAATGCACACCCTCCGCGTCATCCTGCACCGGAAGCCGATTGCGCGTCATGCAGCCACCGCATCGCTCGCAGTTCCCCATCCCGCAGCATCAGCAATATTGCGCACAGAATCTGTGGCCGAAACGCCTGAGGCGTCGCCAGGACAAACCGGCGTGCCTCCTCGATGGTGTAGGGTAGGTAGGTATTTGGTACCGGCCTCTCCCGTTCGTCCGGCCAGTTGGACCTCCTGCGAGGCCACGGATCAATGTAATCCCCCAGTATTGCCGGCTGTCTTCCCCGTCCATCGCGTAGTTGATAATATCGTGGAAACCGCCATCGTACGATTACTGACCACCTTGAAACTCAGCAGATAGCGCTTGAAGGCACGGATATCCTCGGTGGCTAGATGCGCAACCTTCTTGCTCCCAAGAGCAGGGACGATATAGTTCCGAATCCGAGACTCATAGGTCTCGTAGGTGCGCGTCTTGATCTCGCTACGTACAGCAGCCAAGAAGCTCGCCCCAAGCTCTTCGACGGTTCGGCTTCGGCTCTGGCGCGGTAGGCCTTCATGGACTCGCCCTTGAGCCGCGAGAAGTGCTCCTCTACCTGTCGTTGCTGTCCTGGGGGCCGGTAACGCAGGCACAGGGCCCGATCGCGCCTGCGGATGGACACCGGGAGCCCCTGGGACGTCGCTTTGCTGGCATTGGGGGCTGTACGTGGACACACCTGCCGTCAGTGCGAAATCGGCGTGCAGTGGCGAGACCAAGGCAGTTAGGGCCGAAAACAGTTGAATAAGTCGTCGCACACTTGCTCCGGACCAATGTGACTGCTTAGCCTCTTACCCGGAGGAGATTAATGATCGAACGGTCCTATCCTGTGCTGCGCATCGACGACTATGAGGAAGCCAAGATCTTCTACGTCGACTTCCTCGGTTTCGAGATCGAGTTCGAGTGGCGTCACGTCGAGAATTTTCCCGTCTATATGGGGCTTCTACGGGGTGACCTCGGGCTGCATCTGACTGAGCACCGGGGCGATCTGGATGGTGGCGGAGGTGCCTACTTCCGCGTCAAGAGTGTCCCCACGCTTTACGAAGAGATCAAGGCTCGGCGGCCGGAGATGGAGGAGGAGCCGATCGAGCAGGCCTGGGGGTCGACGGAGCTTAAGCTGTGCGATCCCTTTGGCAACAAGATGGTCTTTGCCAGTCCAACGCCGAAGTGAATACACTCGGGCAGGGACCCTCTCCACGCGAGGTGCTGAGGGAAAGGATGCTGAAAGCGGCGCAGAATAACCTGAGAGAGCAGTCATCTTCCTGTGACTTACGCCGCGAAGTGGAGGGGGGGCCAAGGACGAACCTCCCCGACGACCTGCCGAGGGCGACGCCGCTGGCATGGGCACGGGACAAAGGCCACGCCAAAGTCGAACAGATGCTGATAGCGGCAGGAGCGAGGAACGATGGATTCTCAGATCTCGTGCGGTGATCTTGAAAACGGGGGCCTGGGCCTCCTTCTCCTAAGCTCCCAAGAAACGTCGCCATGATCCGTCAGACGGTTCCGTTCTTCGGTGTTTCCAGCATGGCCGATTCCCTCAGTCACTACGTTGACCATCTTGGTTTCACCCTGAACCACACTTGGGAGCCGGATGGGCAGATCCGCTGGTGCTGGCTGCAGCACCCGGGTGGGGCGTCACTCATGATGCAGCAGCACTACACCGAAGGGCCGAATGCACGCGTTTACGAGGGTGTTTTGGGTGAGGGAATACGATTCGCCTACTTGGAGGCTCCGTCGAGGGATGTCGCCTCAGCGAGCAAGATCAGTGACAACTGGCCTTTCGACGGCTTGGCGTCCGTTGCCGATTGCGATGGCTACACCCTCCTCGCCAGACGGGACAATCTATCAGCGTCGAATCAGAGCCTGACAGCTGTGGTCCCTATACTCTCGGTGAGTAGCCTCGAACTGTCGCAGCAATTCTACGTCGAGGGCCTCGGCTTTGATATCGTGGACCGGATTGCGGAAGGCGGTAAAGCAGCCCTCAGGGTGCGACGCGATATGGCCGAGTTCGTTCTGCACATCCGCGACGGGTCACTGGAGCGGCCGGGTCAGGGGGTAGCGGTTTTCCACATGGTTGACGATGCCATCAGCCTATATCGAGAAATTACTGCACGAGGCGTGAAGGCCGATGAGCCCTATGTAGGTAACCGTCAGTGGGTCGCCGGCTTGGTCGATCCCGACGGCTATCGAATCAGCTTCGAAAGCCCCACCGACGACCCGGAAGAGAAGACTCTATGCGAAATGGAGAGTGAGCAGGACAAAGGAGCCGGAGATAATGGCCGACAGTTGGACGCAAGTTGATCCGCAGCGACCGCAACGCCTTGAGTGCTCCTCCGGGGGAGTGATCCATCGTGTCATCACGTTGGTGGAAAAGGACTCTCGGCTGTCGTCGCACCGAGACGACCGAGGCAGCATGGGCAGCGCGTTCAACGCCTGCAAGTGATACAGGGGGTGGTAGTGGAGAGGGGTTGATGAAACGAGCGAGAGGCGAGAGCCAATGACCCTCGCCTCTCGTTGAGCGGCACCTGTTAGTGCGTGGAGGCGGCGGTCCAGTGGGCGTCACTGACCGTCGATGGTCATGCCATTGCAAGCGTCCAAATCGCCCGAGCTCGCCTGAACCGGTACGGCACGTCGGCGACGGCGAGACGATGGGCTGCACACACACTCCATTGCACAGGAGATGGGTACGAGAATGCCAGATGCGAACGACAATTGGGGATACACGGAAGCGGGGTTGAAGCACTACACCGCCTACCGCGCGGCCGGCCCCATCTCCATCGACGGCCGTCCAGACGAGGAGACGTGGCAACTGGCGCCTCGCTCGCCCCGTTTCGAAGACCTCGTCGACGCCCGGCCCGGTCTGTTCGACACTCGGGCGTCGATCGTGTGGGACGACGATTGTCTGTATGTCGCCTTCTGGGTCGAAGAACCAAACATCGAGGCCACCTACACCGAGCGCGACTCGATGATCTGCTGCGAGAACGATGTCGAGATTTTCATCGCCGGTGAGCACGGCTACTACGAATTTGAGCTCAACGCCCTGGGCACCGTTATGGAGCGTTTCTACATCTGGCAGGACGCCTACGAAAAGTCGGTCTACGCCGAGGCGCCCGAGTTCGACCTGCTGAGCAAGCAGCGCATCGTCACACTCAGCCAGAGCCATCCACGGGGACGTCGGTGGGCATTTCTGGACTGGGACATGCCGGGCATGCGGCATGCCGTTCACCGCAACGGCACCATCAACGACGACAGCGACGTCGACGCGGGCTGGACGGTGGAGGTGGCCTTCCCCTGGCAGAGCCTGAAATGGCTGGCCGACGGTCGCTGTCTGCCGGGCCGCGAAGGGGACGTGTGGCGGATGGACCTGTCGCGCTTCCAGTGGTTCACTGGCGCCGGCGGCAGCAGGGTGTGCCCCGGATGGGCCTTCAACGCCCACGGCGTCTACGATTCCCACATCCCCGAGCGCTTCACTTACATCCACCTCTCAGAGACGGAGGTCGGCAAGCGATGAGCGCCACCAACTGCCCCTATGCACAGATTCCGCGCTACACCTGCCGGCGCGCACCGACCCCGGCCAGTCTCGACGGGGATCTCGACAAACCGTTCTGGCGCCACATAGAACAGACGTCTCTGTTCGCCGATCTCGACACCGGCGCCCGCGCTCACCTCGAGACGCGCGCCGCCCTGCAGTGGGACGACGATGCCCTCTATTTCGGTTTCTGGGCCAGCGATCCGGATGTAAGGACGCTCGACACCGAGCGCGCCATAATGAACTGGCAGGAAAACGCCGTCATCCTCTGCCTCGCCTTCCCCGGCGCAGTTTATGAGCTTGGCGTCAGTCCCGCGGGTAAGGCCGACGCCCTGGCCCTGGTCTGGAAGGACGCCTACGCCCGCGGCGGCCACTACGACGTCCCTGAGTTCAGTCTGGCCAGACTGCGGCCCTTTGTGATCGACGAGACGCAGGGGAAAGTGCATGCCCGCGGCCCCAGGTGGGGATTCGAGAAGTGGGAGTTGCCCGGCATGCAGGCCGCCGTGCGCGTCGACGGTGTCCTGAACGACCGTCACCACGTCGACCAGGGATGGACGGCGGAGATCGCCCTGCCATGGTCAGGAATGAAGTTGTTGGATGACAAGGAGGTCCTACCGCCTCGCAGTGGAACCGAACTGAGAGTCGAGCTCGGTCGCACGGAAGTGGTAGAAGGTCCTGGCAGCAGCGCCACCGCCCTGTGGACGTGGGCGCATCACGGCAGCAGCGCTCTTCACATCCCCGAGTGCTATCCGGTGATCACCCTGAGCGGAGAATGACATGTCGGCAGATCATGCCCGGGCCCCCACGGCAAAGGACGTACGAGATGGTCGGGATTCAGACCCACCGGCTCCATGCAATGCGGATGAGCGGAAACTGACGATCCACCTCGATGAGGCCTGGCATCGGCTGACAGTACTCATGCAGTTCAAGATGACCTGACACAGGGAGGAGCAGCAGATGGTATCGCGCAAGCGGATGGCCGTTATCACGACGGAGTGGCGCTTTCACTGCCATGCCTGGCATATGGCTGAGCGATTCCTCGTCGGCTATCCGATCAGAGGGGAGTGGCACACGCCGGAGCTGGAGATCGTTTCAGCCTATGTCGATCAGTTTCCCGAGAACGATCTGAGCCGGCAGCGGTCGGATGAATTCGGTTTCCCGATCTACGAGTCAGTCGCCGAAGCCCTGCGCTGTGGTGGTGACCAGTTGGCAGTGGACGCTGTCCTCATCATCGGCGAGCACGGCGACTACCCGAAGAGTGAATTCGGTCAGATCAAGTATCCCCGGTACGAGCTGTTCAAGCAGGTCACGGATGTCTTCCGCAGCGACGGCCGCGCCGTCCCGGTCTTCAACGACAAACACCTGTCCTGGAAGTGGGAGTGGGCCAGACAGATGTACGATCTATCGCACGAACTGGGCTTTGCCCTTGCCGCCGGTTCCTCCCTTCCGGGCACCTGGCGAATGCCCCCAATCGACATGCCACACGGCGCGCCGGTCGAAGAGATGCTCAGTGTCGCCGTCGGAGGCATGGATAGTTACGACTTCCACGCACTGGAAGCGATTCAGTGCATGGCGGAACGACGTGCCGGAGGTGAGACCGGTGTCGCCGCCGTTCAGGGCCTGAAGGGAGAGGATGTCTGGCAGGCGATGGATGCCGGCTGCTGGAGCGCTGGCGGCTGGGATCCCGCCCTGTTCGAGGCCTGCCTGACACGCAGCCAGACTCTGGCGCAGCCGGAGACCTACAGCCACCGCTACCCGACCTCATCGCAGATGCGAGAGTGGGTGGAGGAGCCGATCGCTTACCGTATCGAATACATCGATGGCATGAAGGCCACGATGCTGCTGATGAATGGCCTTGTGGGTGACTTCAGTGTTGCCGCCCGGATCAAGGGACAGGCTGCTCCCCTGTCGACGCTGTTCTATCTGCCACCGGTGCCGAACGTTGCCTACTCCGCTGAGCTGATGGCAAAAGCCGAGGCCACATTCATGACCGGTAAGTCGCCCTGCCCTCTCGAGCGAACGCTGTTGACGACGGGTCTGGTGGAGGCCTGTGTGCAATCTGTCGGCAAGGGGCAAGCGCGGATTGAGACACCCCACCTTGCCATCGAGTATGCTGTGTCACCGGAGTCCACCTGGGCGCGCGACTGATGGAAGACTGTTGGAATATCGAATCGACTGTGAGCGCGATCGGCGCTACCTGTAAGGCTCCGTAGTGACGTAGTCGGCAACGCTCTTGCGGGCAGGTGCTGGGGTGTCCAGGCGCCTTCCACAAGATCCTGCAAGCTGCAGGTGGGCAGCGATATCTCCTGCTTGAACGCGACATACTCGCGGAAGGAAAAGTTGTGCAGCTCCAGCAGGCGAACGCGGCGCGACAGATCGTGGGCGGATGCCCGCATGGCCAGTTGACGGAGGTTTCCAGTTCGCAGGCGTGGGCGCAGCCGCCAGGGAACTTGCTCGCCCGCCAGTTCTTCATGAATTCGGGATCGACCGTCAGTAGATGCCACCAGTTGCAGGCGATGCACTCGGCATCGGTTTCGAGATTGACCCGGCGCGCGGCCAGATCGAGGTTGGGCGTGTTTGAGCCATGGCCGTTGAGGAAGATGATCTTCTTGAATCCGTGGTAGGCCAGGCTCCTGCCCACGTCAATGTGGATTTGATGAAGTTCTCCCAATCGACATTGATGGTGCCGGGAAAATCCATGACATGGGCGGTATAGCCGTGTATGAAGGTCGGCATGACCAGGACGTCGTCGGGAATCCGCCTTGCCGTCTCTTCGGCCAGGCCACGGGGCAAACGACATCCACGTCAAGCGGCAGATGCGGGCCGTGCTATTCGATGGATCCGACCGGTACGACCACCGCTTTTTTCGCCTCGATGGCCTGGTTGACTTCGGGCCAAGTCAGTTTTTCGTAGCGCCAGGGTTCTGCAGCCATGGAGGTCTCCATTCATTCTCGTTTGTGTACCGTCGTCCTGCGTCATCCACCACACGCCGGCGGGCAAGCCTTGCTATTTTCGCCGGGGGACTCATGAATATAGCCGTGACCGACAACCAGGGGAGAACTCCGTGTGGCCATGCTCGACCGACTCAGAGCCTGGAAAGCCAACAGGCATGCGACCTGCACCGAGCGGGTTTCGAAGATCTACCAGGTGCCTCGATCTTGAGACACAACGCGACGTGATGGAGCGGGAACGGGGCATGAATACAGAGACGGGTCTCTCGCTGCTGGAAGCTGATCACCGGGCCCTGGTCTCGCGGTCGGATCTGATTTACCGGAGCCCCGTCGAGGCGCCTATCGAGGGGCTGCCGATCGGCAATGGCCGGATGGGGACCCTCGTGTGGACGACACCGGATGCGATCCACTTCCAGATCAACCGCGGCGATGTGTTCGCCGTGAACGGGGAGCACGTGGGAGGACAATTCGGTCCCACGGACTACTGCGGTGGCTGCGCGCGTGTCTCCGTCCGTCTCGGGGGAGAGCCATTCCGCTGTGGGGAGACCTTCTACCAGAGGCTCTCTTTGTACGACGCGGAAGTCTCCCTCGCCGGCGAGGGCGTCCGGGCGCGGTGCTTCGTCTCTTCGGTGTCAGATGCCCTGGTGCTGGAGGTGGACGACCGGCGGGTTGATTCTCAGTCGGTGCGGGTGGCCGTGTCCTTGTGGCGTGAGCCTGAGGTCAAGACCGGCGATCACGTCGCCCGCTACCGGTTTGCCGACGCGGCGGATGACGTGCTCCTCCTGCAGGAGTTCGAGGAGAGCGACTACTATTGCGCCTCCGCCGTGGCTGCTCGAGTTGACGGAGGAGGTAGACTGACACAAACGTCACAACCGCCGAGGCGGTCCCTCACCGCACCTTCTGCAGGGGGCTGCACGACGATCATCCTGGCGAGTGCGGCATCGTGGTCACGTGATGATGACGTGGGTGAGGTGGCTCGCGGCATCCTCGCCGCCTCATCGCGTCGGACGTACAAGGATCTGCGCCGAGAGCACGAAGGCTGGTGGACGGAGTTCTGGTCTCGAACATTCGTGCAGATTTTCAGCCCCGACGGCGTCGGCGATTTCATGGGATGCCTTCGCCACCTGCATCTGTATCACTTGGCGTCCACATCTCGCGGGGCCTTGCCGCCCAAGTGGAACGGGTCGCTCTTCGCCACAGAGGGAGACACGCGCACATGGGGATCTCAGTTCTGGGTCTGGACGACGGAGATGCTCTACTTCCCCCTGCTCGCAGCCGATGCCGTCGAGCTGACGGATTCCTACTTCAATATGTATGTCCGGCAATTGCCGGCCGCCGAGATCGCGGCAAGTCAGCGGTGGGGATCGAGGGGAGCCTACTTCCCCGAGACCTCGCCGTTCGATGGAGCGACAATTCTCCCCCACGAGATCGTCGCCGAGGTCCGGGATGTGCTGCTGGGACGCAAAGAGCACGGGGATCTCTCGGATGGTGCCCGTCTATTGTGCGCCTTCGACGGCCATCTCCGGGTCGTGGCTGAGCCACACGAGGGCAGATACTCCTGGATCAGCCACGTCGCCTCGTCCGGGAGCGAGGTGGCGATCCAGGCCTGGTGGCGCTACCGCTACACCGGAGACAAAACGTGGCTGCGCACCCACGCCTACCCTCTTCTGAAAGGTACCGTCGAGTTCTATCGACATCTGGTCTCGATGGGCGAGGACGGGAAGCTCCACGTGCACGGCACCCACGCCCATGAGGACTTCTGGGGTGTCACGGACAGCATCATGGACCTGGCCGCGATCCGGGGAACGGTTCCCCTGGCGATTCGCGCCGCCGCAATCCTGGGGATCGACGCCGATCTGAGAGTACAGTGGCAGAGTTTCTTCGACAGCATGGCACCGTACCCGATGGGCCGTGATCCGGGGGCGCGGGCGCTCACCTCCGGCGTCCTGGCCGATAACGTGTGGGCCGCCGGTTACCTTGGCGACATGGACGGCTCCCACAACTCGGAGGACGTGTGGCTGAACCCGGTCTTCCCCTTCGAGGATTGGACGCGGGAGACGTGCGATCCGGCGATGGACAGGATCGTCCAGAGGGTCCTGGATCTGGCGCCCCGGCACGCGTCGGTCCTCGCCGGCAACCCGCTGAACACGGCGATACGGACGCCGATCGTGGCAGCCAGAGCGGGCCGGGGTTGTGAGTTACCGGTCATCCTGGCCAGCTACTACACGGCCTTCTCGCCACTGCCCAACGGGATGAGCCTGTTCGAGGGCCCCCAGGCCGCATCGGTCGAGCACCTCGGCCTGCTCACCACGACCTTGCAGGAGGCCTTGCTGCAGAGCGTGTCTCCGCGGCCAGGCGAGCCCGAGATCATCAGTGTGTTCCCGGCCTGGCCCGACCAGTGGGACGCCTCGTTCCGCCTTCTCGCTCGAGGCGGATTCCTCGTCACCTCGTCGATGCGCGACGGCGAGGTCGAGTTCGTGGAGGTTCAGTCGCGACTGGGTGAGACCTGCCGCCTGCGCAATCCCTGGGACGGATTGGGTGCTGTTGTTCAGGACGGCGGTGGTGCCCGGCAACTCGCCGACAGCACCCTCTGCTTTGACACGCGGGCGGGTGTCAACTACCGCCTGCTCCCGGCGGGTCGTCCGGAGCCTGTGCAGCGTTCGATCACGGCGACACCCACAACCGAGCCGACGGCGTTTCGGGCCACCCTGCCGAGCGGGACGACGGTAGAGGGGACGCTTGGCCGAATGGCTGAAAACCCCGTGCGGACTGACTGTTAAAGGAATGACGATGGAGCTTCGTCTACAATCTCTTTCAATCACCTTACCTGATCGGGGTCTAATGACAACGAAGGGTCAGCTGAAAACCAATCTGAAGGTCTTGATCTCGAAGGGGGTGATGTCGAAGGTCAGGCTCCGTTCTCCCGAGGTTAGGGGAAGCGGACTCGCCTCCTGCTCGATCAGGTTGGTCTCGAAGGCTGCTTTAAGCGGAAAGGCGAAACGCAACTGCGCCGCTTTCTGCCCACGACCCTCGGTTTCGTACACGCGCACCACCATACCTTCGGGCGTGTCCCGTACCGTCGATACTGCCAGACCATCGCCTTCAGCGACCTCAATCAGACTGAAACGCTGCGGTAACGAACCCTCGTGGCGCGTCGTCTTGAGGCCCATCAAGGGCCGGTTGAACTCCATCCCACGGCGGCTGATCCCGGCATCCCGCCAGTCTCCCTCGTGCGGCACCAGGGCGTAGTCGAATTCATGGGTAACGCCCAGCTCATACCCGTCCGTGGTCTTGGTGTTCTTGTTGTATCCGCCCGATTCGCCATAGCCCTCTTTCAGCGCCGTTGCTTTGAGCAGGGAGAGTAGCACCACACCGTGATCGACGCAGTTGCCTGGCAGTCCACGGTTGAGCAGTGCGATGCCATGATCCGTGTCGCTGTAATCCATCCAGTTCTGCGCCGGAAACTCACCCGCCGGCCGCTCGATGGCGCCGAAAGGAATTTCCTGGGTGATGGTCCCTTCCGGCAGACTCGTGGGCAGGGCCATACGGTAGCGGACCCGTTCGTCTTCGTTGATCAGCGTCGTGTGGATGTCGATGCGTGGCAGGCCGTCATACAGCCGTACTCGGGTGGCGAAGAAGCCCTCTCCGAAGGGGAAATTCACCTGGTAGTCGAGGCGGGCGTGCCCGCGAGTCACCCGTCCGTCGCCGCCGTAGTGATGAGAGAAGGCGGCGCGACTGTCCTGCTCGGCCGGTAACGGGTGCGCCCGGTTCATCGGGTAGAGGGCGTCACCTTTGCAGTGTCCGTTGTACTCCCAAAAATTGCCATTGTCGAGTTCACGCACGACGGTGTTGCCATAGGGCTGGTCAGCGCCAATGACCTCCCAGTCGGCGCGCTTGTCGTAGAGGCTGCGAATGGCGCCGTTCCACGAGTCGATCTCCAGGCGGAAGAACTCATTCTCCAGCACATCGACGTGCACGTCGGCAGTGATGAAGGTGACCTGGTTGGTCTGCAGCGTCGTCTCGGCGGGTGCTTCTGCGGCGGGAACAACCCGATAAACCTCATACCCCAGGGCGGGCACGTCGCGGCATATGAAAAGCACCGTCGCCCGCTTGATGCCACCCGTGTTGTAGCGCTCGCAGGCGATCAGATCGTGGGGCACAGGTGTTCCGGCACTGTCGCGGACCTCGATGTCCAGGACGTCCTGCTCGGAGAAACCGATGCGGTACTCAACCACATCGTCCCGGTTCCAACTAAGAGGATTAAAGACCACCAGCGGAATGCCCTTCCCCTGGGTATCGATCCGGGCGAGAACGTCGTCGAAAGCGGCCTCAAGACACTCCGTTGCCGCAGCGCCCGCCGCCTTGTAGCGATCGATGGTGTTGACGTAGACCTTGTCCACGTGCGAGCCGCAGATGATGTCGTGGAACTGGTTGAAGAGCACTCCTTCCCATGTCCGGGCCAACTGTGCTGCTTGTGATCGTCCACCCAACTGCACCGCCAGGGCGTCGGCCAGTTCGGCGTTGACCAGGGCTGTCTCCACCTTCCGATTCCACTGTTTGACAGCAATGCGGGCGCTGTAACAGCCCTGGAAGACCGGATTGAGGTCGCCCTCAAAGAGGGGGAACTCGACACTGTCTTTGATCTGCTCGAAGTATTCTGCAGGCGTGGAGATACGGAACTCTACGTCATCGAAACTCCGGTTATACTCGGCGAAGAGGTCGGTTACATGGGACTGGACATGGGTGAGATCGGCGCCGCTGACGGCCAGCAAGTGCGGCGTGAGAGCGTGTTTCTTTAGCTGTGCCAGGTGCAGGTCGGCGAACTGTTTGAACTCGTGCAGATTGCCGGGCGCAGGATAGAGGACACAGTACGTACTGCGCATCCAGTGGCAGAACAGCTGCGTGCCATCCAGGCCCTGCCACCAGTACTCGGTGGGACCGTCGAAGGCACCCAGGCGCTGGAAGACGTTGTGGTCAAAGCCGCACTTGGCCATCAATTGGGGGATCTGCGGGTGCTGGCCGAAGGTGTCGAGCAGCCAGCCACTTCGTACATCCAGCCCGAGTTCTTCCCGGCACCAGCTCTTTCCGGCGAGCACTTGGCGGATGAAGGATTCGCCCGAAGGGATATTGACATCCGGCATGGCATGCATGCCGCAGGTGATCTGCAGACGGCCAGCGGCGATCATCTCTTCAACGAAGGGGCGCTCTTCGGGGTGCGCCCTGAGGAACGGAGCGATGTAGCAGGTCTGGTCGAGGACGAACTTGAACTGCGGATCCGCCCGCATCGCCGCCAGGGCCCCCAGGGCAACGGAGTAACCGATCTCAAAGGTCTCGTCCCGAGTGAGAAAGACTTCGGCGTCGTAGTGGGTGTGGGCTACATAGTGCACGGTGAACTTCATGGTCAGCCTTTCTCACGGGCGCGTCGGCTACACTGGTTTTCTGCAGACAGACAATCTACATAATCTTCCCGGCATGTTTGTGCGAACCGGGGCCAGCGTATTTCCTTTCCCCTTATGAGCAGCAGGCGCTGCCGACCAACTCCAAAGTTGGCACGACGATGCCTGACGCCTTTGAAACGAGCCGTCCAGACGGCCATGTGAGGGTTCATTATGGCAAACAGATTGGACTCCGCCCAAGTGCGGCAGTATCGCGACCACGGTTTTCTCCTCATCGATGAGCCCGTGTTCCCTCCAGAGAAGTTCGCCGCTTTCAAGGAGCGCTTCGAAATGCACCTGCATGTCTGGCAGGAACAGATGGGTGAGCCGGTAGAGATCATCGATCGCGCCCACTTCGTCGATCCCAGGCTCAACGACTGGTTGCTCGCCCCGGAGGTCCTGGACCTGGTCGAACCACTGATTGGTCCGGACATCGCCCTGTTTGCCAGTTCCTGTTTAAACAAGCTCGACACGGTCGGCAAGAGAGTCCCCTGGCACGAGGATGGTTCGTACTGGAAGTCGATGGCCCAGAACCGAATCGAGGTGGCCACTGTGTGGCTCGCAATCGATCCGTCGACGACAGAGAACGGCTGCATGCGGGTGATCCCGGGGTCACATCGTGAGCGGGACCGCGTCCATGAGGAAGTCGACGACGGCAGTGATGTCCTGCTGACGCAGACCGTGCGGCGAGACCTGTTCGACGAATCGACGGCGATCGACTGCGTCCTCGAACCCAATCACTGCAGCCTGCACGACGCTTATCTGATTCACGGTTCCAACGCGACCAACGGAAAGACGCGACGTTGCGGTTATCAGATGCGCTACATGCCGACCACGGTCAAGTCATCGCCTGCCGGCGGCCAGCAGATCTATCTCGCCCGCGGCGTGGATCACGCAGGCAACGACTACGCCGATCCGACCAGCGTTAACGAGCGATGGCTGCAGGACGATCCGAAACTGCAGCGCATCGCCGACAGGTGTGCTGCCTTCGTCAGCCCCTGACCATCTCGAGGGCTGCTGCCGTGATTCGTGGCACATCCGGGATGTAGGCGTTCTCCAGCACCGGCGTAAAGGGTACCGGTACATCCGCCGACGCAACTCGTCGAATCGACGACCGGATCCGGTCACCGAAGCGTTCCGATATCCCTGCTGCAATCTCCGCCCCGACGCCACCTGTCTTCGGCCCTTCTTCAACGATTATGAGTCGACCAGTCTTGTCGACGGAGGCACCGATCGTTTCAAAATCGATCGGTGACAGCGAGCGCGCATCGATGACTTCAGCCGCAACACCTTCGTCGGCGAGTCGATCCGCCGCCTGCTGGGCCAGATGAGCGGTGAGCAGCCAGCCGACGATTGTCACGTCCTTGCCTTCGCGGCGGATCGCCGCCTGGTCGAGGGGCAGTACGTAGTCCTGCTCTGGAATCTCACTCGAGGCGTCGATGGCACCCGATTCGGCCCGTGCACCCTTGGACCCGTATAGCAGCTTGTGCTCGAAGATGAGCACGGGATTGTCGTCACGCACAGCCGCCTTCAGTATGCCGCGCGCATCGTAGGCCGTTGAGACGGCGACAACCTTCAGCCCCGGCACGCCGATGAAATAGCGTTCCATATTCTGTGCGTGCTGGCTGCCACGACCGGTGGCGCCCACTGGTGCCCGCATCACGAGGGGGACCTTGCACTGACCGCCGGACATGTAACACATCTTGGCGGCGTTGTTGACGATCTGATCCATCGCCAGGAAGAGGAAATCTCCGTACTGCACGTCAACGATGGGGCGCATGCCCATCAGCGCCGCGCCCACACCAACACCGAAGAACCCGAGTTCGGCGATTGGCGTGTTGATCATACGGTCCGGAAAGCGCTCTTCCAGTCCAAGGGTGACGGTGAAGGCGCCCCCCCAGCCTCCGGGGACGGCGATGTCTTCCCCAAGGCAGAATACCTTGGGGTCACGCGCCATTTCTTCAGTGATCGCTCCACGCAGGGATTCAGCGAGGGAGACGCGGGTCTTCTCAGTAGTTGTCGTCATTTTAAGCCAGCACGTGGGTGGTCAGGTCGGCGACGGTTGGCATGGGCTGCGTCTTGGCACGCTCCACGGACTCGTCGAAGGACACGAGGATACGTTTGCGGACTGCGTCGAGTTCTTCAGTAGTAGTGTGCCCAGCTTCTGTCAGAGCCTGGCCGAGGCGCGTGATCGGGTCGTGATCCATCCATTGCTGGCGTTCCGGTTTGGGTTGGTAGTGGCACGCGTCCCGCCGGGAGTGCCCGGTGCGTCGATACGTCAACAGTTCGAGAAAGGCCGGTCCTTTACCGGCTCGACAGGCATCGACGGCGTTACGCGCAGCCTCGTACACAGCCAGCACGTCATTGCCATCCACACGCTGGCCGTCGATGCCGTAGCTGGACAGTCGTTCGGCAATGGTCGCAGTGCGCATGACCTTCGACACGTGGGTAGAGGCGCCGTACTGATTGTTCTCACAGATGAACAGGGCCGGCACATCCCAGATTGCGGCCATGTTGATACCCTCGTGAAATGCCCCTTCAGCGATGGCGCCATCACCGAAGAAACAGGCGGCAACCTGGGAGGTCTGCTGCATCTTGAAGGCCAGCGCCATACCGGCAGCGACGGGGACGCCGCCCGCGACGATGGCGATGGACGGCACCATACCCTTGTCCATGTTGACCATGTGCATGGATCCGCCCTTGCCCTGGGCACACCCGGTGGAGGCGCCGAACAGCTCGAAGAGCATCTCATCGACGCTCAGCCCTTTGGCCAGAGCATGGCCGTGACCGCGGAACGTCGAGGTGATCCAGTCCGTCGACTCCAGTGCGGCGCAGACGCCGACGGCACAGGCTTCCTGACCCTGACACTGGTGAATGGTCCCCGGCATCGTACCCTCGAGAAAGAGGAACTTGACACCCTCTTCGAACTCGCGAATGAGGACCATGCGTTCGTACAGACCCTGCAGGAATCCGACATCGTGGTCGGCGAGGTCGATCTTTGGTTGCGGCGTGGTCATACTCAGCGGCCCTCTGTTGTGATGTGTGCGATGACAGTACCGATACCCACTGTTGTGTCCGGCTGCGCGATCCACTCCTGGAGCACGCCCTCAACTGGCGATTCTACCTCCATCACCGCCTTGTCGGTCTCGATTTCGAGGATCGCCTGACCGCGGGTGATCGTGTCGCCCGCACTCACCAGCCATTGTTTAACATCGACTTCGTCGCCAGTCGTGGAGAGATCGGGCATCTTGAATTTGTAGAGCATGGGCAGTGCCGTCCTTCTTGATGGGCCACCAAAACTTGCCTTTCCATGCCGCCTTGGTCTTGAATAGGGGTTGACTTCACAAAAGAAGCCCCCATGTGGTGAGAATACAACACTATCTTGAGAGTCTTGACCATGTCGGAGATGGCCGCCATTGATGTTGTCTGTGCAGGTGTACTCGTTGCTGACGTTTTTGTGCCTCCTCTCGAGCGCCTGCCGAAGGCGGGGGAACTGCTGGCGACGGACGATTTTTGGATCGATTCCGGTGGCTGCGCTGCCAACACGGCAACCTGCCTCAGTATACTCGGTGTGAGTACCGCTGTGGCTGGTGTCGTCGGCACCGACATCTACGGCGATTTTGTCGAAGGTGATCTCGGCGCCAAAGGACTCGAAACTGTCTTGCGTCACACCGACCTTGCCGGTACGTCGAAGACCGTAATCCTGCCCGTCCAGGGCGAGGACCGGCGTTACATTCACACCTTTGGTGCCAATGCGGACTTCCGTGTCGCCGATATTCCGCGCAATCTGGTCGGCGAGGCCCGAGTTCTGTGTGTCGGCGGATATCTGATTCTTCCGGCCTTCGATCCGGAGGAACTGGCGGCTCTGTTCAGCTTTGCCCGGCAGCAGGGAGTTGTCACGATCCTCGATGTGGTCGTCACCGAAGGGGGTGGCCACTGGGATGCCTTGTCACCGGTGCTGCCGCAGGTCGATTTCTTCACGCCAAACGATGACGAGGCTCGGCAGCTTACGGGCGAGACGGATCCCATGTGCCAGGCGCAGCGACTGCGCGAGGCGGGTTGTGGCACGGCGATCGTTACCATGGGAGAAGCGGGCGCTGTTGTCGCCGACGAAACAGATGTGGCCCGTATCGAAGGATTCTCCGTGGATGTCGTCGATGGGTCGGGTGCGGGAGATGCCTTCGCCGCCGGCCTGATTGCCGGACTCGTGGATGGCCTTGATGCAACGGCGAGTGTGCATCTCGCCAGTGCTGTCGGCGCCTCTGCGTGCACGAAGCTGGGATGTACGACAGGTGTCTTTTCGCGTCCCGAGGCAACGGCCTTCCTGGAGCGCACCTGATGCCCATCGTGCCAATGACCGAGCTTCTGACGTGCGCCCGAGAAGGAGCGTACGGTGTCGGCTACTTCGAGGCCTGGGACATCGACTCCCTCGAAGCCGTGATCGCCGCCGCCGAAGCAGAGAAGGCTCCCATCATTGTTGGTTTCGGCGGTGCCATGGCTGCCGGCGCCTGGCTCGACGCGGGCGGTGTCGAAGCGCTGGCCGGGATCGGTCACGCCCTTGCGTCGCGAACCCGCGTGCCGTCGGCCCTGTTGTTTAATGAGGCCCACAGCCTCGACCAGGCTCGACGGGCGGTGGACACCGGCTTCAACGCTGTCATGCTGGACACTTCGGCCTGGCCCTGGGAGGACGCCGTCACCGAGGTCGCCGATCTGGTCGTCTACGCCCACGAGCGTGGCGCCAGCGTCGAGGCAGAGCTGGGACGGCTGCCTGACGCGGTAGAAGGGGGCGTGGACGACTCGCACGCGTCACTGACCGATCCGCAGCAGGCAGCCGACTTTGCGCAACGCACAGGCATCGACTGTCTCGCCGTTTCGGTGGGCAACGTCCACCTTCTGCGGGATCGTCTGGCGCCGGTGGACATGGGGCACCTGGAGGCGGTGGCAGCTCGTGTGCCGCTGCCCCTGGTCATGCATGGCGGGACGAGTTTTCCTCCCGACGAGGTGCCTCGTGCCATCGCTTCCGGCGTCGCCAAGTTCAACGTCGGAACGGTGTTAAAGAGTGAGTTTCTTGCGGGGGTGCGGGACACGGTTGCAGCGTGGCCGGAGCAAGTGAACGTCCATGACATACTTGGCTCGCACAAAGCCACGGACCTGCTCGCCGCTGGCAAGGCCCGGATGCAGCTGCGTGTGCAGGAATTGATTCGACTCTATGGCGGCCATGGCCGCGCCTAAACGACTGACCCGGGGGAAGAAGCGATGAAACGCTCCCGCATCAATGAGATCATGCGCGATGCCGATGTATTCCTGCAACGGCGCCAGTTCCTGCTACCGCCCTTCGCTTACTGGACCCCCCAAGACTGGGCCCAGCGTGGTGAGGAGGCGCGCGAAATCGTCGATCGACGCCTGGGCTGGGACATCACTGACTTCGGTTCCGGCGACTTCGAGCGCATCGGGCTGTTCGTGTTCACCCTCCGCAACGGTGATCCGAATGGCGCCAAGAGTTATGCCGAGAAGATCCTCGTCGTTAATGTCGATCAAGTGACCCCCATGCACTTCCACTGGGCGAAGATGGAGGACATCATCAACCGAGGCGGTGGGGATCTGGCGGTCAAGGTCTACAACTCGACTGCCGACGAGCAACTGGCTGACACTGACGTGACCATCAGCCTCGATGGTGTCTCGCGCAAGGTGCCCGCCGGGGACACACTGACCCTCACACCCGGGGAGAGCATCACCATCGGTCCGAATTGTTATCACGAATTCTGGGGGGTGGGCGACAGAGTCCTGGTCGGCGAGGTCTCGAAAGTGAATGACGACGCCACGGACAACCGTTTTCACGGCCCCGTGGGACGCTTCCCAGATATCGAGGAGGACGAGGCGCCGCTGCATTTATTGGTGAATGACTACGAGCGCTACTACGGGACCAGCTAGCGCTCAGCGGTCAGATTGTTGCCACCATCTCTGCAGTGGTTTCCGAAAATCAGTACGCGACTGAAATCACTTTGCGCGTAGTCTTGTCGCCCGTGTCCCCAGCATTCGTGATGTCGAGGATGTAGAGTCCTAGCGTCGCCGAGGGAGATAGCGAATTCCTGATTCGCTCATCCGCTGTGAACGGTCGCACTTCCCGCCTTCTGGCCAAAAAACAAGGCAGTTCATTGGATTCAGGTCGCGATTGCTATCGACGGCCTGGGCCGCCCGAAGAAAAGGCCACGGTACGGTGAGTGACGAAATCACCGCGAATGGGTCGGCGGTCCTCGGATGATGTCCGGCAGGCGTCTGCCTCCGATCGCGCCT
>Ga0310124_10000229_pt1 | contig 38198 bp, 29 predicted proteins | sample CB11b_AW_Bot5_MG_FD_203507 | JGI IMG/M metagenome (GOLD analysis project Ga0310124, IMG submission 203507) | Marine microbial communities from Western Arctic Ocean, Canada - CB11b_AW_Bot5 | ecosystem: Environmental > Aquatic > Marine > Oceanic | place: Canada: Western Arctic Ocean | collected...
GCCTGACTCGGAGTCAGTTGACCCGAGCGCGTACACCGACGAGATGCTCATTGGCTGGGGTTGGACTTCTGAGCAGATCGAAGAATGGCGCGCTGCCAACTGAGCACGGCCTCTTTGAGGCCGCACGCGACAACCGCGCCGCGCCCGCGCTCGCGATGCGAAGGGGTTGAAAGGCGTCCGCATTCCCATCGGAAGTGAGGAGTGTTCGTGGCTGGAAGTTCACTGGAAGAACTTGCGAGCATGACCGTGGCCGAACTGAAGCAGCTCTGCCGTGATGCTGGCCTCAAGGTCAGCGGACTCAAGCAGGAGTTGGTTGACAGGCTGCGCTTCGCCGAGATAGCCGATGACACCGATGCACTCATTCTCGACGACGAGGATGATGAACCGATTGTCGAAGAGGTGCAGGAGGTAACCGCTGATTTGGATGCAGCCCGGGAGGCAAGGATTACCCAATTGCGCGAACGTCTGCTCTCTGAAATGAAGCAGGAGGTGGAAGCCAAGGATGAGGATGAAGTTCTGGAGGCGGAGATACTCGAAGCGGATATTCTCGATGCTGAGTTCGACGACGAGCCGTTCGAGGATGATCTGCTCGATGCGGATATCGTAGAGGTCGAGGAGGTGTACAAACCCGAACCACTCTCACCCTTGGACGCTGCCGCTCAGGTGACACGCAGCACCCGGAACGTACTCACCCGTCCAAGCACACTGGCAGTCCTGGTCGTCCTCTCTCTGCTCGCCGGAGGCGGCTATTGGTACTACGCGACCAACCTCGACCCGTTCATCGCCGATCCGGTGACCTACGGGGACAGGATGGATTTCGGCATCAACAGCGGTTCGCTGGACATCGAGGGTGAGGAGATGGTTCGCGCCTTCGACGATGCCACCGGCGGTGCGCTGCAGGACGTGTGCACCGAGATGCACGTCACCTTCACCGGCGTGGGTCACGTCGCCGTCACCCGCGGCACGACTTCGCAGTTGATCGACGGCAGCGACACTGAACTCATCGGTGCTGTACAGGCACAGGATCACTACGGCCGTACCTTCCTAGCAGTGGAACAGGAACTCGAGCATGACCTCTCAGCCACCTTTTCGGGCAAGACTCTCGTCCTCGACAAGTGCACCACCTCGTTCGAGCGACCCGGATACGCCTTCGACCAGACGACAACCACTTGGACAGAAATCACTGACAAGGCCCTGCTCCGCTCTGATTCCGAAGTGTCACTCGAGAGGGACGGGGCCATCAACCGCAACCGCGCCGTCTCCTACGGCCTTCCCACTGATTCGCTCACGGAATTCCTCCCAGAACTGCTGCTCCCCCTGAAACCGGTCGATCTGCACAGCCTGTTCGGTGGCTCCCTGCTCAAGACAGGAAACACTGGAACAAACGACGGCTGGGCGTGGACGGTGGGAGATGTCATCCAAACCAGTGGGGATTCCGGACTCAAGGTCTACTTGAAGCACACAGATGTCGAGCAGTGCCTCGGATACGCTCAGATGACACTGCACGTCGTGCCAGGTTCACCTTGGCCGGTGATGCAGCAGGTCGACATGAAGATCGAGAAGCCGCGCCACGACTCACCGACCTGTGGGGCGCTCACGGAACTGGTGCTTGACCAGGCCTTCCCTGACGGGGCGCTCAAACTACGCTACACGATGACGCGCACGACTCACACAGATGGGACGGGCTTGATCGATTGGGGTGCTGGATATGGCGGCAGACCACGAGCGGGAGATGACGTGCCAACTCCCGGGGATGCGTGGGGTCAGGAAGGTCTGCACATGCCAGACGATGCGAGTGCCAACCAGACTTCCAGAGAATGGCTGCTCGAGGGGGGTGTGCAGTGCATCATCACCAACGCTGGGGATGCGAGCGAGGCGGCGGCGGCGTTCTCTAACGGGGGCTATGTCTGGAGGGCGCACGACATCCGCGGTCAAGGTGCGCCGCAGTGGAACATCTCGTGGGTCGATGCCAACGGAGCAGGCTGGGTCATAGTCGAGCGCACCGACACTGACGGATCATGCCAGATGGTCACCAAGGGAGGGTATGACTCCGGCGACGCACCCGATTTCAAACGTGAAGGGATTCCCGAGACGCTCAGCATCGGTGAGGTGGAGCAGCGGCTTACAGACGTCGACCGCTACCCAGTGCTGGCGAGCGAGATCCTCACCTCCGGAGAACTGCGCGATGACGTGAGCATCGGATACGTTCTGCAACTGCCGCCTGACTCGGGCGACCTGCTCGATTTCTCTTCGCTGCTAGACCAGTATCGGGAAGGTGGGGTGGTCGTGAACGGCGAGCGTGAGTGGGAGGCGGATGGGTTCTCGCATACGCTCTCTTACGCCATCGACGCCGAGCGGGCGCGCATGGTCGGCTGGGTAATCAGTTCCTCGAATTCGTGACGCCGCGCCTGACAGGCAGCGTCATCCTGAAAGGTGGTTGCAAGCCGGATGGCACTGGGTTGCACCCATGAACGTCGATTCCAGTGATGAGCCGCACCAGGAAGAATCGCTGCCTGAAGCGAAGCTTGCGCCTCAGGTGTTCGATGTAGAATTCACCGAGGAAGAAATCATCTCTCCATCAAAGGAAGTCGACTTCGGTCAGGCCGAGCCCCGCCCGGCTCTCGACCTGCCGACAGCCGAGCCGACCCCGGACGGCCGCGCCCGCGTGGTCACGGTCATCAACCAGAAAGGCGGGGTGGCAAAGACGACCACGGTCATCAACGTCGCCGCCCGATTGGCGACCTTTGGCAACCGAGTGCTGGTGGTCGACTGCGACGCACAGGGAAACTGTGCCACCGGCATGGGCATTGACAAGAGTCGGGTGCGGGCGGGAACCCGCACCCTGCTGCTCGAACCGGAGAAAGCAGTCAACGCCCGGCATGCGACCTCAGTGGAGAACCTGCATCTGATCGTGGGCGATCGCTCGCTGGTTGGGGTAGAGGAGGAGTTGATCTCCCAACTAGGCCGTGAGCGCAAACTGTCCGAAGGGCTCACTCCGCTGTTGCCACATTACGACATCGTGCTCATCGACACGCCTCCGAGCCTTGGTCAGGTGACCATCAACGCGCTGGTGGCGGCTGACGCAGTGCTGATTCCGGTGCAGACCGAGTACTTCGCGCTCGAAGGGCTCGCACTGCTCGCATCCACCATCAGGGAGGTCCGCCGCCGCCTCAATCCGCGGCTGGGAGTGGATGGCGTGGTGCTGACGATGCACGCGCCCACGTTGCTCAACGCGCAGGTCGCCTCCCAGATCAGGGAGACATTCCCAGACTTGGTGGTCGACCCACCGATTAGGCGCAACATCCGCATCGCTGAGGCACCGAGCCATGGCATCCCCATCCACGTGCACGCTCCGGACAGCGCTGGGGGTTGGGACTATCTGGAACTGGCCAAGTCGCTGGCTGTGTTGTGGGGGCTCGCCGACGGGGTGGATGAGTGAGTGGAGACGACGAGAAAGGTACCAGCCCGAAGAAGAAGGGCTTGGGCCGCGGACTCGGTGAATTGCTCGAGCAGCATGATACCGACCTCCCCTTCCTCGATGCCTATGGTCCGCAGGAAGATGCCGCTGAAGATGACGAGGCGAGTACCTCTGCAGAGATGCTGGATGCCCTCGCACGCACGCTCAGGTCACTGCTCGGTGATGACAGCGTCAAGATCGAAGATGCTGGTATCGAACTGGGCGATTATCTGACCGCCACCTGCGTCGACGACTCCCTCGCGCTGACCATCAAGTCCACAGGAGAACCGCTGCCGCTTGTTCTCTCGGACCTGAACCAACCGGGCCTTGCCTCAGGAGAGTTGGCTGAAGACCGCAGCCGCGCCAGCGTCTCCGTCGTTCAGTGGGGCATCGGCGCCCGTCGTCTCGTCGAACGACTGTGCGAACACTGGTCCCTCATTCCTTGAACACCAGGATGTCCTCGAGCGCCTTGCGCTGGATGTCCGGCACCATGGCATCGTCGGCAGGATAGCCGACGGGCATGAGAAGCATCGCCGTCTCGTGCTCCGGTCGATCGAGTACCTCGGAGAGGAACTTCATCGGGGAGGGTGTGTGGGTGAGAGTGACCAGGCCCATGTCGTGCACGGCGGCGATGAACAGCCCGGCGGAGATTCCGCATGATTCCTGTGAGTAGTAGGTCGGCCCCCATTCTCCGTTGGAGCGCAGCCGCTTAGAGTGCCTGAACAGGACGACGACCCACGGGGCGTCGGTGATGTGCTCCTTGACGTAATCAGTTCCCAGAGGAGTGAGAACCTCCTCCCACGCGGCGGGCATCCGCTCTTCGTAGAATCGCTTCTCCTCCACTTCAGCCGCTTCGCGCATCCGCTGCTTGAGTTCTGGGTTGGCCACCGCCACGTAGGTCCACGGCTGCATGTGCGCGCCCGAGGGTGCCGTTCCCGCCGTCTGGACCGCCAGTTCGATCAGTTCGCGAGGCACCTCTCGCCCGGAGAAGTGACGAGTCGTGCGTCGCTGCTCCATCCGCGAATGGAAGGACTGCGCCCGCTCCAGCATCTCCGCTCCGGGCAGTTCTTGGAAGACCAAGGAGACGAACCCCGGCTCGTCGTCAACCACGTCACTCATGAACGGGCGAAGCCGCTCCCTCGCATCAACAGTTTCACCGCGCCAGCGAGCCCATAGGGTCCCAGGCAGGCAGCACGACCGGCTCGGTTTCGAGCGCTGCGACCATCTCGTCGGAGAGATACGATCTCGGGGAGGCAATCTCGAACATGTACTCGTCGAACCACGAGTCGTTCATGGTGTAGAACCCAGATTTCCCGCTCTCCTTCTCGCCCCACGAGTTCTCCACGCGCCAGCGCCGAATCCCTTTGTCCGTCACATCGACCCCGGTGAACAGCATGGCGTGCGTCATGGCCGTCTGATGGTAGCGCAGACGCGCTTCCTTGTCGAGGCCGAGTTCGAATCCGTAGAGCTGCTCGAACTCGTAGAGGTCGGCATCCCAAAGGCCGAGTTTGCGGTGCATCTGCTTGCCCGTGTCACAGCCGAACCAGACGGGCTCTCCATCCTCGAGGATGCGGCGGGTGATGTCCTTCATGGGGTCGATGTCGATATTGAGGTAGATAACTGGCAAGCCCCCGTGGACATTCTGTAGCATGTCCACCGTGTAAGTCTGCAGTGTGGGGTTGCGCGGGTCGTGCACGAGGCAGACGTATTCCTGGAATGGAAGCGTCACGAACTCCGCCATGAACTCCTTCGGCGTCATCCGGCCGCGGCGATGAAACTCGTCATCCTTGTCCCGCCACTGCCAGTCGAAGTGTCTCGGGGGCGTGCCCAGATGGATGTTCAACAGCCGCCACACATCCGCCATGCGATTCTGCTTGTGCTCCCGTGCCTGCTTCTCACTCCCTCCGGACTCCATGATCCCCCTGATCTCCGCGGCTGTTGCGCGCACGAGATGACGCAGGTTCGCATTCATCCGGTAGGTCGCTGATGAGGACTGCGACTCAGGGTAGACGGACTTGGGCACTACCCCGTGCTTCAGCATGAGGTTCACCGCCATGTTCCACTGGCCGCCGTCCTCGGATGGGTGGTCGAGGAGAACACCCAGGGTTCTGTCGTCGATCGGGCGGTCGGCCATGGTGATGACCGCCTCTAGGTTGGCGTTAGCGCGCTCGAACTTGTCCCAGAAGTGGATATGGGCTTGACTGAACTCGAAATCCTTCACGTTCATCTTCTCGATTGCGCCCTTGCGGAACAGATTCAGGAAGGCGAACAGCCAGCAGCGGCCGGACGCCTTCTGCGAGGTCGCCTTCCAATCGTCCAGTTTGGTAGAGAAGGAGAAGTCGGTGCTGGCGACTACATCGCGGTTCAACGCAACCTCCTGGATGGTTGTGGTCGTCACTGCGTTCTGCAGGATCTTTGCTGTCGCATCGTCGCCGAACTGGCTGCGTAGCTCGGCTATCTGCTTCTGAGTCACTGTTCCCGACATCAAATCCACCCCGGCATGTCTACGCGCTCAGCCGGGGAGACCCATGTTCATTTCCCACGCGCAGGGGAGTGTCGAAATTCGTCTCAGTCACGTCGAGCGATGACCGCTGCGAGCGCCAAGCCACCGGCGACTATCAGCAGACCGGGGCCTGGAATTCCCCCTTCCGCTCCGGCCCCATCTGTGGGACAGGCTTCGCCCCCAGATTCGATTCCGGACACCCAGCAGTCCGACCATACCTTGCCCCCGACAATGAAGCCCCCTTTGGGGAACACCTCGGAGGTGTTGTCGGAGTAGTTGAGGTCGATCTCGTAGTTGATGTACGTGTGCGTCAAGACTGGATTGAGGGTGTAGGACCAGACACCGTCATTCTCGGTCATCTCCAGCAACTCCGGTGGATAGCAGACACCTGTGTTGATGCATTGCTGCACCTCCCACAATACGACTGTACCGTTCCCAGAAGCGTTGTCCGTGAGCACCACCTCGATGGTGAAGTCGACACCGTCGCTGGATACCTGTGGAGTAGTGATGCTGGAAATGGGGGTTCCCGTGGTGTCTATCTCGGTGTTCACCCCCGGATCTGCTGCGGAGGCGAATGGAATCAGCAGGCAGGCTGCGAGCAGGACGGCCGACAGCGTACTCCCTCGCATGTTAATACCGCGGTTGTGCTCATTCATCAAACTGACCGTCTGCGGACTTACATCTCGAGTTCCCACAACTCATCGCCGATCCAGTGGATGGTGCCAACCGCCTTGCCCTCGCTCGCAGACACCATCTCCTCTGCCGACATGCGCGCCCAGCCCACCGCCAGCGGTTTCCCGTGTTCCTGGTCCCGAATCCAGATGAGATCTCCCTCCTCGATGGACTCGCAGGCGGCGTGGATGCCGGCTGCCATGCAGTCGGCGCCATTGAGCAGGAACGGGATGGCTCCATGGTCGACATCGCACCACCTGCGCTCCGGCTGCCATGCGAGGATGCCGCGCAGAGTGGGGAAGGCGACGCGTTGCGTGTCGACACCATCAGGGCCATCCTCAGGGAGCACCTCGAATGCGAGCGGTTGCTTGTCCACCAGCAGCAGGCTCCACGGCCCGAACTCCGCCTGCTCGAGGAACGCGTTGGTGAGGTCGAATTCCAGTTCTATGGGTTCGCACAGGCGCTTGAGCAGTCCGCGGATCTTCTTCTGTCGCACCGGTTTGCGCTGCTTCAGCTTCCAGTCCTTCGCCACGCCCTCGTCGCGGCGCGCCACTCCCTTCAACCCTCGCCGGTTTGAAGGGTTCAAAAGGAATCAGCGAATGATACCCAGATATGTGCGACTTATTCGGTATGAGCTGCAACGAGAGTGACAGGGCAACGCGTAGCCTGCCTCGTTTCTCCCAGTTCTCCAGCGGCAACCCAGACGGGTGGGGAATCGGCTGGTTCGAGGGGAACAAAGCGTTCGTCGAGCGCGCTCCGGAGCGTGCGGACTTGGATGTCTTCTTCGAGGACAGCACACAAGTCGCACGCAGCCATACCATCATCGCTCATCTGCGCAATTCCACCAGAGGGGAGCCCGCGCAGTGCAACTGTCATCCATTCACGTATCATCACCGCGGCCGTGACTGGCTCCTAGCGCACAATGGCTGGGTGAACTACGTGGATGACCATCCAAGGGCAGAAGGCGAGACTGATTCAGAGCAGATCTTCCACCAGATGATGGACAAGGTCGCTGAATACGAACAAGGGGGACCCATAAGGGGTCAATATCCCGCCCTCAAGCAGGCGATTGAGCACATTATTGACACCTATGGAAGCAATATCAGGCTGAATCTGCTCATCAGCGATGGTAACCAACTCTACGCCTACAATCACTATCCAGGCAAGCCAATCTACATGCTGCGCCGCTCGAAAATGTACGGTGATGCCATACTCGTATCAACGCAGAGATTGACCAATGAGGATTGGCGGGAAATTCCTGCCGACAAACTCCTGGCCATCAACCGCGGCGAGATTCTGGTGCTCTCCGACTCGGTCATCTGAGCGCAGTAACGTTCTGAAAGCGGTGGCTCTTCGCCACGCTGATGACCGCCATCTGGTGCGTGTTCCGCAACTACGCCGCCCACGCGGTCGAAATCGGTGGCGACATCACTCCGCGGCCGCTCTTCTTCCTGAAGCCGATGAGCGCAATCGTGCAGGCGGATGCCGAAGGACAAGCCGATTTCCGGTTACCCGATGCAGAAGATGAGATTCACCACGAGATCGAGATGGTCCTTCGATTGGGCGATGATCTGCGTCCGCAGTCCGTCTGCATCGGCAATGACATCACCAATCGGACCAGACAGTCTGAGGCCAAGGTGAAGGGATGGCCATGGGCGGAAGGAAAGTCATTCCGTGAATCAGCGATTCTCGGTACCTGGGCTGACTGGGAGGATGTGGAATATGTGCTGCAACTCTCATTGAACGGTGAACCGCGCCAGCATGCCAGCACCACGCTGATGCTTCACGACATCGATACCCAACTTTCGACCCTGAGCGACTGGTACGCGCTCTCACCGGGTGACCTCGTGTTCACGGGCACCCCAGAGGGTGTGGGAGAGATGGTGGCGGGTGATGTTGTCGAGGCGGCACTGCATACCGCCGATGGTCGACTGGTCAGCATGTTGCAATCGCGCATCAGTTGATCAGATGCTGGATATATCTCGCTCAATGAATTCACGATCAGGGGCCAGCGGGTTTCCATCGAGTGGCGACTGTCCGCAGATCAGGTCGATCAGAAGGCGACTGCAGGCGGGGCTGCCCATCACCCCATGACCGGAGTATCCGCAGTTGAGCCACAAGCCTTCGATGTCCGTCGAACCGATCAGGGGTCGGTGGTCCGGAGTCATCGTGTACTGGCCGGCGACGATTTCCCATTCGAGACTGCCATCGGTCCACGCGCGTTCCCAGAATGGTGTCACGCGGCAGATGCTAACAGGGCTGTCAGGGTCAATCAACCTCCTGTGCAGCCCGTGGTCGATAGGTACCGGGTCAGCCGCCGGGCTTGCCGGCTCATCAGCATCGGTGTGCAGCAGGAACGCGCCATCCAAGGCCGGCCTCCAGTGGGCGCCGGTCTCCTCGTCGATAACCATCGGAGAGTCCTGGGGGACGAACGGTGCGTCAGCGAAGATCAACTTCTGCCGCCTGACGGTGTAGAGTGGCAGTTCCAGCCCTGCGGTCGCCGCCACCGTTCCTGAGAACGGCCCCGCGGCGATGACCACCTGCTCGCAGGCGACCTCGCCTTTGTTCGTGCGCACGCCGCGCACGCATCCCGAATCGACGATCACCTCGCTCACCTCACATCCGGAGACGAAGGGTGTTCCGGAGACTGAGAGCATCCCCAGCGCCAGCGCGCGCGGGTCAAGGGATCCGTCTCCTTGACGGAAGCGCGCCTGTAGGACGCGCTCGCCAACCCACGGGAACCGCGACCGGGCCTCGTCGCCACTGAGCAACTCGACGTCGGTGAGTCCCCAGCCATGTTGCATCTCCACCAGCCTCTGCTGCCTCGGCATGCCCGCCTCGTCCATCGTGCACCAGAGGTATCCCTGTTGCCTGACTCCGATGTCGTGGCCGTGAGCGCTGTTGAACCCGAGGAACAACTCGACCGATTCCGAGACCAGTTCCAGCTCCTCGCGATTGTCGAACTGTAGCCGAAATGCACCGGTTGCACGCGGCGTCGTCAACGTCGCAGGAAGGGGACGTCGTTCGAGCAGGATGCAATCTAGTCCAGCGCGCGCTGCGTGGAATGCGGTCGCTGCGCCGACCACGCCAGCGCCGATTATCACCAGATCTGCAGAGCGCGGCGGCTCAGCCAGTTCGCGTAAGTCCACACTCGCCCCTCAAAGGTTCAGGGAGGGACCGATTCGTGAAGGTTGAGGGTCTGGCGTGCCTTGTCGACATCATCCACGCTGAACACGAGTTCCGCATCACCGCGATGCTTGCTCAGGATGTAGATCGAGTTGATGTTCACACCCGCATCAGCGAGCCTACGTGAGAACTTGGCGAGCGAGCCAGCCTCGTCGGGCATCACCAGGCTCAGCAGTGGAGAGGCGATGTACTCGATTCCGAGCTCGCCAAGCACCGCTCTGGTCTGCGGCACATCCTCGGTCACCAGGGCGACGTTGGGAGCCACCCGACCAATCGCGCAGATTGTCAGGATGTTGATGTTCGCTAACGACAGAGCCTCGCTGACCTTCGCCAACTGTCCCGGTTCATCCGGGAGTTCCATGCTGAATTCCATCATCTTCGCTCACCAAGCAGCGAAACGTCGGCGGAGCCCGCGATATTTAACCACAGATGTAGAGAATCATCTACCATCGCGGCCTTGAAATAAGGGCAGCCGGTCGGCGGGCCGCATGGCTCGGTGGCATGGTATCTCGCGACGCAAGTCCAGCGGAGGTCGGCTAAAGCGCCCGAGTCGCTATCGCGGCAAGCGTCGCACCGAGATTGCTTCCGAGAAACAGCACTCACTGATTGGAGTTCCGAACCGCAAGGTGTACCGCAAGCGCTCGGGGCTGCAGACGGTGCGCATCCTCGCAGATGAGGTCATCAATGTCAACGACCCGAGCACGGGCGAGACCAAGCGTGCGACGCTGGAGAATGTGGTTGAGAATCCCGCCGACGCCAACTATGTTCGCCGCAACATCATGACCAAGGGAGCGGTCGTCCAGACCGATATTGGTAGAGTGCGCATCACCAGCAGGCCGGGCAGCGCCGGCGTGGTCAACGGCGTTCTGCTCGACGAGTGATTCCTGTAAGGTGCAAGCCCTGATAGGGGCCCACCACTCCGTCTCGCTCCGAGGGATGCCGATGACCGAGCACAATCCTGACCGCATGGTTCTCTGGCCTGGATACTTCAACGCCAAGGTGTCTCGCCGCTCAGGTAGGCGCGTTCCCAAGGAAGCGGCGGTAGTGGATCCAACCCTCGATGGGCTGGCGTGGGCGGCAAGGCAGACGGGTCTCTCGAAGCTGAAGCGGGAGGCGGACATATCCCATCCCAAGCGTCCGGGCGCGAAGGAGGGAAGGCTGTGGATTTCCAGTCGTGACGCAACCGCATCCATGAGTCTCGAATCGAAGGAGCAGATCATGCAGAGCATCGGGCGAACGTGGCGCGCGAGCCAAAGGGAGCAGAAGGATGCCGAGAAGGCAGCGAAATCTGCCGGACCGAAAGCAGGTGACAAGCGCGCCCGTGCGCAGCGCAAGCGAGTGAAGGCGAAGGGTACGAAAGGCAAGAAGAAGCGCCAGAAGTGGAAGATCTGACCGAGTTCCTATCTCTCAGGTGTCCATGATGCGGTCGCCTGCATCGCCCAATCCGGGAATGATGTAGCCGACCTCGCTCAGGTGGTCGTCGAGTGATGCCAGCCAGATGTCAACGTCCGGGTGCGCCTCTTCCATCGCTTCCACTCCTTCGGGCGCGGCGATCAGTCCGATGAAGCGGATGCGCTCGATACCAGTCTCCTTGAGGCGAGAGATGGCGGCGATGGCCGAGCCACCGGTGGCGAGCATCGGGTCAAGCACCAGTGCCAGGTCGACATTGGGCGGTTCGGGGAGTTTGTCGTAGTAGTAGACCGGCTCGAGCGTGTCCTCGTCGCGGAACAGCCCGATGTGCAGCACTCGTGAGGTCGGGATGAGATTCTGCGCCGCTTCGACCATCCCCAGGCCGGCGCGCATGATGGGAACCAGCCCAATGCGGTCGGCCAGCCGCGCCCCGTCGAAGTCGGCGAGCGGAGTCCGGCGGATATCGGGAATCGTCTCGAGGTCGGCGGTCGCCTCGACGATGAGCACCTGAGTGATCTCGTTGGTGAGGTGCCGGAACAGCGCCGGTGGGCTGTCCTTGTCCCGAAGGCGCGTGAGTTTGTGCTTGACGATGGGGTGCTCGCAGACATGCAGCGTCATCTGGCTCACTCCGCGGTGATTTCGGGTACCGGAACAGCGCGCACCCATCCGAATTCGTCAGGTGCGGCTTGCAATTGGATTTCGGTGAGCGCGTCGTACAACTCCTTTGTCACCTGGCCGACCTCGTTGTTGCAGTAGATGGTGCACATATCTCCGTGACAGATGGTGCCGATGGGCGAGATGACGGCTGCGGTTCCGGCACAGAAGGCCTCGTCGGCCTCGAGTACCTCATCGATCGGGACCTCGCGCTCGATGACCTCGTAGCCGCGGGCGCGGGCGAGGTCGATGATGCTGGCCCGCGTGATTCCTGGCAGAATCGTCCCGGTGAGCATCGGTGTGTGGATCACTCCATCCTTGACACAGAAGAAATTGGCAGCACCAACCTCCTCGATGTAGCGGTGTTTGGTTGAATCGAGATAGATTATCTCTGCGAATCCTTCTGTTTTCGCCCCCTTGCTGGGCATCATTCCCGGAGCGTAGTTGCCGATCGCCTTGACCCCTCCTGAGCCACCGGGAGCGGCGCGGTGGAACTCGTCAGAGACCTTGAGCGAAATCGGGTGCATACCTCCTTTGAAGTACGGCCCGACCGGACAGACGTAGACCATGAAAGTGTATTCCGGCGCCGGAGCCACTCCGAGAATCTCGCCCGTACCCCACAGTACCGGCCGCACGTAGAGCGCCCCCCTCCCAGTTGGTGGAACCCATCTGGCGTTGCTACCGACCGCTGCTTCAATCGCATCGAGGAACATGCTCTTCGGAACCGGCGGCATACCCAGCCGTTCTGCTCCATTGGCGAACCGCTCGGCGTTCCTCTCTGGACGGAAGAGAACTATCCCTCCGTTCACGCTGCGCAGTGCCTTCATTCCCTCGAAGATACCCTGGCCGTAGTTGAGCACGCCTGCCGCCGGTGAGATGCTGATATCTGAGAACGGCTGCAACTCCCCCGGCTGCCAATCATCCCCGAGTTTGCAAGTGGCGACATACATCATGTCTGTAGGGGTGAAACTGAATGTGAGAGAATCCCAATCGATTCCAGTCCCCTCGTCAGACATTGGCGCACATCCTGCAGACCGTCGCTGATAGCGATACAGCGGACGGAGAGTGATGGGCATCACTCGGTTATCAACCGTTGCGCCGCGCGCACATCCACCCCAATTTCCTGAACTATGAACCTCCGCTCACCCTCCGTGGGGTCTTTGAGACGGGCGCGCCGAAGGTGGCGGGAATGGCGGTGCGGGCGAACGTCGAATGCTGCGTCGTGCAGGGCAGTTATCGATCACGCTCCGGCGAAGATGGACCTGAGACAATCGTGGAACTCTGGTGCCGCGCTCGTGAAGGCCACTCGGTGCTGCTGCTGGTCCATGGGATGCGACCTTACCTGGATATAGCCGTCCCCGGACGCCCGACGGCTGAACTCCCGGAGGACATCGAGCAACGACTTGAACGGGTACGTCAGACGAATGGCGTCACCCGCGTTCACGAACCACAGGAGAAGTGGACCGAACTCGGGACCAAGCCTCACTGGAGAGTGGAGGTCAAACAGCCGTATGCGATGACCAACCGTCAGGGGTCAGGAGTGAGGGACAAACTGGAGGATGACTGGGAAACGACCAGTGCGGACATCATGTTCGTCAATCGGCTGTTCTACGACAACGATGTCGGTCCGCACATCCGTGCTGATGCCGAGGTGCTGTGGGCTTCTGACAGTGCGCCTGAGGAATTGTTGGCCACTCTGCCCGAAACTCATCGCGGAGATGAGGCCAGAACGGAATCGGCTGAGAGAGTCCGCGAGTCTGGCGGTGAGGGACTTTACCCGGTGGACCTGATCGTCAGTTGCAACATGACGCAGGTCACCCAATGCGAGGCGTTTCCAGCGCCGTTCGTGTTGTTCTCGTTCGACTTGGAGACGTCGATCGCCGAGGAGACCATCCTGTGCGCGGCAGCCGTCGTGCAGAGCGGAGACGAGCGCACTGAGCACACATTCCGCGGCAGCGAGCGCGAGATTCTCGAAGGGTTGACCCGTCTGGTGCGCGAATCCGATCCGGACATAATCACCGGTTACAACATCGACAACTTCGATCTGCCACGCATCGAATCGCGGATGAAGGCGCTCGCTCGAGGCACGGACATCCAATCAGCATCCGAATTGTTCGGCTGGGGTCGAGTGCCTGTTTTCGACGCGGACGGGGGGCGCCTTCTGCCGAAGAAGGACACCGGCCGGCGGCGCACATGGCGCATACAAGGTCGCTGTGTGCTCGACGCCTGGTGGCAGGCACGGATGACTCTCAGGCCGCAACGAGAGACGCTGCGCTTCGTGGCCGAACTGCTCTGGCCCGAGCGCGATGACCTGCACAAGCTAGACGTCGATGCGAGCAGGATGGACGAGGAGTGGGCGAAGGATCCAGACCTGGTGCTGGAATACTGCCTACGTGACGCCATCCTGCCACTGGAGATCCTCAGTCACATCCACGCCGTCGAGCGCAAGGAGGCGTTGGCGGCGGTGGCGCGAGTTCCGTTGGAGGTGGCTACCGCGGGTACGACGAGTCAGTGGATCGACAGCATGGTCATCCGTTTGGCCGACCGTGAAGGAGTGGCCGTGCCCAGGACTAGCAGGGGTGGGAAGACCGAGCAGATCGAGGGAGGATACGTCCACGAGGTGGAAGCGGGCCTGCAACCGTGGGTCGCCGTGCTCGATTTCAAGTCGATGTACCCGTCGATCATGATCAGCAACAACGTCTGCTACACCACCCGCATCGATGAGCGCAAGCGCCCCGACGAGGAAGTTCCTGAAGACGCTCACGAATCCCCTTTCGGTGCCTCCTTCCTCCCAGCCAGCTCCCGTCGAGGCCTCGTGCCCCAACTGCTGGAACACCTGATGGAACAACGCGACATCCACAAGCGTGCGCTCGACGATGCCCAAGAGAATGGAGACGGTTCAGCAGAGATGTTCCACGACCAGATGCAGTTCGCCGTCAAGATTCTGATGAACTCGTTCTACGGCGTGTTCGCCTCGAACTTCTATCGCTTCACCCACCCGCAACTCGGCGCCAGCATCACCGCCTGGGCGCGCTCGAACATCAAGCAGATCATCGGGCAACTCGAGGATGAAGGACACCCGGTCGTCTACTCAGACACAGATTCCGTGTTCGTGACCGCTCCCATCGATGAGAGCGCGCCAACCTTGGAGCCGGAGGAGGGCAGCGACCGGGAAGCCTGGGATAAGACGTGTGCGGAACTGATCGGATTCGGCCAGGAACTCGCCGAGAAGTACAGCGTGGAAGGGGCGGAACTGGAGTTCGAGGCCGGCCTGTCGGTGTTCTTCAGCCACGGCGCCAAGAAGCGTTACGTCGGCCGCAAGGTGTGGCCGCGGAGCGAGATGCTCGTGCGTGGCTACGAGGTCAGGAGGTCCGATTCGTTCAACCTGCTCACCGATGTGATGACCGGGATGTTCGAACTGATCCTCGATGGCGAATCGAATGAGGCAGTTCAGCACATCCTGCAACTCATCAAGCGGGTGCGCGCCCGCGAGGTCGAGCCGGCGGACCTGGTCATCAGCAGGTCCTGCAAAGGTCGGGTCAACCCGGATGGCAGCATCGACTTCACCCGCGTCTACACCAATCCTGACGGCCTCCCGTTCGTGCGCGCCGCCAAGCAGAGAATCGCTGCCGGCTTGAACTTCACACCGGGAATGAAGGTTGGCTGGCTGGTTACTAACGGGAAGAAGAGTCCCATGACGATTGAGGCCTGGTTGCAGGAAGAGACCGGCGTCGAGCAGACGGACTACGACCCGGAGTTCTACGCCAAGCGCATCGCCACCGCACTCGGCAGGATCAGTGAGGCGTTCGGCTGGAGCGCGGACGACCTGCTCAAAGGAAACCGCCAAGCCACCCTGTTCTCGTTCTAACACTGCGCGGGCAGGCGAATGGTTGATGGATGACGGGCTCGCGTTGTCCTCCTGATGCAGAGGAACCGCTCACTAGCGCTGCTGCTGGTCACGCTGCTGCTCGCCGCTTCCGGGCTGGCTGGGTGTCTTGACTCCTTCAGCAGCAACTCGGCACCCACCGCATCGTTCGACATCACGGAGACCGGCACCTATCGCACCGGGGACGAATTGCACTTCACCGCCTCGGCCTCCGACCCTGACGGCGACGACATGACCTACTCGTGGACCTTCGGCGACGGTGGCACCGGAACTGGTGCCGCGGTATCGCACACCTACAGCCAGTCCGGCACCTACACGGTGAAGCTCAAAGTGTCCGACGGCGACTTCGATGCTACAGTCGAGAAGACGCTCACCATCGTCCCCGCCGGCGCCTCCGAGCCGATTCCCGAAATCGCCGCTTCGAAGATGAACGATTGCGACGACGGCGAACCATCCGCATCGGGAACCTACATCCTCATCTGGCTGTGCGACGAGATGGAGGATAGCGACGATGTCTACGAGCCGACCACGACCGTCACCCTCGATGCGTCCGAAAGCGAAGCTGGCAGCGACGAAGCGTGGCTCACCGCTTGGGAATGGGATCTGGACATCGAGGTGGACAGCGACTCCGACGGCGAAGCAGACAACGACGTGGATGCCACCGGGGAGACCTACCAGTGGTCGACCACGGCAGGAGAGTGGCGAGTGCAACTGACCGTCACCGACAACAACGGGATGTCAGGGAGCGAGGACATGTGGGTGCACGTGAACGCTCGCGCCTCCTGGAGAGACCTGCTCATCGACCGCAATCTTACCGGTAATGCACCGACGATCACCAAGACATTCCCGACCATCTACGACTATCCGCCGCTCGGCCCCCATCGCCTCTCCAAGGTCTACTTCTACCTCGTCTATCCCCAAGAGGATGATTTCTTCGGCAACGCACCGAACGAACTCAACCTGTACGCGTACAACGAGACTGACGAGGATGTGCGCAACTCCTCGGCGATCACCAACGAACAGCGCGGCAGCAGTTACTACAGCGATTGTCCGTCTGAAAAATACTGCTTGCTGATGCAATCCAGTTCGGGAGACTTCCGCCAGTATTACGACGGGACCTGGACGATCGACATCGTCAACGAAGAGCAGCATGACACCGAGATTGATGAGTTCCGCATCGAACTTGTCTACAAATGAGGGCCATCCGGCGTTCAGTGCAACGAAATAGCCGTCTCCGCCCTCGCGGGTACGGGCATGAGGTTGAAATAGGGGAGGGGGGTCGGCGGGTTGCTCGTAGGAGTGAGAATACCATGGGTTCGCAATGGGAAGACCGAAGTAAGCCGCATTTGAACATCGTGTTCATCGGACACGTCGATCACGGAAAGTCAACGACCGTAGGGCGGTTGCTGCTGGACAGCGGCCACATCGAACAGCACGTCATCGACGGATTAGAGAAGGAAGCGGCCGAGCGTGGCAAGGCTGGATTCGGGTTCGCGTACGTGATGGACAACCTCAAGGAAGAGCGTGATCGCGGCATCACCATCGATGTCGCTCACAAGGAATTCTTCACGCCCAACTTCTACTGGACAGTCATCGACGCGCCCGGTCACCGAGATTTCGTCAAGAACATGATCACCGGGACCAGTCAGGCTGACGCCGCGGTGCTGTGCGTGGCAGCCAACGATTCGGTGCAACCGCAGACCAAGGAGCACACCTTCCTCGCCAAGGTACTGGGAGTCAAGGAACTCATCATCAACGTCAACAAGATGGACATGCCCGGTGTCGACTGGAGTCAGGATCGCTTCAACGAGGTCGTCGCGGATACCAGCGGCCTGCTCAGGATGGCTGGCTTCAACCCTGACGATTGCTCGTTCGTCCCGTGCAGTGCGCTCGGAGGTGGCAACGTGTTCAACAAGAGCGACGACTCAAGTTGGTACAGCGGCCCGACCCTGTTCGAGGCGATTGACGCCGTCACGATGCCCAACAAGCCTGTCGACAAGCCGCTGCGCCTGCCGAGTCAGGACGTTTACAAGATTGGTGGAATCGGCACAGTGCCGGTCGGTAAGGTCGAGACGGGAGTGCTGAACCCCGGCAAGGTGGTCACGTTCAACCCCAGCCAGAAGAGCGCCGAGATCAAGAGCATCGAGATGCACCACACCATCGTCGACAGGGCAGAGCCCGGTGACAACGTTGGATTCAACGTCCGTGGCCTCGCCGCCAACGAGATTCGCCGTGGCGATGTTTGCGGTTACTCAGACAACGAGCCTACCTTCGTGCGCCACGACGAGACCTTCGTCGGGCAGATCCAGTTGATGGATATCCCCAAGGCAATCGGCGCAGGTTACACTCCGGTGTTCCACGCTCACACCTCTCAGGTGGCGGTTCGCTTCGTCGAGTTGCTCGAGAAGACCAGTAAGGGCGAGAAGACCGCCAACCCGGACTTCCTCACCACTGGTGATGCTGCACTGGTTCGCTTCCAGCCGACCAAGCCGATGGCTATCGAAGAGGTAGGTAACTTCCCCGAATTGGCCCGCTTCGCCATCCGCGACATGGGCAAGACCGTCGCTGCCGGCGTCTGCATGAAGATCGAGAAGAAGTGAGTCTCGAACACGCTGAAAGAATGAGAAGAGGTGGACATATGTCCATCACTTCTATCAAACTCACCGGCCTGAACCACGAGCATGTGGACGAAGTCTGTCAGGGCATCAAGCAGATATCGCAGTCAACCGGCGTGAAGTTGCGCGGACCGATTCCGCTGCCCACACGCCGCTTGATTGTCCCCTGCCGCAAGTCACCCGATGGTGAGGGAAGCGAAACATGGGACCACTGGGAGATGCGCGTGCACAAGCGGCTCATCGAACTGGAGATCAACTCGACGAAGGACGAGGCGGTGCTGGCTAGGGTGGTGCGCACCCTCGACATCCCCGACACTGTGACTATCGAGATAACGCTGCGCAGTGCTTCCTGAAAACGCTCACAGTGAAGCGTCTTCGGCGAAACCGGCAGTGATTAGTCCTTCAGCCATAGTGGCGTCGCAGAACTCGATGTCCCCCTGCATCAATTCGAGTTCGTTGCCCTCAGCATCGAGAATCGGTTCGGGCAGGTCGGTCAGCATGCGTATTCTCAGCATCCCGACCGAGTCCACCTGCTCTTGACTCCCCTCGGCGTCATTCTCAGTGGAATCAGATGCGTTCTCATCAACTGGCCTCTCATCGAACTTGGCAGCATCGATGTGCACCTTCGCCGGCCATCCATCACTCGTTCTGGCGATGCGCGCCTCCTCGTCCTCGTCAGGGTCGATGAACGGCTCCGGCTCCATGTCCAATGGTGCGATATCGGGCGCTCCCTCTCCGGTCAAGCCCCCTTCATCTTCGATGAACTCTTCGAGTTGAGTGGACCCTGGCTCTAGAGTGATCGTCGGCATGTTCTCGGCGACCATCCCTTGTTGCAGAGCCGACCATGAGACATGATGCTTGTAGCGCTCTATCAGCTCCCGTAGTCCATCGTGGAATGCGCGCTCGCTGCTTGCGTGCCGCGTCCAGTCGAGCGGGGAAAGCACGGCACGCGGTTCGGCTGGCGCTTCTCCGAACCGGGCGGCGGCGAGGTTGCTTGCAGATGCATGGCGTACGAACGCAGTCAGCCGATGCTGTGTGAGATCCGAGACCGCCCGGCGTAGGTTGGCTTGGCGCCGTGACAGGTTCTGAGCGCGCACGCTCCACCCTTCGGTGCGTCCGAGTTCGGTCAGTTCCACTTCGATGTGCTGCAGCATCAGGGTGACCTGTTCCCAGAAGTCGGGCCGAGGCAAATCTACCGGATGGTTGCGCTTGGCCTGCTGCCTAACCAGCGCGAACAACTGGCTCTCAATCGCCTGCAGATGAGCAGCCGACAGCGATTCCTCCTGTTGATTCAAGCGCATCCCCTCGTAATCCCCCCATCCCTGTCGGACGGCATCCTATCAATGCTTCAGCATCGCACACGCCGAGGCACCTCGACGCGAACCTGCTCGGGATGGATTCAAACGATGTTTGTCTGCTCACGATGTTGCCGAGGCTGTGCCATGTCGCGTCAACGCCGTTCCGCACTTCCGCTTTTCCTTGCAGCGCTCATGCTGTTCTCGTCCGTGCTGCCGCTCGCAGGTGCCGCGCTCAGCAACTGGTCTGGCCCATCCGTGGTGCAGGTACCCACGCCGAACGGAGGGACCACTTTGGTGGATGGTTTCGAGATTCCTCGCAACGACACTGTGCTCGACGCTTGGCTGGAGGTCAGCGAAGATGGGATGCGCGACATAGGCACTGGAATCGAGTGGGTGGCGGACAAGCCAGGCGGACTGAACTTCAGTTTTGGACAGACGATCAACACGACTACCCACCATTTCGGTCGCGAGTTGAGTCTCGAAGCCAACCACTCTGTCGGTCGCATCGATGACTTCGAGACCCTGCAACGTGAACTGGTCGGGTGGAACATGAATGGAACCTCTGGCATCTGGGAAGTGCACGACATGCTCGGCATCCCCGGAGTGGTGAACGGAACCGGGCGTGAGTCGAGTGGGGGGCTGATTCCCATCGGCGCCGCACACGGTCGCTATGTCGCTGCCACTCGAGCCGCCAGCGCGCTTCCGAACGGTGTGCATGCGTGGCTGGAGAGCCCCGACTTCCCAGTCCCCAGTGTCATCAACGAACTGAACCTTACCTTCAGGCATTGGGAACACATGTACACCCCGTATGCGTCAAACGGCTCCGCTGATGGAGCATGGGTCGAGTTGTCCACAGATCAGGGTCAGACCTGGCGCTACATCGTGCCCGATGACGGCTACAACAACCTCGTCGATGTGAGCGCTCCTGCCCCTCTGGGTGCGGGAGGACCGGGGTTCAGGGTATGGGCTTCAACGGATGCTACCCGCTGGACGACGGCCAACTTCAACCTCGATAGCCTGCAGGGTGTCGCCAACGCCAGTTCGCTGCGCTTCCGCTTCGTTGTCTGGACCGATATCAACAGCACCGTGCAGCGACCGGGATGGTTCGTCGACCACGTCAATCTGACAAACCGTGGGGCGGACCTTGGAACCTGGTTCCATGGGAACCTCACCGACGAGTACGCGCAGGGCGCCAATGCCTCGTTGATGTTCACCGTCAATCTCTCTAATGCCAGTGGACCGATCATGCTCAACTACGCTGTCGACTTCGACCTTGAGGGGAATACCTTCGACAATTACTTCGTCGAGTACCTATCAGCTTCGGGCACTTGGACCGGCATCACCCAACCGGGTGGGATACCCGGCGCGGGGATGCTTATCGGTGGGCAGGTATACGTCGATGATTCACGCGGCTGGAAGCACGTCGGCCATCCACTTCCACAGTCACTATCCGGTAACAGTTCGGTCTTCCTCCGTTTCCGCGTTTTCACGGACGGTTTCCCTGGTTCTGGCTACGGTGGCACCACCATCGATCCTCCTGAAGGCGTGTTCATCGACGACCTCGAGATTGTTTCGGGCACGGGCGCCAATCGACGCACTCACCTCTACTACAACTTCACCAATGCCTCGCAAGGCAACCCTGTGCACGCAGGCATCGGTGTCGCGGTCGACGAGTGGCAGCACCACACGAATTTGGGTGTGGACGGGCCATCCTACGCCTGGGACTCGTTCGAGGACGCTCCGTTAGCGCCCCCTGGATGGACCATAGATACTGTGCGTGGTCTCGGCTGGTCGTTCCAGGACTGGCTTGCAAACGCCACCTACGGCCCCGACCAGCCGGCCTCGGGAACGAAGATCGCCGGCATCGGCCATAGTACGCTGTACCAGCCTGATACCTGGACCCACCTCACATCTCCACCCCTGCTCATCCCGGCAGGCAGCCACGCCCGCATCTCGTTCAACTCGTTCATCTGTGCCGAGACCGGCTGGGACGGCGGCATACTGTCAGTCTCTACGGACGGTCGGATCTGGACACCGTACGCTCAGCAGACTCACGACTTCTACGACACATTGCAACTGCTCAACGGACAGAGCGAGATCTACAACCTGTGGGCGTTCGACGGCCACAACGTCAAGCCGACCTGCGAAGGTCAGCGCGGCTCCGCTAACGTGAACAAGTCGTGGGTGACCAAAGAGGTGGACGTGAGCCAGTACGGTGGGCAGAACATCCAGTTACGCTTCTCATTCTTCACCGACACATACGTCGAATCGGATGGCTGGTATCTTGACGACGTCGGCATCTACGTCGACTGGTTCAAGACCGAGGGGACCTGGCTATCCGACCTCATCGACATCAACAGGGGTGGACTGGGCAGTCTGGACATTCAGGCCGTCGTTCCCGAAGGCACCTACGTCTACGGCCAACTCATCGGTCCGAGCGGAGGGATTTACGCCAACGGAACCTTTCCTCTGACTCCATTGCCGGGTTCACTTCCGGATCAGGTCCGCGTCAAGCTGGTGCTTGGAACCACCAACCCGGAGCAGACCCCGCGGGTGCAGGAACTTCGTATCGGCGGCGTTCGCCATTTCGATGCCCATGACACCACCAATGGCTGGCAATTGTCGAGTGGCCTCAACGTCAATCGTACATCTGGGCGAGTGACCAATGTCGGCATCATCACCGAGTCGATCACCGGCCCGCTGATCTACGCCAACGCGCCCATGCGCTCGTTCGATGTCACCGGTGTCGGAGCGGGTGTGCTCATCACGCTCACCAATGAACGCGGCATCTCCTTCCATCACAGTGCGCTCTACAATCAGTCTGTGCAGAGAGTGAATCCGTTGGTCGCTTACAGTGTCGACATATTCCTGCAACCAGGAGGTTGGCTGGAGAGTCTTCGAGTGGACGGGCGCATGCTCGAGCCGGCGCTCAACGTCACCGTGGACGTCGGTGACGACGGCACGCCTGACTGGGAGTTCCGCGGTTCCCAAGGACGTAACCAACTCGGCTGGCAGGATGGGTTTCGCTCGTGGCAGTCGAATGCACCTAATCCGCTACGAGGTTGGCTGTACAATGGTGTGAGTGGGCCAGTCACGGATTATGTGCTGATTCCAGACGGGGCTGTGGTCACCGGCGGATTGCTTGCCATCGAACTATCACCATCTGACGGAGGCTCCGGCCTAATCCGCGATTTCAGCGTCGCGGGTGTGAGCCTTCTCTCCCAACGTAACCTCTCAGATTCGGAATCCGTTCTCATCCCATTGGATGGCTATGCGTTGCAGTCGATGAACGCGCTTCAGCCCAGTTGGACACCCAATCCCGCATCCTCTCGTAATTGGAGCGAGGTGCCGGTGACATTCGACTTCGTGCACAACATGTCACAGAACTACGTCCTTCACCTCAGCCTGCTTGGATTCAGCTACGAACTCACGGAGAACGTGACCGGGCTTGGACCGGTAGTGCGGGCGGCGGTGAACGCGAGCACGCCTGTAGAGGGGATGCACGATGTCCCGGTGTCGGTGTCCGGGGATGCCGGCGGGGTCAAACTGTGGGGCGGTGTCATTCACAAGCCGCGACTCGTCGACAGTTACGTTTCCGTTCCCGAGATGCTGGTGCCCGGTCGTGATCTGGTCATCGTCACTCGGCACACACATCTGTTCGGCGATGAGAACCTGGATCGCGTCGACCTGAACCTGACCACTCAGGATGGCACGCGCGTCACCTTCAACGTCATCGACCTCGCCGCGGGGGGAATTTTCGGACAGAACGGTGGAGGCGGTCGTATCGACCTGGATGCGAATTCGTCCGTGCGCACGATTACTGACGGCTATGAGGTGGAATGGCGCTTCCAGACCCGCTGGAGATGGGGTGACGAGCCGACTCTCGACCTCTCATTGCTGTCACGCGATTTCGAGGGGGTGAGCATGAATCCCGAAGGCTGGCGCATCGGTGGCGGCGCTATGGCGGTCGAGAACGACCTCGAGATAATTCTGTTCGAGGCACGCGACGAGCGCGGCCGACTGGTCTCCGACACAATCAGTCCCCGCTATCCCTACCAGGTCGTCTCCGGCTCTACCTTGGTGGTGTCCGGAGCGGTCAGGTTCGAAGCGTCCAACGGACTCACTCCCGCACTCGACCAGTACGTCGTTGCCTTGGCTTTGGAGCAGGATGGGGTCGAGACGGCGCAACTAGCTGAGAGCGGCGTGGACGGCCTGTGGACTGCCGATGTGCAGTTGCCCCCGGGCTATGGCGAGGTGAACCTGCATGTCGTCATCCTGCGGGTGGGGCCGCTGGGCGTGCCGACATTGGGCGCCGACGATGTGACCACTGGTGTGGTTGCCATCAATCTGCAGCTCGATCCAGAGCCGCCCACGCTCGGTGATCTGATGGCTCACACACCAACTGGACTGCGGCCTGTGGACGGCAACGTATGGCCACCCGAGCGCTTCCTTCCCACTTCGATCGAGGTGACCGACGCGCAGGCGCTGGGGGGTGAGGTGGTGCTGCGTGTCTGGCGCAGCGGCCTGGACGATGCCGACAGCGATGGGGAAGCGGACGAAAGCGAGTATCTGGCCCTTCGACAGACGCCTCCGATGCAGATGACGGGGACCGTGCGCATGGACTTCCCCGTCATCGATCTGTTCGGTAACGGAGAGGACGCCCCCGTGTCATTCTACGTCACAGGTGAGGACTTCGCTGGCAACCAGATTCTCGACGGCGGTGGTCCCGGACTCGATGCGGATCTCGCCACGCTGGTGACGCAGGCGAACCAGCCGACGGTGCTCTCGCTTCCATCGCTGGCCTTGGATCGCTACGAGGATGAATCTCTGCTCATCGGCATCGACCACAGGTTCGAGTTCAAGTTGACCGATGGTAATGGGCTCCTATCGCTTGACAACATAACCCTGCATCTCGCCAGCGGCACAGGGGATGAGGGAACTCTCTACCTCGACCCGCTGCTCGGAACGCTCACTACCACCAAGGGAAGCGGAGTCGAGCCAGTCGCCGCACACCTGCTGGACCTCGGTGAAGACGCTTGGCACATCCAGATCGACTTCCGACTTCGCCTCGACTCGCCGGAGGCGTGGCGCCAAGCCGCGCAGCATCCATCGTTGGTGATCATGGAGAACGGACAGACCCTTGAACTCGGCAGCACCGATCTCTCGCATCTGGGGTGGACCGCCAATGCCAACGTGACGCTCGAATTCATGAACATCATAGACATGTCACCGCCGACAAGCGCCGTATGGAATGACGGGATTCACCTGCAACTGGGTGACCGCATGTCGTTCTCCGGTGCCGCTCTGCACCGCACCACGCAGGCGCCCGTGACTCTCGACCTTGACGATCCATTCGTGCGTTGCACCCTCGACGATGTGGAGCAGCGCCCGGTTGTATGGGATATGCCACTGTTATCCGGAAGAGAATTCTCTGACATCATCGAGTTCACCGTCTCTCGCTGGATCTCTCCGCAAGTGTCCCTTGATTGCCAACTATGGGACGGTGATTCTCCGCTCGACGAGGTCAGTCCAATCTCCCTTCTGGTATTCATCGATAGCGTCGCGCCAGTACTGGAATTCAACCCTACCAGTCTTGCGAGTGTGCAGTCAGACCAACTCACCCGCCAACTGGTCAGCCTGACGGTCCACGATGAAGGTGGAATGGGTAATGCGTCGCTCATGATCTACTGGTCATTCCGACACCATGGTGTGGAATTGCTAGGCATGCACGGTGAATCGGAACTGCCCTTGGCCACATGGTCAGGCACGCAGTGGAACTACGTAACCTACCTCGACTTCGACATCGATTCTACCCGCCTCACCACTGGGGACCAACTGGTCGTCTGGGTTGTTGGAACTGATCTGGCCGGACATGAACTGACGGGATCTGGAAGCGAGGCCGACCCTCGCTCTCCGGAGTTGCGCGTAATCTACTTTCATCCGGTTCTCTCCGATGTCAGCAGCACGCCGGAGCACCCGTTGCTCGGGGACCATCTGCTAATCGAGGCTCGCCTGACAAACCATGGCAACAGTAGAGGTGAGGTGGAGGTGGCGCTGTGGGCGCTGTCAGACGGAGACCGGCGCGAGGTGATGGATGAGCAGCAGCTCGAACTGCTGCCGCAGCAGTCCCTTCTGGTGACCTTCTCAGCCGAAGCGTGGAAACTCGGAGATCTGCAACTCTACCTCGTGCTCGATGGCGATGAATCCAACCTCACCACCGTTCCAGTGGGGGAGGTGCGCGACGCGAAGGGAACTGACACTCTGCTGAAGTCGCTCGCTTCAGGTGACCTTTCGACGGTCGGCTTGGCTGTACTGCTGTTCGTCATCCTGCTGTTCGGCTCGGTGGTGATGTTCAGACGCCCAGACGACCTTGAGGATGATCTTCTCGAAGAGGATGAGCCACCACCACCACCCTGGCATCCCGACAAGTGGCCCAAGGGTGCCGGTCCGCCACCCGAGGTGGTCACCGAATCCTTGCCAGACGAATCCTCTCTCCATGAGGAAGAATGACAACCGCGGCCGCGGTGCGAGCGCCGTCGCAGGGATTCCCGAGTGGTCAAAGGGGGCGGGCTCAAGATCCGCTGCTCAGCGCTTCGCAGGTTCGAATCCTGTTCCCTGCATCACTCCAAGCTGCTATCGTTATGCTGTGCTAAACCACAATCTCTGTCATGGTATGTGCAATAGTCACGTTCAAACCAATCAGCAACAGAGTAGCGGGCGATGAGCGTCGCTGGTGACGATGGTGAACCATGGCTCTACCTCGATGATCCTGATCCAGACCCGGAGCCAGAATCTGTGGTAGAAGAGACCCCGGTCGCAGATGATTTGCCTGACAAAGAGGAGGAAGCAGAAGCGCCCACCGAATCCACGGATGAGGAGGCGCCCGCGGAGTTGGAAGCAGATGTGGCCGCGGAGTTGGTGGCCGACGGCGTCCACTCATTCGGATGGCCTCTCAAGGGGATGGACTGCCCCGACTGCGCGATGAAGGCGGCCCGTGCGGTCAAACGGCAGGCAGGCGTCGTCGAGTGCCAAATCAGCCCGACGGATGGCTGGGTGAAGGTCGACCTCGACCTTGGTGCAGCCAATCTCTCACGGACTTCAGGCATCCTTTCGAGCCTCGGGCACGATCCGGATGTCCCCTGGCACCAGTTGAAGGGCGTGTCGCAGGTCGGTCTGCAGGACCGACATGGTGTAGAGCGGGGGGCGCTGAAGCGCCTTCTGCTGACAGCCCCTGGAGTGTTGCACGTGCGCTTCGAGGGCGAGCGTCTGCTGCTCCAGCATGCCGAGTTGTCACTAGAGATGTACGGTGAGATGGAGCAGGCGTTGGAGCGGATGACAGGCAGGTCACCCATATTGGTCGAGATTCAGCCTGACCGGCTGGAAAGTGACCAACTGCGACTTCTGGGTGCTGCAATCACGGTTCCGCTGTTGCTGCTCGTGCTGCTCCTGCAGTTCAGCGGCGCCCCTGCTCTGCTGGTGTCCGCGGTCGGGATGATTGGAGTGGTTCTCGGTGGATGGCGGATGTTCCTCGAAGCGGTTGCCAGCCTGCGCAACCTAGTACTTGGATTCCAGGTGCTGACGAGCCTCGCGGTGATCGGCGCAGCGGTGCTTGGACACTGGCCAGAGGCGCTGACCGTCGTGCTGCTCGAGGCGCTCAGCGGTCACTTGGAGTCCTCCGCGCTCCTACAGGCGCGCAGAGCGATGCAGGGCGGACTCGACCGCCTCCCCAGACTCGCTCGAGTGTTGCCTTCACCCGAAGGCAAGAAATCCTCGCTCACATCCATCTCTGTTACCTCACCCGGGACATCCCTGTCGATGGCTGCTCCGACTGGGGCAGCACACGAACCGGAGGAGGTTCCCATCGAACTTGTGCAGGTGGGTGATCTGGTTGAGGTGCGCAGCGGTGAACTTGTACCGGTTGATGGTGAGATCGTTGAGGGTGTAGGTAGCCTCGACCGCGCCCCGCTAACTGGCGAGAGCATCCCTGTGCGAGTGACTGTGGGTGATGAGATCGAGGCGGGTCTCGTGCTCCGTCGCGGTCCGGTCGTGATGCGCACCAACGCAGTCGGTGACCAGACTCGCTTGTCTGGGTTGATCGACAAGGTGCATACCTTCCGTGACACCACCCCTCGACTACAGGGGGCAGTCGAACTGTTCACGCTCGTCTGGGTTCCAGTAGTGCTCGTCGGTGGAGCACTCGCCGCTCTGCTCATGGGGAACGTGATGGTGATGCTGCTGCTCTGGGTTGTAGCCTGTCCATGCGCGCTGCTGCTCGCCGCCCCGGTTCCACACGCGATGGCACTCACCAATGCCGCGCACAACGGGCTGGTGGCGCGTGGAGGAGATGTGCTCGAGCGGGTCGCTCGTATCGACTTGGCATTGCTCGATAAGACCGGCACACTGACCCGCGGCGAGCCCAAACTGGTAGAGGTCATTTCCGCTCCAGGCCAGCGGCGTGAACGCATTCTACGCCTAGCCGCGGGCATCGAGGAGCGTAGCAACCACGCCTACGCCGCCACCGTGCGCCAACGGGCGGCCGAGGAGTCTCTGAAGCCGATGAAGGTGACAGGGATATCTGACGAGCAGGCGGGTGTCAGCGGACGGCTGAAAGCGAAGCAGGTTCGCTTCGGCCGCGACGACTGGATCGTCTCGCTCGGCATCGAGGTTCCAGAGCTCTTGGAGTCCGCCGTGCTCGAGGCGCGCGTCGCTGGGCGCGGCATGTCCCTGCTCACTGAAGATGACACCGCGATCGCGCTGTTCGTCTTCGAGCATGACGACCTGCGCGATGGTGCTGATGAGATGGTCGCAGAACTCAGGCGACAGGGAATCGCCGTCGAACTGCTGTCCGGAGATTCACAGTCAGCTGTCGAGGCACTGGGCGAACGGCTTGGGATAGAGGCGGATTCCTGCCGCGGCGAGATTTCCCCTGAAGGCAAGGCGATCTGGGTTCAGAGACGCAGTCACGCTCGTCGCACGCTGATGGCGGGTGATGGATTCAACGACGCCGCCGCACTCGCCGCCGCGGATGTAGGTGTGGCTGTGGGCAGCGGTGAACAGGTCAATCTGGATGCTGCTGATGTGCTTATTCCCAGCGAAGACCCGAGGCAGTTGTCCAGTCTCGTTCGTCTCTCCAGGCGTACACGCATGATCGTGCTGGCGAACATCCTGTTGTCCTTCCTAGTCACCGTGACGTTGGTCGTCTCGGTGCTCGACGGATGGCACGCGAGCCTCGCGCTGGGGGTGTTCGTCCACGAGGCGAGTGCCCTGCTGGTGCTGCTCAACGGCATCTGGCTCGCCGATGCCGGCATGAGCCGTCTGGGGATGCTGGGTGGACTGTTCGTCAGCCTCTGGAACGATGCGCGCGAGGCATTCGAAAAACTCTGGCAGCAGGGGCTCGCTTCAATTCGTTGACGGATGGTGCGCTCGCGCTCGTCTTATAGCGGAGAGCGAGTGATTGCTTCTCGGAGGCAAGGACGGATGAGCAAGGTACGCGGCGACCCCCTTCGTGTTGCGCTCGCCCACCCCACCAGAGCAGCGTTGGTGTCGTCACTGAACGATACTGCTGAGATGTCGACTGTACAACTACAGGAATCCACAGGCGTGACTCGCTATCATCTGTATCACCACCTGCAGCAACTTGAGAAGGCCGGCGTCGTAGAGAATCACCGCAATCAAGGCCGCGCTCGCTGGTGGAGATTGACCGGACCGGTCGAGATTCCCGGTGATGATGCCTCTGCCGCCCCCACCGCTGACCTCTCTGTCCTGCCCGACGAGATTGCAGAGCTCATCCGCGCAGGTGCAGACACACATTGGGTCGCCGTCCCAGGATCGGCACGAGGTGCCATCGCAGCCAAGAAACTGGTCGAGGAAGCCGCCGCTGAATGGGGGTTGGACCTCGACCTGCCATTCACGTTCACTCCGTCGGGTCTGCTGTTGGTCGGGCAGCCACGCAAGAGGTCATGAGCAGGTCGGAAGTGTGTCAATGGGCAGCGATGGAGGCCCTCATCAAGTTGAGTCGAATGTGGCCCCCCCCGTAATCAACTGTCCTCATTGTGACGGAATGCTACCACTCGGACTCGGCGAGATCGACTGCATTCTGTGTGGCTCGAAGGTCCGCGTCGAACACGCAGCCACCCGTCGCCAGTGGCGCGAGGAGAAACTCGCTTGCCCCTCTTGTTCGAAGGTGCTCGTTACCGGCGTCGAGGAGCGCCCGGCGCGCATCCGCTGCAGCTCCTGTGACAACGAGATTAACATCACCGCGAAGCCCGTCAAGGTCGAACTGGCTTGCCCGGCATGTGAGCGCAGGCTGCGCATTCAACCCCGGCCCGGAAGCAGGGAGTTGACCTGCCCAGCATGTGAGAAGGAGTTTCGTGTCACCTTCTGAGGTGAGATGGCGGGCTCATCTCATGCGGGTGCATAGTAGAGGGTCGCATAGTCGCATAATCAACGAGGTCAGCACCTGCTTATCTTATATGAGAAGATTCGACCACTGCTCAACTAGAGAGGTTGAAGCCTCTCAGGGGATGGGACCCTGACAGAAACAGATTCACTCGCCGATATCCGCGCTCGCCTCACTCGTCCTGGTGCGCCATCATCATCCGAATCAGTGCGCATCCAGTCGAATCTTCGCGGCGAGGGGGATGTGCGATCGCGCGTGAGCAGGGAGCGCCGCCTGCGGATCAAGGATCAGGCAGAGCGGCTCTCCGGCGCCAAGGGAGCGCTGACTCGGGCTCTGCAGATGGAGCATGACGAGACGCTCAGCCAACTTGAATCTGAGATGCGCAGCGAGATGGAGTCGGAACTGTCCCAGTTGGAGGCGGTTGCGCTCGCCCGCGAGGAGGAGATTCTGCGCGACGAACTGGAGATGCGGCTTGAGCGGGAGGAATCGAGTCTTCAGGAGCAACTCACCGTCGAGCGCGAACGTCGACTGCAGACTCGACGGCAGCAGTTGGTCGAGCAGCTTTCCGAAGAGATGGATGACGAGTTCCAGCGTCGCCGCGCGTTCCTCTCGGAGCGGATGGAGATCGAGGCCAACCAGCAGATGCAGAGCCAGATCACGGATCTTGAAGAGTCCCTCAAGCAAGAGATGGAGGAGCAACTTACCTCAGAGGAGAAGTTGCAGACGCAGCAAATCAAGGATGAACAGTCGTCCCGGCTGGCGGAGCGGGAAACACAACTCAGAGATGGAATCCGTCGACGGCTGGAACAGCAACTGCGCAGCCGATTGCGTTCTCAAGAAACACATCTGCGCAGTGAGTACGAACATCGCTCACAGCGCATGGAGGAGGAGATCGCCAAGGATCTCCAGGATGAACTCGAATCACGACTCACCGCAGAAACGGAACAACTCGAATCCAGGATGCAGCAGGATCTGGAACTCGCCATCGCTCGCAAGCGGGACGAGGTCCGCGGTGCAATCATGCGCGCGTTGGAGAAGGACTACGCCGATCGGCTGGCCGAGCGCAAGCAGCGTCTGCGCCAGCGCTATGACCTCACATTCACACATTCGGTCGACGAGATCGAACACGATATGTCGCTCGAGATCGATGAAGAACTCCAGCGCAGAATAGAAGACGAGTTCGAAGCCTACAAGCGCGCCCGCGAGGCAGAGATCAGCAGCCGGCTGTCTCTGTTCCGCCATGACCGCGAACTTGAACTGCGCACGCAGTTGGAGTCGTCGTTCGAGGCGCGCAAGCAGGAATGGATAGACCAACTGGAACACGAGTTCCGCACCCGCGAGTCCGCAGTCCAGCGGCAGATGATGGCTGAGATAGACGCCCGCGTGCGTAACGAGAAGATATCTCAGGAGACCTCGCTCGACCTGCTCAAGGAAGAGACCTCGATGGAATTGGAGGTCGAGATGGAGGCCCGACTGAAGGAGTTCCGTGATCGCAAGGAGGGTGAGGTCACCGATCAACTGGACCGACAACTCGCCAAGCGAGAGGAGATCATGCGCAACAAGGCGCTAATCGAGGTCCGCCGCCGTGAGTCAGAGATTCGGGCGGAGATTGAGGCGCAGTTGGCGGTCAAGCGGGCAGAGATACGCGAAAGACTGGCGACTCTCGAGACCCGTGCCGAGGAATTCCGCCAGACAGCCGAGACCAAGATTCGTACTCAACTAGAGGTCGGCCTCGTGTCCGACGATGACATCGAGGAACAGGAGCGCCTCAAGCAGGTTGAGGGGGAAGTCGATGAACTCGAAAAGGGCGACTCAGTGCTCTCGAGGCGAGAACGTTGGATGGGTGCCCTTGGTGGTGCGCGCGCCCAGATGCCAAGAACGGCTGCCGGGGCCGATAGCCCGACCAAGTTAGGCCAGCCGCCTGCGACCAGACTTGGCCAGACACCTGAGCCGGGCGCCCCTGCCACTCCTGTCCTTTCTGGAGGGTCACTCGCCCCAGTGCGCGCGCCAATCGGACAGAGACCACAGCCGACCACAGCCGATGGCCCGCCCCGAATGGGTTCACTCGCCCCGGTGCGCGCCCCAATCGAACCACAGGTTCCAGCCGCCCAGCCGTTGAAGACCGCGCTTCCAGAAGATTCAGCACCTGCTGCCGAGCCACCAGAAGTGGTTGCGGAACCGGATGTCGAAGTGGAAACAACACCCGAGCCCGCCACTGAGGTAGCGGAATCGACGACGACCACCCTGAGGGAGCTCGCCGGAGACTTCGAAGAAGAATCGCAGCAGGTCGCCGCACCGAAGCCCGAGCGGACTGGTTTCGGCATCGAACGAGAGACAGGTTCCCAATCGGATGTCGAACTCACCACCCGCGGTCCGCCGGGAGGTGGCCGACTGGTCCGTGACGGACCTCGCCCGACCGTGGGCGGACCGCCAGTGGCTGGCCCGCCCGTGGATGAACCGGAACCGGAGTTCGAACCGTCCGCGATCATCCAACCTGTTCGCCGCCCGATCCTCAAGCCTCGAGTAGATGACGATGAGGAGGGAGAATCCGGAGAGGCTGTGCTGCGCCCGACTACCCGACGGGTACTCCAACCGACCTCTGAGAGGGCCACCCTGACGCCCAAGCGAGTACTCAAACCGGTCGAAGAAGAGGGAACCGACGAGGACTCCGACTGATGACTCAACAGGATTCACGCCTGTGGAAGTCCGGAACGAGCGAGCGGGGCATTCATACCGACTGCAGATGTCAGCATCTACATGCGCAGAGCCGTGGTGCTGACCACTTTCCTTCTCTTCGCACTTGCCTTGCCTGCTGCGTATGCCCCGGCAGTCTCAGCCACCAATCTGGCCAACGCTGGATACATCGCCAACTTCGAGGGAAACGTCGTCGGATGGTGGCATACCAATGACGGTGATACGATAGTCGTCAATGAATCGGGGGGAATCAGCGCCTTCTACTGGTCAGGCAACCAGGTCACCAACATCTGGAGCGACGACATCAACACGACTGTGAACTGTGGCGCCTACTATGCAGCACAGAATCGGCTGGCTTTGTGTACCGACAGCGGAGTCCAAGTCTACTCCTCTGACCTCGAGGCACACCTCTACACGATTACGACCGCGGAACCGGTGGACGCTGTCTCCTGGGATGGAGATGGTGATCTATGGGTGGGATTGCAATCCTCTCGCAGAGCGATGGAATACACCGACATCACGTTCACTGGAATGCAGACGGTCCCGCACGCCATCGGCCTCACCTCGGTGCTCGGGATGCCTAACGGTTCTGTGGTGACCGCCGGACGCGATCAGGTGGTCCGTGTGCATGACGAGTGGGGCATTCCATACCCGAACCAGACGCTGATGGATATCGGCTCGGCAGTCTCTGGACTGTACCTGCTCGATAACGGGAACACGATGCTGGTCTCCTGCGAGGGAGGCCAGTTCGTCACCTACACCCTCAACGGCACACTCTGGGAGCTCGAGGACGACATCACCCTGAGCCCGGGGGGAATCATCCGTACTGTGGTAGACATGGGTGATGGACGACTGGCCATAGGAACCCACAACGGACACCTGCATCTGCACAACTCTTCCGACCGTGCCAGCGAACTAGTTCACTTCTCCAACCTCGGAAACGTGGTCGGGGTACAGAAGGGTGAGGGGTCATCCTTCCGCGTGCTGACAGCGGGCATCAGCATGTCGGACGTGGTGCTGTTCGATCTCGACAGCGACGGTGACGGCCATGTCGACACAGTCGATGACTTCCCGAACGATGCATCTCAGCACTCCGATTCTGACGGTGATGGCTACGGCGACGACCCGCAGGGAAACAACTCAGACGCATATCCCTTCGACGCCACACAGTGGTCCGACAGTGATGGTGATGGCTACGGTGACAACACAGATGGTACCAACGGGGACGAATACCCCGACAACCCTGACCAGCATGTGGACACTGATGGAGATGGCTACGGTGACAACCCGCTCGGCCAAGATGGAGATAGATATCCCAACGATTCGACGCAGTGGAGGGACAGCGATGGTGATGGCTACGGTGACGAGCAGGGAGGTAATTCTCCCGACGGTTGCCCCGACTTGGCTGGTAATTCATATGCCGATCGGGTCGGGTGCCCGGATTCCGATGGCGACGGCTTCAGTAATCCCCTCGAGGGCGACCCGACCTGCTCCGATGTCAACCCGGATGGAGCTGATGCGTTCAAACTGGAACCCACCCAGTGGTGCGACAACGATGAGGACGGCTATGGGGACAACACCGGCGGCGACAAACCGGACTTCTGTCCCAGCGAATGGGGCAACAGCACCCGAGCGGTGATCTATGATTCGGCGTTGCAGAGGTATGGCACGATGCAGCGCTACGGCTGTCCCGATAACGACGGTGATGGATACGAGGACAGTAGCGAGAGTCGAGAGCCCATGGATTTGACCATCAACAAGAGTGAGTGGGTTGACAGCGACCAAGATGGTTGGGGGGACAATGCTGACTGGGACGATATCGACCCTGGTGTACGCACTCAGATGGAATACTGTCTGAAACATCCAACGGCGTTCTTCGCCTGCGATGGCCTCGACCTGCCGGAGAACAACTCCGACGAGGGGTCACAACCTGAGGGGGAGACCGGTGCGTCGTGGGAGCAGAGGGCCTGGGAGTTCGCGAAAGTTGGGGGTTCAATCGGTGCCGTCGCCATCGCCATCATCCTGATCGTCTGGGGTCTTGTCTCAGTGGTGCGCTCCGCCGCTGCCAAGCGTCGCCCGGACGCACAGTACGACCATCAGGACGCCACCAAGGAACTCGAGGCTTCAGAGGAAGGAAGCGGGTACGAGACGCGCGGGGGCATCATAGAGGACAAAGCGTGGGATGACGAACCGCTCGGTAGCGGAATCTCACAGGATGTTCCGTCTGCCGCGCCCACCGCGGGCGCATTCAAGGATGGGGTCGAGGAGGATGAGGATGAGTCGGATTCGTCCTCTCCGAGCGAGTCGGCCGATGAATCTGAGGAAGAATCCGATGTTGATTGGGACCCCGAACCGTCCCCCGCGCCTGAGCAGGAGCCTGCTGGGGAAGCGATGACCGAACTGCCGTCTGGTGCGCCGGAACTTCCCGAGGGAGGGCTGCCATCAGGATGGACAATGGAGCAGTGGGCGTACTATGGCCACCAGTGGTTGTCGTCCCAGGACGAGCAGTAGCAGGTCACCCGAAGCGACGCCTGACGAGTATCGTCTCGCGCCGTCGTGCTGGATCCTCAGTGGAACACTACTGGCAGCCGGGCGCGGAACTCGCCGAGTTCAGCGCCGCTGATGCCACCGCCGTCGTCGCCCTTGAGGCCCGTGGCCAGCATCCAGAGCAGTGTGTTCCACGTGCCGCTGGTCGCGTGCAGTTCGATATGGTTGCATGCGGCCAACTGGAGCAGGGTACTCTCATCGCTGTCCTCGTCGAACAGTCCGGTCACCAGCGTCTTCGCTTCGACCCAGTATGCAGGAGCCTGACCCTTCATGCGCATCACTCCTCGTATGGAGAGAGGCCTAGTCGGGCGATCAGGCTGGCTACATCGACGCCGTCCAGTTCATCAATACGAGAGCGCAACCGATCTCCGTCAGCTTGGATATGGTTCAGTCGGTGCGCCTTGAGCATGTGCAGCAGCAGTTCGTCGACGCTGCTGTAATTTCCTAGCGCGCGCATCGAATTCAACTGTCTGCGCACCTCAAAACTCACGCTCACCGAAGTCATGTCAGGGGATCCCATCTGTTCACCGTAGGGGGGTTGTCACCACCGGTTATAGAAGCGTGACGGTATAATTTAGCCTCAACCGCCCGCTTCTGGCCGAAATCTGCTCCATTCGGGCTATAGATACCGTTCATCTGGCCGACTTCAGTCTTCTGCGCGTATCTTGCTCAACTGTAGTCTGCTTTTTTCTTCCCTACCATGTTTCTTTCGTATTTTCTGCACTCGACCATGTACTTCTCGCCCAAGAGCCCAGTAGGCATGGCTTCCTTTGTTGCGCCGGGTTGGGTTATCCAGCAAGGTGATTGGAGCGCCATCGCGAGGGGCTTCAGCCACACGTGTGCTGCGTGGCACTACGGTCTGGAACACTTGGTCTTCGAAGTACTTGCGCACTTCATCGGCGACGAATTTGCTCAATCCAGTCCTTGCATCATACATGGTAAGGGCGATTCCGAACAACTTCAGGTGCGGATTGATGCGGCGCTGGATCAGTTTGATCGAATTCATCAGGCTGCTCATGCCTTCAAGTGCATAGTACTCGGTCTGCACCGGGATCAGTATCCAGTTGGCCGCCGCCAACGCGTTGATTGTCAGCAGCCCGAGACTAGGCGGCGTGTCGATGATGATGTAGTCGAACTCATCGATGGCAGAGGCGAGCCCTTCCTTGAGGCGGGTCTCTCGACCGATACGGGTGGCGAGTTCGATCTCGGCGCCCGAGAGCTGGATGTTCGAGGGCAGCAGCCAGAGGTTTTCCACCTTCAATTTCTTGGGGAACTTCTTGTCCGGATACATGCTGGTCCAGGTCGCTCGGATCTGATCAGAGATGAACTCAGGATGACAGAGGTACTCCTCGAGCACGGGCAGTTCCTCGCCCAGGTCATTCATCAACAGGTCGTAGACTGTGCGATTGATCTTGCTCTTGTCGATGCCGAATGAGGTGGAGGCGTTCCCCTGCGGATCGAGGTCGACTAGCAGCACCTTGCGTGGTGGGATACCCATCTTGGGGTTGCCCTCGGCGAGTACGGTGGCGAGGTTGACCGCGGTGGTGGTCTTCGAGCATCCACCCTTCTGATTGGTGCAGGCGATGACCATCTTGTAGGGATTCATAGGCTGACCTCACAAGCGACGCTCGTTCGTCTCGCAGCGTCCACGCTTCTTCAACCTTCATCACTCTCGCGATGCGCTGTGTGCCACTGGGCAGCTCATCAAGCGGGTTGGATTACCGGCACGGGGACCTCAGAGAGAATCTTGCGGGTGATGTGCATGCCGGTGATGCCTCGAATCTTGGCTTCGGGCTTGAGCACGATTCTGTGGCTGATAATCTGTAGTGCGATTCCCTTGATGTCGTCGGGGATGACGTAGTCGCGACCATCGATGGCCGCCGCTGCCCTAGATGACTTGAACAGGTTCTGGCTGCCACGCGGGCTGGAGCCGCAAATGATGCGGTGGTCCTCACGGGTTCGCTGCACGATCTCGACGATGTAGGAGAGGATTGCCGGGTCGACGTGCACTGTCTCGAGCGCCTTCTGCATGGCGACCACCTTCTTCGGGGAGGTGATCTGGGCGACATCGTGGTCGTCCTTCCCTCGCAGTTTCCGGCGTGCGAGAATCGCCTTCTCTTCGGCACGGTCTGGGTAACCCATTGACATCTTCATCAGGAAACGGTCCATCTGGGCCTCAGGGAGTGGGTACGTTCCCTCCTGCTCAATCGGGTTCTGCGTCGCCAGCACGACGAAGGGTGCGGGCAACTTGTGCGTGATACCCTCGATTGTCACCTGCTTCTCTTCCATAGCCTCCAGCAGAGCAGCCTGGGTCTTGGGCGGTGCACGGTTGATTTCGTCCGCCAGCAGGATGTTGGAGAACAGCGGACCGGGCCTGAGTTTGAACTCACCTGCTCGCTGGTCATACATGTAGGTCCCAGTGATGTCTGAGGGGAGCAGGTCAGGGGTGAACTGCACACGCTTGAACTTGCAGCCAAGCGCACGGGCGAAGGTGTTGGCGAGCAGCGTCTTGGCGAGACCGGGGAAGTCCTCCAGCAGCATGTTTCCGTTGGACAGGACTCCGATGGTCACTCGGCGCAGGTTCTCGTTCTTGCCGATGATTACCTTGGCGACTTCGTTCATCAGGCCATTCGAGATGGCGCTCACGGTGGCAATCAGGTCCCGCGTCCTGCTATCACCGCCTATGGCGGCCTGTGCCTCGTATCCTGCTGCCATGAACATCCCTCCGAACGCTGAACGTAGCCACCGACCCTTAGGATTCCTACTTCAAGGTTGGGGGTTGGGCCTTCAAGCGCACTTCGTGCGTCCTCTCGCTTGAAACCACCTTACGAAAGCCAAGTCGGTAGCGTAGAAAGCACACGCAATGCATCTTATCAG
>Ga0310124_10000230_pt1 | contig 38031 bp, 31 predicted proteins | sample CB11b_AW_Bot5_MG_FD_203507 | JGI IMG/M metagenome (GOLD analysis project Ga0310124, IMG submission 203507) | Marine microbial communities from Western Arctic Ocean, Canada - CB11b_AW_Bot5 | ecosystem: Environmental > Aquatic > Marine > Oceanic | place: Canada: Western Arctic Ocean | collected...
TGGAACTCTCCATGTCACCTGCCTACCTCGCCAGCCGAGGCGATCTCTACGACCTGGTGAAGACCACCTCGGCTGACCGGGGTGGAGCCTCTTCTGATGTCCGCGTACTGTCAGGCTGGAGGCGTGAGCTGGTGGGCGAAGATCTGCTGGGACTGCTGGCAGGCAGGTACAGCATCTCTCTCGACCCGGAAACGGCCGCCGTCGTCATCCGTGACTCAGGAGGCCGGGATTAGGGACGCCGGGCCGGCGCGGCATCAGGGGCTCCGGGCGCCACGGCAGTTTCCGAGATTCTCACGCAGATGATCTCGGTGTCGCTGCGGGCGAAGATGTTCTGCCCGCAAAAGGCCGGGTGGCTCCAGATCCAGCGTCCATCGATCAGGTGAACCCTCCCTTCTTCGCTGTAGCCCTTCGGGCTCAGGCGGGCAAGGAGCAGGTCCCCGCGGGCGTTCAGGACGACCGCTCGCCCGCTCTTTTTTTCTCCCCACACCATGGAGGCGTACGGATTCCTCTCCTTGGTGGTCATTCGATGCCCATCTTTCCACACCACGCTGCCGTCCTGGATCGATACGCAGAGCAGGCCGTTGCGCTTGTCGAGAGCGTAGAGATGGCCGTCCCGGTGCAGGGGGGTGGTCATCAGACAGCTCAGGGCTTTTGTCGCCCAGACCTTCTTCGGCCGCAGGTTCTTGTCGATGGAGAAGAAGGCGGAACCATCCCAATAGCCCGAGATGAATACCGAGTTCCCCATCGGTACGGGGGAGATGATCGCTACGTCATGGTTGCTGGTCTTGAAGGCGGCCTTGTAGAGAAGCTTTCCGGATTCGGGGGCGAGAGCCGCGAGGTGGTCCGCCGTCCAGATCAGCAGCTGGGGCTTTCCGTGCATGGAGACGGAGAGCGGGGGCGAATAGGCCGGTCGGTCTGAAAGCGCCTTCCAGCGTACCTCGCCGTTTTTTCTGTCGAGCGCGACGATGGTGGCGTCAGGCTGTCCGCCAATGTGGAGATAGACCAGCTCTCCCTTCACCAGCACCGGGGCCGCGTGCCCCCAGATCGGCCGCCTGGCCCTGAGGCTGGATTCACAGTCAACACTCCACAGATTTTTTCCTTCGGCAAGAGAGAGACAGTGAACGATCCCCGTGGCGCCAAGCGTATAGACCGCGTCTCCCGCTATGGTCGGGGTCGCGCGCGGTCCGTTGTCGTAGCTGAGGTCGCCGTAGTCGGCGCTGTACTTCCATTCCCAGAGGAGCCGCCCGGATTCCGAATCGAGACAGACAACCCGCTCGCTTTTCTTGTCAGCGGGGCGGTCCATGGTCAGGACCCTCATCCCCTTGACCGCGATTCCGGAATAGCCCCCGCCGATGGCTGTGCTCCAGCGCTTCTGGACGTTTCCGGGTTCGAGCTTTTTCGGCAGGCGGACATCCTGCCAGATTCCAGCCTGGTTGGGTCCCCTCCAATTGGGCCAGTCCGCGCATTCGCCGGACCGGCAGGGCAGGACGGAGACGAGAACAGCCAGGGTGTTTAGGGCCGCTGCTTTTAGTTGCAAGGGTGACAGGTCTCCTGGTGGGGGGCGTTGCGCAGCTGAGCTTCCTCAGCGTTTCCCGGCACGAATTAGCCGATGGCCCGCCTTCTTTCTTTCGAGACTGAATATTTCTCCCGGCTCGAGGTGATCAGCGATCAGCTCGATTCCGCAGAGCAGGGCCCGGCCCCGTCTGGCCTCGAACCGGAGGTCGAGGGCGCCGTCTACGCTCACTCCAGGGAACTCTTTTACGACACCCCGCAGGGGGGAGCCCGCCTGCGCGGCGATGTCGAAGGAGTCGAGGATCTTTTTATCTTCGGCGAATACATCGAAGACCCGCTCCCCGGCCTTCCTGTCTTCAAGCTCGGCGAAATAGAGCCGCAGGGTGAATCTTCCTTTGCGCAGCCCCTTCAGGGTGAGGCTTGACAGGTCGCTGGCGCCGGATGCGCAGACCCACGGCCAGCCCCGGCCGCCGGCGATCCAGAGAGAGTGTCGGTACCGGTAGCGCGTCTCCGGCGGGGTGGTCGAGACGCTGATTGCGGGAGACGGTCCGCCAACGCTGGGCTCGTCCAGCCACAGGGTCCCGTTGGAGTCTACCCGGTCGCCGGGCGCTCCGAGATTGATACCGACCCGGATGATGTCCCTGGGCTTGCTCTCCCCCCAGGAGGCCCACTGCTCATGTTCCTGGGGCATGTTGACCAGGGCGAGGCCCACAGGCAGCGGGTAGCTGCAGGTGCAGCCTTCGTAGAAGTAGGGGATGTTGAGCAGCCCGCCCGCCGGGATGACGCTGTTGGTGCAGCCCGAGCGCGGCCCGCTGATGTGGATGGTTCCGCTCTCGCTGCGAAGGTCGTAGAAGGCGGCTGTTCCTGAGCGCATCGAATAGATATGGCCATAGTTGATGCCTCCATCGCAGCCATAGCTCTTGGGGAAAGAGCGGGGACTCGTGAGGCCGGTCAGCGGGCTGATTCGATCGCCGGTCCTGGGCTTTTCGGGTTTCCAGGCGTTCTTCTGCGTCGGTGGACGGTACTGGGTCGGCTCGCGCTGCGTTGCGGGGCTCCTCGCCAGCTCGTTTCGAAGAGTCTCCTGTTCGTCCGGGGCCAGGATGCGGCCCGTGTAGATGTCCGAAAGGACGCTCTTGAGCAGGGGGTAGTCCCTGTTATTCGACTGCTTCGAGCGCGGGTAGTGCCAGTCCTTGGGCCTCGAAATCATGATTCCCGAGCGGAACTGCGGCTGGGGCGAGCGCTTGAAATGCCCCAGGGAGTCATCGAACCAGAGCACCCCGAGGGGCGCCTTCACCAGCTCGTCGGGACTTGACCAGCCGCCGGAATAGTCGGTTGAGCCGGGTAGAGGACCATCTCGGGTCAGCAGGAGCAGGCCCGGGCGAACGCTTCGCAGGCGAGAGCCGCGCAGCTCGAGCTTTCCGATGGCGGCCTTGAGCTTCTCGCTTTCCGCTGCCGCCAGGTCGAAAACAGCCGTTCCTCCAAAGGGACGCAGCGTTTTGTAGACCTTGCCGGCGAGCTCTTCAGGGCTGCTGTCCCGCAGCAACTCGGCGCCCCTGAGGATGACCAGGCTTGCGAAATAGGGAGGGAGGGTGTCGATTGGCCGGGGGTCTTCGATAATTGAAACCCGAGCTCCGGGCAGCCCCTTCCTGCTGAGCCTGGCACGGGCCTCGTTGGCTTCGGCTCCGGGTGAAACAAAGGAGACGACCTGCAGTCTCGAGGCGGCGGCGATCGCTTCGCCCAGGGGCGCGGCGGCGTCGCCTGAGAGGATGCAATAGCCCGCCTTCTGTCCCGCCGCGGCGAGGATACCTTTCGCCCGTGCGGACCATTGCGGGGCGAGTCCGGGTGGGGGCGTGCTCCCTTTCGCCTCCTTCCTCTCAGCCGCGCCTTCTTGCGCGAAGCAGTAGATCCCGCCCTCTCTCGTGGTGACGATGAGCCTTTGATTGGCCGCGGCGATGGAGTGCACCGTTCCCTCTACGCCTTCCAGCTTTTTCTCGTAAGAGAAAATCCTGCCGCCGAGCTCGACCGTGGTGGATGCTCCGGCGGGACCGGGACCGGTCTTCATCCGGTCTTCGTGCTTTTCCTTATTGACCGAGCTGTCGAGGACGATGTTCCCTCTCCGCTTGTCCTTCGCCTCTTTCGAGTCAGCCATTGCGAACCAGCCGCCGGGTATCCGGGAGAAGCCCGGCAGGGAGAAGTCCTTGAGCTTGCCGGTTGCCAGGTCGAATCTTGCCGGGTAGGCCGCGCTGCAGGGGACCACAAGCTCGTCGCCGTTGATGACGAGATAGCCCTGGGGCGAGAGTCCGCCAAAGGCCCTCGCCCCGTGGGGATGCGGGCCGTAGATGTATCCGCTGCGGTCGTTGAGCCAGGAGAGCTTGCCGCTGACGGCATCGAGGCAGTAGACAAAGACGCCTTCGAAGGACCAGACCCCTGCGGCAAAATAAATTTTTCCGTCCTGGAGTACGGGGCCGCCCCGGATCGGCCATGCGGAGATGAGGCGGCCGTTACCCAGGAGACGTCTCTGCGAGGGAGCTGCCCTGAATTTCCACTCCAGCTTTCCGCTGGCGGCGCGAAGGCAGTAGAGGTGACCATCATCAGAGCCGAAATAGACGCGCCCCCCGGTCGCCACGGGGGCGAATCGAACGGGGCCGTTCGCATAAAAGCGCCAGGCTTCTGAGCCATCATCCAGGGCGATGGCTGTCACGCTGTCGTTCAGGGACGAGGCCAGGAAGAGCAGGTTGCCCATGATGATCGGTTCGTAGCCCGCGTCGAATTGAAGCCTCTTGCTCCTGTAGGCCGGCTTCAGGGCGGGCCATGTCTTCTTCCAGCTGAGCCTGGGTATCGAAGGGGCCATCTCCGGCGACCTGCCGCTCCTTTTTGAATCATAGCGCCAGGTCGGCCAGTCCCCGGCTCCGGCGGCTTGCCCGGCCGAGGCAGGAAGGACCCCGAGCACCAGGAACAGGATGGATCTGGAGAGGCGGCGGAATGGTTCGGTTCGGTTATTCATCATACCTGGTCAGGAGAAGGGGCCGCGTTGTCTTCGGCCAGTGGAATCTCGGTCATTCTATCCCCAAGCTCCCTGTCGGGCTGGAAGAGGAGAGGATAATACTGTCCAGACAGGGTAGTCCCCTGGGGCGGGATTGGAAAGTTGTGAGTCTCCTTGTCCTTGAGAATGTCGGCGTTCGATCTTACGCCATCGCGGATAAGATTGATCACGATCGCCCGGCGCGGCCGTGTTGAAAGGTTCTCGGTGGAGCCGTGCAGGGTGAGTGGGTGATGAAGCACCCCGACACCGGCCGGCACATCCGCCGCGAAGGGAGTCTCCAGCGCCTTCCGCTGCCGGTCGTCGAGCGCTGTGCTGGCTGCGTTCATGTCGCCGGTCAGCCCGGTTATGGGGAGGAGCCCCCAGCGGTGGCTGCCGGGGATATATTGCAGGCACCCGTTCTCGACACTGGCATCATCCAGGGGGATCCAGCACGACAGGTGAGCCATCGGCTCTGTCCAGGTCCAGTAGGAGTAGTCCTGGTGCCAGGCGACGACTCCTCCACGCTCGGGGGGCTTTACAAAGAGCTGGTCATGAAAGAGTCGCACCGCTCCTCCCAGCAGCTGGTAGGCGGCCATTCGTAGAGCCGGGGACCAGGGCAGGTCATGGAGCGCGGGTTCGAGCTGCCAGGCTCCGAGTGCGTGGAAGAGCACCCTGGCCTCCTTCTCGGCCTCGTTGAGATGAAACTCATAGAACAGGGAATGGCCCGGATGCTCCGGGTCGAGAACCTTGTCGAGCTCCGTCTTGAGCTGTTCGAGCTGGGCCGGGCCGAGAATCCTGATCCCGGGAAGAAACCCCCTCTCTTCGAAGCTCTGGAGCTGCTCAGAGCTGAGAGCGTAGTCCGTCCACTCGCCCGGTGATAACGGGTATTTGAAGAGCTCGCTGATCGGTTCGTGTCGAGTAGAAAGGTCCATGAGTATTTTTTTTCCCGGCGGTCATCTTAACCTCGTCCGGTTTCGCGTGAAACCTCGGTTGTGGGCGTGTTTTCCCTGTCTTGATCGCCGGGGCGGATATTGTATCGTTTTACAGAGCGCTCTTTTACTGAATCGAAAGCTTTGATAAAATCGACATCAGCTGGTTGCAGCGAGGTGTTTTGTCGCTCCTGCGAATTTTCGGAGATCAGCGGTTTTTCGGAGAAGCTGAATATGCTTACAGTTTCTGGTTCATCCCGGCGTTTCTGCGACGGATTCAGCAGGCGTCAATTCATCGCCGCCGGCTCCCTGGGCGCCTTCGGTCTCTCCCTGCCTGGGCTCCTCAGGGCGGAAAGCGCCAGGGCTGTGGGCGGACGCAAGCGCTCTGTGATTCTCGTATGGCAGCACGGCGGACCATCGCAGCTTGACACCTTCGACATGAAGCCCGATTCGCCGCGGGAATATCGAGGGCCCTACGGGTCGATTCCGACCAGCCTTCCAGGCCTTCGGATCTGCGAGAAGATGCCCTTCCATGCCAAGATCATGGACCGGACCTCGGTGATCAGGAGCTTTACCCACAACAACGGTGATCATTGGGCTGCGGCCCATTGGCTTCTTACCGGCTACCTCGGCGCGACCGGGTCCGATCGCAAGGCCAGGAATCCCTCCATGGGCGCGATCAGCGCGCATCTTCGAGGCTCCCATGAAAAGGGCGTGCCAGCCTATGTGAACATGAACGATGGCGGCTTCGGGTTTCACGGCGCCTCGTACCTGGGAGTCGCCTGCAATCCCTTCAGGACCGGCAGCTACAGCTACGGTAATGAGGCGGGGATGCTTCCGACGGCCAGGGCCTCGAGTCTCAAGCTGCTCAATGGACTTACCACCGAGAAGATTTCGACCCGCGTCTCCCTGATGAAACGACTGGATGCTCTGCGCAGTGATATCGACAAGTCCGGCGCCTTTCACGGCATGGACAGCATGCTGCAGGAGGCAGTGGACATCGTCACCTCCGGCAAGGCCCGGGCGGCCTTCGATGTCTCCCTCGAGGACAAGCAGACCCGTGAGCGCTACGGCCCGGGCTGGGGAGAGCAGGCCCTGATGGCCCGCCGCCTCATCGAGGCGGGTGTTCGCTTTGTTACCCTGAATACGGGCTATTGGGATGACCATGGAAATCTCAAGAAGGCCCTGGACGATAAATTGCCGCGGCATGACCGCGCTCTTGGGGTGCTGATTGAGGACCTCTCACAGCGAGGGCTGCTCGATGACACCCTGGTTATATCTGCCGGTGAGTTCGGCCGAACTCCGAAGATCAACGACAAGGCCGGCCGTGATCACTGGCCGCAGGCGCAGAGTATTCTGCTCGCCGGCGGGGGCTATCGTCACGGGCAGATCATCGGCGCGACCAATGGCAAGGCGGAGCATCCCACCGAGCGGCCGGTCACCCCGGCTGACTTCTGCGCGATTGTCTATCACGCCCTCGGCATCGATCCGCACCAGGAGGTGGTGAAGGATTTCTCCGGGCGTCCCAACTTCCTGCTCCAGGGAGGCGTGGTTCCGCCGGAGCTGCTCTGAGCTTGACGAGTACTCGGCGCCTCAACCGAGGTGATTTTCCAGGGAGAGGTCTCGAAAAAAAGAGGCCGCGTTTGGTTCAAACACGGCCTCTTTGAATTAAATGGTGCCCAGGAGAGGGGTCGAACCTCCACTTCCTGTAAAGGAAACTAGGCCCTCAACCTAGCGCGTCTGCCAATTCCGCCACCTGGGCACTTTTTTCAATGAACTGAAAATCCCACCAGTGGAGTGAACCACTGTGGAGAGGAGAGTTTATAGATGAGGTGGGGCAGGCATCAAGCCCCCACACGGAAATTCTGGAACTTGACCGGGGTGGCTATGAGGCGCCTGTACTGATAGTCTATTGTCGCCGGGGGAGTTTGAAGGGCCCTGTGGTTTTCCGAAGGAGTGCTGAGAGAGTGCCAATCCAGGCGAAAGAGGGTTCGCAAGAAGGATTACCCGTAAGGATCGGTCTGTTGGCCGGTGGCGGGACCTTTCCCTTCGCCGTGGCGAGGGCCGCCCGGCAGAGCGGGATCGAGGTTGTCTGCGCCGGGATCAAGCACGAGGTCTCCAGGGAGTTGGCGTCGGAGGTCTCTGTTTTCAAGGAGTTTGGTCTCGGTCGCCTGGGGCGTGTCCTCAGGTATTTCAGGCGGCAGGGTATCAGCGAGGTCTCCTGGGCCGGCTGGATTCGCAAGGAACGGCTTTTTACGCCAGCCCGGATCTTTTCCCTGCTGCCGGACTGGCGTATGCTGAGGATCTGGTATTTCAGCTTACGGGATCGTCAGAGCCAGACGATCCTTACCAGCTTTGCCGAAGAGTTTGAGCGGGAGGGTATCAAGGTGGTGCATTCAACCCGGTATTGTCCTGAATTGCTCATCAAGGAAGGGCTGGTAGGACGCGTTAAGCCGAAGGCCAGGCATCTCGAAGACATTCGTTTCGGCTGGGACATCGCCCGGCGGATGGCGGATCTCGATGTCGGGCAGAGCGTGGCGGTCCTGGAGAAGGCGACGATCGCCGTCGAGGGGTTAGAGGGGACTGATCGAAACATCCTCAGGGCGGGAGAGCTCTGTCGAAAGGGTGGTTTTACGGTCGTCAAGCTGCCCAAGGATGATCATGACATGAGATTTGACGTTCCAACCATCGGTCCGGATACGATCGAGAATCTCAAGGAGGCCGGCGGAGCTGTCCTGGCCGTCAAGGCGGGGGGGACCCTCATCCTGGAGCAGGAAAGGGTGGTTGAACTCGCTGATCGCTACGGCATCGTGGTTGTCGCCTACGAGGATTCACCGCAATAACCCCCGACAGGCGATCTCGCCTGCCATGGACGTGCGCGGTTGTGGCTGAATACCCGCCCATCGGGCTGGTTTTTAGATTTTCATTGGCTCGCTGGTGGGAATAAAATTCTCACTAGGTCTGAAGAAGTTTTCTTCAGTGGGGCACTCCCATGTGCCGATATTGTTAATGTGGCTTTGCACCATCATTGCACAGAGCCTGTATCTGTTGATTTTCAGAATAGTTGCGTTGGACGCGCGGAAAAGTTGATTCAGCCCGGCAGCATTGGTTGGCCGCGCGTTTTACCCAGGAGAATTTGAGATGACCTCAGTCCGGACCCAGTACCTTCTGCCGGCTTGTATTTGCGTGCTCTTTTGCGCGCAGGTGATAGCGCCCGTCGCGTTGGCGGACAACAACGGATTCCAGCAGGCACCCACGGCAGTCGGCGCAGCCCTGGGTGAAGATGCCGCCAAGGCAATCGTGAAGATCATCGAGCAGAAGCACAAGGAGCTCGTTGAATCCATCACGAAGATGATGAATGAGAAGACGGCCGCCCTGGAGAAGAACCTCGCTGAAAAGGACAAACGAATTGCCGGTCTGGAGAAGGAGGTCGGCAGGCTGAAGAAAGAGCTGGCCGCGGCCGCGAAGCCGCCGGCTCCGCCAAAACCCAAGCCCGAGCCGAAGCCGACCAACGCATTTCTCGGGGTGGGACACATCGATAACGAGGCGGGGGCCCTGGTCACGACGGTTCATCCGGGAAGTCCGGCCGCCGTCGCGGGAATGAAGGAAGATGACCTGATCGTTGCGGTCAACGGCACGAAGGTGAACTCCGAGAGCCTTGGCGGCGCGGTTACCGGGCACGCTCCCGGGACCACGATCACTCTTGAATACATGCGGGGCGGCAAGAAGGCGAAGGCTGAGGTCAAGCTGGTTGACCGTGACGCCTTCTTCGCGGCGCGCTCCCGCAAGGACTCGGCGGAAAAGGAGCCTGGGCATATCGTGCTCGGCGTAACTGTCGAGGAGGATGGCGAAGGTCTCTTCGCTTTCCAGGTGGAGGATGGATTCACCGGCAAGGCGGCGGGGGTTCAGAAAGGAGACCGGATTACGGGCGTCAACGGCAAGGCCGTGAAGACTCTCGATGAGCTCGAGGCCCTGCTGAAGAAGATCAGGTCGGGGCAGGAGGTCGCGTTGCGCCTGGTGCGGGGAGAGGAGACCATCGATGTTGTTGTGGTGGGTTCATCCGACAAGGGCGGGGCGAAGCTGGTCAGCAGCAAGAGTACGAAGGCTGAGGCCAAGCCGGTAAAGCCCGCTCCGGAGAAAAAGAAAGATCCTCCTCCGGAGAAGAAGCCTGAGCCAGCCGGATTTCTCGGTGTGGGTGTTGGCCCGGTAGAAGGCGGTCTTGAGGTTGAGATCGTGGTACCCGATTCAGCTGCCGCGGCCTACGGGATCAAGATCGGGGATGTCATCAAGCAGGTGAACGGCAAGAACACCACCTCCATAGAAGAGCTCAGGGCAGCCTTTGGAGGCGCCCTGGCCGGCGCCGGGGCAAAGGTCCTGCTCAGGAGGAAGGGAGCGGATATCACCCTCAACCTGGTGCTGGGCGCTCGCGGCCAGAAGGTGGAGGCGCCGAAATCGGTTCCAGCCGCTCCGAAGTCCAAGGAAAAGCCTCCTGAGAAACCTGAGAAGAAATCGAAGGTGAAGGGAACCCTCGGGATCCACGCCCGCCAGACGGCTGAGGGGCAGGTGGTTATCACGAAGGTGATCCCCGGCGCCGCGGCTGAAAAAGCCGGTATCAAGGCCGGTGACCTGGTCCTGAAGCTTGGAAATAAGGAAGTGGCAAGCCTCAAGGACCTCCAGGATGGGCTGGGTCCTCTCCATGCGGGAGAATCGATCAACCTGAAGATTCGCAGGGGCGATGAAGAAAAAGACGTGAAGGTAACTCTCGGCGAGCCGCTCTCCACCGGAGACGAGGACTGAGGTCACGTGTCCGTTCGCGGTTAGAGAGAGGGCTGAGCGGAGGCCGGAGCCGCCTTTTGAGGGCGGGGCTCCGGCTTTCCTCTTGATGGTGGTGACTAAAGAGTGAAGAAGGAACAGGACAAGTCTGCGATTTACCTGGTCGGATACCGGGCCAGCGGTAAGACGAGCGCCGGTCGCGCGGTCGCCTCGGAGCTTTCACGCCTGTTCGTCGACACTGATCGCCTGGTCGAAGAATCCGAAGGGCGGGCGATCGCAGCGATCTTCGCTGAGTCCGGTGAACCTGTCTTTCGGAGGCTCGAGTCAGAGGCGCTGGCCGCGGTCGGCACTCGTGTCCTGGAGGGTGAGCGGTTGGTGGTCGCCACGGGCGGGGGGATGGTTCTCAGCCGGGAGAACGTCGAGCGAATGAGCTCGACCGGATATGTCGTCTGGCTTCGCGCCCCGGCTTCTGTCTTGCAGGATCGTATTGAGCGGGACCCGGCAAGCGCCCGCACTCGGCCGGCGCTCTCGGGTGAGAGCGCCGTTGCCGAGGTGGAGGAGGTCCTCGAGCGGCGTTATCCTCTCTATGAGGCCGCGGCCGACTGCGTTGTCGATACAGGTGACCTTGACGAAGAGCAGGTCTGCGGAGCTGTTCTCGAGGCGATAACGGAGCTGCCGAAATAAAATGAACCCAGAGATGTACGATGTCCTGGTTCTCGCGACGGCCTCGGTATTTGGTCTCTGCGTGGGTAGCTTTCTGAACGTCTGTATCTACCGCCTGCCGCGTGAGGGGCTCAGCGTCGGCAAGCCCCGGAGGTCTTTCTGTCCCTCCTGCAAAGAGAAAATCTCCTGGTCGGACAATATCCCGGTGCTCAGCTGGCTTCTGCTGCGCGGCCGCTGCCGAAGCTGCAGGTCGGCCATAGCCCTGCGCTATCCCCTGGTAGAGCTTCTCACCGGGGCACTTTGCGCCCTGGTGACCTGGAAATTTCATCTGCAATTGGGCGGTGAACTCACGAGTTGCATCTTCCTCCTGGCCCTCTTCTGCTCCTTACTCGTAGCCGCCTTTATCGATGCCGAGCTCCGGATTCTTCCTGACGAAATCACGATTGGCGGTATGCATCTCATTCCTGCGGCGATGCTGATCTTCCAGGATCTGAGATTTGCCCCCCGGGATGGACTGTCCGAGAGACTTCTTTCCGGAATCGCGAAGTTCATGCCAGCCTGGGCGCCCTCTACTGCTTCTGTCGTAGCCATCCTGTCCCTGGTGGCTCTCTCTTTCTTCGCCGCCGGTTGCTGGCTTTATCGCGGCTATCGCCGCTGGCGCCTTCCCGAAGAACCCGAAGGTTTCTTCAGCCTCAGCCTGGCGGGTCTGTTGTGCGGGTTTTCAGCCGCCCTGGTCGCCGGCGTCTGTATCCTGCCGGGCTTCGCGGAATCGAAGGCAGCCTATAATCTCACCAGCTCCTTGCTGGGAATGCTGGCCGGCAGCGGAGTGGTCTTTATCGTCGGGGTCGTCGGTACACTTGTTTTCAGGAAGCCGGCTATGGGCTTTGGCGACGTAAAGCTCATGGGCCTGCTGGGAGCCCTCGCAGGTTGCTGGGGCGTCATTACGGGGTTTTTTCTTGCCTGTATGCTGGGTTCTCTATTCGGTATTCCCAGGCGTCTTCTGTACGGTAACCGGCATCTCGCTTTCGGCCCTTTCCTGATCGTTGCCGGTGTTTTCGTATACCTGTGGCCGGATGCAGTCGATTTCGCCCTGAAATGGTACATGGGACTATTCTCCGGCTGAATCAAATGGCCTGGAGCCGGCCTTTAGGATGGTGATCAAGCATTTTTTTCGCTAGTGGCTTGCCATTGGACAGGTGCTTTAGATAACCTAATGCCAGAGTGCTGGGACCTGCCGGGCATCAAGAGGCGGAGTGAAGAGAACCCCCGCTTAGCCGGCTGCCTCCAGGAGCGCTTGACAGAGGACTTTTAAGTAATCACTGCCCTGGATGCCGGGCCATGTTTTCCGGCAAGGCCGGGGGAAGCCCACAGGAGAAGAAGAATGATGAGCAAGAAGCTTGTTTACAGGTTTGCTCTGTTCTGTTTGCTGGGACTGTTGTCTTCGGGTTGCGCTATCCCAGGCTTGAAGGAAGCGAACCAACGCCTCAAAGAGCAGAATGACCGCCTCGTAAGCGAGAACAATCGGCTCGAACAGGAACTGGTCTCGTTTCGCGGCGGCGGCGGAGCGGATGCGGCGGTGGCGAATACGCCTGAGAGAAAGGAGGCGGCTGCCGATCTCCTGATCCCCGCTGCTTCCGGAATTGACGCCAATGTCCAGGTTGAGCGAACAGCCGAGGGAATCAAGCTGACGATTCCTCAACAGGTATTTTTCGCTTCCGGCAAGACCGAGCTCACCAGCAATGGAAAGGGAGTGCTCCAGAATATTGGTCAATTGCTCAACAACAATGCCTACAGCGACAATACGGTTCGGGTTGAGGGGCACACCGATGATCAGCCTGTTAAGAAGGTTCGCGACAGGTATCCGACGAATTGGGAGCTGTCGACGGCCAGGGCCTGCACGGTAGTTCGCTACCTGGTCGGTAGCGCAGGGGTAGCGAAGTCCCGGATATATCCGGCCGGGTTCGCGGATACTCGGCCGTTATCCAACGGAAAATCAATCGACTCGCGCCAGAAGAACCGGCGCGTCGAGATCACGATATTGAATCAAGGGGCCTGACAGCAGAGCAGGCAGCAGGGTGGAGGAAGCCGCGGGAGCATCAGTCTCCAGCGGCTTCTTTTTTATCGCCCCCCGCGGCCACGGGGAAGTGCCTACATCGTGTACAGATGGCGGGCCTCTTCGTCAAAAAGCCTTCGAGATGATATTCTTTTCGGGTTTCGTCCCTGTTCGGGCAGGGGTGCTACCGGGTAGATGGATCGGGGTATGGGGTCCACTTTCTAAGGAGGAGATCCATGTTGTCGTTGGAACTACTCGCCAGGCAGTTGGTCGAGAGAGAGGGGTCGGACCTGCATATCGCAGCGGGCTCGCCGCCCATGATGCGTATCGACGGTCGCCTCATTCCAGCAGGGGAAGAGAAGCTCTCCGCTGAAGCTACGCGAAAGCTGGTCTATGGAATTCTAAACAGTGAGCAGGTCGAGCGCTTCGAGGAAGAGCTGGAGCTTGACATGTCCTTTGGAATCGAGGGGCTGGGAAGGTTCAGAACCAATGTCTTCATGCAGCGTGAAGCAGTCGGATCCGTACTGAGGGTCATTCCCCAGGAGACGATCCCCTTTGCCCAGCTGGGGCTTCCTTCGCAGGCCTGTGAGCGAATCTGCAATCTGCGAAAAGGCCTGGTCCTCGTGACAGGAGCGACGGGGAGTGGCAAGTCGACGACCTTGTCTTCGATGGTTGATCACATCAACGCATCGAGAACCGAACACATCATGACGATCGAGGATCCCATCGAGTTCATCCATCAGAACAAGGGCTGCCTTGTGAACCAGCGCGAGGTCGGATCCGATACTCATGGATTTCAGAACGCCCTGAGGACAGCCCTGCGGCAGGACCCGGATGTGATCATGGTCGGCGAGATTCGCGACCAGGAGACCATCTCCGCTGCCCTGACCATCGCGGAAACCGGGCACCTGACGTTTGCCACTCTTCATACCAACTCGGTGGTGCAGACGGTGAACCGGATCATCGATGTTTTCCCCGCCCATCAGCAGGCCCAGGTGAGGACGCAGCTATCCTTCACGCTCGAGGCGATCTTTTGCCAGCAGCTGGTTCCCAGGGATGGCGAGAGGGGAAGGGTGCTCGCGGCCGAGGTGTTGATGGCAACGCCCGCGGTGCGCGCGCTAGTTCGGGAGGATAAGGCTCATCAGCTGGAGTCGGTGGTTCAGACCGGCGGCAGGCTCGGGATGAGGACCATGAACCAGAGCTTGCTGCAGCATTGCAATGATGGACAGATCAGTTTCAAAAACGCTCTACGGTATTCGCCGACACCTGATGATATCGAGCGTATGTACAAAAAGAGCGGCGGTGTTTGTGTCTGAGAGATGAGGATTGGATTCAGGGTGCAAGATGACCAGGAGCAAATTTGACAAGAGGCTTGGGAATATTCTCTCCCGCAGGAATATGGTCAGCGAGGATGAGCTCGCCCGGCATATGGAGACTGCGGAGAGGGAATCCCTTTCGCTGACACAGGTCCTGCTCGAGGGTGACCAGCTGGGCGAGGCCGACCTGCTGGAGGTCCTGAGCGAGGAGACGAGATTTCCCGCAGTGGATGTCTTCAAGGTGAGGCCGGAGAAGAGCGTTGTGGATCTCCTGCCGGAGAACCTGGCCTCCTATTATGGAGTTGTGCCCGTATCCCGGGTGGCCAACGTGCTGACACTGGCGGTCTCGAATCCTTTCGATATTCTCCAGCTGGACGACATCCGGATCGTGACAGCCTGTGAGATCAGGCCTGTGCTCTCGACCGAGCCGGCGATTCGCAAGGCGATCCCCGAGATCTACAACCGCGGCCAGCAGATGGTCGATGATCTTCTCGACGACATGAACGAGGAGGAGGTGGAGGTCAAGCAGAAGGCCATCGATGATTCGAGGGCCGCTGACCTGGGGCTGCTCGCCGAGGAGTCCGGGCAGGCCCCGGTGGTCAAGCTGGTCAACCTCATCATCATCCAGGGAATCAAGAAGAAGGCCAGCGATATCCATATCGAGCCGCTCGATAACGATGTCCGGGTCCGCTATCGTGTGGATGGGGTTCTCCACGAGAGCATCCGTCCGCCCAAGAGAATGCAGAACGCCCTGGTGAGCCGAATCAAGATCATGTGCGGCCTGGATATCGCCGAGAGGCGCCTGCCGCAGGACGGCAAGTTCCAGATCACCATGGAGGGGCGGAAGATTGATTTCCGCGTGTCGACCCTGCCGCTGGCCACCGGCGAGAAGGTCGTGATGAGGATTCTCGATTCGACCAGCCTGAGCCTCGGCCTGGCGGATCTCGGCTTTGAGCAGAAAGCCCTGGATGATATCTACGAATCCATCGCGAGACCCTACGGGATGATCCTGGTGACCGGACCGACCGGCAGCGGAAAGTCGACGACTCTCTATTCGGCGATCCGGGAGGTCATGAACGTCGAGGACAATATCGTTACCGTAGAGGACCCCATCGAGTACCAGCTCGAGGGGGTGAACCAGGTCCAGGTCAACACCAAGCAGGGGCTCACCTTCGCCGCCTCGCTGAGGTCGATTCTTCGCCAGGACCCGGACACCATCCTGCTTGGAGAGATTCGTGACCAGGAAACCGTCGAGATCGCCGTGAAGGCCGCCCTCACGGGGCACCTGGTCTTCTCGACGCTTCACACCAACGACGCGCCCTCGAGTATCACCCGCGTGGTGGATATGGGCGTGGATCCGTTCCTTGTCGCCTCGGCGCTGGTTTGCGTCTGCGCCCAGCGGCTCGCGCGGAGCTTCTGCGGGGAGTGCAGCAGGCCGATGGAGGTTGTGCCGCCGGCGGATTACCTGGCATCGCTTGGCTTCTCCGGCAAGGAGACCGGCAAGTTCGAGCTGATGGAGGCGGTCGGATGCCAGCGGTGCGCGCAGGGCTACAAGGGCCGTTTCGCTCTGCTTGAGACCATGCCGATCACCAGCGGACTTCAGCGGGTGATCATCGATGGCGGCTCGGCTGTGGATATCAAGGAGAGAGCGATCGAGGACGGGATGCTCACCCTGAGGCGCTGCGGAATATTGAACGCATTGAAGGGCAGGACCAGCCTGGAGGAGATACTCCGGGTTACGGTCGGGGATTGAATCATTCAAAATAGAGGGCAGCTGAATATGTGGGAGGTTCGCGATGACCGTTGAGGTCTTTTCATACAAGGCGCGGGGAACAGATGGACAAACCAGCACCGGGGTGCTCAAGGCTGAGAGTGAATCGGATGCCGTCAATGAGCTCCACCAGGGAGGCCTGACGGTGATCTCGCTCGACAGGGAGGCTGGCGTCAAGGCCGCGGCCCCGGGCGGCAGCTCAGCTCCTTTCAGCGGCCTTTTCTCCCGTTCGCGGGAGGTTCCCGCTCACAAGGCTCGCGTCAAGGATGCCGAGATGGTGGTCTTCACCCGCCAGCTGGCGACGATGGTGGGGTCAGGTATTCCGTTGGTTGACGGGCTCGAGATCCTAGCCGAACAGATCGAGAATACCGGTTTTCGCTCCGTGATCGAGGCGGTCTGCGCGGAGGTGCGGGGTGGAAAGGATCTCTCATCTGCGCTCTCGATGTTTCCGCGTATCTTCCCCGATATCTACGTCAACATGATCTGTGCCGGCGAGGCGAGCGGCCAGCTTGATACGGTGCTTGACCGCCTGGCAGAATACCAGGAGGCCTCCAGCGCGCTGAAATCAGACATCAAGTCGGCGATGACCTACCCCATCGTCTCGCTGTTGATGGTCCTTGGCATCACCTTCTTTCTGCTCGTCTTCGTTATTCCAAAATTCGAGGATATGTTTTCCACGCTCAACGTGGAGCTGCCCGCTATCACGACAGCGTTGCTCTCGGCTAGCCTCTTCCTTCGAGAAAATGTTCTCTACTGGGTGGGAGGGGCGGTAGTCCTGGGGGCGGCGGTGACCTACTGGCTGCGGTCCGACAGCGGCATCACCGCGCGCGACTGGATGTTGATCAATATTCCCGTCTTCGGCCCTCTTTTCAGGAAGGTCACCCTGTCGCGTTTCTCGAGAACCTTGTCGACCCTGATTCAGAGCGGAGTACCCATTCTTGGCGCGCTGGAGATCGTCTCCCAGACCTGCGGCAACAGGATCTTTGCTCGGGCCGTAGAGGAGGCCTCTGAGAGTGTCAGGGAGGGAGAGACCCTTGGTGAACCGCTCGCCAGGAGCGGGGTGTTTCCCCCGATGGTGACCCGTATGGTTTCCATCGGGGAGCGCACCGGAGCGCTCGAAGGGCTGCTTGAGAAGATCGCGGATTTCTACGATCGCCAGGTGAAAACCAGCGTAGAGGGACTCACCTCGATGATTGAGCCCTTCATGATCGGGATCATGGGATTCCTGGTCGGAGGCATGGTCATGGCGATCTTCCTGCCGATCTTCAAGATGGTAGGCAGCATGGGCGGCTGAGAGCTGGCTCGAAGTGGCGTTAATGTCACGAAAGTACCGCTAATGTTCAAAGATGAGGTAGAAGGCCTGAAAATGTCACCCCGGCTGTCGGGAACCGACACTCTCTGCCGATACAGGTAGTGTTGAGGGAGGTTTCTGACTGGCGTCTGCGGCCCGGGGGTCTGCAGTGGCGGCAGCTTGTTTTGGGTTTAAATCTGAGCTATGTCTGAAAACAGCAATAGGACCGTATTGCCCGGCGCAGGTCGCCTGGTGCTGGTGTCCGATGACGAACCGAATCTTCGCGACCTGCTCACCCTCGTACTCGAGGAGGAGGGCTATAGCGTGGTGTCCGCCGCCAGCGGGGAGGAGGCGCTTGCCACCTTCCGCAAGTACTCGGACCGCATCGTTCTCATCATCCAGGACCTGAAGCTTCCCGACCTCGACGGAGCGAGGCTCCTCGCCCGGTATACGGCCGAGGCTCCCGAGATTCCCGTCGTTGTTATCACGGCCTTTTCAACCTCGAACAACGCCGTTGAGGCCATGCGCCTTGGCGCCTATGACTACATCAGGAAGCCTTTCGAGGTGGACGTTATCCGGGATGTGGTCAACCGGGCGGTGGGTAAGATTTCCGGAAGAAAAAATCCCGCGAAGGGGCAGGGAGAGGCCGCCCTGCGCAAATACGAGCTGATCGGCAACCACAGCAGCATCCTGAGAGTGATGGACCTGGTCAACCGGGTGGCGCCAACTGACAGCACCGTGCTGATCCAGGGCGAGAGCGGCACCGGGAAGGAGCTCGTCGCCCGGGCTCTTCACGACAGGTCCTCCAGGCAGGATGAGGTCTTTGTCTCGGTCAACTGCAGCGCCTTTACCGAGACCCTGCTGGAGAGCGAACTCTTCGGGCATAAAAAGGGCTCCTTTACCGGCGCGGTGGCCGACTCCGATGGTTTTTTCAGGGCAGCCGACGGCGGCACCCTCTTTCTTGACGAGGTCGCGGACATGAGCCTGACGACCCAGGTCAAGATCCTCCGGGTTATCGAGGAACGTATCGTAACACCGGTGGGCAGCACCCGGGGTGAGCCGGTTGACGTCCGCATCTTGGCGGCGACCAATAAGAACATCCGTGAGCAGATCGAGCAGGGCAGCTTCCGTGAGGATCTCTATTACAGGTTGAATGTGATTCCCGTGGAGCTTCCTCCCCTGCGTGACCGCAAGGAAGACATTCCCCTGCTGGCCGGCTACTTCATTCGCAAGCACGCCGAGAAGATGGGCAAGGAAATCACCGGGATTTCGGAGGCTTCGATTGAGAAGCTCCGCGGCTACGAATGGCCCGGCAATGTTCGCGAGCTCGACAATATCATCCAGCGTCATGTCGCCCTCTGCGTCGGCAGGAAGCTGGACTCCATCCAATTGCGCGATCACGGCCAGGAGCCTTCGGTCCCGGCCGCCGCCGGCGCGCAGGCGCGGGACTTTGGCATTCCCGATCGGGGAATGGACCTGGAGGATCGCCTCGAGGAGATCGAGACCGGCTATTTGCGCGAGGCGCTGAACTCTACGGGCGGGAACATGACCGAGGCCGCCAGGCTGCTGGGCATGAGCTATCGCTCGATGAGATACCGGGTGCAGAAGCTGCGTGTGCGGGATGTCGAGCCCGTCGTCTGAGGTCTCTCAGTCCTCGCCCTTGATGCCCTCGATCTGCTTCTTTCCCTCATCGATGTAATTCTTCATCTGCTTCCTGCTGGATGCGGGGATCAGGTCGATGAGGACCTGGCAGCTCTCTGAAAGGGGAGAGACCAGGGAGCTCGCGCTGATGAGCTCGGCTACCGTGCCGGCTTCCTTGCCGGGCTTGATCCATTCATTCGCGACCAGGCAGACGCAGCCGAGAACCAGAATTCCGCTGATCACCGAGATCAGGGCGCCAAGGGCGTGGTCGGAGAAGGAGAGCTGGTCGGGTCTCCCGAGGTCGAAGATGAAGGCGGAGATGATGGTCAGGAAGATGCTGCAAGACAGGAAGATGATCATGAAGGCCGAGCCATCGGCCAGGGCATCGGATTTCTGCCGGATGCCATCGAACATCGCGGCGTCTGCGAGACCCAGGTGAAGCAGGGAGGCGGCGACAAAGGCAATGAGGATGGTGGAGATCTGCAGGATCTGTCGGAACCAGCCCCTCATGGCCCCGATGATGAGGAAGAAGAGCAGGATGCCGAGGATGATGCCGTCGAGCGGGTTCAAGCGGAGCACCTCGCTGCTAGCGGAGGTTGAATCCGGTACGGTATTCGCAGGTATGATTCCCGGGGGGGCATTTATTTTCTCGCTTCCCATCCTGCTTTTTGCGAGCCGGATGGTAGAGGACAGCCATGAAAAAAATATATAAGAAAAGTCCCGGGATCCACACGACATAATTGGGCTTATCTGTGATCCAGGTAAGCCAGGTAACCAGGAAGGCCAGGACCGACAGGATCGCCATGCCTGCCAGGATGGGACCCTGGATTTTCGTGCGCTGGAATTATTCGCGGATTTCCCCGTCTCGTTCGATCCTGTTTTTCGCCAGTAGCCTGTGGCGGGCGCGCTCGAGTGTTCCGCTCAGAAGGGCGTCGCTCTGGATATCCGCCCGCTGGGCAAGCTGGTCCAGTTGTTCGAGGCCGTTGCTGGCAGAGGAGTTTCCCAGGGCGATGATCACGTTACGCAGGAAGCCCCGGAAACCAGCGCGCTTGACCGGGCTCTGCGGAAACCTCTCGGCAAAGCTCTCCGGCGTCAGGGTGGTCAGCTCCGAGAGCCTCGGGAAGACGTTCTCCTCGCGGGCGGCGAGGTCCGGTTCGCTGCGCGGCCGAGGTTCGCTGTTCCAGGGGCAGACCTCCTGGCAGATGTCGCAGCCGAAGACCAGGTTCTCCATCTTTTCTTCCAGTTCCGAGACAATCTCACCGCGTTCTTCGATCGTCAGGTAGCTGATGCAGCGGCGGGCGTCGAGGACGTAGGGCTCCGGGAAGGCGGCTGTGGGGCAGGCCTCCAGGCAGAGCGTGCAGCTCCCGCAGTGGTCAACAGCCGGCGGGTCGGGCTTGAGCTCCTGGGAGGTGAGGATCACTCCGAGGAAGAAGTAGGAGCCGTTGTCGGAATCGATCGAGCAGGTGTTCTTGCCGATCCACCCGATGCCGGCCTTTTGAGCCCACGCCTTCTCGAGCACCGGCCCGGTATCGACATAGTAGCGGTAGTCGCCCCCGAAGCGCTCCTTCAGCAGGCGACAACAGCTCTTCAGGCGCTTCTCAATGACCCGGTGATAGTCGGTGCCGCGCGCGTAGGATGCGATCTCCGCATGATCGCTCGAGGGGTTGGCGATTCCCGCCGCGCCGTCTTCTCCATAGTGAATCGCAGTTACGATGACGCTTCGGACGTTTTCGAGGACCTCGTGCGCGTTCTTGCGCCGCTGGGCGTTTCGGGCGAGATAGTCCATGTTTCCAGCGTAGCCCCGGTCCATCCACTCGCTGAACTCTTCCGCTCCAGGGGTCTCCTCGGCATCGGCAAAGCCTACCCTGTCGAAACCATTGTCAAATAAGAGTTTACGGAGTTCTGCCGTTAATCTTTCCGGCTCTCCAGCCTCTTTGTTGTGGGGGCTTGTGTTCCTTGGGGGCTTCACTTACACTCTCGGACTTGCCATTTCTAGCTATTGAGCATCGCTCAAGGTTTGGTGAGCGCCCTCTTCTTAAGAGTACTGAAGAGAGCTGGTTTTCAGGAGGCTGGACGTATACGCCCTGAGGCGTTTGCGAAAACCTTCTGAATATCGCAAAGATGCCATAAACCTGAATTATTTATAGAGGAACGACAAACAGATGCCTATCGCAACTCCCCAGCAGTACCGGGAAATGCTCGATGCAGCCCAGGCCGGCGACTACGCCTATCCAGCCATCAACGTGAGCAGCATGGTGACGGCCAACGCCGCCCTGAAGGGTTTTGCCGAGAAAAAATCAGACGGAATGATCCAGGTCTCCACAGGCGGCGGCGCTTTCGCCTCCGGCCTCGGAGTGAACGACCTGGTCCTCGGGGCCATCTCCATCGCCGAGCACATTCATCGCATGGCTGAAAGATACGATGTTCTTATCGCCCTGCACACCGACCACTGTCCCCCCGACAAGATCGACAGCTTCATGGTTCCCCTTATCGAGGAATCCGAGAGCCGGGTAGCCGATGGCAAGCTGCCTCTCTATTCGAGCCACATGCTCGATGCCTCGAACCTTCCCCTTGACGAGAACCTCGACCTGTCGGTTCCGCTCTATGAGCGCATGGCGAAGATCGGCCAGATGATCGAGATCGAGGCCGGGATCGTCGGCGGGGAAGAGGATGGATCCGCTGGTACGGCTGACACTCCCGCCGACAAGCTCTACACGACTCCCGAGGACATGGTCGAAGTATTCAGGCGCATGAAGGAAATCGATGGAACCTATATGTTCGCAGCGACCTTCGGTAACGTGCACGGGGCCTACAAGCCCGGCGCCGTCAAGCTGCGCCCGGAGATCCTCAAGCAGGGCCAGGATGCTATCAAGGCCGAGTTCGGTGACGAGGCGCTTTTCCACCTCGTCTTCCACGGCGGTTCCGGCAGCGAGAAGGCCCAGATCAAGGAGACCCTTGAGTACGGTGTCATCAAGATGAACGTCGACACCGACACCCAGTACGCCTTCACCCGTCCGATCGCCGCCCATATGTTGACGAACTACGACGAGGTGCTCAAGGTTGACGGAGAGGTCGGCAATAAGAAGAAGTACGATCCTCGCAGCTACCTCAAGGCGGCCGAGGAGGCCATGTCGCAGCGCGTCATGGAGGCGGTGGACGATCTCGATTCCGGCGGCAAGAGCCTGCTGGGTTGAGCCGTCGTTCCTGGAGGCCCCGGTTTCTTATCCGAGCTCGCGCTCGAGGTCCGCGAAGATCTTCTCGCAGTCGAAGCGGCCGTTCTCGATGAAGACGTTGCCGGTCTCGTAGCCGGCGCTGACGCTGCCGGCGAGGTAGAGCCCCGGCACGTCCTCTGATTCGAGGGTCTCGGGGTCGAGGACCGGCTTCAGGGTCTCGGGGTCCGGTTTCAGCCCGCAGGTCTCGAGGAGCCCCCCATCGGGGTGGTAGCCGGTGAGCAGGAAGACCTGGTCGTATTCTTCTACCGCGCCGGTTGAGAGGGTGACGCTGTTGCCCTCGATCGCCGTCACCCGGGTATTGAACAATGTCCGCACCTCGCCGGCCTCGATCCGGTTTTCCATGTCGGGCCGCACCCAGTACTTGACGCCGTCACCGAGCTCTTCGCCGCGGTGGACCAGGGTAACCTCCGCTCCCTGGCGGAAGAGGTCGAGGGCGGCCTCGCAGGCCGAGTTCTTGCCGCCGACCACCAGCACCCGCTGCCCCATGAAGGGATGCGCCTCGGCGTAGTAGTGGCTGACGTGGGGCAGGTCCTCGCCGGGGATGTCCATGCGGTTGGGGTTGTCGTAATAGCCGGTGGCGAGGATGATCCGCCGGCAGGGGTAGCGGCCGGCGCCGTCTCGTCCCTCGGTCCGGATCTCGAAGGAGTCCTTCCCGCCCTCGACACCGGTGACCTTCTCAAAGAGGTTGATCCTGAGCTCCTCGACGCGGCTGATCGCCCGGTAGTAGGCCAGTGCCTCGGCCCGGGTCGGTTTGTCGTGGGTGCAGATCAGCGGATGCCCGCCGATCTCCATCAGCTCCGGCGTGGTGAAGAAGGTCATGTCGGCCGGGAAGTTGAAGATCGAGTTGACCAGGCAGCCCTTCTCGAGCACCAGGTACGGAATCGCCGCCCGGCGCGCGGCGATGGCGCAGGCGAGGCCGACGGGACCGCCGCCGATGATGACGATGTCCTGGGTGGGTTTTGTCTTGTCTTTCGATTCGGGGTTCATCAGAGAACTCAATCACCCTTTCTTATTTGATAGTGAAGGAGTTTTCCTCGGCCTCCGGAGAATACCGATGAAGCACTTTGACCTCGGCATCTTCAGGCGAACCGCCCATTTTTTTGCAGGTTTGGATCATTGCTTCGATATTCTCTGAGGTCCCTTGGAATACGGCCTCAACTCGTTTATTGGTGCCGTTCAGATCTTCGATTGATCCAGAGATATTGAGAACCTTTGCTTCTTTCTTGAGGAGATCCTGATCTTGAGCCGAACCCGAGATGAGTACCCTGACTCTCTTGGGTTCTTCATTTACATATACATCTTCAACCTTTGGATCTCTGAGCACAAATCCGCTGTCGTCCTGCTTCGGGGAAGGGGAGTGAAGTCTTTCTACCTTTGTTTCTCTAGAAACACCGTTTCCTTTTTCACATGCTTTGAGAATTTTCTCCACATCATCTGAGGGTCCTTGGAATTCCGCTTCGACCATACTTTGCTCGGGACTCTGTTGTTTTGTGCCGTTGAGATTCTGTACCCAGCCAGAGAGATTAAGACGATCGGCTTCTCTTTTTGTGAAGAACCTGAATCCTACTGTTTGGACGTATCCTGAGATCAATACTCGTACCCGAACATTTCCGTTTCCGCTCATTCCGCCGTCTCCCCTGGCCGTGTCTTTTTTCTAAGGAGCAGTGGGGAGACCCAGAGCGCCAGGCAGGCGATGCCCAGCACGGCCGCCGCCGGCCTGCTGAAGAAGGCGGCGATCTTACCATCGGAACTCGTCAGGCTCTGGATGAATTTTTCTTCCAGCGGGCCGCCGAGGATGATGCCGAGAACCACTGGCCCGAGCGGCACCTGCCGGCGCTCGAGGAAGAAGCCGAGCAGTCCCATCAGCAGCATCACCACGATGTCGAGGGTGCTGTTGCGGATCGCGTAGGAGCCGACGATACAGAAGAGCAGGATGCAGGGCAGCAGCACCGGGCGCGGGATCCTGATGAGCAGCCCGCCGGCGCGGATGGCCAGGAAGCCCAGGGGCAGCAGGAAGAGGTTGGCGACGAGGAACATGGCGTAGATCGAGTAGACCAGCTCGCCCTGGTTCTCGAAGATCGCCGGGCCGGGGGTGACGTGGTGCATGGTGAGCACCCCGATGACGAGCGCGGTGACGGAGTCGCCCGGGATTCCGAAGACGAGGGCCGGCACCCACGCCCCGGCCAGAGCCGAGTTGTTCGCCGCGGTCGAGTCCGCGATCGCCTCGAGAGACCCCTTGCCGTATTCATCGGGCTTGCTCGAGAACCTTTTCGAGACGGCCTTCGAGACCCAGGCCGCGATGTCGGCCCCGGCGCCAGGGAGCATGCCAATCAGCGAGCCGATACTGCTTGAACGGAGGAAATGAAAGATTCGGCCGGTGAGAGTCTGAAGGGCGGGCTCGAAGGTGCTCCTGATCGCTCCACCCCGGTCGGCTTCCGTCATCTGCCCTGCAGGTATGGCCCCGAGGCCGGCGGACCCACTCATGTTTCGCAGGACCTCGGAGATGCCGAAGAGACCGATCATGGCGGGGATGAACTCGATTCCCTTGAGCAGCTGGGGAACACCGAAGGTGAAGCGGGGTTCGCTGTGGACGGCGCTCAGGCCGATGGTGGAGATCAGCAGCCCGATGACGAGGGCCAGCGCGCCCTTGAGCGACGAGCCCCTCGATACCAGCGCTGCGCAGCTGAGACCCAGCAGGTAGAGCCAGAAGTATTCGAAGGAGGAGAAGCTGGTCGCCAGCGAGGCCAGCGGGCGGGCGAGGAAGATGAGCACGAGGGTCCCGAAGATCCCACCCGCGACGCTGAATACCAGCGAGACTCCAAGAGCCGCCTGGTGACGTCCTTGCAGGGTGAGGGCGTAGGCGTCGTCGGTATAGGCCGCCGAGGAGGGAGTGCCGGGTATGCGAAGCAGGGTGTTGGGGATGTCGCCGGCGAAGATGGCGCTCGCCACCAGGGTGACGACGGCCGCGAGGGCCGAGGTCGTGTCCATGAAGTAGGTGAGCGGGATGAGCAGGGCGACGGCCATCGTCGCCGTCAGGCCCGGCACCGCGCCCATGAAGATTCCATAGGCCGCCGCGGCGAAGATGACCAGCAGGACATCCAGGTTGAGGAAGACGTTGGTGAATGCCGTTTCAATGGGGCCGGGGTTCATGCGTTTTTCCTACCACTCGATGAATTGACGTGGAAGGTCGACTCGCAGCCAGGTGGCGAAGACCAGGTAGACCAGGCAGGAGATCGCCGCGGCAAGTACCAGGCTTTTCACGGCCCGGTTGCCGAGAAAAAGAAAGAGGAGAAAGAGAAGCAGGCCCGCGGTCAGGATGAAGCCCGCTATCGGGGCCAGCACCGCGTAGCCCAGCGCGGCAAGACAGACGGCCGCCGGTCCTTTCCATGATGGTGAGCCGGCCGGGGCGGCAGGCTCCTGCTTCCGGCTGCGAAGTGCCAGGGTTGAGAGCAGAAGCAGGAGGGCGCAGCCCAGGATGGCGGGATAGGTATCCTTGCTGTAGCCGGATTTCTCGAGATCCTTGAACTCGGGCATGCTGAGCAGCTTGCCCATCTCGGCATCCATGGAATCGAGGGTTTCCCTGGCCTCGTCTCCTTCCCGGATCGAGACGTTGTAATTGCCGGTCTTCATGAAGGATGCGAACTCGTCGCTCCCGACGATGTCCCGCAGGGCGTTCATGAGGGTGTCGATAACCTCAACCGGCGTGTCGATGGGAACTCCAAGGGCTCTCCAGCCCACCAGGCTCCAGTCGACGCCCTGTTCCTTGAAGGTCTTTACGTTATCGAAGCCCTTGATTCGCTCATCGGACATGACCCCGAGCCCCTTCAGGTTCCCTCCCTGGATGAGTGCCTGGGCCTCCGGCAGGCTGCAGCACACCAGGTCGAGGTTCTTCGCCATGAGTTCCTGCAGGGAGGGGCTCGCTCCGCGGGTCGGGATCCATTTCACGGCGGAAATCGGCAGCCCGGCCTTCGCCAGCCATCCGGCGAAGGCGAGATGCCAGGTCCCGCCCTTGGCGGTCCCAGAGGCCTTCAGCTTGCCGGGATTCTTCCCGATGGCCTCCTCCAGGTCGCCTACGGTTTTCCACGGTGAGTCCGCCGGGACGATAATCGCAGCGGGTTCGCAGTTGAGCACCATCAGGGTTCTGAAATGAGAGCAGTCGATGGGGGTCATTCTGCGCCAGTGGAGCATGTTCAGCTCCGCGGTCATCATGGTGAGGGTGTAGCCATCGGGGGCGGCGAGAGCTCCGGTCGAGTGACCGGTGACGCCTTCGCCTCCGGTCTCGTTGATCACGTTGAAGGGCGCTTTGAGCTTCTCCTCCAGGAAGATGCCCATCTGCCGCGAGAGCCCATCGGTTCCCCCGCCGGCTGACCAGGGGCAGATGATTGTTACGGGCCGGTTGGGATAGGCTCCTCCACGGTCGCAACTCCAGGAGAGCAGCGCGGCGGCGAGGAGGGTGAACGTGCTGGCGAATTTGCGCATAGGCACATGATAGTTTGGGGGTATCGCGAGCGGTAGGGGGAAACCTCCCGCGGACTCTCAGAGAAGCTCTTCGAGCTCGAGCAGGCCGCTTGCGAGAAAGATCATCCCCAGCTGGAGCTTCATCGCTGTTCGCTCGGGTACCGGCTCCAGCGAGAAGAGACGCTCCAGCTTCAGGAGCTCTTCTTCCCGCCCGGACTCGAATTCTGCCCAGGCTTCCGGCAGACGCTGCAGGAGGTCGATGAAATTGGCTCCGGGGGTCGAGCTGCCTGGAGGAGTCGGAGTGACGAGAAAGAGCGGAATTTCGCTGACCATGCACAGCGGGTCTCCGCCGAGGGAAGCGGCGTATTCCATCGAAGAGGGAAGGAATTTTTCAGCCTCCAGGGGCTGGGAGAGATCTTCGAAGTGTCGCTTCATGGCGCTGGAGGTCGGTGTCGTGCAGAAGCCCGGGGCGATCCGGAAGAACCCCTTCTCTCCCTGCCTGTCCCAGTCGTGAAATCCCATGCCGAGGGAAGCGGTGAAGGCGCCGAGCTTCTCGCGCAGCTCGGCTGTGCCCGCCGGCTCCCTGCGGTTGACCAGGTACCAGGCGCCCTCGGCGAAGGCCATGCCGTGGAGAGATGAGTGGAAGTTGAAGGGGCCGCGCTCCCGCAGGAACTCGGCTACCACGAGGTTCTCGTTCCGGGCAGGTCTTCCGCCGGCGTCTGGAAAACCGAATTCGATATCATCTCCCGGGCTCTCTCGCTTTCGGTGGCGGAGGTAGTCGCGAAGATCAGTGGAGGAGGGGGCGGTCCAGGTTGAGTTGCGCTCCCGGCCATCCGGATTGATGTCGGGGCAGATGGAGAAGGTCGCCTTTTCGAGTAGAGGCTTCGCTGCCGGCTCGGTTTCCAGCCATCCGGCCAGCCTTTCCAGGGTTCGGGGGCCGACCGGTTCGTCGGCATGGGCGCCGGCGACCAGGGAGATCTTCAGGGGGCCGCCGCCGTAGCTGGCGCCGCCAAGCGGACGTCCCTCCGTGGACCGCCCGATCTGCCGGAAACCTGCGGGGGAGGCGGAGCAGACCTCGTCGAGCTCAACGCTCAATTCAGGACGCTCGGCTGCCAGAGGATCTCCGAGCTGTCTTCCGAGGACTCCAGGCAGTCCTTGTGGTACCAGTGGTCGCCAACCTTTAAGAGCTGCCCGCCGGCGAGGACCGTTGAGACCATGAGCTTATCGCAGACGCCGCATTTCGCCTGCAGGAGGGAGCTGTTCTCTCCCGGGTTGAGAAGTCCCTCGCTGAGCGCCAGGGAGTTCCAATCGGTCACCTGCTCGACGTGAGGTTCGACGCTGAGGCTGGTGAGATGCTTGAGAACGCCGGGTTGCTGGAGCATCGACTGCAGGCAGGCCATCAGGTACTCGGGGTGGGTGTCGCTGATGAACTCATCCTGGGCTCCATCCGTGAAGGCTCCGCAGATCTTCACCTCGATGTGGCAATTGAAGAACTCGTTCATCTTCTTGAGAAGATGAAGATTGGATTCTTCGATGCGCTTGATGATCTCGCCAACGTCACCAGGCTCTTCGAGCCTTTTACGAAGGGCCTCCAACTCGACGAGCTGTCGGCTCAATTCTCGAATGAAGTCATCATGACTCCAGACCATTTTTCAGTCTCCGGCCCGTCCATCCGGGTTCTTCAGATTTCCGCCTACGCCCGAGGCATACCCATCCCCGGGGCCCGGCCCGGAGGCCGGTTTCATTTCGGTTCGTTGCGGGGCAGGCATTCTTTCCGCCCCTCCCATCGGCATTCGGTATTTCAGACCCGGCCGTGAACAATACGTTAACAGCGGCCGATGGGAAACGAAGATTCTATCGAAAAGCCCGGAGGCGACAAAAGGAAAAGAACCAAATCGGGGAGGGCCGAATAACTCTTCTCTAGTCCGAAGCCTCGAAGCCCGGCTCGCCAATGTGGAAGGATTCCCACTCCACCCCGCCCCAGCTCCCGGAACTTTTCTCAGCCAGGATGATCGAGGCGCGGGGCGCTTCGCCCGGAGGGGTCCACGCCCGGACCAGCTTCTCGACGCAGCCGTCCTCAGCGAGCGCCTCGCGTCCCAGGATGAAGAGAGCCGTGGAGAGGACGTCTCCAAGTGCGGCCTGCGGGGTCCAGATGGTCGCTCCCTCGATGGTGCTGGTGGGCAGGCCATCGCGGGGGTCGATGATGTGTCCGTAGGTCTTTCCTTCGGATCTCACGAAGCGTTCGGCTGCGCTCGAGGTGCTCAGGGCTCCAGGGAGCATCGCGAGCCGGCAGAGAGTCTCGTCTTCGTTGCCCGGATGGCAGACCTCGACCTCCCAGCATTCTTCTTCCGCCGGCAGTCCCCAGGCCAGCACGGTAGAGCGCCCCGAGAGTATGGCGCCCGCCTCGACGCCCCTGCCGCGCAGCAGGTTGGCGATCCGGTCCGCCGCGTAGCCCTTACCGATCGCGCCCAGGTCGAGGCTCACTCCTGGGCGGGTGAAGCTGACGGTGCAGGTCTCCGGGTCCATCTCGACCAGGTCCATGCCGCGGCACTCAAGCAGCCTCGCGAGCTCGATGCTGTCCGGAGTCCGGGCTTCCATGTCGACCAGGCCCCATGCCTGCATCAGCGGGCCGATCGTCGGGTCGAAGGCGCCCCCGGTGAGCTCCCAGGCCTCGCGTGACCTGTGGATCAGCTCGAGCAGCTCTTTCCCGACTGTCACCGGCCTGCTCGAGCCCAGCGTGTTCAGGAGGGAAACGTCGCTTTCGGGAAGAAACTTTGAGAGCCGCTGTTCGATGACATTGAGACAGTCAAAGGCGGCCTGGGCGTCCTCCCGGTCTCCGTTGAGCAGCAGGACATTGAGGGTCCCAAGGGCCCAGGCTTCGTGACGTTCGAATCCTGAGCCGGGCTGGGAATACGACTCGATGAGAGGCCCCGCGGCGGGTTGATCGTCGGTCGATTTCCAGTCACCACTGCCCGGGGAGTTCCTGGTCATCTGGAGAACGGCTGAGCCTGGCGTATAGGCCGGCTGGCCCCGCGACGCATCATTCGCTGTCCGCAGCGTCTTCCTGGCTCAGGAAATGAAGTCCAACGCAGATCAGGAAGGCGAGGAGAAAATTCATCGCAGTGGGAACGATATCATTGCCCGCGGTGATGTATTTCCCAAGGCCCAGCATGATGAGCAGGATGGCGGCGAGTCGCAGGGCTGGACGGAGGAAGAGACCGGTAAGGATCGGAACCGACAGGGCTGCGAAGATGTAGGGAATGCAGCCGAGAAACACCCGGATCGGCCAGAAGTATGGTTCATCTGTCTCCGGGTCGATGGCGTCCTCGAAGCCAATGGCCTCGAAGGCTCCCGCCAGCCAGGTCCCTGTGTAGGAGTTTGAGAGTGTGTCCGCGAACCACTCGGGGCCGTAGTCGGTCGGTCCGCCCGCATCGAATTGTCCGAGGGCAACGAAGAGGAAGAGGAACCCGAAGGACATCCTCAGCATGCAAGTAATCCAGAATCGTTCTTTGGGCGAGACCATGAACCCTCCGTCGGGGAAGCTTGGTTGCAATATTTTAACAGGCCCGGTTTGCTCCAGCGCATCCCGGCCGAATTGACTTGCGACATTGTAGCAATGAGCCGAGCGTCTGCAAGTCCGCACCGCCGAGGCTTTCGGTCGTTTGTCGACCGGAGCGGGGCTCTCCGGCCATTTCCCGATGGCAGAGGAGCTTGCGGATTCGTATTATGTAGCCCATTGAATAGTCAATAATGCGGGAGAGATTACATGTCTGAAGAGAATAAAAAAGAATCCTGGCGCTCGGAGTATTCCACGGGAGACGAGCCTGTGGAGAAGATGCCCGGCGCCGGCAAGCCCGAGGCCGCCAAGACCGATGATGCCAAGACCGATGATGGCGGAGGCGGAGTGCCTCGGCGCGATTTCATTGGCGCGGCCGCTCTTGGAGCTGGCGGGATCGCCACAGGCATCTCCTTCTATTTTCGCAAGGGCGTGAAAAACCCGAGCGCTGAGGAGGTCAAGGGCTGGCGCGCGGAGCACCTCGGCGGCGGCGAGAAGGTAAGGACAGGGCATATCGGTGTCGGCAACCGTGGAGGTTCTCTCCTTCGCACCGCGCTGCAGGTGCCCGGAAGCATGCCGATCGCTGTCTGCGACAAGCAGGCCGAGAAGATCAAAGATTTCAAGAAGAGCATCCAGGACGTTATCAGCAGGAGGGATGGGAAAGAGTCTGCTGAGGTGGCTGTCCAGACCAGCGACGATTACCGCCGCGTACTCGACAATAAGGATGTCGAGGCCGTCTTCATCGCTACCCCGCATTACCTTCACGGGCCCATGGCGATCGACGCGGTGGAGGCCGGCAAGCACGTCTATTGCGAGAAGGCGATGGCCTTTACGATCGGTGAGAACCAGGACATTGTCGATCTTGTCGAGGGCGGAGCCAAGACGCCCGAAGGAAAAGATATCGTCTTCCAGGTCGGTCATCAGCGTCACTATTCGCCGCTGTACCAGAAGGTGGCTGACATGATCCACGGTGACAATATCGGCGAGGTCGCGACCATTCGGGCCCAGTGGAATCAGAATGACAAGATCAGCAGGCCGGCGCCCTCGCTCGAGCTCGAACGGATCATCAACTGGCGGCTCTACTCCGAATACTCAGGAGGCCTGACCACCGAGTTCGCTACTCACCAGATCGACGTTGCGAACTGGTTCTTCGGCGAGGGTGATCACGTGGGAGTCGCTCCCCATTCGGTGCGCGGCTACGGCGGCGTTGACTGGTATTACCAGGATGCCCGCGACACCCACGACAACATCCATCTCATTTTCACCTACAAGGTTCCGGCCGTTGAGCGAGATGCGTTTGGCGGGGTCAAGAAAGATTCAGCTGGCAAGCTCGTCTATGAAAAGGACCCCTCCGGCGGTATCCGTAAACGGGAGGTGACCTTTGATTACATGTGCACGATGGCGAACGCTCATATCGGGCCTTCTGAGTTGATGCTCGGCCGCTACGGAACCATCCAGGTCTCCCTGGCCGGCGGCGAGTTCTGGAAGGAGAAGAAAGCCCGAAAAGATGCGAACCGGATCCGGGAGGGGACCAATCCTAGGCGCGCCCACCAGAAAAGTATTCTCAAGAGCGGAGCCACCATGGCGAAGCTGGGGGGTACTCCCGGGGAGGAGATCATAGAGCATGCGCCCGTTAAAGGTCGTCGACCGCTTGATCTGCGCGACGATGAAGGCAAACTTCGCCTTGGAGCGGATAAGCATTGGTCTCATTTCATAGAGCCGATCGAGGGCGCCTACGACAAGATCGAGACGCTGCTGGCGGTCGAGAGCTTTCACAAATGCGTTCGGCTGGCCCGGGCCGGCAATCCCTTCAGCAAGGAGCTTCGAGCCAGCGCGCGCGTCGGCATGAACAGCGCCATAGCGGCTCTCATGGCTAACATCGCCATGCGTGAAGATCGCACGGTCTACTGGGACGAGTTCTTCCCCAAGTCCTCCTGAGGTCCGGTCTGCACCAGGATCCAGGACGGCCGGGCTCAGGCCCGTAACGCTGGAAGGGCTGGGCGCTCCTCTCAACTACCAGGGGGCCTGGAGCTTATTCTTTTTTAATTTCGGCCGGCGCCGCGGATTTTTTCTCTTCCGGGGCGGAGGCGGTCGCGGCGGAGAATCGATCAAGGACGGCCTCGATCTGCCAGTCCTCGAGTATCCCGTTGGTCTGGTAGAGCGGGACTCCGGCGGAGTCGAAGAAGATCACGACAGGCTGGAAGATGTCGAACACCGCATCTTTTTTTCCTTCCTTCTCCGACCCATCCTCGTAGCGGCCCTTGAGAGTCGAACGAAGCGCTTTGTACTGGGCTCGATCGATCACGCAATAGGGAGAGGTGGTGCCGAGGGCTTTGACATAGCTGGCGGTCTGTGCGAGGCGTGCCTTGTCGTCAGCTCTCAATTGGTAGAAGGCCGTACGCAACGCACCCTTCAAGCCTTTCGCATCCGCGAGCTTTTCAATGCGTCCTATGAACTTATTGAAGCCATCGTGATGGATGCGAGAGAGGACGACGATCGACGGTGACTCTGCGGGCCAGAAGGGTTCGCCCCCCGAAGACTTGAGCTCAGGCCGCCAGATCTTCTTCTCTGCCCCGGCAAAGAGAGCGAAGCCCCCGGAGACCTGTTTCGGGTAGCCCTCGCGGATTCTCTTGTAGGCTTTCTCTTCAAGGTCCTTGATGAGAGCCTCGAAATCAGGATCTTCGATCTCGCCATCTTTATCGAAAAAGAAGTGAAGCTCTTTTTTCGAGCCGAGGAAATCCTGGTGATTGGTATAGCCGAACTCGACAGCTTTCCCCAGGTAGACCTTGACCTCAGCGAGTTGCTCGCTGGATGGGTTTTCTTTGTCGACCTTCCTTCCATGCGAGCGCGCCCTGTAAAAGTAGGCGTAGCCCTTCATCTCCCGGATGTCTTTCTGGATGGAGGGCGAGCCCTCGAAGGAGTTCTCGTCGAGCTTCAGCACCTCGGCGGCGAGGTAGTCGATTCCACCGAGACTTTCCCCGGGCGGTGGATCCCACACCTCGTTTCGCTGCAGGCGTCCGAAGCGTTTGATGACGATGGTGGCCTTGCTGAAGCTGCCTTTGATCCACCGGATTTCCCATGCGGGGCCTTCTTTTTTCTCCGTCTCCTGGGCGAAACCGGCCGGGCAACAAACCGCCAGAGTTAGAGCCAGAACGCAAAGGCACTGATAAGATACTGATTTCATCGTTTTTCCTCGAGATACGATTCGAATGCCGGATTTGGCGAAGGGCATTATATAAAAAGGATCGCCTGGCTGAAAGACGCCGTCTGAATCCTTTCTGAGGAGGGGGGGAGCTTCCGGAACTCTTCCAGCTCTTCCGGGGTAGACTCAAAGGGGTCCTTGTTCCGGTAATCCTTCACCTGGGACGGCTTCTCCAGGTGCTGAATTTGCGTATTACAGTCAAAGCTTTTAAGACGGCGGTTCTTGGCCGCTATTTCTCCAAAAGCCCTTAATACAGCTTCTATTATCAGAATAAGGGCTTTTAGACTTAAAACGTCGAGGATATACGGGTTTCCAGAATATTAGCAGGTAAATTCACCAAAAGCCTTAATTTGAAAGCATTTAAGTGACGATAAAACCTCTGTGCCGAATATTACGAAAACTGATATTGAAGCTTGCAACAGGCCTGTTATGCGGGCACGATGCGAAGCTAATTCGGCCGAAGCGGAGAAAACGGGCAAAATTTTTGCCCAGGTGAGAAGAAGGGCTTCGACTGGTGTTCCGGGCCAAGCAGAGTAGCCGGAACGAAACGTGTGACAACGTGTAACTTAGTGATCTTCAGTGAGTTGAACAGCTCGAAGATCCAGGTTCGAGGAGAGACTCCAAAAGCGAATTAGGCTGACAAACAGTTTGAATCGTCGCAAATCGGGACGGGTATGCGGCCCGGCTTCCAGGATTTGGAAGAGTCACTGATCGGCAAACGAATGCTCGCCGAGGCTTCGAACGAACCAGAGAGAGACAATTAAGAGTAGATTTCGACTCTTGATCAAAATGAAAAAATAGGATTCTAGCCCCAGGCTGGGGAGCGGCAGGCGTAAATCGGAGATCCGGTTTACCGGTCCACGAAACCGCAAGGCCCGCCAGGGACAGGTAAAAGTAATAGAAACAAAAACAGGTACACAGGAGGGTGGATAGTCAGGGAGGCTAAAAGCGGAAACGAAAAACTTAGTATGCCAGGAAAGGTTTCGCCACAGGGGTGGGACCACAGTTCTGTAAACGTGTGTTGAGGTCTTCGAGTATGACGGCCTCGGATTTCAAGTAGTAATAAAGGAAGGATACGAATATGAATCGTATAGGACTTACTGGATTGGGACTTCTGATCGCCATGGCGTTCAGTACTTCGAGCGTTGTTGCGGATGGTTCGCTTCTGACCCCGGCCATGCTGGGCCAGGATGGCGGCGGCATGAGTGGCTGGCTCGAAGCCGGCTGGGCTTACAACTTTGATGACTCGGTAACTGCCTCTGGCAGGACCCATGACAGAGGCCACAATGACGTCGGCGTCGCCCAGATTGGTGTCGATTATGACAATGGCGCCGGCGGCGACAGCGCTGTCGGTTACCACGTAACCTTTGTTTATGGCGCCAATGGCCTTGGCGGCAACGGCAACGGTGATGACTTCAACCTCACCAACGCCAATGTTCAGTGGGTACTCCCCGCTGGTGTCCCCGGTCTGACCGGTGCCAAGCTGACTCTCGGTCGTTTCGAGAGCCCCGTCGGTGGCGAGTCCATCTACGGTAACGGTAACGATCACGTGACCCGCGGTACCGTCTCCTCGGCTACCGATCCCATCGCTCACACCGGTGTCATCGTTGAGAAGGCGCTCGTTTCCGGAGCTGATGGAGATGTTGTCAATGCCCGTCTTGGTATCCTCAACTCGACCGGCTCCGGCTGGGATTCAGCGGCTGGCGACGGCACTTCTTACCTCGTCGGCGTCGACTATGCCGGTCTTGCCGGTATCGATCTCGGCCTCAACGTCCTCCACCAGGCGAGCGAGAATGACTCGACGCTCTTCGATGCCAGTGTCAGCATGGATGTTCCTGGTGCTCTGGCCGATGTGGTCAGTCTCCTCGGTGACACCACCCTCGCTGCTCACCTCGTATTCGGAGACAGTCCCTCGACTGGCGAAGACACCTTTGGTTTCTCCACCGGTGCCCGCTATGACTTTGGACTTCCCCTGCTTGGTGATGATGGTTCGACCAAGAACTGGTATCTCGCCGTTCGTTATGACAACTACGACGAGAGCGGTGACTCCAAGGACTGGAGTCTCACCTCGACTCTCGGTTACCAGGCTGCTGACAACCTCCTGATGAGGATCGAGTACCGCTGGGACCGCGGCGTTGGTGATGATGAGGACAGCCAGACTGGCCTCAACGTCAACCTGGTCACCAGCTTCTAATAACCCTTCAGAGGGTGATTCAAAGCTGAATCGACCATAGAGACCGGGAGGGAGACAACTCCTTCCCGGTCTCTTTTTTTGTGCCCGTTTTTTGACGGAGACAGCCTCAGGAGAGGCGGCGCCTCACCTCGCCGGGGATGGCCGCGAACGCCTCTTTCGTCGCCATGTAGGCCTTTTTGAGGCCCGCGACATCAGGGCTTTCGGATCGGGCGTAGCCCATGACGGTCTCCTCGGCCTCAACCAGCAGCTCGCAGCCAAGGGCAATCTCAGCCGCAGCCTCGGCGGGAACGATCGCCACGCCATTGCAGTCGGCGTGAAGGAGCTCCCCGGGCCGGATTTCGCAGCCGCCGACCCGGACCGGGACATGGGTGTCGACGATCCTGCACCAGGCATGAGAAGAGATTACCGAGGATGACCAGCAGGGGAAACCAAGAGCCCTGACCTGGTCGAGGTCCCGAGCTCCTCCGGAGGTGATGAGCCCGACGCAGCCGAAGTTCTGGTAGACGGTGCACATCACCTCTCCGAAGGTCGCGCCGCAGGGCTCAGGATCGATGTCTTCGAATACCACGATTCGCGGGACGGGTAGCTCTTCTTCAAACACGCCCACCTGGTCGGCGAGGTTAGAGTAGGCATCTCCTTCCTCCGGCTCGGTAGCGCTCTGGAAGGTCGCGGTGCTCGCATAGCCAACGATCGCCTCCATCTCAGGGAAGCAGGCCTTGATCTCTCCGTTGAGAAAGCCTTCGTGCCGGGGGCGTATGTCGAATAGCTCGATAACGTTGAGCACGGTGGGGGTGTCGTATTGGCGCAGCTTGTCGAGAACCTCGGGGGCGATATTCGTCATGGGTTTCTCCGGGGGGTCAGTCGTCCTGGGGTGCCGGGGTGGTCTTCGCCAGATCCCAGCTCCCATCGCTGTCGTTTTTCTCATAGCCCACCTTTTTCAGCGCGGCCTCGATGACCGCGATGGATCCCTTGTGGTCCTCAATATTCCGGTCCTCTCCCAGCGTGCGGCCTCGCTTGCCGGGTGTCTCGAGAAACATGTAGACCTCGTCGGAGGTGACCGTGTCTCTTACCGTACGCAGCACATCGGCGGGCTCGATGAACCCGGCACCCTCCTCGAAGTGTCCTGTGGCCAGGAACTCGGGATCGGTCTGCTTGAGGTGGAGCTCGTAGGTTTCCTCCGGGAAAGCCTCGAGCCAGGCTTTGTAGTCGCGATCGCGGTCGTCCGGGCTCTCCGCCGGGCTGATGCCGTGTCCGGTGTCGTAGCAGAGGCATACTGGAGAGGTGTCGGCGGGGTTCGCTTCGTGGTGCGCGGCCAACAGGTCCAGTGTGCGCCTGGTTTCGGGGATGCTCGAGCAGCCCTCGCGGTGGGCGGCTGCCATCTCGACAACGAGGCGGGGGACTCCCAGCCGCCTGGCGTCTTCCATCCAGCGTTTCCAGATGGCCATGCCTTCATCGAAGAGCTCCCGATACAGGTCGGGGCTTTCGGAGTCTTCCCGGTTCATCGTGAAGAGCGAGAGCCCTGCGAATTCCGCTCCATAGCAGGCGGCCTGTTCGATGATGGAGAGACCCGAGATATAGGCGCTCTCCCTGATCTGCGGATTGGAATGGGTGATGGCCCCCGCATCTCGGTAGACGGTAAAGGAGCTGACCAGCTTGACCTCCCGGGAGGCCGCGTGTTCCGCTACGCGGTGGTGATAATCCCTGAAAGCTTCGGGTGACTGGTTGTAGAAAACCGGGCCGAAATCGTTATCGGCCACCATTTCAAGATGCCTCAGTCCCAGCTCGTCACGGGCGAGATCGATCGTATGGCGGCGTCCGTAGACGTATTTGGCGAAATTTAGATTGAGCCCGAGATATAGCCTGGGGGCCATTATTTGAATCCTCCATTGTGAAAGCAGGCGGCATTATAGCCCCGATGGTTCTACTCATCGAGCGGTGCTGATCAGTTGTTTGCACGCCGTAGTCCAAGGTGCTACAATCGTCCGCTTACCTAAGAGGTTAAACATGACCACGAATCTCCACGTCTTCCATCATTGTATTCATCACCATTTGCGGCATTTGCCCGCGAGGGGTTCGCAGGTCTGTTGATATTTTGCATATCATGAGCTGATAGCCCCGTAACGGTAGTTACGGGTTTTTTTTTGGAGTTACCATGTCTGACCAAATTCTCAAGCTGGGCCTTCCCAAGGGAAGCCTCCAGGAATCGACTTTTTCCCTGTTCAAGAAAGCCGGCTACGGCTTCAGTGTTTCTTCGCGTTCGTATTTTCCTTCGACGGACGACAGCGAGCTCGAGGCGATGCTGGTTCGTGCCCAGGAGATCGCCCGCTACGTCGAAGAGGGAATCTTCGATGCGGGGCTGACCGGCAAGGACTGGATCCTCGAGAACGGCGCCGATGTTCACGAGGTGATGGATCTCT
>Ga0310124_10000231_pt1 | contig 38027 bp, 31 predicted proteins | sample CB11b_AW_Bot5_MG_FD_203507 | JGI IMG/M metagenome (GOLD analysis project Ga0310124, IMG submission 203507) | Marine microbial communities from Western Arctic Ocean, Canada - CB11b_AW_Bot5 | ecosystem: Environmental > Aquatic > Marine > Oceanic | place: Canada: Western Arctic Ocean | collected...
CCACCATGAAATAAAACTGAAGAAAACACAGTGCAAATATGCACAGGCAGGAAGAGATTTGCGTGCGAAGAGAGAACCGCCTCAGGTCCAACCAAAACCGATTGATGACTTTGGATCGGGGGCACCTGGTGTGTCCACATAATGCATTGCATTGTTTTGACGATATTTTCTCGGTATGAATGCTGTTGCGCAATTATCAACACTCCTATGAAGAGAACATCCTTCGCCTACTAACGAAGCACGACAATGCATCACCCGCTATTCCATCCTGCCCTGAACTACACCGCCCACGACCCGACAATACGACGCAGCCCAATCATCCCAATGCACATATGCATGTCACCGCAAAACCCGCTTTACCCAAGGAGGACTTGGTTATGATCCGTGTGCCGCGCAAACTCAGGTTCGATCGCACCAAGTCCCAGTCACAGAAAAGCGACCAGCAACACAAAACCATCGCCATCCGCCCATCATGCGCTGATATAAAACCATGGCAAGGCCTGGAGGTACTTGAAACACGTGTCCTCCTATCAGCTGACGCCGCCATTCCAACCGATCTAACTTCACCGCAGAGCCCTCAAGGCACGATCATGGGCACGGTCATGCTGGGTCGTGATAACAATACGAAATGGGACCATCCCGCAACAGGGATGTCCGGCATCACCATCTACACTGATTTAAACCGCAATGGCATCCGTGACCATTTCGAACCACAGACAATTACCGAGACAGACAACCCTCGCACTGAGTTCGATGAATCAGGCCGGTACGCACTGAGAGAACTGCCTCGCGGCACTTATCTTGTACGCCAGATTGTCCCCAGCGGGCACGAACAGAGTTTCCCAGATGACCCCAAGAGGCACGAAGTCCGCTTAGGTGATGGGGACATTGTTTTCCATATCAACTTCCATAATAAACCGTTTTCAATGTCTTCAATTCATGGACTTAAATGGTTGGATGAAAACGGCAATGGCAAACGCGATCAAAAAGAGTCCGGGTTGGCAGGTGTAACGATATATACCGACCTGAATCTAAATGAAAAACTCGACCCATTTGAACCGCACACAAAAACCCTAGATGACAACCCAATCACCAAATTTGATGAAACCGGGTTTTACTGGCTTAAGGATCTCCCGCATGGTTTCTACACAATTCGCGAGGTCATGCCTGACGGTTTAGTACAGACGTTTCCCGGACCTGATGATGGTGGTGTTCATGCAGTGACCCTGAAACCTGGCGTAAGCGTTGATGGCATTGATTTTGGAAACCGACGTGGCCCGGATGATTTCGGATCGATTCATGGCGTCAAGTGGTTGGATCTAAACGGAAACGGTCAGCGGGAAAGGAACGAACCGGGGCTGGCCGGTGTGACAATCTACCTCGATCTTAACAACAACCGTGTGCTCGATGATGACGAACCAAAAACCTTAACGTCAGGTCCCTTGCCGTATACAGACCCGCAGATGAAATCCATCCGCCAAGATGCATATGAGATATCGCGTAGGCATCAAGATATGCACTTCGAGCAGTTGTTGGACAGACGCCGTGTAGGGCACTACGCATTTACGGAACTTGACCCGGGAAACTATACGGTCCGTGAAATAGTACCAGATGGGTTTAGCCAAACGTTTCCCATGGGGCCGATCCCACTTGCCGAGCAGACCGATGCCGTCTTGCCGCCCGGTGGGCATTACATCTTGCTTGAAGCAGGCGACCGGATTAAAGGAATCAACTTTGGCAACCAACCAATTAAACCAGGATCCATTCACGGCACCAAGTGGGCTGATCTCAATGGCAACAGCGAAAGGGACTCGGATGAGCCAGGCCTGCCTGGTGTTCTGATCTACGTCGATCTTAATTACAACGGCATGTTCGATGAGAATGAACCGCATGCCATAACGATGAAGGATATTCCAGAAACTGACTTTGACGAGGCCGGCATGTACTCGATTGATGACCTCGAACCAGGTCACCACGTTGTGCGTGAAGTGGTACCCGATGGCTTTCGGCAGACATTTCCACGTATTTTCATGCCGATGCATGATCACGAAATCAAGCTGAACGGTGATGCAGACCCATTTGCAACCGTCCTCCCGGACTCAATCGATATCGCCCTCGTTCCCGGCGAGATCTTTGATACCGCTGTTTCAATCCAAGTCCACCCTCTCTTACTTATGCCGCTAGAAGTTAACGTCGTAGCCTCAAATCCCAATGCACCATTTGAAAACCTGACAGGAAGCCTAGCCAATGGTGGTGGTGGTGACCTATCCACTTTTCAAATCACATTGCTGGGGACTCATCATCACCAAGCATTTGACCTTCAAATCATCAATGGATCGTTTGAGAATTCCAGCCTCATGGGCACCATCCCTGTCCGCATTCGGTCAGCAGTAGGCGGTGGCAGTCACGACATCATCGTCCAGCCCGGAGAATCCATCAGTGGCATTGATTTTGGCAATCAGCCCTTGGGCCTAAGTTCGGTTCATGGCATCAAATGGCTGGATAGGAATGGTAATGGCCAGCATGATGATGATGAGCCCGGCCTGCCTGGTGTAACGATTTATTCAGACATCAACCGCAACGGCTATCTGGACATGGGCGAACCTCACACAACTACCAACGAGGACAGTCCAACCACACTCATCAACGAAGCAGGACACTACTGGCTGGAAGGACTTACCGCACAGGTCCATGAGATTCGAGAAGTCGTACCCGATGGATTTATGCAGACATTCCCGCGTCTGGGTGCTGAATTAGGCATGTCGCAGACCCATGACCTTGAGCCCGGCATTGCACTTGACTACGACCTTACCGGCGTCGAATCGCAAATGATCGCGAATAATATCTTGACGACAGAAATCGAAATGACCGTTGTATGGCCCGATTCATGCGGCGTGATCATGGAGCATGAAACAGAATATGCAGTCGAAAATAAAAACATTTTCATCAAAATGTTCGGCAAGCAAGCCGGGCAAGTATGCGCCTATGTGATATCTCCCCAGTCCCAGACTATCCGCATCGAAGGTCTTGATCCCGGGAAATATACCGTACAGGGAACCCTGCACGAAAATATTGGCGGCAACACCAGGGAGTCCGTGCCAACCTTGGAAGTTGAAGGCATCTTCGAGATCTCAGGTCACGGTCACATCATCGAATTGCACCCTAGTGAAACAGTGGACGGCGTCGATTTTGGCAACCGAGTGCGGCGTGATGGCTCGATTCATGGAATCAAATGGGTTGACCTTGACGGCAACGGTAAACATGAACCCGATGAGCCAGGACTAGCTGGCGTGACAATCTACCTTGACATCAACCGCAATGGCCAGTTTGATCAGAATGAACCACATACGACAACCAAGGAGGGTGACAACTCCACATCGAAGGATCAAACCGGTGAATACTCGCTGAACAATATCACACCAGGCTTTTACATTGTCCGGGAAGTTGTTCCAGTACAATTCGACCAGACATTCCCTGAAGTCCTCACATGCAGAGCCATCTTCTGTACAGGTAGAGCTCACCTGGTCACGGTTGAGCCTGGTGAAAAGATCAAGGGAATCGATTTCGGCAATCATCCGGTGGAGGAAACAGGCTCAATTCACGGCATCAAGTGGCATGATAAAAATAACAACGGCGCACTTGATGACAAAGAACCGGGACTGCCCGGCATCACGGTCTATCTGGACCTAAACCGAAACAGCAAGCTTGATGACCAGGAACCACATACCCAAACGATTCAAGACAACCCCAACACCAAACGCAACGAAGCCGGCCAGTACAAGCTGACTGACTTGGCGCCTGGCGAATACCTAGTGCGCGAGATCGTTCCCAATGGTTTTACGCCAACCTATCCGCTAGCAGCATCCGGAGAACCGGAAGGGCACAGGGTTGAACTGGGGACTGGAGGCAAGGTCACAGGTATTGATTTTGGAAACCGCCGTACTACTCCCGGCATCATCAGAGGACGTGTCTGGCATGACCATAATGGCAACGGCCAACAAGACACGCACGAAGCAGGGCTGCCAGGCGTAACTGTTTTCCTTGACCTCAACAATAATCATGTCCTTGATGACAACGAGCCTCATCAGTTGACCTCGGGGCTGTTGCCCTACACTGATCCGATCATGAAGGGTCTCCTGCAAGAGGTTCAAAACATCACGCTTCGTGAGCCAAAGATTGACTTTATGGATCTGCTAAATCACCACCGAAAAGGGCACTATCAATTCAAAAACCTTCAGCCAGGCCAATACATGGTGCAGCAAGTTGTTCCCCGGGGGTTCATTCAAACTTCCCCTACCCACCTAGCTGGACACACATTGAACGTGGCCCCCGGCGCCATTATGCGTGGCATTGACTTTGGTAATCGCCGAACAGATGGCCTGCGCAATGACGTTGGAGTTGACTTGGGATAACCGCCCCATCAGAAGCCTTTTTTGTTCCACCAAAACACTGATCTGCAGCTGCGCCCCAAAGGCTGTGAGCTGTGAATACAACCTGCCCGGCGGGGGTCAGATGTTAATTTTTCTATGACTCGGTAAGCTCTTGGCATTCTTAACCGTCAACAAAGGATCATGAAAGATGCAATACCGTACGTTGGGAGCCAGTGGGCTTCAGGTGTCACCCATCTGTCTGGGAACCATGACATTTGGAACGCCCGTATCTGAACCTGATGCAATCAAACTGGTTCACGGTGCCATTGACCTAGGTGTCAATTTTATTGACACGGCGAATTCCTATGAAGGCTACGCTCGAATACCAGGAAGCCCTGGCGGCTTGGGTGAACAGATCACCGGTAAGGCGATCGGCGACAAGAGGGAAAAAGTGATCCTAGCCACCAAAGTGGGTTCGCCCCTTGGCCTTGGACCAATGGACAAAGGTCTGAGTGCGACTCATGTGCACCGTGAGTTAGACAACAGTCTCCGCCGCTTGCAAACGGACTATATCGATCTTTACATCATTCATTGGCCAGACAAGCTTGTACCGCTTGAAACCACCTTGTCGGCGATGGAGGTTGCTGTACGCCAAGGCAAGATCCGCCATTTCGGTGTCTCCAACCACACCGCGTGGCAAATCTGTAGGTTGCTCTGGCTGGCCGAGCAACAGGGCGGTCCAAAAGTAATTGCATCCCAAGTTCCATTTAGCCTTCCGCGACGCGACTTCACAAATGACCTAGAGTTCTGCCGCCAGTTTAATGTTGCCGTTACGCCGTACCAATCCCTCCAAGGAGGATTACTGGCCGGGAAGTATCGTCGTGACCAAAAGCCCCCGACCGGTTCGCGCGGCGCAGATAAGCCGCAGTGGATGTGGCCGATGGATGACAAGCTTTACGATAAGCTAGAAGCGCTTGAAACCCTCGCCAACCACACGGGTGTTCCAGTATCACAGTACGTTTTGGCCTGGACCCTTGCCCAGCCAGCAATGACATCATTGGTTGTTGGCGCAACACGATTAGAACAGATCAAGAATGCAATGGGCGCCATTGATGTCACTGTGCCAGATGAACATTTTGCCAAAATCGACTCGATATTTCCGCCACCATGGAAACAGGGTGACCCGGTCCGGGGCTAGCCCCCCGCAGGCCAGGTCGCCAACATTAACTGGAGTACTAGAAAATTGCCCTGAGGCGAACTCGCCATTGGCTTTCACATGATGGTCACCGGACGATGGCGCAAACCATCATTGGTAACAAACCAGACCTTGAATGATATTTGTACGACCAGCGCCTAGAACGGGAACCACAGGAGAACTGGGTCTAAAAATCAAGCTAGGCTGCTTGGCTGACGGTACCGGAATCTATCAGATAGGTTGTCAACCGCTCATGATCGCTTTCACGAACAAAGTGGTCGAACGCCATTCCCATACGCATCGGGCCTTGTTCATCGCGGTCGTCATGTAGGCGCACGACGTGCCCTGTTGCATTAAAGATGATGTGCCTGGAACCCGGCAGCATGGCTCGCACTTCGATCGACGTACCTGGTTTTAGCGGCTGATCTAATTCGAAACGCATACCAGAATCGCTCACATCATAGATGTGACCGGTCCAACAATACCTTTCATGCCCTTGGGGTCGCGCCCGCAAAAGCGTGTACATGGCTGGCAGTTTCAATCGTGGCTTGTGACGTGCATCCATAAAGCCGGTTATGGGCCTTGCTACTGGCCCATCCTCATCTTGAGCATAGTCTGGAACCGTCATTACCATCGTCCCATTTTTCTCAATGGTTTAGATTACACATAACCGTACGATAAATTGCAGAAATTTTTTTGTTTACTAAAGATTCCAAGTTGGTCATTCATCTCCGTTTTACGCACATAAACCCGAATCCTCACTAAACGCGGTCAGGGAAAAACGTGTTTCTCTGCGTTTGAAGATGAATTCATGGAGAAATACCCCTCTACCTTTGAGACTGAAATCACCTTTGAATTGTGTATCTGCCCTATAACCAAAGAATCATTGCCGCTTGCGACATATTCACTGTGCTGTTAACACTGCAAGCATGTCACGACGCCGTCCCTCCAACCAACTGCGGCCAACTCGAATTGAACGCTACACAACTGCTGCTGCCGGTGGTGTACGGATCACCCAAGGTAACACCCAGGTCTTGTGTACTGCCAGCATCGCCAAAGATGTTCCACCCTGGCTGATCGATCGCCATACTGGTGAGGCCTCACGCGGTTGGATCACAGCTGAATATGCCATGCTTCCCGGATCAACTCCTGACCGCAAACGCCGCGGCACCGACAGCCGATCCACTGAAATCCAGCGTCTCATTGGCCGTGCCCTGCGTGCCGGCGTCGATCTAGAGAAGATGCCGGGGCTTATGATCACGTGTGACTGCGATGTCCTGATCGCCGATGGTGGCACACGAACTGCAGCAATCACCGGCGCATATGTTGCACTTGCACAAGCCATTGCACATGCCCGCAATCAGAAAATGATTAAAAAAAATCCGATTAAAGGCCCTATTGCGGCCATCAGCGTCGGCATTATCGACGGGCAACCACAGTTGGATCTCGATTACACACTGGATGTACGTGCCGAAGTTGATATGAATATCGCGATGAACCACAAGGGTGACTACGTTGAAATCCAAGGCACCGCAGAAGCTGCCACTTTCACGCGCAAACAACTCGACCAAATGCTCGCTCTGGCAACCCGTGGCATCAGAAAGCTCATGCCGCTCCAACGGGCTGTGTTGCGACAAGGTTAAATCCCGTCTCACAGCAGCAATGGTAGGTGGTGAACACAAGCAGAACCATCTGGTTTGGGTCATTCCACTTCAGCGAATTACACTGTTGAGGCGGAAACTGATATTGGACACCGCCAGACGTATGGGCTTTCTAGGTCAGTCGACAGATAGCACGTGTTAAGCGGGCGATTCAAGCAGACGGAACTGAAGCATGAATGACAAGTACGCATTACGCCTTGCGTGCGAAGACGACATGGACGCCGTGGCTGAGATCGTTCACCGCGCCTGGGAGCCAGTGTTGGCCCATCACAAGCAGAACATGGGGTTAGATCTTTTCGATGCCACCTATTCGAGATGGTCGAAGGCGGCTGGCAATAGGATGCGATCGCTTTTCAGTCGAAACCCGAATTGTTTTTCTGTAGTCGAGTTATGTGAAAGTGGCGAATTGGTCGCCTTTGTCACATACCAGATGGATCACGATGGCAGCATGGGAACCTTGGGCCTCAACGCCGTTGCCCCGCAGTTCCAAGGGCAGGGGATCGCGTCGATGATGTATCAGTTTGTGCTCGATCAGTTTCGCCAAGCAGGACTCCAGTTCGCACGGGTTAGAACCGGAATGAATGACACCCAAGCATCTGCCCGCCGAGCCTACGAGAAGGCAGGATTTGATATCGCTCAGCGTGAGGTACGGTACTACATGGCACTTTGACCGGGATCATCTGAAATCTTACGGAGCAAAACAGTCTGAAGGGGACTCTCCATGAGTCTAAGTGAAGAGCAGGTCGCATCCTTCTGAGAAAACGGGTACCTAGTAGTCGAAGACCTTCTGGACGAGCAGAAGCTGAATGTTCTACGAGACCACGTGGACCTGGTCCTCCGTGGAAAGACGCCACTTGAGAAGCGTTGGCTGCAGGTAAAGCCAACGATCGAGGTCGGAAAAGCGAAAGCGGACACCTACGTGACTTCCAAGATCAGTCACGCTGCATTCTTCGACGACGTCTTCGAGGCCCACGCCAGACTCACGCAGGTGCTCGATGTTGTGGAAGGCCTGCTGGGCCCTGATCTGAAGCTCTACCAAGACCAGGTCTTCCTAAAGCCTCCGAAAGTGGGTTCCCGCCAACCCTATCACCAGGACGTGCCGCTGGGCTTCCACATCGACCGGCCGGATCTGGTGACCTGCTGGGCAGCCTTGGATGACGCGACGATCGAGAATGGATGCTTGTGGTACATACCGGGCACGCACAAGCGGGAGATTCTCGACAAGAAGACGTGGGCGGCGTACGAGAAGCAGGCGGTCAGTGGAAAGTTGGGGGAGGAGGTGCCTGTTGAGTTGAAGGCTGGAAGCTGTAGTTTCCACCACGGGCTGCTTCTACATGCGAGTCGTCCGAATCTGACGGACCGGAGTCGGCGCGGCTACGCCACTCACTACGTGAGCGCCAAGTGCCGGTACCACCCGCCGATATACGGACGAACGTTAGAGGAGGAAGAAATGGATGCGATGCTGGTGAGAGGCCAGGAATATCCAGGATGCAGATGAAAGAGGCGATGCGGGGGTTGCGGTGAAAACAGCACATCGGGAAAAGATGCACGTGAAGGACGCGCGGTTGTATTCGTTTGCTGCTCTCAACTAACCCGAAACCCGACGGAAGAACCGCACCTGCACCCTGCCGTGCAGTTCCCGAGTAACGACGTGTTCAGGTGGCGTCGGCTTACAAGCGGGCATCAATCCGGTATCGGTGATCACCACGGCCGTGTCGTGATCCAAAACCCGGATAACTGATTCGCCGCCTGGTGGCCACTGCCAGACTGGGTCAGCGGCGTCACGGGCCCAAGGAAGTTCCGCTGGATCCACCTGCAACTGCCAGGTGCGGCCTTCGTCATACGACAGCCATGCGCCGGCCAGCGTGTCCTCGCGGTATGCGCACAGGATCACGCCGTCTCCCAGCGAAACCATGTCCACCTCGACGCCCAGGAAACCGAACGCGGGCGTCCAAGTCCTGCCGTCATCCTCGCTGTGCGTGAAGCAGATGTGCGGCATGCCGGATGGTCCGAAATATTTATCAAAAGGCGCCACCGTGCCTCGCTCCTCGCGGTAGGTACCCAGCCACCGACCCGGGCCGGTACGGATCAAGGCGCATTCGCTGCGCACCCCCGAACCCGCATGCAGCAGCTCCGGATAGTGGCTCTCCTGTGACTTCGCCCAGAAGTGCGGCTTGCTCCACGTCTGCCCATCGTCGGTGCTGACGGTGTAGCAGAGATCGCCCTTTTCCGCGGCCCATTCGTCGCGGCCCACATGCAGCGTCCAGATCAACCTGCCGTCTTCGAGCTGCTCGATCCGGCTACCACATCTCAACCCACGGAGTCCGATCTGACTCGAGATCAGGCCCAGCGAGGCCCAACTCAATCCCTCGTCGTCGGAATAGAACAGTTCCATATCCCGATCGAGCGAGCGCCAATGGCTGCACGGCACCGGCAATAGCAGCCGGCCAGTCTTCGTCTGCATCATTGTCCCCGGCGTGTCGCTGCCCGTGCCCGGATCGCTGGCCGCTTCGTGCTCGCCCCGGTCCACCTGGCCCACCTTGGTCCACGGGCCTTCGATGTCCGGCGCGCGAACCACGACGAAGCCCTTGCCCGTGAAGCCGTAGGAACCTTCGCCCGTGAAGGTCTGTCCATACCCGATGGCCATCCAGTCGCCGCTGTCGAGCGGGAGCATCGTTCCGATTCTGATGCCCCCCGGTACGTCGGGGATATCAGGTACCTGGAGGGCCTCGGCCATCCGCCATCTGTGATCCCGAGCGGGCGCGGCGACGGGAGCAGCAGGCGTTGGGCGAAACTTGTCAAGCCTACGCAGAATTTGGCTGTGGATTTTGCAGCGGCGGACGTCATCGACGTGCATCCAATGGTACGTGGCCAAAATGGTGTCGTCATCGAGTTTCAGCAGATGAAGACCGCCGCGATCACCAGCCTGATACCCGATGCATTCCCACACGTGGTCCTGGTAGTGCAGGTCTTCACCACCGTTGAGCATCATGTTAAAAATGACGCCCCGGTCTTGGCGGGTGCCCACAATGAGCCGGTCGCCGTCCAGTAACGCCAGTGACGGCTTGGGACCCAGCAGGATTGCTGCCGGCGTCGGCCAGGTGCGGCCGTCATCGGTGCTGACCGTACGGCAGATACGCGGCCTGGCGTAGTCTCCCAAACCGCGGTAATTGCCCTGTAGCATGCCCAGCCAGCGACCATCTGGGAGAACTGCAATCTCCCCCGGTCCGTAGCCGATGTTATGCTTCATGTCCGCGCGGGCCAGCCAATGGGAAAACTGCCAGCTCTTACCCGAATCGTCGCTGCGCATCAGACCCACGCTGCCAAGTGCCGCGCCCATCTCCGCTTGGTCGGCAGGACCATACACCCCAAACCACAATGCACCATTGGCCAAGAAAACACGTCCCATGGCAAAAGGCGCTATCGGGGCTCCGGCCGTATCGCACAACGTGTCAGTCCACGTCTGGCCGTCGTCATCACTCACAAGCACCTTGAGCGTGCTTCTACAGCTAAAACCCCGCCATGCGTAGTGGTGGACCCCGCGTGGCTCTTCAGCCACCCATTCGACCTGGCCCGAAATCTCGCGCCGCAGTTGCTGACGGGGCACCGGGTAAGGAGCCTTGTCCAACCGGTAGTGATAAAGTGGGGAACATCCCGTATAGGTCCAGGGCAGCATGTCCTGCCACTCATGAATAGCCAGCACCAGACGCCCGCAATCAAGTGAACCGGCGGCGCCCACCGTGATACGGTTGCCCTGCGCCGCATGTGCAATACCCCCAAGTACCCGCCAGCTTGCGCCGTCGTCGTTACTTTGCGACAACACCACACTACGACTTGTGCGGCAACTCGCGGCCACCAGCAGCAGTCCGTTAGCCGTACGCAAGGCGACCGGATCGATTGCATCATACTCACCGCTCACAGCCGTGACCGGTACCGTGGATACCCACTCACTACGCAGGGTATCAATCGTCACGTCGCCCAAACAAACCCGGGATGTAGATTCTTGATCGTGCTGCATGGCAGATGCGTTGGACGATAAAGGAAAGCTTTGCTCTTCTTCTATCACGATTACAGGGATTCTCCATCCCATCACTGGCCAGGGCCCATCCCCGTTCCAGTGCCACCATTATAACCGCTGATCGTCCTCAAAAACAGCCTTCAGGCCATTTATTGGGGTGGCATGAATGCTTACGATGCATGCAAATAGCCTCCTGATTGCCCCAATTGACATGAGCTGAATAGCTTGGGTAAGACAGGGGACACCGGTCATCTATTACATCTCCTGCATGTCCCATTGAAAGCCCTGAGTGTTCGTGCAAGGATGATCATCTAGAATGTGTCAAGACGTCCACCTACTGGCGTAACACCAACAACCGCCCATTGACTTTCGGATCACTTCCTACGGTCCAATGCCCCGAACACTATACACCTACATTCTCAAGGACCTCATCCGACTTCTGGTGTTGTCAAGCACAGTGCTTGTCCTGGTCATAAGTTTTGCTGCTGCGATTGAACCGCTGACCAAAGGGCAACTGGGACCATGGCTATTAATCAAATACGTCCTTTACGGGATTCCAACTACATTAACCGTTGTCTTGCCATTTTCCTGCGCATATGCAGCTACTATCGTCTTTACCCGAATGGCCACTGACAATGAGATCATGGCATGTTCTGCTAGCGGCCTGAGCTATCGATCAATCTTAATTCCGGTTGCAGTGGTCGGGCTGCTGCTCTGTGGGTCACTGTACTACCTTGGCAATTGGGTCGTGCCGTGGTTTTACCACCGCTTGGAACTTATGCTGCATCGGGATCTGCCTTCATTGATTGTGGAGCATGTAGAAACCGGAAGACCACTGGCAATCGGTGACGGCAACGTCATGTATGCCGATGCGGCTGATGAATTAGTGCCAAGCGCTGGTCCGGTTGATACTGGCGTTGCGCCCTATCGCCTGATCATGGTGCGCGGTGTCGCCATTGGCAGATTTGATCGCCAACACATACTGCGTGACATTACGACCACCTCCGAAGCAGATATCTATCTTTACCGCCATGAAGGGCACACCTGGGCGCAACTGCATTTACAGAACGTGATGACATTAAATCAACTGACGGGGAACTATGCCACAATAAAAAAGCCCCAGATTCGCCCCTTCGCCGTTCCTAGCCCATTTAAGGATGACCCACGATTCTTGAGCTGGCCCAATTTGGTTCGGCTGGCAACCGAACCGCAGCACTATGAGCCAGTGCAACGAAAGAGCCGCCAGCTCGCCCGGCACATGGCCCAACACAGACTCCTGGGGTTCATGACCACTTACTTAGACCGATCCATTGGTAACGGCACCGTCACATTACAAGCAGATGAACACGAACAATACATACTCAGCACTCCGAACGTTGAGTTGCTCAAAACAGGATTGTATCTAAGCGGCAACAAAGATCAGCTGGTACGAGTCGAGCGACGTTCTCATGGGCTTCTTACACTTGTCTACGAATCTCCCTCAGCAGATCTTTCTGTAAAAGTGAGCCCCGAACAGCCCGAACCAATGATCAAACTGGAGATGGCATCCGTCACAGTCACTGATCGATCCAGCCAGAACAGAAAGACCCAAAAGAGAGCACAAGTCTTTCGCAATATTCGTTGGCCGCAGCCGATTCTACAACCTCTATTGGCCCAATCACCCAGAGAGATACGTGCCCAAGCCGCCATGTATTTTCGTGATGCGGAAACCGTTCAGCAGGCGGACAGGATCCTGTATGACAGCATTGACAAACTGAGACGAAAGATCAAGGCGCATATTCATGAACGCGCGGCGTTGTCAGGCACTAATATTTTCGTGCTCCTGCTGGGATCGCTACTTGGCATTTACCTGCGCGGATCGACACCGCTAATCATTTACTTTTGGATATTTGTGATAACGGCAATATCCGTTTTTGTAACACGCAGCGGAGAGAACGTGGCCTCTGACGCGAATTCTAGTGTTGTTCTTGGGCTATCGATCATTCATCTTGGCAACCTGATGCTCTGCGCTGCAGTGATCAGAATCTACTGGAAGCTATCTCGAAACTAAAACATGACTGTGCTTGATCGTTATATTGCGCGCCAGCTCCTGATCAATTTCTTCATATTGCTCGTTGTGCTGTTCGCTCTAATTGTCCTCTTCGATCTTGTCTTAAATCTAGATGAGTTCCTTGAGGTCACGCGACAACCGTCTAATGCCGATGAAATCCTTTCGTCTCCGCAACCTGTTCCCAACGGCTGGTTGCGATTGCGACGAACTGCATGGCTGATCCTGGATTGGCATGCTCCTTTAAGTGCACTGGCTTATGTTCACCTTAGTGGCTTATTGGTTTTAGGAGCGATGGGATTCACATTCTGCGAACTAACACGGCGTGGCGAATTGATCGCCGTCATGGGCAGTGGGGTGAGCCTCTACCGAGTCGCAGCACCGGTACTGGTGATCGGTTGCGGCCTGAATCTAATCTCGCTACCCATCCAGGAACTGGTAATCCCTCCGTTAGCCACCAAACTGGCGCGTAACCATCAGCAAATCGGGCTTCCCAGCATTCACAGTTTTCCAATCCAATTTGCTCCCGATAGGGATGGACGACTTGTCAGCGCAAGTCGATTCGATCCGCAGCAAGAAATGCTAACCAACGTACACATCCTAGAACGCGAGGAATCCGGACTTCCCCGGTCGATCATCACGGCCGACCAAGCATTATGGGATCAAGATCGAACCGGGTGGGATCTTCTGGGCGGATACCGACAGACACCTACCCACCCATCAGATCTCAATCACAATATTGCCGTTGGGGAACCACCACAAGTAGATTTTTGGGCTTCAAGTTTGACGCCACAAACACTGATTGCGCGCCAAAAGAAAAGCTATCCTCAATTTCTGAGTATCGCGGAGTTACAAAGGCTTGCCAAAAACGCCGGAATTCCAGCTACCCAGGCCAGCAGCATCATACATAAGAGATTGAGCATCGTGGTCGTCAACCTTTTGGTTCTCATGATGGGACTGCCGTTTTTCCTGGGACGTGAGCCGGTCAACCTGGCCTCCAGGACAATCCAAGCAGTTGCATTATGCCTAGGCGCATGGTTGTCCTGTTATGTTGTCCTGCAACTAGGCGCCAACCAACTCAATCCCGTGACCGCTGCATGGCTACCGGTTGTAATCTACCTCCCCCTTGCGGCCTATCTTATGCAGCGAATCAAGACCTAAAAGCCATGCGTTGCAGATGATCTATACCCATGACTCAAAAACTGATAAATCCAATCTGTATATAAGTTAAAATCTCTTCTTGGTAACAAGATTCACACCAGTACTTCAAGCATCTAAACACTCGCTGGATCAACACGGAAAATTGGCGAAATACCCAATAGGGTGATCCGCGTCCCGGGCAAAAATAAACTCACTGACTTGCTTTACGAAGGATATTGACCTCAAACGCCAGCAGCATTTTTTCGCCAGCAACACTTTGATAGGGTGCCAGACCTCAACTGAATTGCCTAAGGTGCGTACCATTACTATTCTTTGAATGATGCATCGAATCGACCAGATATTTTCCGACTTGCGAGCCCGGGGGCAAAAGACCTTGATGCCATTTGTCACTGCTGGTGATCCAGACCTTGCAACAACCGAATCGCTTCTTGGTGCATTTGAACGCGCTGGCGCAACAGTATGCGAACTGGGAATCCCATTCTCAGATCCCATTGCCGATGGACCAGTTATGCAAGCATCAATGGCATATGCACTTCAAAATGGTGTCCGAACACGCGATGTTCTGGAAATGGTGTCGCGGTGCCGTCAAAACACAACCATTGGCTTGGTAGCCATGGTCAGTTTTTCAATTGTTTACCGCCTTGGGGCAAAAACTTTCTTTAAGGAGGCAAAAAGCGCAGGAATCGATGGCCTGATTATTCCTGATTTGCCTTTAGAAGAGTCCCCACGAATCCGTGACTTGCTCGGTGCCGAAGGCCTCACTTGTACCATGCTGATTGCACCAACGACACCGGCAGATCGTGCCGAACGGATTGCCCAATCTTGTACTGGCTTTGTCTACCTACTGGCCCGTTCAGGACTAACCGGCGAACAGAAGACGCTGGCGGCAGATCTACCCAGCCACATTCAAAACCTAAGGTCCATCACAGATCTGCCCATTGTGGTGGGATTTGGAATTTCCAACGCCCAGCAGGTCCGGGAAGTCACCGAGATCGCCGATGGCGCCATCGTCGCATCTGCCATCATGCGCCGGGTTGGTGAATATCGCGACGAACCAACTGACCAACTTGTGACCCAAATTGAACAGTTTGTTACCGGACTTGCCAAAGGATTGGATCCAACTGAAATGTGATCAACACCCAAATAGCCTAATAAATACTTATAAGCATTTCAGGTAAAAACATTTAAAGGGATTGCCATTCACAGAACAATTCAGGACAAAGTGTTATTACCGTCATTCAAATGGATAAAACAGGAAAACCAGAGGACGGTAAGACCTCCCATGTGCAAATCCAGTACTGTGACCACATCATTGCGGCAATGATTTTTCTGTTTCAGGGCGCTGATGTACCACACCTTGTTGCGCCGATGGAGGTTAAGTGCTTAAATCGTCGATGGTTGCCCCATGGAATCTGGGGCAAAATACCAAACTGGTGCCAAGGCGTATCGGCAGACTAGGAGTCACTTTATAAATGTTGCGATGGGTATGTAAAGCAATACAGATATTGACCGTCATGGTGTTACTGGCAGGCAGTAATCACATTTCCGCATACGCCGCCGAAGCGGAAACTTACACCATCAATGGTAAGACCATGGTTGGCGACCAGTTGGTCCGGCGGGCGGTACTCATTAGCGGTTCGACCAATGCGCCACGCCCAGATCAACTGGATCGATCGGCCATCCTGCTGGATCTGGCACTGCAACTGGATGATACGAATGCCGAGATGTGGCGGCTGCGATATGAACTGGCTGCATTGACTAACGACAATAAAAATCATATCGAGGCGCTTGCCAGGTACTGTGATCTACGCCCCACCGATGACGCAGCCCAGCTAAGACTCGTGTTTGCCCGCATCAGTCGCTTACAGACGATGCAGGACCGTGTTGCAATGGCTCGACGCGTCTTAACCAACAACGCGATGGAGAATTTCACCCCGGCATTCCGTTCTCGCCTCGCCTCACTCGTGGCCGGCGGTGCAGCTGAAATTGGAGATGACAAGCTTTTTCGTAAATACCTGGCCCAAGCGCTGCAACTGGATACCACCAACCGCAACGCCGCCGAGATGCAATATGAATTCATAACCCGACGCCAGTCATCCAACCTTGAAGTTGCAATGGCCATGATGCAATTGATTCGCGCCGCACCATTCGACGAATCGATCCGCATCCCATTTGCGCGGTTCCTATTGAGACAGGGGCTGTACAAGGCAGCTGCCCAGCAATTGAGTGTCGCCAATCGCTTCAATCCTTTAGTTTCAGATTCATCTGCACTATTCGACTGGTGCCTAAGTCTTGCCGCCTCCGGCGACTCAAATAGTGCCATTACGCTGCTTAATTTCGCAGAGGCTCACAACACCGAGACACCACCCGTTAAGCAGGATGAGACAACACCAACATCACTACAAACCCCACCAGTTGAGGTTGGGTTAGATCTGGATCTTGAATTACTACGATTAACAATCCTCGACCGTGGCGGGTGGGCTGCTACAGCAGATGGAGCATTTGGCCGCATCACCCAGCAGTTACAAGCAAAGATCGATCAGGGTCACCAACAAGCACAACAAGAGCTGGTTTGGATTGCCGTCTTATTCAACCGCCACGATAAGGGAGTGGACCCTCTTGGGAATCTACCTGAGGACCAAGAACAGAATGAATCGTGGATCCAACTTGTCCGGGGTTGGGAAGCTCTTCATGAAAATCAGTTGCGAAAGGCTGCCCATATTCTCAAACCCCTTATTGAGCACGACCCATTCGCTGCGTATGGCTATTCCAAAACTCTCACCAAGGATGAAGAGCAAGCCGAACGACATAACCTCCTCAGGTCTGTTATGCAGATGTCTCCGGGTCACATCGTGGGACTGCTCGCGGCCATTGACCAAGTACAGGCAAATCAAACACTGAAACTTAGTAACGATGCCACCCAAATCGCCAAAATCTATGACCAATGGCCACATAGTATCCGGGCACCCAACAATAAAGAAGCGCCCCTGCTTAAATTTGATGTGGTTATCAGTCCAAAGACTGCAAGTTATCTACAACCGCTCTGGGCCACTGTGCACATTGGCAATCTTACCGGCGGACCACTGGCCATCGGCCAACCCGGCGCCATTCCTGCAAATGTGATGATTGTGCCTTCGCGGCAGCTTATTGGTGATATACGAGATCTTCCGCCAATTATTGTAAATATGAACCGGCAACTGCGGCTGGATGCCGGACAAACCATGACGGCGCAGGTACGTCTTGACTGGTCCGCAATGGGGATACTGCTGGATCGGGCGCCAACCGACCGCATTGGATTGTCGTTTGCATCGCTACTGGCACCAATTCTCACCGGTTCGGGACCCCCGGAAATAGGGCCCGTCGGTGCCATTGACAATGATCGTTTCGTTGAGCGAAATGCCTTCCCACCCACAACAGAACAGATTGGTGAATGGATCAACAACCATAACAACCCTAACCCTATCGAACGGCTCCGCGCTTTAGCGAGGATTTGTAATCTTGCTCCACGGCTCGTGGACAACGAGGCAATGCAGGACTATAGCGAACAGATATATGCCACTCTTAACAGGATTTTTCCGAACCTTGCCCCCCACGAACAGGCGTGGATCCTGTTTTTCCTGGCAAATGACGAGGCTATCAAGCAATCTCTTGGCATCGTCCATGACACTGCACAACGCAGTGATGATCCAATTGTGCGGATTGCCTACACGATCACGCAGGTCAATGACCCTTCGTCATCAGTTCTCAATGCGGGCATGCGTCACAACAACCTGCGAATCAAGCGGTTCTCTGAGGCCACACGCACCGGAATCATCAAAAATCGCGAAGCTGAAATTGAGTTTAGAAAGCAGCAGAAGCAACTGTTGCGTAAACAGCAAGACCTTCAAGAAACGCGATAAGAAAACTCGGGCAACTCCACGCCTGACGTAAAAAGTTGGGTGACTGCGCCAGACCTGCGCTCACCATCCAACAGATCCCAAATACAATCTCAAGAAGGCGGCGATGGGCAATGAAAAACTTCAATACTTCATGCTAAAGCCGTGCCTGATCAATTTGTTTTTGGTAGCTGTTCAGATAATTCTGATGAGCCTTGGCGATATCTACAATGGATGAGTCGCCCTCTTGTAGATCACTGGCTAACTGCTTTGACTCTTCAAGAACAACGATGGCTTCCTGTATGAGTCCGTGTTGCTCTTTGACGACTCCAGCAGCCGTATCACGGATGACCTCTGATTGGGCATGAACATGCCGTTCTGCCTGATCGGCCGTAAACAATATGGTCCGCCCATAGCTGCCGGCGATCGCAATCTGCTGTGTGACCACGTGTAACCAGGCAAGGTTTGCACTTAATTTATCCAATTCAATGCTGGATTGTTCGCGGCGATTGCGTAAGCGGGCTGTTGATAGGACACCAATCGCATCCTGAGCCATAGCGGCTGCTGAGCCAAGAACTGACGTGACATTCTCGACATACTGCTCCTGAACCGATTGAAACCGGCCAAACATTTTATGACTCAGTTCTTGCATCCTCTGGGCGGCTGCATCTCGGAAACCTTTATCTGTCCTCTGGCGATCCTGCATTAATTTGATCTGCTGACCAAGCCATACAGAAGATTCATCCGCAGATGAATTGCGGCGCTCTTCGATATACAGTTCGCTTTGCAACTTGTCGCGTTTGACTGCCAGTGTCTGGATATCCATCTCTTTAGATGCTGCATTTCGGTTGGTATCAGCAGCTTGTACGTATAGTTCATATCGACTGCCTTGAGGTGCAGTAAATGCATTGCGTCGCAATTGCCCCGCACGACCAATCAGCGCATCCTTGTCAGCACGCAATCCTGCAATCTGTTTCTCTAATTTCTCAACCGATCGCCTCCACGATTCCTTATTCTGTGCCGACATCTCCTCCTGACCCTCAACTGCCTGCTTACTTAACTGTAATCGATCCAATGCAGGGCTGCCATCAACATCCAACACCGCCACCTGTGCACTGATCCGATTGATCTGCGCGATATCATCGAGGAGATAAGCAACATCATTTGCTGCCCGCCCCCACTGTGTCAGCGCATTTCGTGCGTGATGGTAGGCGGTTGATTTGTAGTAGTCCGCAAGCAACCGGCTAACTGCTATTTTCTGATCTCCGGTTGTGGCTTTTGCTGCTTCGTTGAGCGCCAGAATCACATCTTTGATCTGCTTCTGGCGATAGGTCTGAAGATCCATCGGGGCGGCATTCTTGGGTACAAAGCCACGCTCCACTTCCCTAGCTTTTTCTATCGCCAATTCAATTTTCTCAAGGCCCTGACGCTGCCTGGCAGCCTCCTGGTCGCCACAGCCAGCCAGCAGAGCCAAACCGCAACACAACATGCATATAAAATATCTGACCACCATAAAGGTCCTTGTTTATGGTTCCGGCTCGGCCGTAAACACCCAGCCACCCACCGCAACTTTCCACTACGATAACGTAAAATGCAAGAATGAATCTTACACTCATGGCTTGACTGGGCCAACCTGGCCTACTGTTGGGCTCCTGGTGGGGTATTTGCCGAACTCGCCGTATCTTGCGGCTGGGAAGCATCCAAATCGTCGAACTTAATCAGGTAGTTGGGCGGCCGCTTCGAGTAAAGGGACCTGATCCAATCCTCCATTATTTTTATTCGCGGATCGTTTCGGCGACGAAGATTAGGCTGCCACCCATCCACCTCGGGGTGGGCTTCGGATGCTGCTGATCGCGGCAAGCCATATTGAATCAGTAATGAATTCGCTGGTTGCCCTCGATCGATCAGGTCAAACTTGCCATCTGAACGATGAGAATCCAAGATAAAGAAATTCGTATAAACGGTCTCATCACTGATGGGCTTGGTCCGAAAGAGAAACAGTTTGCCAGCCTTAGACCCACCGTGGCACCCCGCTGTGCCGCAATAATTGATCACATAATTTTTGTGGATCTTGGTACGAAATGTCCGCAGTGCAGGCGGGTCCGTTTTAACAACAACCTCACTATACAGTGAACGAATCTCTGGATTCGTTTGTCTCAGTTCAAATATTATCGCCAGTTGCTCGTGGTCTCTAAGAGACAGAAATCGTTTTTGATTACGCGCACCCAATAGGCGGGGATCATCCCCGGCGTACTCATCCAAGACTTTCCTAGTGGTCTTTGGGGAAATTCGCACAACAGGCTTCAAATTTAAGTCAATTTCAAAGAGACGAATCAGATTCAACTGCTTGCGAGTTAGACGCCGGGATGAATTTCGAGCTGCCGCACCATTCGATTCAGACGCCCCGGTCGTTGCTGATGGTTCATTCGATTTGTCAGCTCCGCCGGAATCCTCGGAATTCTTATTCTCAAGTTTCTCACGCTTTCCAATCACACCAGCCAAGGTGGCGACACGCTGGTCATCTGGAAATTGTTGACGAAGGCCCTTCAATTCAGACTGCGCAAGCTTGTACAAACCCCGTTCATACAGCCAATAGGCCAATTTATAACGACCATTTAGATCATCCTCTTTTAGCTTGGCTCGACGTTGAGCATATTCCTCCGTCGGCGAGTTTCGTGGCTCTACCTTGCTAATCCTGGTTCGGGGGATGGGAAGATTTCGACCGCGGACCTTGACTGTAATTACATCTTTTGATTTGCCGACCAACTCACCTTCGTACTGCTTGCCATCCTTAAGAGTAACCGCCACGTAATCGCCTTGACTGATACCCACCAGACAGACCAGCAGAATCACCATGGCCATGAGGTTGCGACGGGCCAATCTCATATTGTGAAGCCTCCTAACACCATCGAACGAGGACGATTGAAGAATCCAGGGTGGAGTCTGCATTGTGGATGTTTCCTGACCTCGTGAACCGGCCAATACTACGCCACAACCGACCAAGTATATCCCCATCCCGATTGTCGCCCAAGTCACCGGCCAAGAACAGGCATGCTGATTGGACTTCATTTCCCGAAATAGTGTTGTGGGGAATACGGCCGTCCGTAGCTCTGGATCACCTGCACACCGCTAATTAACATTGCTGTTGAGGGGCCTATATCATCTCAATGGTTAGGCTTAGTGGCCTGGCCCGATCCCAAGCCGTGAAAGTTGGAATCCAGCCAGCCAATTCATGCCCAGACCATCGAATTGCGGCACAATCCGCTAACTGACTTTGCGTGATCTAACCCGTGCCCAACTTCTCCCGGGCAAGTGTAATGAGGCGTTCCAGGCGAATTGGTTTAAGCATATAGGCATCCACCCCAAGATTTTCAGCATATTCCTGGTGTCGCTTGCCCTCATTTGCTGTCACCATAAACACGACCGGAGCTTTCGATAGTTTCTTGATCTTCTCTAAAACCAGAAACCCGCTCCGCTTCGGTAGCATCATGTCAAGCACCACCAAATCGGGCGGATCCTCCTGGCAAATCCGCACGGCACTGTTGCCATCGCCACATGTCTGCGTGAGAGCGCCTTCCGCCTGTAACGCTTGATCAATGGCAGATAATACTTCCTGATCATCGTCTACAATTAAGACTGTCCTGTCCTTGAGCCGTTCTTCAAAAGATTGTTCAGCCATCAATGGGCGATCTCCGAGTACATTACCTGTGGAAATTAACAAGAGGACGTAAGGGGTGATTATTGGGGCAAGTCAAACGATTTTCTATTTTCCGCTGCAAAGGCAGGAACGTCAAGAAACAGAGTCACATTTCTGGTCGATCAGGCTTTCAAGTGTCCCGCCATCTAGCCAGGGCAACTCTTCAAGATTCTTGCGTAAACGTGCTGGCATGGGCCGACCTTGCAGCTCAAAACGTGGACGACTCTTCCACCTACGGTGCATCCAGAGGTATTGATGTGGACTCTGGCGTACCATGGTTTCGATCGCATGCATATACCGCGCCGTCACATAGAACAGCGGATCATCGTAAGACTCCCAGTCCTCAGGTTGAATCGTGTCAACAACACCAACCTTGTACTGAAATTGCCCCCCGACACGCCGAGCATATCCACAGACTATCGGCACACGTCTATTAATCGCCAGAAGACCGATCGACTTATAACTACTCGCCAATCGACCAAAAAATGGGACAAAAATGCCTCGATCGCCCGCATTTTGATCGGCAATAAAAGCAAGTCCACCACCACGATCGATAACTTCCAGCATATGCGCCGTTGCACCCCATTTAGTGATGATCTGCAAGCCGCGTCGCTGTCGTATTCCGTAGAGCCAATCACCGAGCAACCAATTATCAAGCGGTCGGGCTATGGCTGATACCTGCAAGCCCAGAATACCCATCAAGTACCCCAGAACCTCCCAATTACCCACGTGGCCTGTGACAAAGATGATCGGCTTGCCTTCGTTAATCAAACGGATTGACGGCGCCAAACCGGTGCGATGCGTTCGCTGGGCCCAGCTATCGCCGTGAAGCAAACGTGGCGTATACAAGATCTCGACCACCAACTGCACCAGACTCTCGAAACTCTTTTCTGCCAACTGGCGAATCTGATCATGAGATTGGTCGGGGAAAGCAATACGCAGATGCCGCAAAGTACGTGTTCGATGCCTCTTATCACTACGGTAGATCCAACGCCCCAAGTGAGCAGCTGCATACAGATTCGTTTCAACCTCACTGATCGTCATCACTGTAGAAGCCACACGCGCAGCCAGATACTGACTCCATGCAATCAGCGGTGATAGTTTGCAAGACATCGCTGAAACACTATCGCTGGTAGTAACCGACCAGATTGACGAAACGATTCTGATTCAAGACGGGAATGGACAGCGATTGAGCCTTGACCACCAGTTCCTGAAATTCATCAGAAATTTTCTTCAGCCTTTCGTAGCGGATGAGGTCTGCTAATGGCGAGTCCTCTCCAGGCGGTGATGGCAAATCAGGGGCATCACCCAACACTAGATAATCTGTCTGGTAAGAAAGGTCACCACTAACACGCCCACCCCACCCCGTAATCATCGCCTGAACGCGTTTGTTATCACCTTCTGTCGATTGGCCCGTGTTATCCAAATCAAACGTGCCATGTACGAAAAATTCCGGCACGGCATGCCGCGAATAAGCCACGTTAATAATCTGATCACCTTCGCGAACAGCAACGTTCCTCTCCCGACGGACGATACGAGCAATCGAAGCCGCCTCTCCAACCCGTACCACTTCGACCGTGGCCTTCCCACGCTCATCACCAAACTCGTCAGTTTTAATGACTGTATTCTCATCAACCACTTCAAAGGTCATACCAGACAAGATCCGATCTCGCTGTGTCAGACTGATGTAGACTAACCGTGGGTCATTCGTCAATTCAACGATTTGGCCATCTGGTTCAAGCGCTTTGGTGCCGCCACCACGATCCGGGCCAATGACGTCAGCGAGCCGACGCTTAAGTGTCCTAATCTGCTCGTCTCTTTCCTTGACCGTGCCGCCGAGCCGGGCCATCCGGTCCCCTGTTTGGGCGCGAACGTCCTTTAAATGACCTTCGATTACTTGCAGGCGGCCATCACTTGCCGCCTTGTAGCTGTCCAATTGATTGGCCATTGCGGCCAGCCTTGCATCCACATCACGGACCTTCGCCTGGAATGTAGCTGCCAGCTGCGCCTTTCCTTTCTCAAGTTCAACAATCCTTTGGTTGGCATTCTGAACAGAAATTTCAGCACTATGCGCCCGCTCCTGAGAGGCTTTATATTCTTTCGTCAAGCGTGTCACTGCAGTAAGCAAGGGCGTGCTTTCATCGATTCCAAGGTTGCCAGCTGCCGTGTATTGCACCTTACGGTCAGCAATGATCGCCTCCAAGGTTGAACTGGATGACCGGGCTATCACCCGTAATTTTTCATTCTTGTCAAGAAGAATCCGCACGACTGACTTACCCCGCTGTTCTTGGCCCGCCGCCTCTTGTAACAGGGCCTTCACGTCATCGCTGCCAATTTCCTTGCGTGTGATATATTGGTCTTGGTTGCTTTCAACCCTCTCCAGCGCATCTTGGGCGCCGCCCACCTTAACGCCAAAGAGAATCGCAAGAACCAGACACAAAATGAAACAGGCGCCGAACAGGACCGTGGCCACGGCCCACCCTGTCGCATCGCCGGATTGCACGCGTGCCATAATCTATGCTCCTAGATGTCGTACAATGAGGACGCTTTTCTAAGCTCCCGGAAAGCGCCTGTAAAGCCCACCAGTTCGCCAATGTCAGGATTATAAGGCCGTTAGCGTACCTGGGCAATCAGCTCAAGCTCGACTGCCGAACCCAGTGGCAATGCAATCACGCCAACAGCTGACCTTGCATGAAGGCCAATTTCGCCGAATAATTGTCCCAGCAATTCGCTGGCGCCATTGGCAACCTTCGGCTGGTCAGAAAATCCCGGATCGCTGGCCACAAATACCCCAATCCTGACGATCCGCACAAGCCGCTGCCAATCGTGATCAATATGACTATCCAAAACCGCCAAAGCATTAAGAACTGATTGCCGTGCCGCTTCATATGCCTGCTCACCCGTCACCTGGGACGGCACCGTACCAACCGACAGCAATTCGCCATCTTTAAAAGCGAGTTGCCCACTGATAAACACCAGATCACCTGCCTGAACTGACGGCACATAAGCGGCTACCGGTTTGGGTGCTGTCGGCAACGTATAGCCCAGCTCTTGTAATTTTGCATGGATATTCATTATCTATAATTCATATGGAAATTTGGATGAAAAATCAAAACTAGGGATCCACTCCACTTGCCACGTTCCCTGTTAACGTAGCCCGCTCTATTGCGTCAAGAACTTGCTCCACGCCGTAGGCATCACTTTTAAAAACCTCAACCCCATCAGCTGAAAACACGACAAGCAAGGGAATAGTGACACGCCCTACAGCATCCAGCATCTTATAGCCATCTACATTTTTTCGACTTGTGATGTCGACCTTCATTGCCACCACATCTTTTCTTGATAAACGGTCAAGAACTTTTTCGTGGTAGAGAACCGCTGCCTCAAGAACCTTGCAGTTGAGACACCAATCGGCGGTAAAGTCGAGGACAACCGCGTTTCCTTCATCTAGTGCAGCTTGGAACCTCTCTTCCGTGAAGTAGACCCATTGCGGCTGCTTAGCAGCCAAATGGTAGGCAGAATACAATGACGTGACTGCCAGCAATACACCTAAACCCGCACAAGCAAGACGGCGACTTGGTCTACGCGTAATAAAAAACACTTGATGGGCCAACCACAAACCAGCTGCAACAACAATGATCGCGACCACCCACCAGTATGCGCCACTTGGAGCCTTGGTCCCGTCGTTAACAACACCATTAATTCCGGAGCCGATGAAATACGCTGCAGCAGCAAGCATCAGCAAACCCATCAACTGTTTAATCAATTCACTGGCCGGCCCTGTTCGTGGCATCTTGTCAACCCAAGCCGGGTTTGCCGACAGAACCAGATAGGGCAGAGCCATCCCCAGCCCAATGACAGAAAATGTCAACAAAGCAACCGGGGCGCTTTGTGTCGCCGCCCAGGCTGCGGCAAATCCAAGGAATAACCCCGTGCACGGCGTTGATAAAACGGCTGTCATTACACCAAACCCGAAAGAACCCACCATGGTGTCCTGCCCGGGGCTAAAACCATAAACGAACTTTGGTAAACGCAGCGCAAAGAGTCCGCACATTCCTACGGCCAGTATGGCAATTACAATACCGACCGTCAGGGTGAATGCTGGATACCCAAATAATTGGTTGTTGGTTGTAAAACCGCTGACCAGTGATACCAGCGCACCAATCACAAGCCAGAAAACCACAACTCCAAAGGTCATTGAAGCACCAAGCAGTAGGCATCGGCGGCGACTTCCCGCAACCTTACTTAACCCAATAATTTTGATGGGAATCACCGGCAGGACACACGGTGTAAAGTTAAGGAGAAATCCACCTAACCCGGCCAGCACCATGAGGAGAATCATCCCTGAAACCGTTCGTGTATCTAAGTGGATCCGCATACCAAAGAAGTTGTAGGCCAACGCCCCCGGCGTGCCCCTGTTGCTTTGCGAGACTTCAAAAGACGCAACAGTATTCACATCAGCACCTTCTGTCGTTACAGGCAATTGACCAACGTGCCCCGGCTCCTGCTCCACAGCATCGCCATGTTGATATGCAGCGAAGATATTCGGGTTGATTTTTGTGACCGCAACGTCAGAACCTACGATCTGCAGCCCGGTATCCACCGAGATATGTGCTGGCATCAGACATCTTTTGTCATCACATGCCTGGTAATGCAGATCCAATACCAGTCTCTGGGTGCCTGGTTTCGTAGTATCACCAATCATGACTGGCAGAAAGAAGATGGCTTGATCCTCAAAAACCATGGCTTTGAGAAACTTGCCCATCTCAAAATGGTGCGGTTCAGGATAGACCACGGGGCCAAATGCCAACCCTGGGGGTGCGTGGTCGACGTGAATAGTGGTCGGGATCAGTGAAACCCCACCCGTGTCCTCGTATTGCTGATCCTGATCACTGTAGATATGCCAACCCAGTTCAATATCAGCTACAACCGCCAAGACCAAACTGTCGCCAACATGAGCCGCATCCTGGGACCAGACCGCACGGGCTTGGACCACCTGATGCGGTTGGGCCCAACCGGGGGAGACCAGCCCCAGGCCGATCAGAATACAAATCCAAGCTGCGTACAGTCTTTGACTCATGCGAAGACCTTTCATCATACCCTGCAACCGTTATCGGTCTATGTGAAGTGAACGGCAACAAATTCCCGATAACACTCACAGATTATAGGAGCGTTATTCGTACGGTTATGGCAGAACTGCTTGATCAAAATGAAGTTGATGCCCTCTTGGCGGCAGTCGAGAGCGGTGATGTCGGGGATTCTGGCGATTCGGCTTCGCAACCGCCACCGCAGGTCTTTTCCAGTCACCGCAACGACTTAAATAACCTTGAAATACGGCCATACGACTTCAAGCGACCGGAAAGAGTCAGCAAAGACCAGATGCGATCGCTGGAAACACTACATGAAAGCTATAGCCGTAGCCTTGGTGCACAGTTGTCAGGCTTCTTGCGCACCATCATGGAGGTGAAGGTTTCTAATATCGAACAAATGACATTTAGCGAGTTCACGCATAGCCTACCAAACCCAACTTGCTTCAATCTGCTGGCATGCGACCCGTTGGATGGAAATATGTGCCTTGAGATCAGCCCCCTGATCATCTATCCGGTAATTGATCGGCTGCTGGGCGGATCAAACGCAGATTTATTTATTCCACAACGACCGTTAACAGCCATTGAGATGCGATTGGTCGGAAAAATCATCGATCGTGCCATGCATTCTCTAAGAGAAGCCTGGGGAAGCATTATCCCGATTAATTTTACACTTGAGGAATCCGAGTCCAATCCACAACTTGTGCAAATCGTTCCCCCCAATGAGGTCGTGGTTGTCGTGGGCTTTGAACTCAAGATGGGCAGTCGTGTCGGTACGATGAGCCTCTGCATTCCATATAACGTGATCGAGCCAGTGATCGAAAAACTATCTAATCAAACATGGGCTGCGTACAAACGGACTCGCGGCAACGACCGGCTTCGTCGCCGTGTGGCCCGTCACCTAGATTCGGCACAACTCACTGTCCGAACCATTCTTGCTGACACAACCATCAAGCTAAGCGAGCTTATCAATCTTCAGGTTGGCGACATCGTCCTTACCAACAAACCGGCCAGCGCTCCACTCACGATGATGATTGAAAACAAACGCAAGTACATCGGCCATCTGGGGCAATTCAAAGGCAATCGCGCCTTCAAGGTTAAACGACCACTGGATCCCAAGGATCGGGTGTAATTCGATCACCCTTTTCGCCCATCATCAAGCCCATACAACATCTTGAGCATTAAAGACCGGCCCATCAGTACAGGCAAGTTTGTACCGCCAATCACCCGTTTCACCTACACCCTCTGGCTGGTCATGGATCCTGACAACGCATGACTGGCAAGTCCCCATACCACACGCCATGGCCTGTTCCAAACAGACCTGGCAGTCCACGCCATAGGTTTGTGTCAAATGGGCCGTCGCTTGCATCATCGCCTGGGGTCCACATACAAAAACCACTGCCTGGCGACGTCTAGGTACACTTAGTCCACGAAGTAGAGGCTCCAACCCATCTGTCACTCTACCCACAAGTCCCTGCGAACCATCGTCTGTCGTGACCACCGCAGGAAAGTTGAATTGTGAAAATTCTTCAATGCAATGAGTAGGCAGGCCACCAGGGTCGGGCTCCTGTCCTGAATTACAGGTTACTGCAAGCAAGTCGCGTGTCGTGGCTCCAACAATCCCCACAACGTCCCAACCCGCTTGATGCATCCACTGAGCCAAATAAAACATTGGGGGCAAACCCACACCCCCACCCACGAGCAAGCCAAGCGATTTGTCGTCAGGCAACTCAAACTGGTTTCCCAATGGGCCAATCAGATCGACGCGATCTCCGGCAGCTAAACGTGCAAGCCACTGCGTCCCCGTGCCCACCACACGGTGGATCACATCAATCCAAGTGCCGGCAGCATTGTCGCCACGCCCGGCAAGACTGAACGGGCGCCGCAGCAGCGCAAGTTCCCCACAGAGTTCCGGTTGGGTCAACTTGGGGTGAATAGCCGTATCCCACTCAACACATTGGCCCAGAAGTGCCTCTTGGTTCTGTCCGCCACCCGGGATACGGCAACCAAGTTGAACAAACTGACCAGGTTTCGTAAGAGAAAATCGTCCCGGCAAGCCAAGGCGCAGCCGAAAATGTTCACGGCAGATCGGATTATTGAAGATAACCGTGGCGCCCACTAGACAACGCATTGGGATGATGGATCCATTTACTGGTAATGACCCCATGACCGACATTATAGTCCCCATGAAGGACAAGATGATTCAATGTTGGCGGCAGTTAAACACAACGCTATCCACCGTGCTTCCCAGATCATGTAATAAACGTAGCGAACACGCACGCCGTCAGGGGTGGCAGATCGATCAACCCAACCAGTATTGCCAGCGGTGCGGGACCACCGTTGCGCCAGGTGCGTGGGCAACAATCAATGCTCTTGCTGTACTGAAAAATCAATTGCATGGCAACGTATTATCCGTTTGTCAGCTTATAATGAACCGGTTGCTGATGGGATTGTGGCGATGAAATTTTCCAGTGATTGGACCTGGTCACCATGGTTTGACAGGAAGTTCGCCGAACAGATCGATACCCGTAACTCATCCGACCACACGATTGTCTGCCCGGTCCCTATGCATGTGTTACGGCGCGCACACCTATGGTTTCAATCAATCCCAACTTATGGCCACGGCATTCGCGGCCAAGAACAAATGGCCAGCGGCCAATCTGCTTCGTCGCCGACGTTACACCCACCCCCAAATCAGCATCTCAACCAGAAAACGATTTGAAAACGTACAGGATTCCTTTCAAGAAAAACATATTGACCTTCAGGGGTGGACTGTCTGGCTTGTAGATGACGCCAAAAAACTAGCGCGACACTCACCATGTGCACTCGGAAGTTGCGTCGTGTCGGTGCACGCCGAGTCTGTGTCGCTGTAGCAGCTGTCGGGGAATTGATTAATCGATAATAAAAAGGCTTAGCGAGCGTACTCAATGGTACGCATTTCACGCAGAACTGTAACGCGAATTTCACCCGGAAAAGTCATTTCTTCGCTCACTCGTTTGGCAATGTCCCGTGCCACATAACGGCTGTTGACGTCATCAACTGCCTCAGGATCAACCACCACCCGAACCTCGCGCCCAGCCTGGATCGCATACGCTTGCTTAACGCCCTTCATGCTGGTAGCGATCTCCTCAAGTTGCTCAAGACGTTTAACATATTTCTCAAGCGTCTCCCGGCGAGCACCGGGGCGAGCACCACTAATCGCATCTGCTGCCATTACGATTGGCGTATAGGGGGTAATCGCCGGAATATCATTGTGGTGACCACCAATAGCATTGAGCACCGCCTCGCTCTCGCCAAGCTTCTTGCAGAACTCCATACCGATTGCCGGATGGCCACCCTCAACGTCATGATCCATGGCCTTGCCAATATCATGCAGGTAGCCGCATCGACGCGCAGTCTGTCCGTCGAGCCCCAATTCGTCGGCAATCACCTGGCAAAGATATGCCACCTCGATCGAGTGACGCAGGATATTCTGGCCGTAGCTTGTTCGATAATGCAGCCGGCCCATTATGTCGCTAATTTTGCCGTGCAAGCCTTGAATATTAGCTTCGATACATGATTCCTTGCCAATCTTGACCAAACGCTGGGACATCTCTTCATGTATCTGCTCGACAATTTCCTCGATGCGCGAAGGATGAATACGGCCATCTTCAAGTAGCTTCTGCAACGCCTCTGACGCCACAGCTCGTCGAATGGGATCAAAACAGGAGACCACCACCACGCCTGGTGTGTCGTCAACAATCATGTCAACGCCGGTAGCCTTTTCAAAGGCCCTGATATTACGACCTTCGCGTCCGATGATCCGCCCCTTCATGTCATCGGAAGGAATTGACACTGCCGAAACAGTTGAGCTGGATGTATGTTCTGCTGCATACCGCTGGATGGCCTGAAGCGTTATCTTTAACGAGACCTCCTTGCACTCTTCTTCTGCCCGCTCAGTGCAACGTTGGATGAGTTGAGCCGCGTCGTGCTGGACCTCATGTTCCACCAAACGAAGTGCTTCCTTACGGGCATCTTCAACCGAAAGATTACTGATCCGCAACAGCGATTGTTTCTGTTCCTCGGTGGTTTTTTCCAAAATCTCCTTGCGATCGGTGATGAGCTGGTCCAGCTTTACACCCTTTACAGAAACCGCTTTTTCCCGATCCTTTGTTTTTTCCTCAAACTCATCGAGAAACTTTGTTTTAGTGGTCAGCATGTCAAGCTTGCGATCAAGGTTATCTTCCCGTTTGGCAAGGCGTCGTTCGATATCCTTCAGTTCATTTCGATCGCTGTTGCTCTGGCGATCAAACTTCTCACGCCGCTTGGCAATCTCATTTCGAGCATCTAACTCGATCTGCTTACCAACGGTTTCCGCCTCCTGTCGGCCGGATGACAGCAGCTGTTCAGTCTGACGTCGGGCGTCACCAATCATCCGAATCCCCATCACCCTGCTTAACAGAATGACAGTAATCACGCCGACAAGGAGTCCGCCTAAACCTCCGAAGATCAGCCAGGTCATGTCCGCTATATCTAAACCCATGCTCGGCATCACGCTTACCCTTCATAATGCGAACCGAAGCGCAGAAAAACAACACTTCAGTGCCAGCAAGGCACCAGCTGGATACGAAAGGCCTAGGGTGTCCGATCAGAGAGTGTTGACAGTTGACAAAAAAGGTAATCGCTTTGACGCTTGGCTTGACAGGTCTGTCAGCGCAAGGTCGACCGTGGCGTCCACAATCCCGTACCGGGACGTCATGCCAGCGGTATCTAATCGCCAGCTCACGTAAGCCGACACTTTATGTCCAAATTTTTGTCGAAAATCACCAAGCAATTGATACATTGTCAATCTATCCCGTCCGCATGGCGAACGTTCCGGCGCATGCATTGACTGAACACGCCATACTGATCGGTCACGGCCTCGGATGGCCACCCACCCAGCTCGTGCCGGTTGTTGCTAATCCCCCAAAAAAGTGTCTTGGCAGCCGCACTGTGCACACTGGCCAAGAAACGATAGTCAAGCATAGGGTACATCGAAGTATCATGTCAAGAATGAGGTTCTTTAGATTACCCATGAACATCAATAGAACACAACAATGAACGAATAGATCATATAACATTTCCAGATAACCGTTTATGAAAATAGACCTAGATGGCTGGCCTAGGCGCCAATCCACAAAGGGTGTGGCAACCAAGCCAAATCCAATGACAGGAAGCTGATGATAATTACGGTGATTTTTCTAGTTATTGTGGGAGGAATCAGCCTGTCACAGGCCGTCAGTGATCCCCATCAGGTGACACTGCGTTGGCTGCGACTGGGTGGCATCATTGCAGTAACCCTATTGGCGGTTGCGGTAACAATCGCTGTACTCACCGAACCAAAAATCCAGCCAACCGACTGGGGGCTTCTTGCCCTGACCGCCACTGTCCTGGTGATACAACTTACCGCGACACAAAAAGCCAAACACCAGATTCAACGGCGAGCGGCCGGATGCGGATTTCTACTTGCCTCGGGCACAGCAGGAACAATTGTTACACATCATCTGACCACTGCAATCAACCTGCCATCGATCGCTATTACCACTGCACTGAGTGCTGGTCTTGTCGGTGGCACACTTATGACCATGCTGCTCGGTCATGCCTATCTCACGGCGGGTAATGAGATGACGCAAAAACCTTTTATGCGCCTGCTCCTGATGGTCATTACCCTCCTGATCCTGCGCCTGATCTTCAGTACCATGTGGGGTGGTTACAGTTATTACACCTCATCTCGTACTGGGCCAAATTCATGGAACCTGATGATGATGATGGCCCGCTACTTAGTCGGATTTGGCGTACCCGCGGTGTTTGCCTATATGACTTATGATTGCATTAAGCGACGAGCCAACCAATCGGCCACAGGGATTCTCTACATCACCTATGTGATGGTAATTATCGGCGAGGGAGCCGCTTTGGCGCTGCTCGGCGCGACAGGTTGGGCTTTTTGATACGCACTTAGGCTCGACCAGTAAAGCGTAAACCTCCTGTAGGTTCCATGGGGGGTACCTCGATTTCACTACCTGCGACCATCTGCTCATACACACGTTGCAGTGACTGGCAGTACCGTTGGCGGGAGAAAAAACTAAACGCTTCATGCCGTGCCGTATCACGCAGTTGCCAAGATACCTGATGGTCGGACATCAACTGGCACAGCCGGTTAGCCAGTGCATATCTCGCTCTAGGGGGTGCCAAGAGCGCCGAATGGCGATCCTCCACCACCTCACTGATCTCATAGGTCGCTTCGGCCACGATAGGCGTATTGCATGCCATTGCCCACCGCAAACTCAGACCGCCCGCCCCAGAACCGATGGCCAATGCCAAGTCACACGCCGGTAATATCTCCCACGGCTGAGCCAATCGCTCATCCGTCAAATTCCGTTCACCGTGCCCCAGGTCTGTCATAATACTCTGCCCACGACAACGATTGCACTGCTCCGGATGGACCAACAATCGCATTGCCCGTGGTGCCTCCTGGGAATCAGCTACCAGGAGTAGAGTCATGATCGCCTCGTGCGTATCACTCCGATGGGGTGGATCACTAAGCAAGGCCACCACCACCGTGTCATCATCTACATCAATGCCCCACGATGCTCGTGTTGCCATACGACTGCTATACACAGCCTTACCAAAATCCAAAGCAGGCAACAGCACATGGGCATCTGCCGCTGACAAACCACTACTAAGTAACGTTCGATGAATGGCCATACTAATAGGCAGCGAAATGGTGCGCGACTGTGCATGCTGCGTGAGCACACGCAGCCACCGAATCACACTGGGTTCAGGATTCACCGTCAGCGTGATGAACCGTGGTACTGAACGCAATGCGATCGACGACCAGTTCAACGTACCAAGCGACCAGCAATGAATCAGATCGAAAACACCCAGGCGTTTAACTGCTGCAGAAACTGCCATCCACCCAGCTACGGCGTGCCCCATTGGAACGCCAACATGGGCAAAATTCGAAATGCCAGCCGCACGAGCTTGCTGAATAAAACGTTGGCCACCGAGTAAAAGCACTCGCTGGTCAACATCTCCCAGTCGGCCTAAAGACGCCTCAAGCAGCGCCAAAGTTGTCGGCGATGCCTGTGGACCACCGGCATCAATGAGGTGTAAAACACGCATTTGAATAAATCGAATTGAGGGCCGGTAACCTTAATCAGGTAGCTCACCCGGTTGGCGGGGCAGGTAATCAAAAAAAAGGCGGCTTGCATCACGAGCAATCCGCTGGGCAAGCTGATGCTCAACCGCGCGACGAAGTCCAACTCTATGGTCGGGAATGCCGCGGGCTGGCAACCGCACCTTGAGCTTGTAGCCGGGTGGAGCCAATGACTGTGCTTGCCCCTGCATCCCTGCCACTGTAGTAGGAAACATGCGTTTCTTGTTTATCACGTCAACCACCTTCACCTCCACTTGCGCAGTCGGATACAATAGACCAGGCTGCGGGTAAAGATCAATGTTGGTGATAGACATGTACACGACCTGCTCAGCTTTCAAACGGCGGCCGATCTGGTCAATACCAGCACGATCGAAATCGTCGCCAAGTTCCTGCATCAACTCAGCAATTTCCCCTGGCGGTACCGTCGTCAAGATGGCATGATGAGTAAGCAACCGGTCAACTTCGACCGCAATCCGATCCTTCATATACAAGTCGGCGAACTGGCTGGAGGAATCCTCAACCCATACGAGAGTCGCACGCTGTGGCAAGTGATATTGGGCCTTAACCATCTGGGGAAACAGGCCATGCGCAACAACTCCGGCCATTTTGCAGCCACCGAGAGGGGCCGCAAAATGGACCAACAACAGACATGATCCCAACACTTCTACGGCTCGACGGTAAACCGTCATGGCCTTGCAACCTCCTCGTAATCATAGAAGAGGCGTGCGACATGCTGGGCAAACACCGAATGCAGGCCAAACCGAATTGTTGGCTCATCGCTACCAAGTAATGCAACAGCCATGTTGGGGTACTGAGCCTGTGTGGTATTCATATATGCTGCAACATCTGGATCATCCGATTCAGCTTCATACACCCCAATACTCGCTTCAATCACACCACGCCACACATGTTTATGCTCCGGATCATGTGTTGAATACGAAAAGACATCAATTAGCAAAAGTCGCTCAACATTGAGTTGCTGCATCAACTGGCTGTATGACATTGTGTTCCAGTAGGGGTTGGACTGTCGGAAATGTTCGACCTGGACCGGATCAGCCACGCGGATACCCGGCACATTCGTGGCGAGTTGGGCTCCAATAGCCTTTGCAACCATCTTGGATGCATGGGGATGATGGTAATGCGTACGCGTGTCGACGGTTACAAGTACGCCAACTGCTTTGCCATTTAGGCCTTGGTATTCTGCTTCCACACTAATCGTCTTGGCGGCCACCACATATGCGGCCCATCCAGCCACGCCACAACCACCACAGACAACCGCCAAAACAGTCATCAAAAAACAGGGGGCGAGCCAGATACGGTAAAGTTTACCCGTCAGGTGATTGTAGTCCGTTTTGTTAATCATCAATTTAATACCCACCGTTCACCATCAGGATTTTGTATATCCAGCCCCCAAGACACCCGCCTGCGGCCACCCAAACGAGCGTAGGCCGCCATAGCCACCGTGCCAGTGGTACCAGATCAATCCCAAAAACCAAAGCATAACCTGCAACGATCGCTCCAGCTGCCATAATGATCGCCAAGACAGCTGCCGCAGGTTGCACACGAAAAGCCGAAGCGAGATCACCGTGAGCCGCATAGGTCAGTGAAGTCGTATAACCACAGGTAAAACAGGGAAATCCAAATGAACGATAGACACCACAGGCCGGCAACCCCAACTGGCGATGAGTGCCCAAACCCAACTGGTCCGCCCGCAGGCCGCTGGTCATGACCAACGGCGCCGTGGTCACGAACAGAATGATGATGGCCACACACCGGCGACCCCACTGGAAAGCTGGTCGCGACCGGTCACCTGGCATCATATAGGGCTGTTGTACAGAGGACACCGGACAACCTCATTGCTTAGTATGAAGATTTCGCCGAACATCAACGATCTCCAACACGGGCTGCTTCTAGTAGAGTAGGCAGTCGGGCACTGCCAAGCAAAGAACAATGTCGCATGGCACTACACATGGACCAAAGAAAATCAATGCAGCCTCAAACAAATACCACGGAGCCTAAAATACAGCCAAACCATCGCACGGTGGCGGTTCTACCTTCGTTCTTTACGCTTGGTAACTGTCTTTGCGGGTTCTTGGCCATATTCTTTGCCAGTCGTATGGCCGACACGAAATTGCTCTGGGACTGGACACCGCTGACCGTCGGGGCAGTGTTCGTGTTCACCGGCATGCTATTCGATGCACTCGATGGCCGCATTGCACGAAGAACTGGGCAGACAAGTGAACTGGGCGAACAACTTGATTCCATGGCCGATATGGTCACCTTTGGTGTCGCCCCGGCATTTTTAGCAGTCCAACTGGTAGCGGCCGAAACCCCTTTCCTATCTGCCAAGGGGGATACTTATTTTGACCGAACTGCTTTAATCATCGCATGTATATATGTTGCCTGTGCAGCAATTCGCCTAGCACGATTCACACTTGAGGTCCCAAGTGGAGACCAAGCAGACCACCTAAGCTTTGAGGGATTACCAAGCCCGGGCGCGGCGGGCACTGTAGCCAGCCTCGTCCTGCTCCACCAACACTTCCTTGCTCGCGACAACACACAGCAATGGACAATGACATTGGCCAGCATTGGGATGGTGATCGTGATGCTAATGGTCGCATTGGTAATGGTCAGCCGACTACGATACGTACATGTTACTAATCGATACTTACACAAACGCGCGCCACTCGAATATATTGCAATCTGCGTTATTGTTGGCTTACTTTTAGCTATCAACCTGCAGGGAGCACTCGCAGCAAGTTTCGTTACCTACGCACTCTCGACACCATTGGCTTGGTGTTATCAAAAGATGAAGCATCGCGCAGCGCAAACGACGCCAAATCCATAAATATAATTCAACGATTCGATAGCTATTTTGATGGCAAATAACTTGACTTTTCCGGCCAACTGCTAGGGTTCATCAAATCCGCGCTTGACCAAATCACACAAGGCAGCCACTGCATCAGCCGCATCAACCCCATCAGCTGCAACTTCCAGTCGCGTTCCCTGGGATGCAGCAAGCATCATCATCTGCATAATGCTCTTGCCATCGACAGATTGTGTTCCCTTAATGACACGAATATCAGCGTCAAAGGCATTGGCGGCATCAACAAATGCCATTGCTGGCCGCGCGTGCAGCCCCAAGGGATTCAAGATCGTGACGGTGGCCTTTGCCGTTGAACTAGGTAGTTTCACCGGTATGTCTTCCAGGTTGCAGTCCGCAACCCTTACTCAACAAAATTACCCCTGCAATTTCTGAGCATCGGCTTCTTGTAATAGATCAACGACCGATTCCACATCCTCCGCCTGTCTCAAAAATCGCCTGAACATATCCTTCTGCAGATTGGAAAAAATGTTTTCCATAGCCTGAAGATGGTCATCAGGATTATCCTGAGGGCTGAGTAAAAGAACAACCGTATAAACCGGAGCACTGTCTAGAGCATTGAAGTCGACACCTTGTTGACTGATACCAATAGCGGCCGCCATCTGGTTGAGTTTTTCGTGCTTGACATGCGGCACGGCAACACCTTTACCAAAACCAGTTGACCCAGATTTCTCGCGTTCAATGATTGAAGAAATCAGGTCCTTGCGAAGGGACTTAGCGGCGGCACCACCGGCAATCAAGGCATCAATGAGTTCAGTGATAACCTCATCGCGATTGGCGCTCTTCAGTTGCGGTATGATGGCCGCAGGCAACACAAAATCACTCAGTTTCATTGCGATCACATTTTCTACGGCCAGG
>Ga0310124_10000232_pt1 | contig 37979 bp, 28 predicted proteins | sample CB11b_AW_Bot5_MG_FD_203507 | JGI IMG/M metagenome (GOLD analysis project Ga0310124, IMG submission 203507) | Marine microbial communities from Western Arctic Ocean, Canada - CB11b_AW_Bot5 | ecosystem: Environmental > Aquatic > Marine > Oceanic | place: Canada: Western Arctic Ocean | collected...
TTTCGAAAGCGTTCTTACCAACACGACGATTGGGTTGGTGAACCGTTGTTAACGGCGGAGAGAAGTATTCAGCCAACTCGATGTTGTCATAGCCGATCACTGAAATATCTTCAGGGATACGAATTCCTTTCTCTTGCAACCTGCTCATTAGGCCAAGTGCCATCGTGTCGTTAAAACAGAATACTGCCGTTGGGCGATCTACCATCTTAATGATTTTCTCTGCAGCAAGAACCGCAGTATCACACTCGAAGTTACCTTCAATGATCATGTTATCATCGGCAGCAATCTTAGCTTCGTTGAGTGCGCGTTTGTAACCCGCGATGCGTTCAACACATGCTGCTTTGTCTAAGTGGCCACTTAAACAAGCAATCTTGGAGTGACCGTGATCAATGAGGTATTTGGTCGCTAGGTAACCACCTTCCTCAGAGTTGTCGATGATCTTATCTGCTTGAGAACTCTCAGGGCCCCAATCCATAATCACTTTAGGGATGTCAGCGTGACGGTCTAACATGCCTCTCAGTTCTTCAGTTAGGTCAGAACACATAACTAAGATGCCATCTACACGTTTCTCTGCAAGCATTCGAATGTAGTCACGTTGCTTCTCATAGATACCGCCCGTATTACACAGGATCAAAGTGTAACCTTGACGGTAGCAGTAGCTTTCAACACCATCGATAACTTCAGAGAAGAATAGGTTAGTTGATTGAGTAACTAGCATGCCGATAGTGCGGGTTGTATTGCACTTCAAACTACGAGCAACGGCACTTGGTGCATAGTTCAGTTCGTCTACGGCTTTATTTACTTTTTCTTGCGTCGCTTCTGCAACAAAGCGAGTTTTGTTGATTACGTGAGAAACGGTTGTTGTTGATACGCCTGCTAAGCGAGCGACATCTTTTATAGTGGCCATGGTTTTATCCTATTAGAAGCTACTTTCCCAAAGTACGGAATGAAGTAGCCGTTAAGCTACCTAACTAAGAGCTTAAATTTGTAGGGCTCTTTGGGTACTAAAGTGCTAAAAAACAAAAAACCGCTATTGAGCGGCTTGTCTTAACACCGAAATGCTCAAAACTATAATAAGCATAGCATTTCGTGAATGTTTCATATTTTATCGTTTGCGGTCACAATTTTAGACTGACTAGAAATTACTCGCAATAAAATTCACCCGGAAATCCGGGTGAATTGTCACATTCTTCTGAATTTATTTAACGAGTCATCCAATAAGCTTATTCACCAGCGAGGTATTGGGTGTCCAATTTGCAGAATGCAAGTAGCAGAGATGAGACTGATGCGTAGAAACCGAATTCGTCAACGTCATGACATTTAACGTTGAACTTTGGTACCCAAGTAAGAAGTTGTTGCTCGATAAATTGCTGTTGAACAATGAACGATTTTTCTAGCTCTTCTTCAAGCTCAGTTTCATTAGAACGGATGATCAAGTTGCCAAGGAAGTCGAGTTCGATAGCGATGTGGTCAGCTGGTTCTTTTAGGTCTTGGTTCACCACTAAGTTGTGCTTAGCCATGATCTCTTCCATATCTTTTGCTGGCTTATCATTCAAAAGGCCAGTCTCACCGATATACATAGAAGCGTAAGGAAGTGCGCCATGCTTATCTGTTTTTAAGAATAAGTCACAGAAGTCTGCAGACAATTCTAGTTGAGCATCTTCACGCGTTTGTAGGCGGTTTAGCGCATCCACTAGGCTATCGATCGCCGGCTTTAGTGTTTCATTTTCGCTTAAACCAGTTAGGAAAGAACGAATTTCAACAGAGTGGTAGTGATCGAGTTCTTCTTGAGTGATCTCTTTAGCGAATAAGCTTGATAGCCACCAGTATATTTCTGCTCTTTGCTCGTTGAACGCTTTCGTATCTTTCATTTCTTAGATCCTGATTTAGTCTTGTGGTGTTACTTATATGCATCTTGAAGTCACTAGTGCATAAGCACACCAAGGCTGAATAACAAGGTTATTTGCGAAACGCAAAGTTACTCGTTAGTAGTAATGCCTATATTGAATTGCGATGGACGATAAATAGCAAGGTTTAAGATTGTCTTGTATCAAAAAAGATCCATGTTTCTGGCTTTTATCTTGTGTACCACTAGAATTGTTACGAGTTATGAATAGAATAGTCACTGAAACTATTAAATAAGAAAAGTGGTGTAGATGAGCTATCACGTATTAGTCGTAGAAGATGATGTGGTAACCCGCAGTAAACTGGTTGGATACTTCCAGAACGAAGGTTACACAGTAAGCGAAGCAGAAAGCGGCGCTCAAATGAGAAACGTGTTAGAAGAAAACAACGTTGACCTCATTATGCTGGACATCAACTTACCAGGCGAAGATGGATTGATGCTAACTCGCGAATTACGCAGTCAATCAGACATTGGAATTATTTTAGTTACTGGACGCACGGATAGCATCGACAAAATCGTTGGCCTTGAAATGGGCGCTGACGATTACGTTACTAAACCCTTCGAACTTCGCGAGTTATTGGTTCGAGTTAAAAACCTACTTTGGCGCATTTCTGCCGCTCGTAAAACAGCAGCAGGTAAGGTTGAAGAGACTGAAGACGAATCTGTGGTTCGTTTTGGTGAGTGGACGTTTGATATCCCTCGTCGTGCGCTAAGCAAAAACGGCGAACCAGTAAAACTGACTAAAGCTGAATATGAACTGTTGGTTGCGCTATCTTCTTATCCTAACCAGGTATTAAGTCGTGAACGCATTCTGAATATGATCAGTCACCGAGTGGATGCTCCAAACGATCGAACTATCGACGTGTTAATCCGTCGTATGCGTGCGAAGATGGAGTTTGACCCTAAGAATCCACAAATTTTTGTAACGGTTCACGGTGAAGGTTACATGTTCGCTGGTGATTGATTTCCTTCGGGAATGACCAATCAACAACGATATTTAAACGTAAAAAGCCGAGACATCATTGATGTCTCGGCTTTTTTATTGCTTAGCTTTGTATTCTTAACGAATAGAGAATCTATAAATACTTGGCGACTCTGTCTGCTCAAGATGAGTTTAAAGATTCATTGGGCTTACTGAGGCTGAGCCGCAGAAACTTCACCGTCATCTTCAACTAAGCGAGATGTTTCAGGAACAACAATGGGTTCTTCAACGGTGTCATTGCTTGTATCAAGCCAATCACGCAGGCTTTGCCACATCAACCCCATTGTTTCGTGCCAGTAACGCTCAGTTTGCTCAAGGTAAAGAGCTTTAGGCATGTACTTATTCCAAGGTTCAACAATCCCTTCTTGTGCAAGGTAATTGGTTGGGGCTGGTAATGGCTTCATGCCAGCAGCATGGAATTCATTCAATGCGCGAGTCATATGGCTAGCGGAAGTTACCAGTACCATTCTTTTATTTTTAACGAACGCAGCGGCTTGTCGGGCTTCTTCCCATGTGTCTTTCGCGGTTTCAAGCAGAATGATATCGGGCTTTGCGACACCTAGAGCCAACGCAACTTTGGCCATCATTCTAGCATTGCTCACTTCAGTGCCTGCGCCATAGCCAGACAAAATGAGTTTTGCACCAGGGTAAAGACGTAGAATACGAATCCCTTCACTTAAACGCATTAGACCGGTGCGACTAAGCTCTGATGTTGGTGGGATTTGGTCGTCTACGACGTGACCACTTCCGAGAACCATCACGTAATCGACGGTTTCATCGACAGGTAAAAAAGCGGTGTGTTGCCTTTCCATTGGCATTAAAAGTTGACTAGAAACTGGCTGGAAAGCGATTAGGAAAATACCACATAGGGCTGAAAGGGTGATTAGGCAACCCGTCTTCCTTTTGGTAGTAAACATCACTAGGGCTAAACCCAGAAAAGCGAGAATTAACATTGCTGGCAGTGGCATCAGTAACGAAGACACTACTTTTTTCAGCTCAAACATATCCGAATAGTCCGAAAAAACATCACTTAGTAGTAAAAAGAGACATCGCCTCTTTATTCCTGAAATTCCTGTGACAGAATAGCAGGCACGATAGGACATAATAACTCAAGTAGCCGTGACTGAAGACCGTAATTTCGACGATATTGCCCACAAATTTGCAAAAAATATTTACGGCTCTGACAAAGGAGAGATCCGTCAGATCATCGTATGGGAAGATTTAGAACAAGCTTTGAGCAAATTTGAGCAATCAGCTTCGCCGCTGCATGTGCTTGATGCTGGAGGCGGCCTTGCGCAGATGTCGCAAAAAATTGCGTCGCTTGGGCATAACGTTTCTCTTTGTGACCTCTCTTCTGAAATGCTGAAGCTAGCAGAAGAAAGTATCAGCGAGGCGGGTTTGTTAGATCAGTATCGATTCATCCATTCTCCGGTACAAAAAGTCGCAGAACATCTCGATGAGCAAGTCGATTTTGTGATGTTTCATGCGGTAATGGAATGGTTAGCCGATCCTAAAGAGGCGCTTGATTTATTGTTGGAGCAAGTAAAACCCGGTGGTGTTGCCTCGATAATGTTTTACAACCACCACGGATTAGTCCTGAAAAATGTGATTTGTGGCAACATTCCTCATGTATTGAATGGGATGCCACATCGAAAACGGTTTAAGCTGCAACCACAAAAAGGCTTGAAGCCAGAAGAGGTTTACCAATGGATAGAAGACGCCGGTCTAGAAATCTGTGGTAAATCAGGCATTCGCTCTTTCAATGACTACATAGGTAATATGGAGTACATGGGCGATTACCAATTTGAAGATGTATTGGAACTAGAAAAACAGCTATGTCGCCAAGAGCCATATCTGTCGCTAGGCCGTTATATTCACGTTTGGGCTCAAAAACCTGCGCAATAACAGCGGTGAATGTGGTAAAAGAAGCCACAACATGCGCTATGCAATCGTAACAAGCCCGCGTCATAAAGAAATAGGCGTCATATCTAATACGTTCGATATGACGAAGAACAGTAACAGGAACCACAATGAGTGAAATGACTCAAACTGCCGAAGAGCAGCCAATTGATGAGTTGGTGGGCTGGGTCAAGCAGCATGATTTTTCATTAAACTTGCCACCAGAGCGCTTAGCATTTTTGATTGCTATCGCAGTACTAAGCAATGAAAGGTTCGATGAAGAGTTGGGCGAAGGTGAACTGCACGATGCATTTACCATTGTCACTCGACTGTTTGAAGATACTGGCGAAGCGTCTGCGTTTCGTGCCAACAATGCCATCAATGAGCTAGTTAAACAGAAGTTGATCAGCCGCTTTACCAGTGAAATCACCGATGGTGCGAGCATCTACCGCTTATCACCGTTGGCCGTTGGTATCTCTGATTATTACTTACGTCACCGTCAGTTCTCTAAATTAAAACTGTCTATTCAGCTTTCTATGGTTGCCGATGAGATGGCAAAAGCCATTGAAGCTGCGCAGAAGGGCGGAACTCCGGGGCATTGGAAAAAGAACGTTTATGGCGTGCTTAAATATTCAGTTGGTGAAATTTTCGATCAGATTGATCTTAACCAACGTGTTATGGATGAGCAGCAACAAACCGTTAAGCAGCAAATTGCCGACCTTTTAAATAAGGACTGGCGAGAAGCGATTAATAACTGTGAAGCTTTGCTATCAGAAACTTCTGCGACGCTAAAAGAATTGCAAGATACCTTGCAAGCGGCGGGTGATGAACTGCAAACACAGATCCTCGATATTCAAGAAATTGTTTACGGTGACGATGAACTCGAGTTCGTTGGCGAAACCCTGTTCGGTTTGCAAATGAAGCTTGACCGAATCACCAGTTGGGGTCAGCAAGCAATCGACTTGTGGATCGGCTACGACCGCCACGTTCACAAATTTATCCGTACCGCTATCGATATGGATAAAAACCGTGCCTTTAGCCAGCGCTTGCGTCAGTCAGTCACAGACTACTTTGATGCGCCTTGGTTATTGACTTACGCCGATGCTGAGAAGCTGACCGATCTTCGTGATGAAGCGCTCGTGCTTCGTGATGATGAAGTGATGGGACAAGCGCCAATCGACGTTGAGTACGAAGAATTTGAGCAAGTGAATGATCTGCTTTCAGAACGAATTGCAGAGATGTTAAAAGCTCACAAACAGCAAGGCGCGCCAATTGACCTTGGCCTTGTGTTACGCGATTACCTCGCAGCACACCCTCGCACACACCATTTTGATTTAGCCAGAATTGTTGTCGACCAAGCCGTGCGCTTAGGTTACTCAGAGTCTGACTATCAGGCTATTCAGCCGGATTGGCAGGCAATCAACGATTTCGGTGCAAAGGTACAAGCAAATGTCATTAACAAGTACTGATGATTACATGCCAGAGAAACTGGTAAAAGCAATAGCGAACCCGTTGTTCCCTGCGCTAGATAGCATGCTGCGTTCAGGTAAGCATGTTTCAACAGAAGATCTAGACAACCACGCGTTGCTTTCTGATTTCGAAGTGGAACTTCAGCATTTTTACCAACGCTACAATACGGAACTGGTAAAAGCGCCGGAGGGTTTCTTCTACCTGCGTCCGCGTTCTACGTCTCTGATTGGCCGTAGTGTGTTGTCTGAGCTAGACATGCTGGTTGGTAAGGTGTTGTGTTTCTTATACCTAAGCCCAGAACGTCTTGCTCATGAAGGTATCTTCACCAATCAAGAATTGTTTGATGAATTGATGTCGTTAGCGGATGAGAAAAAGCTCATGAAGCTAGCAACGAACCGCGCATCTGGTTCTGACTTAGACAAAGAAAAGCTCTTTGAAAAAGTACGTACTTCTTTGCGTCGTTTACGCCGTATCGGCATGCTGATTGCGATTGGTGAAACCGGCAAGTTCCGTATCAGCGAAGCGGTATTCCGCTTTGGCGCTGACGTTCGTGTTGGCGACGATATGAAAGAAGCGCAATTACGTCTTATCCGTGATGGTGAAGCTGTGGTTCATACCCAAGAGCCTAACCAGGGTAGCTTGTTGAATGAAGAACAAGCGGAAGCGGTATCAGAACTAGAACTAGACGTAGATGAAAACGGTCAACAAGACATTTTTAACGATCAAGCCGGCTTTGACCTTGAGTCAAACGATGGCGAACAAACAAAAGTAGAAGGTGAAGCATGATTGAAAGAGGTAAGTATCAATCATTAACCATGATCAACTGGAACGGCTTCTTTGCGCGTACTTTTGATATTGATGGATTGGTTACAACGCTTTCTGGCGGTAACGGTGCAGGTAAGTCGACCACAATGGCGGCATTCATCACAGCACTGATCCCTGACCAAAGCCTTCTGCATTTCCGTAACACAACGGAAGCGGGCAGCTCACAGTCGTCACGCGATAAAGGCCTTTACGGTAAGCTTCAGCCGGGCGCATGTTATGCCGCGTTAGATGTTGTGAACTCTCGTAATCAGCGTCTATTGTTCGCGGTAAAACTGCAACAAGTCGCGGGTCGTGATAAGAAAGTCGACATCAAACCGTTCGTAATTCAAGGCCTTCCAAGCCATGTAAAACCTACGGATGTGTTGATTCAGAACGTTTCAGACAGCCATGCTCGCGTATGTCAGTTGAACGACGTAAAAGCGGCGGTTGCACAATACGAAGGCGCGCACTTTAAAGCGTTTTCTTCGATTGTTGATTACCACTCACAGATGTTTGAATACGGTGTAGTACCGAAGAAATTGCGTAACAGCAGCGACCGTTCTAAGTTCTACCGCTTAATTGAAGCATCACTTTACGGTGGTATTTCTAGTGCGATTACGCGTTCTCTGCGTGATTACCTTCTACCGCAAAATGGTGGCGTGAAGAAAGCATTCCAAGACATGGAATCAGCACTACGCGAAAACCGCATGACGCTAGAAGCGATCAAAACGACCCAGTCGGATCGTGACTTGTTCAAGCACCTGATCACTGAATCTACGAACTACGTGGCAGCAGATTACATGCGCCATGCCAACGATCGTCGCAACAAGCTTGATCAAACGATGAAATTCCGTGGTGAACTGTTTGGTTCTCGCGAAACCTTGCTTGATCAAAACAACTTGTTGAACCGCGTTCAAGAAGAACTAGAGCTGTTGGTCGATCAAGAATCGGCACTAGAGCAAGATTATCAAGCGGCTTCGGATCATCTTCAATTGGTTCAAACTGCACTTCGTCAGCAAGAGAAAATTGCTCGCTACAGTGAAGATCTAGAAGAGCTGAATGAGCGTCTAGAAGAACAGATGATGGTAGTTGAAGAAGCTCAAGAGCGAGTACTTCTTGCTGAAGAGCAGGCAATCATTACTGAAGAAGAAGTGGATAGCCTGAAAACTCAGCTTGCTGACTACCAACAAGCGTTGGATGTTCAGCAGACTCGTGCACTTCAATACCAGCAAGCCGTTCAAGCATTAGAGAAAACCAAGCAGCTGTTGGGTGATGACTCTATTACCGCAGAAAGCGCATTAACTCTGGTTTCTGAGCTAAAAGCACAAGAAGAATCAAGCACTCAAACGTTACTGTCGACTAAGCATAAACTAGACATGTCTTCTGCTGCGTCTGCGCAGTTCGACAAAGCGCTCGCTCTTGTTAAAAGCATCGTTGGTGAAGTTGAGCGTAAAGAAGCGTCTAACAGTGCTAAGCAAGCGTTAGAAAAAGGCCGTAACGCAAAACACGTTGTTGAAAACGAACAACAGTGGCGAGCTCAGCACCGCGACATGGCTCGTGATGTGGCGCAGCAGCGTCAAGCAAAAGAGCTTGCGACTGAATACCAAAAGCAACACAACATCTCACTGACTGACGAAGCGGTTTTCGATGAAGAACGTGAACGCCATGCAATGCAGATCGAGTCTCTTGAGTACGCTCAAGAAGAGCTGCGTGAAGCGAAGAGTGAGCAACGTCGTGTGCAACAAAACCACGACCAAGAGATTCAAAAACTTGAATCTATTGCTCCAGCGTGGATCACGGCGAACGACGCACTTGAAGCCCTAAGAGATCAAACAGAAACTGAGCTAGAAGATAGCCAAGCAGTAATGACTCAAATGCAGCAAGTGCTTGAAGACGAAAAATCTCAAGCGGTAGCGAAAGATCAATTAGCGACTCGTCGTGCGCAGCTTGAGCAAGAGATTGAACGCTTAGCTTCTCCGGGTGGCTCTAACGATCCTCGTTTGAAAGGTTTAGCGGATACGCTTGGTGGCGTGCTGCTTTCTGAGATTTACGATGACATTACCATTGGTGATGCGCCGTATTTCAGTGCGATGTACGGTCCTGCTCGTCATGCGATTGTGGTCTCTGATCTTGATGGTATTAAAGAGAAGCTGGTGGATCTTGATGATTGTCCAGATGACCTTTACATCCTTGAAGGCGATGTCGACGCATTTGATGACAGCTCATTCAATGCTGATGAGTTAGAGGGCGCGGTGTGCGTTCAGCTGAACGATCGCCAAATGCGTTACTCTCGTTTCCCTGAGATTCCTCTGTTTGGCCGTGCGGCTCGTGAACAACGATTAGAGAAATTGCGTGAAGAGCGTGATGTTGTTGTGGAAAACCACGCGAAAGCGGCGTTTGATGCACAAAAGCTGAATCGCCTATACCAAGCATTCAATAGCTTTGTTGCTAAGCACCTACACGTTGCATTTAACGCTGACCCTGAACAGGCACTAGTGTCTATTCGTGACAAGCGTAACCAGATTGTACGTTCTTTGGCTGAATTAAATTCTAAAGAGCAACAGCAACGTAGTCAGCTACAACAGAGTAAACAAGCGTTGGGTGCGCTAGACAAATTAGCACCAATGGTTCGTATTTTAGAAGACGAAACATTGGCTGAACGCCTAGCTGAATTAGAAGCGCAACTAGAGCGCTTGAGCGAAGCTAAGTCGTACTTGAACAACCATGGCAAAGCACTTGCATCGTTAGAGCAGATTGTTTCTGCACTAGACGCAGACCCTGAACAGTTCGAGACACTGGAAGCACAATACCAACAAGCTGACCAAGCTCTACAAAGCTTGAAAGGTAAAGTGTTTGCTCTGTCTGACTTGATTGAACGTCGTCACTACTTTGCCTATGCGGATTCTGTTGATCTTCTAAACAAAAGCAGCGAACTGAGCGAGCAATTAAAAGCGAAATTGGTTCAAGCTGAACAAGCTCGAACTAAAGGCCGTGATGGCTTCAAGCAAGCTCGCGAACAGATGAACCAATACAACCAAGTATTGGCAGCACTGAAGAGCTCACATCAAGCGAAGCAAGAAACGGTTCAAGAGTTCAAGCAAGAGCTACAAGAGTTTGGTGTCAATGCTGATGAAGGCGCTGAAGAACGTGCTGTACGTCGACGTGACGAACTGCATGAGCGTTTGCATACTTCACGTGGTCGTAAGAGTGAATACGAGCGTACCATTACGTCAACTGAACTTGAGATGAAAGCCTTGGCTAAGCGTCTTAAGAAAGTTCAGAAAGAGTACACAGAGCTTCGTACCTTCGTTGTTGCAGCAAAAGCAGGCTGGTGTTCAGTACTTCGCTTAGCTCGTGAGAATGACGTTGAACGTCGTCTACACAAACGTGAACTGGCTTATCTAACGGCGGGCGAGCTTCGCTCTATGTCGGATAAATCACTGGGTGCGCTACGTCTGGCGGTAGCCGACAATGACGACCTGCGTGATTCGCTGCGTTTATCTGAAGACAACGCGCATCCAGAGCGTAAAGTTCTGTTCTACATTGCGGTTTACCAACACCTTCGTGAGCGTATTCGCCAAGACATCATTCATACGGATGATCCGGTTGAAGCAATCGAAGAGATGGAAGTGGAGCTAGCTCGACTAACAGAAGAATTGACGCAGCGTGAAAATCGCCTGGCAATCAGCTCTGAGTCCGTAGCAAGCATTATCAAGAAAACGATTCAGCGCGAGCAGAACCGTATTCGAATGCTGAACCAAGGTTTGTCTAACATTTACTTTGGTCAGGTTAAAGGCGTACGTCTGAACGTTAAGATCCGTGAAAGCCACGAGATCTTGCTATCAGGGCTAGCGACTCAACAAGAGCAACACAAAGACTTGTTTGAATCAACGCGCTTTACCTTCTCAGAAGCGATGGCGAAGTTGTTCCAACGAGTGAACCCGCATATCGATATGGGTCAACGTTCTCCACAAGTTCTTGGTGAAGAGCTACTGGATTACCGTAACTACCTAGAGCTGAGTGTTGAAGTTAACCGTGGTTCAGATGGTTGGTTGCAAGCGGAATCGGGCGCGCTGTCTACCGGTGAGGCGATCGGTACTGGTCAGTCAATCCTATTGATGGTTATTCAGAGCTGGGAAGAGGAATCTCGTCGACTTCGCAGTAAAGACATCGTTCCATGTCGTTTGTTGTTCCTTGATGAAGCAGCACGTTTGGATTCTAAGTCGATCTCTACGCTGTTTGAACTGTGCGACCGTTTGGGCATGCAACTTCTGATTGCAGCACCTGAAAACATTAGTCCAGAGAAAGGTACAACCTACAAACTGGTTCGTAAGGTCTTCAAAGATCACGAACATGTACACGTTGTTGGCCTACGTGGTTTTGCTCAAAACAAACCAGCATCTCCAGTTCAAGAGCTTATCGAAGAAACTGAGCAATAACTTTGATAGCCGAGCAATAACCTTGATAGCGCAGCTATAAGCTCGAAAGTGACTCAATGATATTTGTTCAAAGCCCCTAATGATTAGGGGCTTTTTTGTACCTTGAATCTAATTTCTTATTCCTTACTTCTACAGTAGAACACCTTCCGCCTAGTCCTCTCGTCGATACTGATAAGACCACTCATACCTTATGGTTATTATCAATGGAACTTGTTTGAGGTCACACGCACAAAACCACAAATAATGTATGGTAATGACATAGATTTAATAATATTAATAATATTGTATTACTTAAATTTTAATTATTGATAACTCGCGTGTGCGAAAGGTAAAGGTAGGACTTAGGTATGATTCAAATCGTTATTGATGGGAAATATCGAATTGTCGAGCAAGGACAAACCGTTCTTGAGGCGGCAAAAACATGTGGTTTAGAGATCCCATCTTTATGTGGTTTGAACAAAACAGCGGATAAAGTACCGTGTGACTTGTGTGTTGTTGAAGTTGATGGCGTTGGTGTCACTCGTTCTTGTGAGCTTGAAGTGTCTAATGGGCTGAATATTACCACCCAGTCAAAACAGTTAACGATTCATCGGCAAGACGCGTTGAACCGCATCATGACCGATCATTACGCCGATTGTGAAGCGCCATGCCAAACAGCGTGTCCTGCTGGGGTCGATATCCAATCTTACCTGCATCATATTGCTCAAAATGATCACATAAAAGCGATAGAGGTCATCAAAAAGACACTACCAATGCCCCTGTCGATTGGTCGAGTATGTCCTGCTTTCTGTGAAACTGAATGTCGTCGCAACTTGGTCGATGAATCCATCGCGATTCGTCAACTCAAACGACACGCTGCCGACGCAGATTTAGCCGCTCAAGAGAGCTACATGCCAACTAAGAAACCAATCAAAGGCAAGAGTATTGCGATTGTTGGTAGTGGCCCCGGTGGTCTTACAGCAGGTTATTACCTATCTAACGAAGGCTACGATGTTAGTGTTTATGAGTCGATGCCCAAAGCGGGAGGTTGGTTGCGTTACGGTATCCCTGAATATCGCTTACCTAAGTCGATTCTAGATAAAGAAATCGAACTGATGTGTCGTAATGGGATGTCGGTGGAGTGCGGCAAGAAACTCGGTATTGATTTTACACTGTCTGATTTGAGTAACGATTTTGATGCGGTTTGCTTAGCCGTTGGCGCGTCGCAAGCGGTTGAAATGAATTATCCGGGCAGCGAGCTTGGCGGTTGTTATCTAGGCGTCGATTACTTAAAAGACTATGTCACCGATAAACAGTATATCACTGGTAAAAAGGTTGCAGTGATCGGTGGCGGTAATACCGCGATTGACTGTGCTCGAACAGCGGTGCGTGATGGTGCGGATACCACGCTGATCTACCGTCGTACTCGAGATGAGATGCCTGCAGAAGATTACGAAATCGAAGAAGCTGAGCATGAAGGTGTGAAGTTCCATTTCTTAACTAACCCTGCAGAAAACATAGCCTATGAAAATGGTCATGTATCAGAAATACGATTAGAGCGTATGGCTTTGGGTCCGGCTGATGCTTCAGGTCGTCGCAGTCCTAAACCAACGGGCGAGTTCTTTGTTGAAGCGTTTGATACGGTTATTGCTGCCGTGTCGCAAAAGCCGGATCTGAGCTTTATGGACAATGAAGCGATTGATATTCCTCTTACTCGTTGGAATACCGCTGATGCCGATCCGCAAACCATGCATACAGGTACCGGCAATATCTTTAGTATCGGTGATTTCCGACGCGGCCCTGCAACCGCAGTGGAAGCGGTGGGGGATGGGCGCACTGCTGCACAGGCGATTGATCGCTTCTTTCATGGCGACATGGATAACATTCCGGCTAAACCGTTTAATTCAAGAAAGCACAAGCAGCTCAAAGCGGTGGATCCTGAGCAATACAAATCCATACAGCGTATGGCGCGTAAGATCATGCCAGAGCTAACACCCGAGCAGCGTGAACAAAGCTTCGACGAAGTAGAAACAGGATTTGATAATGCCGATGCCATTGCGGAAGCAGCAAGATGTCTAGAATGTGGCTGCCAGGCCAATACTGATTGCGACCTACGAGACTACTCGACTGAATACAAGGCAACGCAAACACATCCAGAGTACAAAATCGATGTGGCTTCGAATGAGAACTGGCAGGCGATACGTGCAGAAGAAGCGAAGGTCGGTTTAACAAGACAAAAATTTGCAGTTGATGACAGTTCAGAATTTATTATCTTTGATGCCAACCGCTGTATCAGTTGCGGCCAGTGCATCCAAGCGTGTCGTGAACAGAATGTACATGGTGTTTTAAGCTTCATGAATCAATCTGATGGCAAGCCTGCATCAAGACCTGAATGTCGTCCTAATTTTGGGGCAGACAAGACCTTAATGGGTGACTCAAACTGCGTTCAATGTGGATCTTGTATTCAGGCGTGTCCGACCGGTGCAATGGTGGATGCTCGTGATAGAAAGCAGGGAGACACAGGCCTACTCAAGAAAGTCGATACCATCTGTACCTATTGTGGTGTGGGCTGTAAGCTAACCATGCATATCGATGAGCAGAAAAACAAAATCCGTTATATCGAAGGCGGTGACTCTCCGGTTAATGAAGGCATGTTGTGTGTTAAGGGGCGATTCGGTTTCGATTTTGTGGGCAGTGATGCGCGTTTAACCACACCATTAATTCGTAAAGATGGCTGGTTGCAACCTGCAAGTTGGGAAGAAGCGATTAAACTCATTGCTGATAAATTTACCGCGATTAAACAGGGCTTTGGTAACAATGCTTTGGCGGGCTTCTCGTCGGCGAAAACCACCAATGAAGACAACTATGCCTTCCAAAAATTCATACGTCGCGAACTAGGTACCAATAACGTCGATCACTGTGCACGTCTTTGTCATGCTTCTACTGTTACCGGTTTAGAGGCTTCGCTGGGTAGCGGTGCAATGACCAATGATATTCCAAGTATCAAGCACTCAGATGTGATCTTTATTATCGGTTCAGACACGACTTCAGCACACCCAATTATTGGCTCGCACATCAAGCAAGCGGTGAGGCATGGTGGAGCACGATTGATCGTTGCTGATCCAAAACGAATCGATATTGCTGACCACGCTGAGCTTTACTTAGCGCACCGACCGGGCACCGATGTGATGCTGATTAATGGTGTGATGCAGCAGATCATCAAACACGGTTGGTACGATCAAAATTATATTGATGATCGTGTTGACGGCTTTGATACCTTATTGCAAGAAGTCATGTCACCAAGCTACTCACTTGATAAAGTCGAATTGGTGACTGGCGTGAAAGCGGAAGATATCTTCGCGATGGCTCGCTTGATTGGTACTGCAGAGCGCACCGCAGTGTATTATTCGATGGGTATTACGCAACACACTACTGGTCACGACAACGTACGTTCAATCGCTAATCTACAACTATTGTGTGGCAACATTGGTATCGAAGGCGGTGGTATCAACCCATTACGTGGCCAATCCAATGTTCAGGGCGCGTGTGATATGGGTGCATTGCCGAACAACCTTCCAGGTTATCAGAAAGTGTATAACCCGATAGTTCGTCAAAAATTCGCGATGGAGTGGGGTGTTTCTGACTTACCAGCGGAAGCGGGGTTAACGCTCACCGAAATTATTGATGGAGCGTGCCATCGAGATGTTCGTGGTCTGTATGTCATGGGTGAGAACCCAGTGTTGAGTGACCCGAATCAAGCGCATGTGATTGAAGGCCTTGAAGCGTTAGATTTCCTAGTGGTTCAAGATATTTTCTTAACCGAAACCGCTCAGTATGCCGATGTGGTTCTGCCGTCTTGTTCGTTTGCTGAAAAGTCTGGCCACTTCACCAATACAGAGCGACGAGTCCAACGTATTAATCCTGCTGTTAATCCGCCCGGTGACGCGAAAGAAGATTGGGTGATCATTCAAATGCTAGCCAATGCAATGGGCGGCTGTTGGGACTACAAAACCGTTGCTGATATCACCAATGAGATAGCACGTGTAACGCCGCAGTATGGTGGTTTACGTTGGGAGAATATTACGATGAACGGCGTCCAATGGCCAACTAATAAGAACAACCCTGATGGCACACGTATCATGCACCAGACTCAATTCACTCGCGGACGTGGTCAAATGGAAGCGATTCCGTTTAGATACGCAGCAGAACTTCCTGATGCGGAATACCCGCTAGTATTAACGACAGGTCGCATCCTAGAACAGTTCCACACCGGGACCATGACACGTAAAACCAAAGGGCTTGATAACTTGGCTGGACCACGTGCGATGGTGAGTGTTCATGATGCCGAAGCGTTAGGGATCTCGAATGGCCAGATGCTCAAAGTATCAACCCGTCGTGGAGAAATTGAAATCGCGGCATTTGTGACTAAGCGAATGCAAAAGGGGGTGGTATTTATTCCATTCCATTTTGTCGAATCTCCAGTTAACCGCTTAACTACGACTGCAACCGATCCGCACGCTAAGATCCCAGAGTTTAAAGTGGCGGCAGTCCGCATTGATCCCATTCGTGAGTCTGAAGCAGAAACAACAGAAGCTTAGTTCCGAGCGTTAAGCTAATTAACGATAGGCATTAAAAAGCCGCGTAACTCACAGAGTTATGCGGCTTTATTTATTGAGCTAGACTCGGTGTCCAATGGCCGAGTTAGTCGCTTAGTTGGAAGCGAGTTCGTTACCGTGAACACCAAATTGCTTTGCGGCGTATGCCACGCGCTCGGCAGGTTTTGGATATTCAGCTGGCGTGCCTAGGTTTTCAATATGATGCAAGCGAGGCAATAAACCTGCGCCGTTTGCAATCTGTATTGCTAATCCTGGACGAGCGTTTAGCTCTAGTACCATTGGGCCTTCTTCTTGGTCTAAAACCATGTCAGTGCCCATGTAACCAAGGCCTGTCATTTCCCACGCGCTTGATGCTAGCGTAAGCAGCTTTTCCCAATGCGGTACTTGAAGTTGTGCCAACTCTTTGTCCGTGTCCGGGTGGTGAGTCACAGGGTGGTCAAATTGAACCGCACGAACGGCTTTACCCGTAGCAATACAGATACCCACACCCACAGCGCCTTGGTGCAAGTTTGCCTTGCCGTCAGAAGCTGAAGTAGAAAGACGCATCATCGCCATCACAGGGTAGCCTTTGAATACGATAATTCGTACATCTGGCACACCTTCATAACTGAAGCCATCAAAACACTCGTCAAACTTGATGAGGTTTTCAACCACGGCTACGTCGTTCTTACCACCCAGTGAGAAAAGACCCGCGAGAGCGTTACTGATGTGACGCTCTACGTCTTCTTCATTGATAGTCGAACCCGATGGCTTGGTATAAACACCATCCTTGTGAGAAATAACAACAAGGATACCTTTACCACCACTACCTTGAGCGGGCTTGATTACAAACCCCGGCCACTCTTTAACCATCTTGTGGATTGTTTTTACTTCAGCTTGGTGACCAATAACGCCAATCAGTGTTGGTACGGTTGCACCAGCTTGTTCAGCAATAATCTTAGTCTTAAGCTTGTCATCAACGAGTGGATACTTGGAACGATCATTGTAGCGACCAATATAGCTATGGTTACGCTTGTTCATTCCCATTATGCCTTTGTCTTTCAACTTAAACGGTGAAGTAAATTGATCAAACATAACTTAGTCCTCCGCTAGCGGTTTAAAGCGACGAAGCTCGGTTAGACGGTAGCCTGTGTAGTTACCTAGTAGCAAGATGGTCGCTAGAATAACAAGCTGTAAACCAATAAAGTTAAACGTTAAATGCTGGATGAACGGGTTAGTCATGCCTAAGTAAACAAGAACAGCGGTAAATAGAGAACCACCACCTTGTAGCACTACCTCTTTCGCCCCTTCTTCTTCCCATAGGATGGACATACGTTCGATAGTCCAAGATAGGATAATCATTGGGAAGAACGTAATCGATAGACCTTCAGTCAGACCGACTTTAAACGCCACTACAGTAAACACAGAGATAATCATGATTACCGTAATGATTACGGCGGATATCCTGGCGACCAGTAGCAAGTTGAGCTTGGATAAGTAACTTCGAATAATAAGACCTGTACCTACGATAAGTAGGAAGCCGACAATACCCGTTACCAATTGTGTTTGTACAAAGGCTACCGCAATCAGTACAGGCATGAACGTACCGGACGTTTTCAGACCGATGATGACACGTAGGAACACAACAATCAGAGCACCGATAGGAATCAGCATGATGGTTTTAAACATCGCTTGCTCTTCTAGCGGCAGACTATGAATGGAAAGGTTTAACAGTTGATCCGCAGAGACTTTACTGTTGGTTGCTTCAGTGGGAGTCACCTCCTGAGCAATCATTGAGAAGTGAACTTTACTGTTCTGACCGCCAACCACGTCTAATAGAGATACATTTGATTCATCCCAAATTAGCAGGTTTGGCTGAACTTGCTGTTCGCTTGATTCAGGAGAGAATAAAACCCATTGGTCGTTATCCCAGATCTGGTTCATTTGCTGGATAGATTGACGACGACGTCCATCTTCTAGCTCGATAACACCAACCACTTTATTGTGAATGTTTGCTGCTGAAAGTAGCTTATGTGTTGCTTCAACTTTGCTCATGTTATTCAGAATCAGTGCAGAGTTTTGGCTGTCTGGATCATTAAGCGTTTTGATAAGTTCACGAGTGAAGGTGATGTTGTCTGCTGAGCGCTTGGTTGCTCGGTCAATCAGTGCCAACGCTGCCGCTTCTTCTGGACCATCAAAGCTTGGTTGCGTAATTTCACCTTCTGGTGGTATCGCATCAATTTTTGCTTGGTTATCAACTAGGAATTGAGTCTTGTAGTAGATAGTTTGCGGGCCATCAGCGTGGCGAATAGACCATTCTGCACGACGACCTGACTCGGTGTTCAAGTAAGAGATGCCGTAACCTGGAGATGAAGCTGACTCACCAATAAGTGTGTAATTAGATTGAGTGTGAGGAGCAGCTAATGAAACTTTTGCTTCTTTACCAACCGCATTGAACTCGATACGAGCTTCAACGTCCCAAACCTGCCTGGTTTCCCCTGGAGTCCAAGGTACACCGTAGGTTGTATGTCTGAACATACTCAGTGTTATACCTGCCACGATGAGCAGGAAAATAGAGATATAAAATGGAATTCTTGACGTCATAGCTTACCCTACTATTGTTATTTAACTTCCGTTTGTACGTACTTTTTACTTACATCTACTAGCGCTATGTCTTTGATAAATTCGCGCCCTAGTAATACAGGGTGACTCATTTGAGAGCGATCCGCCAATGTAAATTGCGCTTTTTCATGGATATTTCCAACTTTTACCCATAATTCGATCACAGCTCGACGTTCTGTCTGGTCATTCGTTGACTGACGGATTTTTACATACCGCACAACGGGCGCTTCAATCCATTTTTGGTCTTCTACAGCTTGTGCTTTATCGGCCAAATGGAATCTCACCCAGTCTTTACCGTTACGTTCGAATTCTTTGATGTCGACAGCATTTAAAGAAGAGGTGGTTGCGCCAGTATCAACACGCGCATCAAAGCTCTGTTTGATCGAGTCTATAGACACTTTTTCGATTCCGCCAAGGATGGTCGGTTGTAACGTAGTAGTGACAGGAGTAGCGGTAACGACGACGGGTTCTTCGTGCTCTAGTTCTTCAATTACCTTGTGTTCCATACTGGTCAGGTGAACATCTAATTGACTAGAAAGAGTGGTGATTTCGTCTTCTAAGCTTTCAATATAATCACTTTGATTACTTAGTTGCAGTTCAAGATTTTGAACCTTATTTGCGATGTTTGTCTCTGAGCGGGCAATAGCGTCGAGAGTTTCTTGGTGGTAGGTAGCACCGTTCGTGAGGGTACAACCAGAGAGCAAACCAACCGCCACGATAGGCGATAATCGCTTAAACATATAAAAAACCTTTGAGAATTAGAGAATAGTTCAGACTATTTAGTAGTTTATCCCACAAAAAAGGACGCGTGAAGCATCCTATTGTAAGAGTCTGGTCATATTGAATCGCTATGTGAGCGCTACGAAAATTATTGTGATCTGAGTTCGTTCATTTGTTAAGCATGAGCGCGAATTTTATACAATTCATACTCATGCTAATCAAAACTTACACATATAAATAACTAAGGCTTAGTGACCACAGAGTTCATGGCTTTGGTCCTATAGAAGTTACGGTTTCGTCGCGACAAGAACGGCACGTCTTGGTGCAGGGTGACCCTCAACCGTTTTGCTTGGATCGTTCGGATCGAGGTAATCTGGAAGAGAGTTGTGTGTCATCCATTCTGTTGTGCGTTGTTCGCCAATCGTCGTGACATTTTCGTCAACGATACGCACGTCTTCAAAACCAACCTGTTCTAGCCAGCGTTTCAGTGCGCGAGCAGAAGGGAAGAAGTACACATTTCTCATTTGCGCGTAACGGTCAACAGGGACCAATACCGCATTCTCGTCACCTTCAATCACCAAGGTTTCAAGAACCAGCTCACCGCCAGATGCCAATTGGTCTTTCAGCTGAATCAAGTGATCCAGAGGTGAACGACGGTGATACAGAACACCCATACTAAATACAGTGTCGTAGGCCTCTAGTTTTGGCAGTTGCTCAATACCTAAAGGTAATAGGTGAGCACGTTGGTCATCGCCCATTAACTTACGAATCGCTTCAAACTGAACCAAGAATAGGTGAGAAGGGTCGATACCCACCGTTAGGCGTGCGCCTTCACCTAGCATGCGCCACATGTGGTAACCATTGCCACAACCTACATCAAGCACAGAGCGGTTTTTCAATGGAGAAATATGAGGAAGGACACGGTCCCATTTCCAGTCACTGCGCCACTCCGTATCGATATGAATATCGTGAACGGTGTAAGGACCCTTCCTCCAGGGATGGAAGGTCTTTAGTAAGCTTTCTAACTTCTTAAGTTCACCTGTGTGAAATGGTGTCGAGCTACCAATGGTTACTGAGTTTTTCAGATCAACTTGGTCAGGCACGCCTTGAGGGATTTTATTCAGTGCACGCAACCAACGGTCGAAGTCACCGTGCTCTGCATTTTGCCAATCCGTCAGCTGTTGAGGAAGAACATTGAGCCACGGCTGTAGGCGAGTGTCTTGGGCAATGAGTTGATAAAAATTGGCAAAATTAAACATAGTTTTTCACTGAGTTAATAGGGTCAATAAACCCTAAAATAAAAATTAAATTTGTCATTCCCTACAGTGAGGGACGAACATGATAGGGAATCTCGGTTTACCGTACTTGATAGAGATCCCCAACTCGCTCGTTCCTCGCTCTTGAGGATGACGTTTTAGTTCGAGCTGACTGGGTATGTACGCTATTTAATCGCGAACATTGAACCAAAGTTGAAGCATTGGAACCACACTTCGCTGCTTGAGAAGCCAATCTTATCAAAGCGTTCCTTGTGGACAGGGATCGAGTCTGGACGCATCACGTTTTCGATTGCACTGCGTTTTTGGCTTACTTCAAGCTCGCTGTATCCATTGGCACGTTTGAAATCATGGTGCAGGTCGATAAGCAGTTCATTTGAACTTTCATCTTCGAATACGTATTTTTCTGACAGAATTAAGATCCCGCCCGGGCGCAAGCCTGCATAAATTCTCTCAAGCAGAGCGTATCGGTCGTCGGGAGACAGAAATTGCAGCGTAAAGTTAAGAACCACAACAGAGGCGTCTTTAATCTCTACTTCACGGATGTCGGCTTCAATGACTTCAACTGGCGTGTCACTGCGGTAAGCATTAACGTGCAACTTGCAGCGTTCAACCATCGCTTGTGAATTATCAACAGCGAAAATGGTGCAGCCTTCTTGCTGAATATGGCGACGCATAGAAAGTGTCGCCGCACCAAGAGAGCAGCCCAGGTCATAAATATTTGAATGTGGCTTTACAAAGCGCTCAGCCAGCATGCCGATTGCGGAGATAATGTTGCTATAGCCAGGCACCGAGCGTTGAATCATATCCGGAAATACTTCAGCAACCCTTGCATCAAAGGTGAAATCACCAATTTTATCAATAGGAGCGGAAAAGATATTGTCTGTGTTGCTCATGGCATTTTCTCTCGACAGTCAGCGTAATTGGCACAAAATTCGTACCAAATAAAAGGGGACGTATTTTACGTAAAAAAATCGCTTGTGTCACGAAAACTGAGATTGATGAAAGTGAACGCGAGTTAGTGGTTGTTTACTATCAAAACATCGAGATTTGATGGTCACCTTTTTGAGCTGGAAACTCTGCCAAATTAGGCAAGGTTATCTGTGTGTGTTCAGCAACTTGCGTCTGTAACTGCTTATAGATAGCAATCGCAAGCTCAGGTGCGTGATTGTTGTCTGGTGTGTGAATCATTAAATAAGGCTGTTTACCTTCATTTAACCAAGTTGGTAATTTCGCGAACCAAGGTTTAAAGAAAGCGAGATTGGGTTCCTGGTCTGGATGTCCAATAAAGCGAACCATTGGATTGTTTGCCGTCGCAATGGCATGAACCGGAACGCGCGGCTTTTTCTGATGAGCATCGATCACCGCTTCTGTGGTTGGTGGTGCGGAGAAAACGGGACGGCTATCCATAATAATGCGATTGATCCCCTCTTCTATTAACCAATGATTGAAGCGCTTTTCCGCATCACCCTTATCAAAAAAACCAAGGTGACGAACTTCAACGCCGAGCTGCATGTCTTTTGGAAACAAGGTACAAAATTTTTGTAGGGCAGGGAGCATGCTGGGTTCGAAACTATGAGGCAATTGAATCGTCCACTGACCAATGCGGCTATGCAGTGGCGACATGGTGAGCAGAAATTCTTTGAGTTCGGCTTGGCAATGTTTTAAGTGCTGCTGGTGGGTGATGAACTTAGGCAGCTTAAAAGTAAACTTAAAATCATCGTGACTCGCGGCTTTCCAGTTATTGACCGTTGAGATACTGGGTGTCGCATAGAAAGTCGTGTTGCCTTCAACGGTATGAAAAACTTGAGTGTATTTTTCTAAGCGCTCAGCAGGTTTTGTTCCTTTACCATAGAACTGACTTTGCCACTCAGAATGAGACCACATTGTTAATCCAAGTCTTAAAGGTAAAGTTTCCATCGTCATTACACCGTTAGTTTTCACGCCATTAGTCATTACAAAACGTTTTGAAGTTGAAACGAAAAACTACTTTACGAGAGTTTTGCTGATTAAGGTACTTTCGAGATATAATTAGCGCAATTTTTTCGGTTTTGATGAATCTTTGCGCACTTGATGGGCTAAAAAGCAGCAAAGCCAGATAAAACACAATAAATTCGAATGTGGAAGGTCGATTTTAAACGAGTTTCCGCGTATAAATGTTCCTTTGCTCTGTTGTGTGGAATGACCACTGACAGCTTGGAAACTAGTAAATAATTAAGAGATTGGGAAATTCATTATGCGTACCCATTACTGTGGTAACCTGAACAAGTCCCTGGCGGGACAAACTGTAGAATTGTGCGGCTGGGTAAACCGTCGCCGTGATTTAGGCGGTCTTATCTTTATCGATATGCGAGATCGTGAAGGCGTCGTTCAGGTTGTTGTCGATCCAGATATGAAAGATATCTTTCCGATCGCTAACCAACTGCGTAATGAATTCTGTATCAAATTTACTGGTGAAGTACGTGTTCGTCCTGACAGCCAAGTAAATAAAGATATGGCGACGGGTGAAGTTGAGCTTTACGCAACTGGCCTAGAGATCATCAACCGTTCAGAAGCGCTTCCACTAGACTTCAACCAAACGAACTCTGAAGAGCAGCGTCTTAAGTACCGTTACATCGATCTTCGTCGTCCAGAAATGAGCGATCGTATTAAGCTTCGTGCACGTGCTTCTAGCTTCGTTCGTCGTTTCCTAGATGAGAACCTATTCCTAGACATCGAAACACCAGTACTAACGAAAGCGACGCCTGAAGGCGCTCGTGACTACTTAGTACCAAGCCGTGTTCACAAAGGTAGCTTCTACGCACTTCCTCAATCTCCTCAGCTGTTCAAGCAATTGCTGATGATGTCTGGTTTTGACCGTTACTACCAAATCGTTAAATGTTTCCGTGATGAAGATTTACGTGCTGACCGTCAGCCTGAATTTACTCAAATCGATATCGAAACATCGTTCATGTCTTCTCAAGAAGTGCGTAACATCACTGAGAAGCTAGTTCACGATATGTGGAAAGAGCTTCTAGATGTTGAACTGGGCCAATTCCCAGTTATGCCTTTCTCTGAAGCGATTCGTCGTTTCGGTTCTGATAAGCCAGACCTACGTAACCCACTAGAATTAGTAGACGTTGCTGACTTGGTTAAAGACGTTGAGTTCAAAGTATTCTCTGGCCCTGCGAACGACGAAAAAGGCCGCGTAGCGGTTATCCGTGTACCAGGTGGCGCTAAGCTAACTCGTAAGCAAATCGACGGTTACGCAGAGCATGTAGGTATCTACGGCGCGAAAGGTCTAGCTTGGATGAAGGTTAACGACCGTGCTGCTGGCATGGAAGGTATCCAATCTCCAGTTGCTAAGTTCCTAAACGAAGACGTGATCAACGGTCTTCTTGAGCGCACTCAAGCTGAATCTGGCGATATCATCCTATTTGGTGCAGATAAAGCGAACATCGTTGCTGAAGCAATGGGCGCACTTCGTATCAAGCTAGGTGATGACCTAGAGCTAACAGATAAGAAAGCGTGGGCTCCACTTTGGGTTATTGATTTCCCAATGTTCGAAGAAGATGGCGAAGGCAATCTTCACGCTATGCACCACCCATTCACATCACCACTTGGTGTGAACGCGGAAGAGCTAAAATCGAACCCAGCAGCAGCTAACTCTGATGCCTACGACATGGTAATCAACGGCTACGAAGTCGGCGGCGGTTCTGTACGTATTCACAGCGCAGAAATGCAAACGGCTGTATTCGGTATCCTAGGTATCGAAGCTAAAGAGCAACAAGAGAAGTTCGGTTTCCTACTTGAAGCACTTAAGTACGGTACGCCACCACACGCAGGTCTAGCATTCGGTCTTGACCGTTTAGCAATGCTTCTTTGTGGTACAGAGAACATCCGTGACGTTATCGCATTCCCGAAAACAACAGCTGCAGCATGTCTATTAACAGACGCGCCAAGCCTAGCAAACCCAGCATCACTAGAAGAGCTAGCAATCGCTGTTAACTTAGCGAAGAAAGAAGACTAATCAAACGATTAAGCTCAACTTTCTAATCAAGTAGTGAGTTTTCGATGGAGCTTAAGTATTAAATAGCACTTAAGCTTTCAACAAAACTTAGTTTTTGTTAGAACTTTTTCTTTCGCAGAACAACGAAATGCCCGTTAATTTGACGGGCATTTTTTTTTGCGTTCGATATACTAAGCTCATAAAGCATGTATAAATAATCAGTATTGAAGTTATGTCTATTATCTTAGGGATTGACCCTGGCTCTCGCATTACCGGCTATGGCGTGATTCGTCAAAATGGCCGCCATCTATATTACTTAGGTAGTGGTTGTATTCGCACTTCCGAAAAAGAACTGCCAGGTCGACTAAAGCAGATCTATGCAGGTGTGAGTGAGATCATTACTCAGTTTCAGCCTGACGTATTCGCGATCGAACAAGTGTTCATGGCGAAGAATGCCGACTCAGCACTTAAGCTTGGACAAGCTCGTGGTAGCGCGATTGTGGCAGCGGTGAATGCGGATTTGCCCGTTCATGAATATGCGGCTCGTTTGATCAAACAAGCGGTGACAGGTAATGGTGGTGCTGATAAGTCGATGGTTCAGAACATGGTGATGAGCATGCTCAAGTTACCTGCCAAACCACAGGCTGATGCTGCCGATGCTCTTGGCGTAGCAATCACTCACGCCAACACCAATAAAACCTTGGTTGCACTGGCAGGTAAAGCGACAGGTGCGAGAAAAGGACGCTACCGTTAAGTCCCATCCCTCCGCTTTCTAAAAACTTGCGTTACGTGAGCCTTACGCCCTGTTTGGCTCATATCAAAACAATACGCACCTAAATCCTTGATGAAATGAGATCTTTCGAACAGAACCCAGATAATAACATTGCGTATCATTTAACATGTTATTAACATTGGTCGGAGGTCTTACAAGTTAATCAAGGATGATCACTGATGAACCCAATCAAGCTGTGGCGCGCGCTGTTTCTACCTAAAAGCAATGGGTGGAGTAACAACGAAGTCAGACAAGCCGATATCTTATTACTCTTCACTTTTATCGCATTCTTCGTGGGTGTCTATAGCTTAATCAAGTGGACTAAGCACGAAGAGCAACTTCTGATCGCCACATCTGTATTTCTTATCGTATTCGAACTGATCTCTGCACTGCTACTTCGTGTGACGAGTAAGCCGAGCCTTGCACTTAACTTTGGTTTTGTCGGCATGGCTGTCCACGCGTTGAACATCATTTACCAAAGCGGTGGGGTTGTGGCTTCCACTCAAGCTTATTGGGTGCCTTTGTTAGTGGTCGCTTTCTTCTTATCAGGAACACGAATTGTGGCTTTGGTGTGGAGTGGACTGGTTATCGGTGTTTCATTAGTGATGACCTCAGCACATCTCAATGGATTTGCATTTCCCCAGCTTGAGTTAACCCCTGATGCGGTAGTGGTAGAAACTTGGTCTGGTGTGATTATGCCGCTGGTGGTGATCTGCATTGCCCAAGCCTTTACCGCTAAGCAAAAAGAGGTGGCAATCGAAATGGCAGAGGATGCGATTTCAGAAAGCCAACATGTTGCCAACCAAGCGACGCAAAGTGAAGGTCAGCTCTCTATCGTGCTCGACCAAGCCAATTCGAATTCGGAGAGTCTACAAGGTGTTTCGGTTCATTTAGATCAGCAATCACAAGACTTGCATGCTCAAGTCGAAGTGTTGAATGTCAATTGTGAATCTCAAGCGAGCGCTGCAGAAGAGATGAGCCAACAACTCCATCAAATGACTCAAGGTATCGAAGAATCCAATTCATTTGTGGGTGAACTGAAAGAGCGCAGTGAAGCGGTTGGAACCAAAGCGCAAAAGAGCTCTGAGTCACTAGAAGCCTCAACCAGTGCCATCAGCCAGATCATTCAAAGTAATCAAGAGATCATGAAAGTCGCTGATTTGATCACTTCCGTAGCCGAACAAACCAATTTATTGGCTCTCAATGCTGCAATCGAAGCTGCGCGCGCAGGTGAACAGGGACGAGGCTTTGCTGTGGTGGCCGATCAAGTGAGAGAGCTATCGGCGAAAAGCAGTCATTCAGCGATAGAGATTCGAACCTTGTTAGATCGCAGTAAAGAAGAAGTGGAAAACGGTCGAGCCATTATTGAAACTACGGCGAATGAAATGAACGGTATCATATCTGAGGTTCAAACCATTTCTACTGATGTTAATCAGCTCACCAATATTATGGCGATGCAGATGAGCTCACTGAAAGAACTCGATCTCGCGAGTTCAGAGGTGGCGCAGAGTGTTGCAGAAACGAAATCAGTATCGGGTTTAGTGGCCAATTATGGTTCTGAATTAACAGGCCATGTTACTTCGGTAAAAGAACTGGTTGAAAGCCTGAATAGTGTGGTTTCCCAAGCTAAGCAAGCTTAAATAAATCACCTTAATAAACACAAAGAACTGGATAAGCATCCAGTTCTTTTATATTCTGTCCCTCAAATAATATTCCATCAAGAGAGTGAATTGTGATCGGACGCCTACGCGGTACATTAATAGAAAAACAGCCACCAGAGTTGCTAATCGAAGTCAGTGGTGTTGGTTATGAAGTACAAATGCCAATGAGCTGTTTTTATGAATTACCAAACGTTGGCGAAGAGGCAATTATCTACACTCACTTTGTCGTACGTGAAGATGCGCAACTACTTTATGGTTTCAACACCGTTAAAGAGCGTGCCTTGTTCCGTGAAGTGATTAAAGCGAATGGTGTCGGCCCTAAACTTGGTCTTGGTATCCTTTCAGGCATGACGGCAAGCCAGTTTGTTCAGAGCGTTGAACGTGAAGATATCTCTACGTTGGTTAAACTTCCGGGTGTGGGTAAGAAAACCGCAGAGCGTCTTGTCGTTGAAATGAAAGACCGCTTGAAAGGGTGGGGAGCAGGTGATCTGTTTACGCCTGCAACGGATGCAGCGCCTATGGACTCTATGCCAACGGTTCACGATGCTGAAGAAGAAGCAGTAAGCGCACTACTTGCACTGGGTTATAAACCAACTCAAGCCTCTAAAGTTGTTGCTCAAGTGGCTAAAGATGGCATGACAAGTGAACAATTGATTCGCGAAGCACTAAAGTCGATGGTTTAATACCTCATATACTTGTTCTACAAAATAGACTCATTCACTTTGCCTTTACACTGAGTCAAGAAGCGCAGAGTCAGGAAGAGCAGAGTTAGGAATAACAGAATTTATGATTGAAGCCGATCGCCTGATTGCACCGGATAATCCGGTCTTTAAAGATGAAGATGTCATTGATCGCGCAATACGCCCTAAAGCACTTGCCGACTATCAAGGTCAGGACCACGTTCGTAACCAGATGGAGATTTTCATTCAAGCCGCTCAAATGCGAAATGAAGCTCTGGATCATCTGTTGATTTTTGGCCCTCCCGGTTTAGGTAAGACCACGTTGGCAAACATTGTTGCCAATGAAATGGATGTGAGCATCCGTACCACTTCAGGCCCTGTTCTTGAGAAAGCCGGTGACCTTGCGGCGCTACTGACTAACCTTGAAGAAAATGATGTGCTGTTCATTGATGAGATCCACCGTCTAAGCCCAGTGGTTGAAGAGGTGTTGTATCCCGCAATGGAAGATTACCAATTAGATATCATGATTGGTGAAGGCCCTGCGGCACGTTCTATCAAGATTGATCTTCCTCCTTTCACTTTGATTGGCGCAACCACTCGCGCTGGCTCACTGACGTCTCCGTTACGTGACCGTTTCGGCATTACCCAGCGTCTTGAATACTACAAAGTAGAAGATCTTCAAAATATCGTTCAACGCAGCGCGGATTGCCTTGGCCTATCTCTGGAGTCTGAAGGTGCATTAGAAATTGCCCGCCGTGCGCGTGGTACACCACGTATTGCTAACCGTTTACTACGTCGTGTTCGTGACTATGCGGAAGTGAAAGGCGATGGACATATTTGCCCAGACGTTGCAGATAAAGCACTCAACATGCTGGACGTTGACGCCAAAGGCTTTGACTACATGGATAGAAAGCTTCTGCTTGCGATCATGGAGAAGTTTGGCGGTGGTCCGGTTGGTATCGACAACATGGCAGCTGCGATTGGTGAAGAGAGAGACACCATTGAAGATGTGTTGGAGCCTTACTTGATTCAGCAAGGTTACTTACAAAGAACGCCAAGAGGTCGAATCGCGACCGACAGAGCGTATTTACACTTTGGAATAGACAAACCGTCTAATCGTTAAATTATTCATTTTCAAAGATCCCAGTTGCATAAGCGCTGGGATTTTTTGCTTTTTATTGAATAACAACTCTTTGAGCGATTCGATAAAAAGGCTGAATAGCCTCTGTCAAAAATGAAAACTTTGATTGCAGGTTTGATTTAGCTAGCAAAAAATGAAATAAGTTGTCATATTTTTTGTTAATACTTTATAGGTAGTTGTAATTCGTATGTTGAAGTGGTGCTGAGCTTTTGTCACAGATATCATGCGCTGTTATTAACAGAGGCTAAATTGGTGTGATTTTAATCATGATTGTACAAAAATAACTCTAATTTGCTTGAATAAAATTGATACAAATCAACGCAAGGTTCTCCTATAAACCTTTTGAAACATACTGATTTTACCAGTAATATTAGCGCCAGCTATATTAGCTCATGCTTAACAATAATCTAACTATAACGGTACGTTTTTGCTACAAATTTCAATTTGTAATAACAATTGCACAAATTGTTTTAACATGGATTTTTGCGGTGAATAATCACACAAGTGTCATTCAGCCGACACAAAGGAGTTACCATGATTGATGTTGTTGATCTGTCGCGATTGCAATTTGCATTTACAGCGATGTATCACTTCCTATTTGTTCCACTGACTTTAGGTATGGCATTTTTACTTGCCATTATGGAGTCAGTTTATGTAATGACTGGCAAGCAAATTTACAAGGACATGACTAAGTTCTGGGGTAAATTGTTTGGTATTAACTTTGCTCTTGGTGTAGCGACAGGCTTAACCATGGAGTTCCAGTTCGGTACTAACTGGTCTTACTATTCTCACTATGTTGGCGACATCTTTGGTGCTCCGCTGGCTATCGAAGCGCTTGTTGCATTCTTCCTAGAGTCTACTTTTGTTGGTCTTTTCTTCTTCGGTTGGGACAGATTGTCGAAGCGTCAGCACTTGGCGGTAACGTGGTTAGTAGCTCTTGGCTCTAACTTCTCAGCGCTTTGGATCTTGGTAGCGAACGGCTGGATGCAAAACCCAGTGGGTGCGGAATTTAACTTTGAAACCATGCGTATGGAAATGGTGAGCTTCGCTGAAGTTGTCCTAAACCCAGTAGCGCAGGTTAAATTCGTACACACAGTAGCGTCTGGTTACACTACGGGTGCAATGTTCATCCTTGGTATCAGCTCATACTACATTCTTAAAGGTCGTGACCTTGCCTTTGCTCGTCGTTCTTTTGCGATTGCAGCATCTTTCGGTATGGCGGCGATCTTGTCAGTAATCGTACTAGGTGATGAATCTGGTTACGAGCTTGGTGAAGTTCAAAAAGTGAAGCTCGCTGCGGTAGAAGCCGAGTGGCACACTGAAGAAGCACCAGCTGCATTTACTGTTTTTGGTATTCCAAACCAAGAAACAATGAATACTGACTACGCAATTAAAATCCCATACGTAATGGGCATCATCGCAACGCGTTCACTTGATACTGAAGTAACGGGCCTACGTGACTTACGTGATGATCACGTTGACCGTATCCGTACTGGTATGTACGCATACGAGCTACTTGAAAAGCTACGTTCAGGCGATAAGTCTGAAGAAAACATCGCAGCGTTCGACGAAGTGAAAGGTGACCTAGGTTACGGTCTGCTTCTTAAGCGCTACACAGACGACGTTGTTGATGCAACAGAAGACCAAATCCAAATGGCTGCGGATGATTCTATCCCAACTGTTTGGCCTCTATTCTGGTCATTCCGTCTGATGGTTGCTTGTGGCTTCATCATGCTGTTTGTATTCGGTGCGGCGTTTGTTCAAACGTGTCGTCAGAAGATCGAACAGAAACCATGGGTACTTAAAGCGGCGCTATTCTCAATCCCACTACCTTGGATTGCGATTGAAGCAGGTTGGTTCGTTGCTGAGTTTGGTCGTCAGCCATGGGCGGTTGGTGAAATCCTACCGGTTAACGTTGCTGCATCAGCACTGACTATTGAACAGCTTTGGACTTCTCTATTCGCGATTCTTGCACTGTACACAGTGTTCTTGATTGCTGAAGTTTACCTAATGCTGAAATTCGCACGTAAAGGTCCAAGTAGCTTAAAGACAGGCCGTTACCACTTCGAACAAAACGATAACTCTGTTGAAGACAAAGTTAGCCGTTCAGTCGAAGTATAAGTGAGGGAATATTATGTTTGATTACGAAAGCTTACGACTTATTTGGTGGGTATTGATCGGTGTTCTACTGGTTGGTTTCGCCGTAACTGATGGCTTCGATATGGGTGTTGCAGCTCTTTCTCCTGTTATCGGTAAGAGCGACACTGAACGCCGTATTATGCTAAACACGATTGCCCCTCACTGGGATGGTAACCAAGTTTGGCTTATCACTGCGGGTGGTGCATTGTTTGCTGCATGGCCACTGGTTTACGCAACGTCGTTTTCTGGTTTCTACTTCGCAATGTACGCGACGTTAGCAGCGCTTTGGTTACGACCACTCGCTCTTGATTACCGCTCTAAGATTGAAGATCCAAAATGGCGTAAAACTTGGGACTACGCACTTTGCTTTAGTGGCACAGTACCACCAATCATTTTCGGTGTGGCATTTGGTAACCTACTACAAGGTGTTCCATTTGAACTGAACGAATTTATGATGTCTAAGTACCACGGTACGTTCTTCGCTCTGCTTAACCCATTTGCATTGCTTTGCGGTGTGTTGGCTCTGATGTTGTTCGTGATGCAAGGTGCAACATGGCTTCAAATGAAGACAACAGAAGAACTGCACAGCCGCGCTCGTAATGTTGCTCAGATCACTGGCTTAATTGCTATTGCTCTGTTCATTATTGGTGGCTTCTGGGTTCAGTCTATTGAAGGCTACGTAATCACTAGCACGATGGACACGTTTGCTGATTCAAACCCACTAAACAAAGAAGTATCACTTCAAGTTGGTGCTTGGATGACAAACTTCGAAACGTATCCAGCAATGTGGGCTGCGCCGATTCTTGGTGTAGCAATGCCACTGCTTGCTGTGATTGCATCTCGCTTTGAGCGTGGTGGTTTCGCATTCTTGTTCTCAAGCCTATCTAACGCTGGTGTTATTTTAACGGCTGGTTTTGCAATGTTCCCATTCGTAATGCCATCAAGCCTGAACCCTAGCCATAGTTTGACTATGTGGGATTCAACAGCGAGTGAGCTAACGCTTGGTCTTATGACCGGAGTTGCGGCGGTAATGGTTCCTGTGATTCTTGGCTACACAACTTGGACATACTACAAAATGTTCGGTCGTCTAGATAAGAAACACATCGAAGATAACGACGTTTCAGCTTACTAAGCTAGAAGTTAAATAACTTAGGAGAAATTTTATGTGGTATTTCGCATGGATTTTGGGTGTACTTCTAGCATGTGCATTCGGCATCATCAATGCTCTATGGTTAGAGCATTCAGAAATGATGGATAAAGACAGTGAGTAATCTCGCGGAGCAAATCGCTAAACTGCACCAACCAATGGATAAGACTCTGTTAAGAGCTTTATCCCTCATATTGGGTTTCATGCATGTTGGTTTAGTGATGTGGGATCCTGAAGCGTATGCGACAAGCATCGGTGGCTTTAACGCGATCATCGGGCCAATGTTCATTTGGGCAGTTTGCTCAAGCATGGTTTACGGTATCGGATTTAAGCCTAGAGCTTGGATGTGGCAGCTACTGTTTAGCCCATACGTTTCACTCACAATTTTGCTCTACCTAACGGTGTTGCGCCTTTTATAAAAGGCAGAAGATTTAGGTTCATAACGACGTGAACCTTTATACTTGTTGGGTTTTTAGCCAAAAAGAGGTCATCTTATACAGATGGCCTTTTTTTTCGTCTATTAAATCAAAAAATTCACAGCGATATACTATTAATGATAAGGAGTTAGGTTATAGTGAGATCTTTATCGTTTTGGATTGTGGTATCAAATTGCAGGGAATATCTAAGCCATTTACGTGGCCAGTGACAGTGTATTACGAAGACACCGATGCAGGTGGTGTTGTATACCATTCAAACTATCTTAAGTTTTTCGAACGCGCTCGAACTGAGATGTTGCGCTCAATTGGCGTCTCTCAGCAAGTCTTGTTAGAACAAAATATCGGTTTCGTAGTCCGACATATGGACATTGATTTTATTCAAGGTGCGCGACTTGATGATTCTTTACAAGTCATTACAAATATTTACGAGTTGAAGCGAGCTACCTTGGTCTTCTGTCAAGAGATCGTAAATCCTGATGGCAAGGCATTGTGTAAAGCAATGGTTAAGGTAGCATGTATCGATAATCAAAAAATGAAACCCAAAGCAATGCCAACATTTATTCTCACGGAGCTAACGAATAGTGACTGCTGAAATCTCAATCTTAGGCCTAATTTTAGAAGCTAGCTTACTAGTTAAGATGGTCATGCTGATTCTTATGGGCATGTCTGTTGTTTCTTGGGCAATGATCATAAAAAGAAGTAAAGTATTATCTCAAGCTTCTAAACAAACTGACGTATTTGAAGATAAGTTCTGGTCAGGCGTTGATCTCGCAAAGCTGTACCAAGAGAGCAACAAGCGCAAAGACGAGCTTTCTGGTACCGAAGAAATTTTCTACGCAGGCTTTACTGAGTTTGCTCGCCTTCGTAAATCGAATGCTACATCTCCTGACTTCATTATGGAAGGTACTGGCCGTGCAATGCGCGTAGCGGTTGCCCGTGAAGTAGACGAGCTAGAAACCAACTTACCTTTCCTAGCAACGGTCGGTTCTATCAGTCCATACATCGGCCTATTTGGTACGGTTTGGGGCATCATGCACTCATTCATCGCATTAGGTGAAGTGAAGCAAGCGACATTAGCAATGGTTGCTCCTGGTATTGCAGAGGCACTGATCGCGACAGCAATGGGCCTATTTGCAGCAATTCCTGCTGTTATGGCTTACAACCGCTTTAGCAGTCGAGTCGGTAAGCTAGAGCACAACTATGCGACTTTCTCTGAAGAGTTCCACAGTATTCTTCACCGTCAAGCGATGGCTGGCAGGGAATAATAGATGGCCGGATACCAACCTAAAAAACGCAAAATGACAGCAGAGATCAACGTTGTACCTTACATCGACGTTATGCTTGTTTTGCTGATTATTTTTATGGTGACTTCGCCATTCGTTACTCAAGGCGTAGACGTTGAATTGCCTAAGGCTTCAACGGCTCAGTCTGCACAAGATCTATTGGGTGACGACAATGCGAGCTTTATTATCGTTGAAGTGAACAAAGACGGTGAGCTTGGTTTGAGTGTGAACAACGAAGAAGTACAGCGTGGTTTATCAATGGAAGACATTATCGTCCGAGTGAAAGCCGAGCTGTCTCTTAAGCCAAACTCTCCAGTGGCGGTTGGTGGTGATGCCGCAACGCCTTACGCTGAAGTGGTTTTATTACTTGATGAATTAAGCCGTGCAGGTGTGCCAAAGGTTGGCCTATTAACGGATATAAGGGAATAGCTCCGTAGCATTCATGAAAGCGAATAATAAGAAATCCAATAATTTTAGATCACCGCTTCTTATCTCTCTTGGGCTGCACGTCATCTTATTCGTTGCGCTTATTTGGGGGGCGGATTTCACAATGTCGGAACCAAAGCCTACTGGGCAGATGGTTCAAGCCGTGGTGATTGATCCTCAGTTGGTTCGCCAACAAGCTCAACAGATTCGCCAACAAAGAGAAGCAGCGAATAAGAAAGAGCAAGAGCGTCTAGACAAACTAAGACGTGAAAGCGAACGACTTGAAAAAAATCGTAAAGCTGAAGAAGAGAACATTCGAAACCTGAAAGAAAAGCAGGCTAAAGAAGCGAAAGCCGCTCGCGAAGCTGAAAAGCGTCGAGTTGAGAATGAAAAACAACGTAAAGTTGAAGAGGCTCGTTTAAAGCAAGAACAAAAGAAAGCCGCTAAAGCAGAAGCTGATCGTAAATTGAAAGAAGCAGCGGTTGTGAAAGCGGAAAAAGAGCGCAAAGCCAAAGAAGTGGCGATAGCTAAAGCTGAACAAGAACGCGTGGCAAAAGAAAAGGCCGCGAAAGAAGCTGCAGATAAAGCTCGTAAAGAAAAAGAAGCCGCTGAACGTGCTGAAAAGCAACGTATAGCGAAAGAGAAAGAAGCGGCAGCCGCAGCGGAGAAAGCGCGCAAAGCAAAAGAAGCTGCAGCAAGAGCTGAAAAAGAGCGTAAACAGCAAGAGGCAGCATTGAACGACATCTTTGCTGGGCTGGAGACTGAATCGACTCAAAACTCTTCAGCAAGACAACAGTTTATTAGTGATGAAGCACAGCGTTACGGCGCTATTTATACCCAATTGATTCAGCAGAACCTGTTGTTAGAAGACAGCTATAGAGGGCGCTCATGTCGAGTGAACCTTAAGCTGATTCCAACGGGCTCTAATGCGATATTGGGTAGCTTAAGTATCTTAGATGGCGATAGCCGTTTATGTGCAGCAACCAAGCGTGCAGTGGCACAAGTGCAATCTTACCCGTTGCCGAAAGACCCAGACATTGTGAAATCACTGAAAGACATTAACTTAACTGTATCACCAGAGTAAAAGGACGAACTTGTGTTAAAGAAACTATTACTGAGTTTTGTTTTCTTAATAGCTACAAGCAGCCAGTTTGCGCACGCGGCACTGGAGCTGGTTATTACAGACGGTATTAACTCCGCAAGACCTATCGCTATTGTCCCTTTCCGTTGGGAAGGTGCAGAGCCATTGCCACACGATGTATCAGCGGTTATTGCTTCTGACTTACAACGCAGTGGTAAATTCAGCCCAGTAGCAACAAGCAAAATGCCCCAGACGCCTTACAGCGAAAGTGAGGTGGATTTTGATGCTTGGACTAACTTAGGCGTTGATTCATTGCTAACAGGTAGCATCACTAAAAATGCCGAAGGGCAATATGTAGTCAACTATCAACTGATCGACATCGTTCGTGGTCAACTGACCAAAGGACAAAGCCGTGCGTTAAGTGATGAGGGCCAACTGGTACTTTCTAAAGACCACGTGTTGTTCAATAAGAAAGCGACAGTTCCTGGTAAACGCTTGAGAGAGTACGCACACCGTATTTCTGATTTAGTTTATGAAGAACTGACTGGCGAGAAAGGTGCGTTCTTAACACGTATCTCTTATGTGGTAGTGAACGACAAAGATAAATACCCATACCAACTTCGTGTTGCTGACTACGATGGTTTTAACGAGCGCTTGGTACTTCGTTCTAAGCAACCTCTAATGTCACCGGCATGGTCACCAGACGGTAAAAAGCTTGCTTATGTGAGTTTCCAAAATGGCCAAGCTGAAATATTCATCATGAATATTTACACGGGTGAGCGTGAGAAAGTAACGTCATACCCTCGTCATAATGGTGCGCCAAGATTCTCGCCAGATGGTAAAACATTGGCATTGGTATTGTCTAAAACAGGCAGCCTTCAGGTGTACACACTTGACCTTGCTAGCCGTAAGCTGACTCAAATTACCCGCGGCCGTTCTAATAACACGGAACCATTCTGGTACCCAGATGGCAAGTCTCTTATTTTTACATCGGATCGTGGTGGTAAACCACAGATTTATAATGTAAATTTGTCCAATAATTCGACATCTCGTATTACTTGGCAAGGTAGCCAAAACTTAGGTGGCCAGATCACCCCTGATGGTCGATTCCTAATCATGGTTAATCGTAGCAACTCAGGTTTTAACTTGGCTAAGCAAGATTTGGAAACCGGTGCGGTTCAGGTGCTAACAAAGACATTGTTAGATGAATCTCCAAGTATTGCACCAAATGGAGGTATGGTTATCTATAGCTCTATTTACAACAAAACTAACGTACTATCGATGGTTTCTATCGATGGCCGTTTTAAAGCTAGATTACCGGCAACCAACGGACGTGTAAGAGCGCCTGCATGGTCACCGTTCCTCTAGGTAAAGTGATACATTCTTTTAGCTATTGATAGTGTTAACTATTGTGGCAATTAACTATCTATAGCACTTAGTCGCTGTAGAAACTAAGTTTGATAACGTAAGGAAAAAAAGATGCAACTTAACAAAGTTCTTAAAGGCTTGATGATTGCACTACCAGTGATGGCAGTAACGGCATGTAGCTCAACTGATGAAGCAACATCTGCAACTTCAGGTACTGAAAGCAACCAAACAACTTCAGGTTCAGAAGGCAACGTAGACACAACTGTTGTAACGCCAATTGATGCTAACGCTCAACTGTCTGAGCAAGAGCTTAAAGAGCAAGCGCTACGCGAAACTCAAACAATCTACTTTGCATTCGATAACTCTACTATCGCTGGCGACTACGAAGAAATTCTAGCAGCTCATGCAGCTTACCTAAGCAACAACGTTGACATGAACGTTACTATCGAAGGTCACGCTGACGAACGCGGTACTCCTGAGTACAACATCGCACTTGGCGAGCGTCGTGCACAAGCTGTAGCGAAATACCTACAAGCTCTAGGTGTTCAAGCAGACCAAATCTCTATCGTAAGCTACGGTGAAGAGAAGCCACTTCTTCTAGGTCAATCTGAAGATGTGTACGCTAAAAACCGTCGCGCAGTACTAGTTTACTAATTTTAGTAGACTATATAATTGAGGAATTGCCTCATGTTCAGTAACACAAAGCGAGTCATTTTGCTTTCGTTACTGGCAAGTGCAGCGAACACTACGTTCGCTGCACCAGCTCCAGTATCCGATCTCAATAGCACCGCAACCAATTCATCATCTTCCTCTCGAGCAGCGTCTGCATCTAACGAATCAGATATTGAGCGTTTAGAGCGTCTGCTTCAAAATCGCAATCTCGTTCAGCTTCAAATGCAACAGCAAATCGACGACATGGCACTGGAGATCAGTGAACTTCGTGGTGAGCTGGAACGAAACAGCTACGATATGAAGCAAATGCTAGAGCGCCAACGCGAACTGTTCATTGAACTGGACCGTGTGAGAGGCGAGGTGAAAGCAGCAGGAACAGCAACGGTAGCAGTAGCGGCGAGCGAAGGCTCTAAAGACGCTTCTGGTACGTTCAGTACTGATGTGGATGAGCAAACCGCTTATCAAAATGCTGTAGATATGATTCTAAAGCAACG
>Ga0310124_10000233_pt1 | contig 37974 bp, 33 predicted proteins | sample CB11b_AW_Bot5_MG_FD_203507 | JGI IMG/M metagenome (GOLD analysis project Ga0310124, IMG submission 203507) | Marine microbial communities from Western Arctic Ocean, Canada - CB11b_AW_Bot5 | ecosystem: Environmental > Aquatic > Marine > Oceanic | place: Canada: Western Arctic Ocean | collected...
TGGCCCGCACCATGCGCGCCAATGCGGTCGCGTTGCCGACCGCGCGTCCAGGGCTCTTCGATACCTGCGGCACCGGCGGAGATGGGGCCTCGACATTCAACGTGTCCTCGTTGGCGGCGCTGGTGCTCGCGGGCTGTGGCGTGCCGGTCGCCAAGCATGGTAACCGCGCGGTGTCCAGCCGGTGTGGGAGCGCCGACCTGTTCGCCGCGCTCGGGGTGGCCATCGACGCGACCCCGGAGGTCGTCGACCGCTGTCTGACGGAGTGCCAGATCGCGTTCCTGTTTGCCCCGACGTTTCACCCCTCTATGCGCCATGCCGGGCCGACGCGGCGGGAACTCGGCGTCCGCACCGCGTTCAACTTGCTCGGCCCACTGACCAACCCCGCCGGTGTGCGTCGTCAGCTCGTGGGCGTGCCGCGCGCCGACTACACCGAGCTGATCGCGCGAGCACTCGGCGAGCTGGGCTCCGAACGGGCCTGGGTGGCCCACGGGGCCGACGGGCTCGACGAGGTGTCGACCACCGGATACACCAAGATTACCGAGACCCGCGACGGCGTGGTCCGTTCGTTCTACCTGCATCCGAGCGACTTCGGCTTGCCCTTGGCGGACCCGGCCGCCCTCCGGGCTGAGACCCCCGAGGCGCATGAAGCGATCGCGCGCAGGGTCCTTGGGGGCCAGGCCGGGCCCGCTCGTGACATGGTGCTCGCTAACGCCGCCGCCGGTCTACTGATCACCGACCGCGTCACGAGGCTCCCTGATGGCGTGGCGATGGCGGCCGCGGCCCTCGACGAGGGCCGCGCGGCCGAGTGTCTGAGGCGACTCGCGGCGGTCTCCACCGCCGAGTCGGAGGCGGCACCGTGAGTCACCGGGACACCCAGCCCCGACACCCGCCGTCCACTCCGCTGGTCCCGGACCTGTTGGCAACGATTGTGGCCGCGGCGCGCCAGAGTGTGGAGGAGCGCGGACGCCAGTGTTCGCAGACCACCTTGGCCCGGGAAGCGGCGGCGGTCCGCCCGGGTGGGACCCGATTCCATGCGGCCCTGACCACGGGCGCCGGCCCCCGGGTCATTGCCGAGTGCAAGCGTCGTTCGCCGTCGAAAGGCGTGCTGCGACCAGACTATCGGCCAGAACGACTCGCGGCCGGCTATGAGAGGCACGGCGCGGCCGCCATCTCGGTGTTGACGGAATCAACCTTCTTCGACGGCACGCTGGACCATCTGCGGCGGGTGCGAGCCGCCGTCGATCTGCCCATCCTCCGCAAGGACTTCGTCGTCACCTCATACCAGCTTCTGGAGGCGGCGGCCGCCGGAGCGGATGCGGTGCTGCTGATTGTGGCCGCGCTCGACGACGGCGAGCTACGGCGACTGCTGTCGGAGGCGACGACACTCGGCCTCGCCGTGCTGGTCGAAGTGCACAGCCGGCCGGAGCTCATGCGGGCGACGGACGCCGGGGCGACGATCATCGGCGTCAACAACCGCAATCTCCGCACGTTGACCGTCGACCTGAGCGCCTCGCGCACACTCATTACTGAAATGCCCACGAGAGTGGTCGGCGTCGCGGAGAGTGGTCTTCGCACCAGCGCGGATCTCGTGGAGCTGGGTCAGGCCGGGTATGGTGCGTTCCTGATCGGCGAAACGTTCATGAGCGCCGCCGACCCGGGCGAGATGCTCGGACGGCTGATCGACGAGACACGCGCGTCGCAGCCGGGAGGTCACGAGTCCGACCAGATGACCGGTGAGGTCACGTGACTCCGGTCAAAATCTGTGGCATTACGCGCGTGGAGGACGCGCTGTTGGCCGCCGACCTGGGCGCGACCTGGATCGGATTCGTGTTCTGGCCTCGCAGCCCCCGTTGCGTGACCCCGGCCGCGGCAGCCGACATTCTGGCCGCTGTGCCTCCCCAGGTGACGGGGGTCGGGGTGTTTGTGAACCAGCCGCCGGACGACGTGGCCGCGACCGCGGCGCGGGTGGGGCTCGGGGCGGTGCAACTGCACGGGGACGAAACACCGACCCAGTACGTGGTCGGCGGGCGTCGTGTCATCAAGGCGCTCCGACTCTCGGCCGACAGCACGGCGGCGGCGGCGGACACGGTGTGGCCCGGCGCCACGCTCCTCCTCGACGCGTTCGACCCGGTGCAGATGGGTGGCACGGGGCGCCGGATTGACTGGACCGTCGCGTCTGCCATCGCCCGACGGCGGCGTATGATCTTGTCGGGCGGGTTACGCACCGAGAACGTGCGCGAGGCCCTGGCTCGGGTGGCCCCGTTCGCGCTCGACGTCTCTTCCGGGGTGGAGGCGGAACCGGGAATCAAGGACCCCGTCCGGATGCGGTCTTTTTTTGACGCGTTGCGGGGGGCGCCGTCGTCTCACCCGCAGGGGAGTAGGGTCGAGTCGACGACTGGAGCAGAGTCATGACGACGAAGAGCAGCCCGGCACGGGTCGCCGGGCGGCCCGGACGACGCGACCCGGACGAGCGGGGGTACTTCGGAGCCTACGGCGGCGGATTCGTGCCGGAAACTCTGGTCGCGCCGGTCGAGGAACTACGTGCGGCCTATTTCGCGGCTCGGAATGACGAACCGTTTCAGGCTGAACTGGCCACGCTGCTGGAGCGATATGTCGGTCGTCCCACGCCGGTGTACGAGGCGCTACGGTGGTCGAACCACCTCGGCGGCGCCAGATTGTTGCTCAAACGTGAGGATCTGGCCCACACCGGGGCCCACAAAATCAACAACGCGCTCGGTCAGGCACTGCTGGCGGTGCGGATGGGGAAGCGCCGGATTGTGGCCGAGACCGGCGCTGGCCAGCATGGGGTCGCGACCGCCACGGCCTGCGCGCTGCTCGGTCTGGAGTGCGAAGTCTACATGGGCGCGGACGACATCGCGCGGCAGGGTCTCAACGTCGTGCGGATGCGGCTGCTGGGCGCCACCGTGACCCCGGTCGACAGCGGGAGCCGCACCCTGAAGGACGCCATCAACGAGGCGATGCGCGACTGGGTGACCACCGTCGAGCACACCCACTACTTGTTGGGTTCCGTCTTGGGACCGCATCCCTATCCACTCATGGTGCGCGAATTCCAGTCCGTGATCGGCGCCGAAGCCCGAGACCAGGTGCAGGCACTGGTGGGTGGACTCCCCACCGCCGTCGTCGCGTGCGTCGGCGGAGGGAGCAACGCGCTGGGCATTTTCGACGGGTTCGTTGACGACGCGGGCGTGCGGTTGATCGGAGTCGAGGCGGGTGGTGAGGCCATTGCCCCGGGCCGGCACGCGGCCAGGTTCGCGGCGGGCACGGTGGGCGTCTTGCAGGGGACCCGCAGCATCATTCTGCAAGACCAGCATGGGAACATCGAGCCGACGCACTCCGTGTCGGCCGGCCTCGACTACGCCTCGGTCGGCCCGGAACACGCCTGGTTGCGCGATTTGGGACGAGCGGAGTACACCTGGGTGTCGGACACCCAGGCGCTGCATGCGTTTCACGAGGTCGCCAGATTTGAAGGCATCATCCCGGCGCTCGAATCGGCCCACGCGCTGGCCCACGCGGCTGACCTCGCGGCCGGTCTCGGCCGCGACAACGTCGTCCTCGTCAATCTCTCGGGCCGCGGGGACAAAGACGTGGAAATCGTGACCCAGCGTGGCCTTGGCACCTCCCCCGCGCCGCCCACAGGAGATGACGACGCGTGAGTGGCCGTATCACTGACACATTTCGACGGCTCAAGACGGCCGGGCGCACCGGGTTGGTCACCTACGTGACCGGCGGCGACCCTGACCTGGCGCGGTCGGCGGAGATCGTCCGAGCGCTCGATCGGGCCGGTAGCGACGTCATCGAAGTCGGCGTGCCGTTTTCCGATCCGCTGGCGGACGGCCCAGTCATCCAACGCGCGTCGGAGCGAGCCCTGGCCGCCGGCGTCACCCTGACCGGGGTCCTGGAACTCGTGAACCAGGTGCGCGCCGACCTCCAAGCCGCCATTGTGCTGTTTACCTACGCCAATCCGGTGTTCAGCATGGGGGCCGAACAGTTCGCGGCGCGCGCCGCGACGGTGGGCGTAGACGGGGTGCTGGTGCTCGATCTGCCGATCGAAGAGGCTGGGCCGTTTCGGCAGACGATCGTCGATGCAGGGATGGATCCCATCTTCTTGCTGAGCCCGACCACGACGGACGATCGGCTGAAGCAAACGGCCGACCTGGGGCGGGGGTTTCTGTACGGAATCTCACGCCTTGGCGTGACCGGCGCCCGCGACGAGGTTGCCTCGGGCGCCAGCGCTCTGGCCGCCCGCATTCGCGCCGTGTCGGCGCTCCCGGTGGCTGTCGGCTTCGGGCTGTCCCGGCCGGAACACGTCCGGGAAATCGGAGAGTGCGCGGATGCGGCCGTCGTGGGCAGCGCGCTGGTCAACGTGATCGCGCAGGAAGCCGAGTCCGGTGATCTGATTCCCGCGGTCGAGCGGTACGTCGCCTGGTTGAGACAAGACATCGACCGTGTCCCGGGGGGGGGCGGAAGCGTCGTATGACGTCCGAACACACACCGGCGGACCGGGCCGAGGTCGATCGACAGATCGCGAAGATACGGGAGCGTATGGATGCCCTCGATGCCCGGCTGGTCGCCCTGCTCAACGAACGGGCCAGTTGCGCGAGAGGGATCGGCGTGTTGAAGGACACGGTCGGCTTGGAGGTCTATCAGCCGGGGCGGGAGAACGAGGTCCTGAACCACGTGCGGGCCCACAATGACGGGCCACTCAACGCCGAAGCGATTACGCGCGTGTTTGAACGAATTATTGACGAGGCTCGACGTCTCGAGCGCTCGAAGGACTAGTGTGGTTCGCTACGTCGGTCGCGCGCCCCGCGCGCCGGCCGAGACGACGTACGTAGCCTCCGGTCTTCGGACCGGCCGGGGCGGGTCCAACGACCCGCGGCCACGAATTGGGCGTGACACGGGCAGCACCGTGGGTAGGTGCGACCGTCTGACGGGAGAGGATGGCGGGCATGGTTGTCGTAATGGAAGAACGCGCGAGCGAGGAACAGGTGCAGCACGTGATCGGCCAGTTGACCGACAAGGGGTTCGATGTGCACCGCTCGACCGGCCAACTGCGCAGAGTACTTGGGGCCGTCGGCGGGACGCTCATTCGACACCCGGATCATCGAAGTGATGGAGGGCGTACATGAGGTTCTGCGCATCACGGAGCCCTACAAGCTCGCGAGTCGAACATTCAAGCCGGACAACATCGCGGTGTTGTTCGGTGATTTTCGGGTCGGGGGGGGACGAAGTGATTGTCATGGCCGGTCCCTGCTCGGTCGAGACGGAAGACCAGATCGCCGCCTCCGCGGTCGCGGTGAAGAAAGCGGGCGCCAAGGTGCTGCGCGGCGGCGGACGCCGAGGAGCTGAGAGTCGCCTCGGAGGTGATGGATGTCAGCCAGATCGAACTGGTCTCGCGATACGCCGATATTCTCCAGGTCGGCGCCCGGAACATGCAGAACTACACCTTGCTGCGGGAACTGGGCCAGAGTCGCACCCCGATTCTCCTGAAACGTGGAATCTCAGCCACCATCGAGGAATGGTTGCTCTCGGCGGAGTACATTCTGGCCGGGGGCAACCCCGACGTCATGTTGTGTGAACGGGGCATTCGCACCTTTGAGGGCTACACGCGGAACACGATGGACATCTCGGCCATTCCGGTCGTGCAACAATTGAGTCATTTGCCGGTGGTTGCGGACCCGAGCCACGGAACCGGGCTGCGCGACACGGTGGCGCCGATGGCCCGGGCGGCGCTCGCAGCCGGCGCCGACGCCCTGATTATCGAGGTGCACCCGGACCCGGACCACGCCCTGAGCGACGGCGCGCAGTCCATTTTCCTCTCACAGTTCGACCGGCTGATGGCGGAACTCCGGAACATCGCCCCGGCCATTGGTCGCAGTATCTGTCTCGACCGAGTAGCCAGCCGGAGTTGGGCGGCGCCGCCCGCACGGTCGACCGAAACCGCCCATTAGGAGCACGCGGCGCATGTCGGATCCGCCTCGTATCTTGCCGGTCATTCAGCCGGGCGCCGGCAACGGGTCACCGCCGCTGTTCGACAAGGTGGCCATCGTGGGGCTCGGCCTCATTGGTGGTTCGATTGCGCTCGCCGTCAGACAGATCTGGCCGTCCGCGCTGGTGATCGGCGTCGACCGCAAGGACGTGCTGGAAAAGGCGATGGTGCTGCATGCGATCGATGTGGCCGCCGAGGACCCGGTCGTGATGGCCGAGGCCGACCTCGTCATCCTGGCCGCGCCGGTCGAACAAAACATCAACATGCTGGCTGAACTGGACCAGCATGTGACCACGCCGGCGGTGGTCACGGACGTCGGGAGCACCAAGCGGACCACGGTGGAGGCGGCTCGACCGCTGCCCTCCCGATTTACGTTCGTGGGCGGCCACCCACTGGGCGGTGCCCCGCGTGGTGGGATCGAGCACGCTCGCCCCGACCTGTTCGAGAAACGTCCCTGGCTGTTTACCCCAGACGGTGAGGGCGCCTCGTCCACGCTCGAACGGCTGTGTGGATTCGCCAGCGCCCTGGGCGCGGAGCCGCACATAATGGCCCCGGCGGAGCACGACCGCCTCCTCGCCCTGGTCAGCCACCTCCCCCAGTTGACCGCCAGCGCGCTCATGCATGTGGTCGGCAGCGGAGCGGGGGAGCGGGGCCTCGCGCTGACGGGCCGCGGGCTGTTCGACTCGACCCGCCTGGCCTCCAGCCCGGCCGACATCTGGCGCGATATCTGCCGGTCGAATGCCGACGCTATCGGCGACGCGCTCGATTTGTTGATTGACGAGCTCCGGGTGCTGCGCCAGGACCTGGACTCGACCACTGAAGTGGACCGGGTGTTCGAGTCGGCCGGCGAGTGGCGCGCCAGGCTGGCGAAGTTGCGCCCACCCCGTCGTGACCCGTGACGCGCGTGTGCCTCCCGGCGGCGATTCTGCGGGACATGCTCGACCACGCCCGCCACGCCGTTCCCGATGAATGCTGCGGGCTCCTGATCGGGTCCACACACAGCGCTGGCTCGCGGTCCAAGGCGTCAGACATGTCTGTATGCGTCGTGTCCAGCGTCCCGGCGCGCAACCTGCGGCGCAGCCCGACCCGGTATCTCGTGGACCCGGCGGATCACTTCGCCGCGATCCGAACCGCCCGGCAGGATAGACGCACGGTGATCGGCGCCTATCATTCCCACCCCACGTCGCCACCCGCCGCGTCGGCCACGGACGACCGGGACGCCTCGGGCGCCGAGTTTCTCTATCTAATCGTGTCGCCGGTCACCGGGACCGTGAAGGCGTTTCATCCGTCAGCCGGCCGGCTGCGGGAGCTTCCGTTGCAGATCGTGCCCGACGCGGTTACTCGCCCTGGATTGTGACACCCGTGCGGGTGCTGTCGATGACGTCATCGCCGCGCTTCAGGGTGAGCCGAATTTCGTAACGGCCCCCGCGGTCGAAGGAATGTCGTCGCGAGAACCGGCGACGAATCTCACTCACGCCGGGCTCGTAGGGATCACAGTCGAAGATGCTCTCCGAGACCGTGCCGTCGTCCCAGTCCCACTCCGCGCTGACGCAGTAGTACCGCTCATCGTCGTCAGCCCCGCCACGCAGACGTCCCGTGAAGACGATCTCCGCCGGCGGGAACGCCAGATTGGGACGGGCCCGCAGCTGCAGTTCCGGGCGCTCGTCATCCTGGGCCTGCACGTCGGCTGGCAACCAGGCGGCGCCACCAAGGCAGGCGACCACCGCGGCAATCCCCGCGGCCCCGAGACTTCGATACAGATTCACCATTTGATTGTAGATCGGGCACGCCGAAGTCAACAGGCTGAGACTCGGCGCCACGCTATAATCGGCCGATGCATTCGACCATCGTCCCCCCGCTCGTGCGCTGTCGCGCCGAGGCTCTCGACACCATCGACGCCGACATGCTCTGCGCACCGGTCTTCCTGCATGACGGCGCACCCGACGGAGACGATGACAAACAAAACCTCGGGCCACTGGATCTCGCCCTCGGCGGTGCCCTCAGTCGAGCCCGGGCGTCGGGCGAGTGCACGGGCAAACTCCACGAACGGTTTCTCACCGATGTGATCGACACCACGTGGCGCACCCGACGGGTCTTGCTGGTGGGCGCCGGCCCGCGCGACAGCTACGACACGGCGGTGGCACGGGCCGTGGCCGCCACCGCGGGGATGGCCGCGCGGGAACGGGCCGTCACCCGACTCGTCGTCTGGTGTCCACCCGGGTGCCAGGCGCCCGGCATCACGCAAGCCGTGGTCGAGGGCGTCCTGCTGGGCGCATTTCGCGACACGCGGTTCAAGACCCGGGACACCGGGACGCCTCCACTGCGCGAACTGACCGTCGCACTCGACGGTTCCGTGGACCAGCAGGACCAGACGGACACTGAGCGCGGCGCCATCCTCGCCGAGTGTTCGAACCTGGCTCGGGAGCTGGCGAATGAACCGGGCAACCTGTTTACGCCGCGGGTGTTCGCCGACCGAGCCCTCGAGTTGGTCAGCGGCCCCCGAACGACGGTCGAGATTCTGGACGAGGCAGCGATTGCGTCGCAGGGGATGGGCCTCCTGCAAGGGGTCGCTCAGGGCAGCGCCGAGCCACCGCGCGTCATTGTGATGCGGTACGAACCGGAGGACGCGGCGCCGGGCCCGGTGCTCGCGCTGGTGGGCAAAGGGGTCACCTTCGACACCGGCGGCATTTCCATCAAGCCGGCCGCGGCCATGGACCTGATGAAACGGGACATGGCCGGAGGCGCGGCCGTCGTCGGCGCGATGCGTGCGATCGGACAACTGGCGCCTCCGATACGGGTCATCGGCATCGTGCCGGCGGCGGAGAATATGCCGGACGGGCGTGCGATCCGCCCGGGAGACGTGCTGACCGCGGCCAACGGCATGAGCGTCGAGGTGCTGAACACGGACGCGGAAGGTCGACTGTTGTTGGCCGATGCCTTGACCCTGGCCCAGCGGTTGGGCGCCACCCATCTGGTCGACATCGCGACCTTGACGGGGGCGGTGGTTGTTGCATTGGGCCACCACGCCAGCGGTCTCCTCGGCGTGCCGTCAGCGTGGGTAGAAACGGTGCGCCGGGCGGCTGATGCCACCGGAGAGCAGGTGTGGCCCCTCCCGGCCCTCGACGCCTACGCCACGCAACTCGAGAGCGAGACGGCCGACTTGGCAAACATCGGCGGACGTGCCGCCGGGGCTATCACCGCCGCCATGTTCCTGAAGGCGTTTTCGGGCGGACTCCCGTGGGCCCATCTCGATATCGCGGGCACCGCGTGGTACGAGAAGGCGGCCCCCTCTCACTCCAAGGGTGCGAGCGGCGTCGGCGTGCGCTTGCTCACGGAGCTAGCGTTTACGTTGGCGAAAGGCGTCGATCTGGGATGAGGGCCAGAACAGGGCTGTAGTAGTATCAGCCCGTGCTCCAAGAGCCTCTAAGTCCGATCATCGTCGAAGTCGCTTCCGCGCCGCCGGCGACCGAGGCAATCACCGTCGTGGACGTGCTGATGGGCGCCTTGGGCTTTATCGGGGCGATCGCTGGGGTCGCGGTGGCCCTGGCGGTGCTGCTTGCCGGCGGGCTGATCGTGCTCAGGCACCGGCGCGCGTCGAGCCCGGATGGACCGGAGTCGTCCGCCACCAGCCTGGGCCTGTACTCCGACTGACCCCGCCTCGAGGCACGAGGCTAGTTGTCGTCGTTCGCGGCGAAGCGGTTCATCGGTTTCAGCGACGTTTGATACCCGACGATGGATGAGAACAGGGCGTCGGCGATCTGATCCCGGTACTCGCCGGTCGCGAGATAGGCGGCCGCTTCTTCGTTGGTGAGGAACGAGATCTCCGTCAGCACGCTGGGCATCGTGGCGCCGATCAGCACCATGAAGGGGGCCTGCTTCACCCCCAGGTCTTTCGCGTCCGGGCGAATCTCACGCACACCGGCCATCAGATTCCGTTGTACGAGCGCGGCGAGCGCTCGCGACTCGTTGACCTTGTTGTCCATGGCGATGGAGCGCACCAGGTCGGGCAGATTGTGCATGCTCTCCCCGGACGCGGTGTTTTCGCGCGCCGCCACGGTCTGGGCGGTCGGGTCGGTCGCAAAATCGAGGTGATACGTTTCGATCCCGCGCAGCGCCGGGTCGTCTGACGCGTTCGCGTGAATCGACAGGAACACGTCGGCCTGGACCTGATTCGCCAACTCCGTGCGCGCTCGGAGCGGCACATAGGCGTCGTCTCGCCGGGTCATGACGACCTCGATCCCCGCCGCCAACAGCTGGATTTCAAGTCGTTCGGCGATGTCGAGGACCAGCACCGACTCGGTCAGGTCACCAGATCGCGCACCGGGGTCATAGCCCCCGTGGCCCGGGTCGATGACGACCCGCGAGACCCCAAGCCCGAGCTGACGACCGAGCGAGTAGGCCCCATCGGCATTCGCCAGCGGGGCGTCGGTCAGCACCACGCCCGGCGAGGCAGCACCCAGCGCGGGGACCACCGGGTCCTGGAGAACGCACGGCAGCTCGCTCGCCGAGTCGAGACGCGGAGCCTCGTGTAGGGCCACCATCGACATCGGAGCCGGTGGGACGTCTTCGGCCGCGGCGAGCGTCGAGGCCGGCGCACCGAGCTCAGCATAGAGAAGGTCATGCACCCGGGGCCAGGCAAGCTCGTCCGCTGGGGGCTCCTCCGGATCCACGACCACGTCGTCGTCGGCCACATCCGGCCGGGGGACACGCGGTGCTTCCGACCACCCCGTCGGCAGCGACGCCAAGTCCAGACCGGTCACCACGGGCACGTCGACTGGGAGCTCCTGGAGAGGCACCTCCGCTTCCACGACCGGGTCCACGGCTTCAACCACGGCCTGGGCCATGGGCACGAGTACTGGTTCGGACGGTAGTTCAACCGACGGGACCTCCTCCGGCGTCCATACGTCGTCGACCCACGTCTCCGGCGCCGGCGCCGCTTCGACCGTCAGGGGGTCTGCGGTCGGCTCGGCGGCGGCGGGACCCGGTTCACCCGCCGTGCCGACCGGGAACTCCGGCAGGCGCACCGAGTCCACGACGAGGCGATACGGGTTGTACAGCGAATACACGCTGTAGGACTCGACGCCTTCGAGGTCGAGCACGACCCGTGTCGTCTGCTCGGGATGGCGGCCGAAACGAATTTCACGGATGACGTCACCGTCATCGAAGGGCAGGGTCGCGTTCAGCAACGCCGGCACGGCGTCGGTGTCATTGAAATCGAAAAAGAGCCGAGCCGGACCGTCCAGGCGGTCGCTGACGTAGGCCACCTCGTCGTCGAGTTCGAGGGTAACCCTGACCACATCAGACCGCGTTTCGCGGGTCACCGACCGCAGGCTCACCGTGTCCACGCCGGTTGGCTCCAACGAATCCGCGCGGAGCGGCGGCGTCAGCGCGGCCAGACGCGTGGCCACGCGCGGCACCAGTGAGCTTGCCGGATATTCGCTGGCGAGCATCTGCAACAGCCGTTCGCCGCGCTGTTGGTCGGCCGATTCACCGTACCGCTCGAACGCCTCGAGAGCCAGACCCGCGGCTTGCCAGAGAGCGTTGTCGCTGTACCCACTGCGCGGGTATTGGCGCACGATCTCTTCGTAGCGCTTGATACCGTTCCGCAGTTGGGCCAAGCCCGGCGGCGTGTCGGCCGGCGCTCGGAGCGCACGCTCGTGGGACAACGCGTCGGTGTAGAGATCAGCGGCGGTCGCACCCCGCAGCGACGTCGTGGCGACGAGCGAGCAGAACAGGACCAGGAGTAGAAAGAGAGGCGCACCGCCCCGTCGCGTCGGCAATGGTCGAGTCATCGGCTGTTCGTCCATGAGAAAGAGGACCAGATTCAGCCGGAATATCGGCGGCCGCGCTGTAAAGCTGTAGTGGGTTTCGCGCAGAAGTGCGCAGCCAGCTGAGGAGGCTAGCGAAGCTGGAGGTCGACCTGCTCGAAGTAGTCCGCGCCGACCAGCACTTCGCGTGCCTTGCCCCCGCTGCCGGGTGACACGAGGCCGTCTGCTTCCATCATGTCGACGAGACGAGCCGCGCGGCTGAAACCGATACGGAGCCGCCGCTGCAGGTAGGAGATGGATGCTTGACCGGCGGCCACCACGAGGCGCGAAGCCTCGTCGTACAGATCGTCTTTGTCGAACGCCAGGGTATCGACCGTCTTCTCTTCGGCCGTGATCGCCGTGTCATACATGGGTCGACCCTGCTTTCGCAGAAAGCCACACACCCGCGCCGTTTCCTGTTCGGAGATGTAGGGCCCATGCACCCGAATGACGCGAGACGATGCGGGGGGGAGATACAGCATGTCGCCGCGGCCCAGCAGTTGCTCAGCGCCGTTGGCGTCGAGAATCGTTCTGGAGTCCACCTTCGACGACACCCGGAATCCGATCCGGGCGGGCAGGTTCGCTTTGATCAATCCGGTGATGACGTCGACCGACGGGCGTTGCGTCGCAAGAATTAGATGGATGCCGACGGCACGCGCCATCTGCGCCAACCGGGCGATGGACTCCTCGACTTCGTTCCCCACCAGCATCATCAGGTCGGCGAGCTCGTCGATCGCCAGGACGATCGCGGGCAACGTGGCCGGCACGTCATCCACGTCTCCGGACGGCGTACGTTTCGCCGCGCGTGTCTTGGCCGGGGACATCTGCTTCAGATGCTCGCGGATATTGCGGTTGTATTGCTCGAGATTCCGCACCCCCGCCGCCGCAAGCGTCTTGTAGCGCTCCTCCATCTCTTGCACGGCCCAACGCAACGCGTTCGCGGCCAGTTTCGGCTCCACCACCACGGGGGTCAGCAGGTGTGGAATATCCTCGTACATCCCCAGCTCGAGCCGCTTGGGATCGATCATGATGAGTCGGACGTCGTCAGGCGTCGCCCGATACAAGATGCTCGTGAGCATCGCATTCATCCCGACGCTCTTCCCGGTTCCGGTCGACCCCGCAATCAGGAGATGCGGCATGGTCGCCAGGTCGCTGGCCACCGGCTCGCCGTGGATGGTGCGGCCCAAGGCGAGGGTCAGTTTCGAACTGGACTGCCGGTACGGCTCGGACTCGAGCATCTGGCGCAGCGAAATCGTTTCCCGCACCCGATTCGGGATCTGGATACCGACGGTCGACTTCCCGGGGAGACGCTCGATGAGCACGGACTCCGCCTGCATCGCCAGGCAGAGGTCGTCAGCCAGACCGGTCACCTTGCTGTATTTCACGCCGGCGTCCGGTTTGAACTCGAAGGTCGTGACGACCGGCCCGGGGTGAATCTGCTCCACGGCGCCCTGCACGGAGAATTCCCGGCACTTGTCCTCGAGATGGCGCGCATTCTCCATCAGTTCGCGCTCGTTGAACTTGTGCTGGGCCCGCGGCGGGTCCAGCAGCGACAAGGGCGGCAATGTGAACGCCCCCTGGCGGCGTTCCGCGGGGGTGCGGGTGACCGGTTCCGACAGCGGGAGCGGCACGGACTCCGGCCTGGTAGTCGCAATGGCCGGCTCGGCCGGACTGCCGGCCGGCCGGCGCTTCCGCCGCTTTTTCTCGCGGGGCGGTGGAGCGGCGCTCTTGGCTAGCACCTCCGTCCGCGCTGACGACGCGCCGGTCTTGTCCAAATGCTTGCGCAACACCTGCTGGCGTTTGCGCGCCTTCCGACGCGCGGTCCACCAGTCTCGAATGGAGCGGCTTACCCGGACACCGCCCTGGCTCACTTTGGTTCCCGTCGTGGTGAACAGTAGCCCGAACGACACCTGGGTGGTAAGAATGAGTGCGAGAAAGAGCAAGGTGAGAATGACGATGATCGAACCGGCGCGGTTGAGATACTCGGCGAGCATCGCGGCGAGCCCCCCCCCGACATAGCCGCCGGCTGGGAACGTCCGAGCCCCCGGGAGGGCGGCACCAAAGGCGAGACTCAAGAACGACGCGGTACAACCAAGGGTCAGCGCGACGCCGATTACCTTGGTGTAGACCGCCTCTATCGATCGGCACCAGAAGTAGTGCCACGCGACAGCCGCCACGACCAGCGGTAACACGTAGGCGGAGAATCCGAGCACCTGATACGACAGTTCGGCCAGAAACGCGCCCACGCGCCCGGCGAAATTCGCCGGGGGTTCGTGACCGCCGGTGTTGAAGAACCAGACCGGGTCGGCTGCGTCATGGGTTGCGAGCGCGATCACCCAGAACAACGCGGCGGCGAACAGCGCCACGCCGAGAAACTCGCTTACGCGTCGAGACAGTGTGGATCCACCCACGTGTCAGATCTCCATGATGACCGGCAGAACGAGCGGTCGTCGGCCCGCCTGTTTACGAAACACACGTTGCAGCTCGAGCCGCACATGCTCGGTGAGTGCGGCCGAATCGACTCGTGCTTCCGGACCGGCCGCGCGGATGACCTCAGCCGCCACTGCCGGCAACGTCTCCAACAGCGTGCCAGTGCGTGCGTCGATCACCACGCCCCGCGTGACGACGTCCGGGGTGCCCTCAACCAGCCCGTCCCGGTTGACCGCGATCACCGGGACCACCACGCCGTCAGCGGCCAGGTGCCGCCGCTGCCGCAACACCTCGTCGCCGACTTCCGCCGACCGTGTCCCGTCCATGAGGGCGCGACCGGTCGCGATGCGTCCCTCGATCCGCCCAGGGCCGGGTGCCAGGCGGATGACGTCTCCGTCTTCGGCCAGCAGCACGGTGGTGCGTCCGCCCGTCACGCGCGCGGCCACGCGGGCGTGCTCAGCCAGATAGCGATACTCGCCATGCACCGGGATGAAGTGGCGTGGCTTGACCAATGACAACATCAACTTGAGCTCTTCGGAGCTGCCATGACCGGAGACGTGGACTGGATGACGTTCCCCGTCGACCAGCTGGGCGCCACGACGGGCCACCTGATCCATGACCCGCCCGATCGCGCGGCGATTCCCCGGAATTGCCCGAGCGGAAAACACCACCACGTCGTCCGGTTCCAGCACGATGTGGCGATGATCGTCGACGGCGATCCGCGAGAGCGCGGCTCTCGGCTCACCCTGCGACCCGGTCGTGACACACACGACGTCGCGGGCCGCGTAGTCTCCGATCTCACTCTCCCGAATCCGCAGCCCGGCGGGAAGCCGCAAATGACCGAGTCGCTCGGCGATCTGGGTGTTCTGGACGACACCGCGCCCGGCGAAGACCAGCTTGCGGCCGTGCTGCGCGGCGAGATCGGCGACAATCTGGATCCGATGCAGGCTGGACGAAAACGCGGCCACCACAATCTTGCCGGTAGCGTGGCTGAAGACCTCATCCAGCCCCGGGACGACGTCCCGCTCGGACCCGGTGTAGCCGGGGCGCTCGATATTCGTGCTGTCGCCGAACAACGCCAGCACGCCGCTTTGTCCCAGCTCCGCGAAACGCTGAACATCGAGCGGCTCACCGTCCAACGGCGTCTGGTCGAACTTGTAGTCTCCCGTGTGGACGATGACCCCGGCCGGCGTGTGTATCGCCACCGCCACGCAGTCGGGGATGCTATGGGTGACCCTGATGAACTCGAGTGCCATCGCTCCGGCCGTGACCGTGTCGCCGGGCGCGATCTCACGCAGGCGGTCGGTCGGGTCCAGCCCATGTTCTTCGAGTTTCGGGCCGACCAGCGCCAAGGTGAGCGGCGTCCCGTAGACCGGACCGTCCAGCAGCGGCCACACGTAGGGCAGCGCTCCGATGTGGTCCTCATGGCCATGCGTCAACACGACGGCGGTGAGCCGACCGACGCGCTCGGCCAGACCCGCGAGGTGGGGAATGACCAAGTCAACGCCGGGCAGCTCCGGCCCGGGAAACATCGCCCCGGCATCGATGAGGATTGCCGTCTCCTCCCACACCACGACCAGCATGTTCATCCCGAATTCACCGAGCCCGCCGAGTGGGATCACGTCGAGGACAGGCCCCGTCTCCGGGGGAATCGCGGATGTGGACATGGCACTATCGTCTCGCGCACGTCGACGGGCGCAAGAACACACGAACTCGTCACGACAAGGAAATTGCCGCCGCGCGTCATCCGTCGGTCAGTGACGGAGCGCAACGAACACCGCCGGGGGGACCGGCGCCACCGTTCCTGCGGTGTCAGGCGCCTGGGCGCGCCTGGGGAAGGATAGCCGAAGCAAAAGACGAAGCTTACTCTAGCACAGGTCCGGCCCCAGCCAGGGCTTCGGACAACCGCGCCAGTTCAGCCAGATGCAACGTGCCCGGCCGCCGATCTGGCGCCACCCCGGCCCGCTCGAGCAGGACGCGCGGCGGAACCGAGGATACTGACCGCGTGATCGGCGCGACGGCGTTGAGCACCGTCTTGCGACGCTGTGTGAACAGGCTCCGCACCAAGCGGTCGAACAGCGCCGGATGACGAATCGGCACGGGGGAGGGCCGGAACGTCAACCTCACGACGGCCGACCGCACCTTCGGCGGCGGGCGAAACGCCCCGGGCGGCAGAGTGAGCACGCGCTCGACGTCCGCGACGAGCTGAACCAAGATCGCCAAGGGCCCGTAATCTCGCGTGCCGGGACGCCCCACGATCCGGTCGGCCACCTCGCGCTGTAGCATCAGGGTGGCATCGATGAAACAGTCGGCTTGGCGCTGCGTATCGACCAGTTGGCGAAGAATCGGCGCCGAGAGATTGTAGGGGAGGTTGCCGACCAGCCGGGCGCTGGTCGTCGGCGCCCCGGGCGCCGCCGCAATCAGACCGGCCAGATCCTGGGCCAGGATGTCGCCGGTCACCACCTGCACTGCGGCCGGCAAGGACCCGTCCAGCGCGGCCGCCAAGGCTCGGTCAATCTCGACCGCCACCACGCGCGCCCCGGCCGCGGCGAGCGGCCGTGTCAATTCGCCTCGTCCCGCCCCGATCTCGAGGAAGAGCTCACCCGACCGCGGCCCGATCGCCGCGACCAGTTTGGCGACCCAGACCGCTTCGAGAAAATGTTGCCCGAATCGCTTCCGTATCGGCGGTTTCCAGGGTCCTGTGTCAGGCACGCCGGCGCCAGTGGTGCTCTTCGATGTCCTCGATCTCTTCTTCGCTGAGTCCAAAATAGTGTCCGACTTCGTGGATCAGAGTCTCGCCGATGGTGACCACGACCTCATCGTCAGTCTCGGACGCCTCCTCGATCGGATCCCGAAACAGGAAGATTCTATCCGGGAGCACATTGCCATGGTCCCATTGGCGCTCCGGCAGCGGTACCCCTTCGTACAACCCCAACAGCGTGTCTGGCGGCTCGACGCCGAGTTGCTCGAGCACCTCGGGATCCGGTAGATCATCGATGATGATCGCGATGTTGCGCATCGCTTCGCGAAATTTATCAGGAATGCGCGCAACCGCGTCGGCCGCGAGGCGCTCGAACTGCTCGCGTGTCATCGTTTCTTCGCGCCCAAGGGCCGTGCGCGCTTCAACGACCGCACGATGACCGATGCACCGGGGGCAATGAGCGTCGGCGTGGGCCCGGCCGAGCCGATAATCCCGACCTGGAGGCAGTCGTCTCGCGCGTGACATCGATCGCACAACGGGCGCGGCTTGCAAATCCGACGACCGTGGAGAATCAGCGTGTCGGACGCGAGGGTCCACCGTGTCTTCGGTATCGCGGCCCCCAGTTGATGTTCTACCACCACCGGGTGGTTGGAGCGTGCGATCCCCAACCGATTGGCCACGCGGAGCACATGGCGGTCGACCGGGAACCCGGGGATTCCCAGGGCATGGCCCAGCACGACGTTCGCCGTCTTCCGGCCGACCCCGGGCAACGCAACCAACGCACTCATGTCTGGGGGAACTGCACCACCGTGACGTTCGACCACCGCCCGCGCCATCCCGACCAGCGAGCGGGACTTGGCGCGGAAGAAGCCGGTTGGCCGGATGAACTCCTCGAGATCTTCCGGTTCGACCCGGGCCAGGGCGGCGGGCGTGGGGTAGCGCTCGAATAGCCCCGGCGTCACCTGGTTGACGCGTTCATCGGTGCACTGCGCCGACAGAATCGTCGCCGCGAGCAACTCGAACGCGTTGCGGAATGTGAGCTCGGTCGACGCTGCCGGATGGTGGCGTTCGAGACTGCGCAAAATCCGACGCGTCACGGCCGAGGCTTGCGGTGGCGCCGTCGTGGACGGTGGTACAGGCACACCCAATGCTAACCCCTGAACCCGTGGAGTTTCGAACACCATCGGGCACGACAGACGTTCGATCAGAAGGAGACGCGATTGCGGCCGTTGGTCTTGGCCTCGTACAGCTTTGCGTCAGCGACGCCGAACTGTTCTTCCAACGAAGCCGTCCCCGCGTGCTCAGCCAGACCGATGCTGAGGGTGACCGACAGCCCGAGCGCCACGCGGGTCCAATCGTGTCGGGCCACAAGCTCTCGGAGTCGGTCGGCGAGCCGAGCGGCATTGGCCACGTCAGTCTCCGGAAAGGCGAGCGCGAACTCTTCACCGCCGTAGCGACCCACGAGATCGATTTCGCGGAGGTGGCCAGTGACGAGGCACGCCAACTCTCGAAGTACCGCGCAGCCCGTGGCGTGTAAGAATTCGTCGTTCACCCTCTTGAAGTGGTCTATCTCGGCCATCCCGAGCGTCAACGGACGATCGTACCGTCGGGCCTGAGCGAACAGCAGTATGGCCGTTCATCGAACGCGCGGCGGTTGAGCAGTTGTGTCAGTTCGTTTCGGCGGCTCAATTCCTCCAGCCTCGCGGCCTGTTCGCCGAGACGAGCTCGCGACGCTTCCAGCTCCTGGTAGGCCTTCGACAAGTCGGTGCTCATCTGGTTGAAGGCGGCGGACAGGTGACCGATCTCATCGTCAGACCGCACCCGCACAGACTGTCTGAGGGCCGTGCCTCGCATCGCCTTGATCGCCAGCGTGAGATCTCGGATCGGAGCGGTAAATCGATCGCTGAACACGAAGCCGACGGGAATTGACAAGACCATGGCCAAGAGCAGCGAGTAGAGCCACGAGTCTTCGATCGCGGACAAGTAGCGCTCCTCGATCTCCGTCAACATCGGCCGCTCCAGTGCCACGGCCCGCGCAACCTCTTGCCCGTCCACGACGATGGGTCGTGCGCTTGCCAGACGATCGGGCGCAATCACGTCTCCAACCTGCAGTCCCGCTAGATTGAGCAGGACGACGCCGGCCTGGTCGGCGAGAACAAACGGCGGCGGTGCTCCACCGAACTGGAATCCTCCGCGTGGCGCCGGACCTCCCCTGGCTGGATCGGGCGGCCATGGAGGTCGGTCTCCTTCGGTGTCGACCGTCAGAGGGGGACCTGATCTCGGGGAAGGACCCTGTCTCGAACTCGGTGGCTGACCAGGAAACGGCGCCCCGGTTCGCGCTCTGAATTCGAAGAACGTTTCGGCGTCCCTGGCGGCGGCCTAGCTCCCGCAGGCCACGTAGTAACGCGCGACCTCTCTCGAGAATCCCTCGACGGCTCGTTCCACCACGAGGTCGTCGAATCGTCCGAGCGTCACCTATCGCGCTGTCACTCCGACGGCCGCAATCGCTAGAAAGCTTGTCGCCAGGAGGGCGGCGGTGAATTTGATACGAAGCGATCTCATGTTCCCCCGATCTGTCCGCGTGGGCTCGGTCCATGTATCGGGCGAGCGACAGGCCAGAGTTAGGAGACCAACACCAGAGCCTTGCCCTCTGGGGCACGCAGGGGCCGACAGCCGGAATCGGGCTCAGCCCCGACCCGCGTGCAACGCCCCGCCTGGTGGCGAATGATCTGGCCAGCCACTCGGGCTCATTCGCCGTGGGCGGGCTCTTCGCAGTCATCGTCGGTGGCATGGCCACCTGGGCCGCGCCCCGGGTCTGGCACGGGGTCGACGGTTGGGTTCGACACCTGCCGGCCGACTGGCCCGCGCACCGCCGTGCCCTGCTCGAAGCCCTCACGGCGGCCCATCTCCCCGAGACGGCTTCCGCCGCGCTCTCGGTTCGCGCAGGCTCCACGAGCATACACGCGCTCCCCGACGATGCCGCCGCTCGCGGCGGGTTACTCGATTCGCTGGCTCGTGGGGCCTGACTCAGGGGAACGCGCTCGGTGACAGTTGATCTGCGGGTACAGGATGTGCGGCGATACTACGGCCGCACCTCGCCTCGCAGCCCGTATAATCGGCCTTCCGCGATTGGCCGCGGGACGCGACCCTCATCTCCGCGAGCGTGGAGGCATCATGGCACGATCAACTCGACGGGCTTTTCTCGGTCAGCTCGGAGTCGCTTCTGCGGTCGTCATGCCCGGGCTCGGCTCCCTCCCGTGGGGAGCACGCGCCCCTGGATCCGTCGCCGCCGCCCAGGGTTCGTCCGGGGCGACCTACGATCTGCTGATCGTCGGCGGGCGGGTGATCGACCCGGGGCAAAGCCTCTCCGCGGTGCGTGACGTCGCTATCCTCCACGGGCGGATTGCCCGCATCGACGAGCACATACCACAGGCTCAGGCTCGCCAGGTGTTCGACGCTGCGGACAAGATTGTCACGCCCGGATTGATCGACCTGCATTCCCACGTGTACGAGCACGGGACGCCCCTCGGGGTCAACTCGGATCTCGTCGGCAACCAGTCGGGCGTCACGACGATCGTCGATGCCGGAACGACCGGGGCGTCGATGTTCCCCGGATTCCGCAAGTTCGTCATCGAGGCGGCCAGAACCCGGATCTACGCGCTCCTGAACATCTCGTTAGCCGGCTGCTGCACCGACGAGATCTACCTCGACCCGCGGCTGATCAACACCAGAAACGCGCTCCGGGTCATTGAGGCGCATCGGGATCTGATCCTAGGAATCAAAGTTCGCGTGAGGGGCAAGCACGAAGATCTTGCCCACGACATCTCCGTCATGAGGACGGCGCGGGAGATCGCTGACCAGACTGGTGTGCCGATCATGATGCACTGGTCCACCGAACCGGACCTGCTCGCCATCATGCAGGCGGGCGACATCCTCACGCACCCCTTCAATCCCCCGTCCGCGAACACGTCCAACGTCTTCGGAAGCCAATTGACCCAGGCCGATGAGGTGCTCCCGCAGATTTCGGAGCTCAAGGAACGCGGCATCTTCACCGACGGGCAGCTCGCCACGACGCACCATCAGTGGGAGGTGTCCGAGAAGGCGATGAGCCAGGGCTGGTTCCCGGACGCGATCTCGACCGACGTGTCACGCTACCCGGACAGGACTCCGGCCAGCGTGCTCCTGCCGATGTCGCAGTTCCTCCATCTGGGAATGAGCCTTGAGCAGGTGATCGAGCGTGTGACGACGAATCCCGCGAAGATGCTCGACTACCCCGAGAAGGTGGGATCGCTCGAGTCCGGGTCGTCGGCCGACGTGGCCGTCCTCGAGCTCGAGCAAGGAAGCTTCACATTTGGCGACGGCTCCCGCCCGCAGGCCCACACCCGCGAGCTGCGACAGCAGTTCGTCAACGTAGCCACGGTGAAGGGCGGCGTCTTCGTGAAAGGCGGAATCACGGCCTAGCGAGCGGACAAGATACAAGGCGGGGACGAACACGGAGGAGATGCGATGGACAATCGGACGATCGGTGGAATCGTGGTTGGGGTGGTGCTTCTGGTTGGCCTGACAGGCTGGGTGTCGACGGCCCCGTACTTGAGTAACGAGGGACTCGGGCGGACGCCTGGTGTCATCATCGGTGGGACCGATACTCCGGCGCCGAGCGACTTCACGACGCTCAATGACGGCAGGGGGCCGTTGATCATGAAGATGAGCGGGTTTCCGCCGTTTGTCGTCTATCTCTCGTACGCCGGCACGCCCGACGGGGTGATCACGGCCACCCGTCCGGACGGAGGGTACTGGGCACGGCGAGTGAGGGAAGGGACCGGCGACGGATGGTTGCGGTTCGGTGTCGCGACGTATGCCATGCGCGCCGCCGAGGTCGTGGGCGACGCGCGCATCCCGCTGCTCGAGCAGTGGTCCGCCAGGACTGGCATGCCCATGGACTCGCCGGGTCCGGAGCCACTGCGCGACTGGGAGGTCTTCGTCTGGACGCCTAGGTAGACCCGATTGGGCATGGTGGTCTTGACCTCGGAGGAACACGACGTGGGCGATGTAATCGAACGCAGTCTGCTCTGCGCGCTGGTCCTGACCTGCGCAGTGCAATTGGCTATCGAGACTCGTCCTGTCGCGGCTCAGTCAGTGGAGTCGTCATCCTCAGGGCTCGAGTTCCCCTCGGACCAGTCCTACTTGCGATTCCTCGCCCCGGGCAACGATGCCTATCGGACGCTGGACGGGGACCGGATGAAGCGACTGGTCACCGAACAGACCGCGATTGCGCGTCGGTATCGAGACGCTGGTCATCAGTATTGGGGCCGGATCATCGGCACCGACGCGGATCACGACACGGCATCGTGGATGGCCGACCAATTACGTCAGGCGGGAGCCGATGTGCGGCTGGAGCAGTTGGATCTCCCGCCGCAGTGGGTCCCGCAATCCTGGGAGGCGTCTGCATCACGCCGCGGTGAGGTGGTGACCTTGGCGTCTGCCTCGCCGACCTATGCGTCTCCGGGCACCCCGTCAGTTGGAGTCGACGTCGAGCTGATTGACGTGGGTCTGGGGATGGAAACGGACTTTCGGGGCCGGGACGTGCGTGGCAAGGCCGTGATCATCCATGCCATTCCCAGGCCAGGAATCATCTCGCTCGCACGCTCCGCAACGCTGAGGGGCGCCATCGCCCGGTCGGGCGACGAGGGCGCCGCGGCCATCCTCATCGTCATCGAATTGCCGGGAAATATTCAGACGTTGCTTTATAGCGTGAACTCCGCGGTGCCCACGCTGGCCCTCGGGTCGGACGACGGTGCCACGCTGCAACGGATGCTTGTCGAAGCTGACGCGAGTCAGCCTCCGCGCCTGAGGCTCCGCCTCAACGTGCAGGAAGTCGAGGGACTGACGACGTCGGTCGTGTTTGGCGTGGTGCCGGCGGCCACGGAGGACGCGGAACGGGTCGTCATCGTTGCTCACCGTGACGCTTTCTTCGAGGGCGCCAGCGACAATGCGGCGGGTGTCGCCACCGCCGTCGAACTCGCCCGGTATTTTGCTCAAGTGCCGATAGACCAGCGTCGTCGAGCCGTGGAGATCGTAGGCACGCCTGGCCATCACAACCGCGCCAGAACTGGGCAGGCGTGGCTCGAGGAGAATCGAGAGACGGTGCTCCGGAGCGCCGCGCTGCTGTTCAACGCCGAGCACAGCGCTCACGCCCTCGTAGACCATTGGGGCGCCGCATTCCACGCTACCAACTCCCTCGGGCCGTTCGACTGGAGCGTCAACGGCTCGGCCGAGTTGTTGGAGATCGCGAATCGCAACTTCGACGCATTCGGCATTCCCAGATGGGCGCAGATGAGCGGACTGGGGGGAGAGATCTCCCGGATAGAAGACCTCGTGCCTTCCGTCAACCTAATGCACGCCGGGGTCCTTCTTCACTCGAACGCGGAGACGGCCGAGACCATTCCTGCTGCCGGACTCGCCGCCACGGCTCGCGCCTATGCGAAGATCATCGACGAGGCGAATTTGTTGGACCTCTCCGCGTTAGGCCTCTGACCAGAATAAGCTTGCCATCTTGGGGCGGCGCGGCGCCCGTCCGGCAAGGCGCGAGGAGCGCGCATACCGGGAGTATTCAAGCGACGAGCAACGCAGACGGGCGGGATGCCCCGGTGGCCCAGTTGGTAAGTTTATTGGGTCTATCCGGGTTTCCCAAAGACAGTTGGTTGACGCAATGACTTGATTTTGACCGTAAACACGGGCTTCATTCCCTCTGTTGATTGCCGTCGACAGGGCTGTGGGAGATTAACCTCGGATCCTCGGTGACGGGCTTTCCGATCAGCTTCGCAGTCGACGGCCGGCAGTACGTGGCGGTCAGCACCGGCAGCGCTACCACCGCGTCGGGGTTTGTTCGCCTGACGCCGGAGATACGCCCGAGCGCCGGGAACAACCTGTTCGTGTTTGCCCTGCCGGTCCGAGACTGAATCGCCCGGCCTTGCCACTCGTGGAACAGTCTTTTCCGGTTGCAACTCAACCGCCTTACCTCACGACTGCCAGGTCGGGCCGTTTGCGCACAGAGGCGAAGTCGGCACGTAAGCGGTCCGCTGAACGTCGACCAGTCGACACGCTGTGGTGGTTGACCGTCAGGCCTTCCCGACCCACGGCGCACTGATACTGCATTCGGACAACGCCAGTACGGCAGGTGTACTGAGAGCACTAAGGCAACGATTCAACTTGCAGATCGGGTTTGCTCAAGCGAGAACACGCTTGGTAGCGGCCCGCTCGCGTATTGCCCGAAGTTGAATATGCGAATCGAAGAGATCCTGCCTCCGACAGATGCGCGCGAGGTTCGAGCGGGTGAACGAGAGTCCGCAGAGCTGCTTGCTCAGATTCGTGCAGAAGTGATGAACGAGTGGGAAGGGGTCGGGTTGGTCGATTCCCCACGTCGCCCGCCAGCCAGACCTGCGCAGACAGCCAAAGTACCCAGAGCCGCCGGCTAATCGCCGTTGGTCCACTTTGCCGCACGCAGACTCGCCATGGCGGCGTCAGTTTTCGAGACGGCGGGCTGGACGGCGCCGTCGCCATCAAGGTCCTGTCCGAGGTGGACGTCGGCCGGCTCCGGAGGATAGTCCTCGCGGGCGTCTACGGTGTCAAGCTGGCCGTGTACGCGGCGAGGTTGACGATGTCCTCGGTGGTGAGGTCGGACACGGTCGCGTCCATCAAATCTGACCATGCACCATTGCGGACTCCCGTCTGCAGGTCGTAGAGCTGGCGTGCGATGTAGCTCGGCGACCGACCCGCGAGTGCCGGCACCGGGCCGAGACCGCGCAATCCGGGGCCATGACAGACGGCGCACGCCTCGGTCTTGCCGTTGCCGGTCGCGAGTCGTTCTCCCTGCGCGACCGCGCCCGTGGGCACGTAGGCGACGAAGCTTGACGCGTCATCCCGCAGGTGGGTGAGGTGTAGATCCTCCGGCGTCTCGACTATGCGCGTGCCGATCGGCTCCGTGCCGCCACCCTCAATCACTTGGTGAATCCAGCCCGCGAACCGCGTCTTGGGCACCATGTCGGTCTCGACCACCCGAACCCACGGCTTGTAGTCCATCGAGGAGAAGTACTCCGCTGCCACCCGAGCCTGCTCATCGGTGGCAGCCAGGCCGATCCGCTGCATGAACGACGGGGGACCCATCCTCGGTTCGCCGGTCTTGCGTAGGCCGTTTCTCCAGTCGGCCATCTGCTGCACGATGTAGGCGTAGGGTTGGCCGGCAACGCTGGCGTTCTCCGGCTTGCCCTGGCCGTTCGGCAGGTGGCAATAGCCGCAGGCCGCGACACCGTCGCCTCCGCCCTTGGCGACCAACTCCGGCATGGGCGGGTGGCCGTCGGGGTGCCAGTCGGGTGGTCCGGCGGCGATGCTGATCGCCGAACGGGGCATGGACACACTGGAGCCCGGAACGGTCACCACCTCCGCGGGGTCGTCCGCCGGCGCATTTCCTGACGTCGGTTCGTTGAGCACGTACGCCCACGGCAACACCGCGTTGGCGCCCTCGGCGTCCGGTTGCTGTGCACGCGTCGGCGCGCTCCACGCAGTGATGGCAATGGTGAGCGCGATGATGCGTGCGTCGTGATGAGTCATGTGCATTCTCCAGCCAGAATGACAAACGCTGCGCGAGGGTACCCCATCGCGCATGCTTGGGCGTCGATAGCAGGTCTCAAGAAGATACTAGACTACCCCTGTTGACATTACCTCCAATATTCGACGCCGCCTGGGCTTCGGCCTCACGCAGTCACCTGATGATCTGCGTTTTCTTGAACCGCTTCGTCACGTCCGCTCTCCGTCCTCGTGAGATCGAACTCTAAATCCGCGTGCTACTCAAATGTGGGGGACGTCAGTCTCGGTGCGGGCCGTGGTCGCCCACCCGCTGTCGGTGATGCGAGATCCTCAATCGGATGACCGAGCTCGGGCGGCCCACGTCCTATAGTGTTGGTCGCTGACGCGCCGCTGCGTTGGTCGGCTTCGGGCCGCCGTCTGGTGTTGCAACAACGACCCGGGGATTCGTCACGATGGCCCGGGCTGCGACAAACACTGTTTCCACGGACACGCGCTCTATAGGGGCATCATGCCCATCCAGAACATGGTCTTGTCGCCGACAGCGACATCATACTTGCGCACGTAGGCGAGCTTGCCGTCATCGCCGATCCGGAAGACGGACAGGCCGGCGGGTGCTAACCGTATCGCATCGCCGTCGCGCACATTCACCGGTAGATTGTGTTGCGCGACCAGCATGCGTCCTCCTGGGTCGATGTGAAAGGTGCGCGGGTGGATGGCCCGGGTGTCAATGTGCTGGATGGCGGTCGGCTCGCCGGTGGATTGGTTGATGGAGTACACGACGATGTTGTTCTCGCCGCCCATGAAGACCCTCTTGCCCTCGATCTCGGTCGTGTCCTGGGCCCGATTGGCTCCGTACAGAAACCGGCCGTTCGGATGCACGTGCACCGTGCTTGCCGCCTGACGCGATCTGATGGCCGTCGGGTCGGCAAGCGTCTCCGCGCGGAATGCGGTCTCCGGGGCAATCGTGCCGCCTTCCATTTTGTAGGTGTACATCTTGTTCTGCGTTTCAATGGACACATACATCCACGGCTCGGTCGGATGAAAATCGAGGTGCCGGGGGCCGAACTCCTTCCCTCCGTTGGGCGCGATGGACACTTCGTTGGTCAGCACGCCGCTCCGGTAGTCGAACACTTTCAAAGCGCCGGGGTCTTCCGCCCTCGCGGGAGTGCCTTCGTTGCCGCGGGCTACCAAAACCGCCAGTCGATTGTCGGGCGTCACGCGCACCTGATGGGCGTAGATGCCGGCATCGATGGGGCCCGGCTGTCTCACCTCTTCTCCCGGCGTAAAGTCCCTGTTGATACGGTAGACACGCAGTGCGCTCGGGTTGTTGAACGCCACCAGGATATTCTCCGATGGAATATCCGTGGACAGGTGGATGGGGCGCGTCGGCAGGCGTATCGGCTCACCGTGCGGGGTGAGCGCGCCACTTGTGGGATCGATGCGAAACGCTGTGACGTGATGCTCGGTTCCGGCCTGACCGTAGCCGGGCGCGCTGCTGCTGGACGCCACGTAGAGATAGCGTCTTGATACATGGGGCCAGGCGTATTGCACCCCCGCCGGCAGCGTGACCGTGGACTGCTTGATCAGCGCCGCGCCCGCGACGTCGACGTCATAGTGCGTGAGGTCGGGCCCGACGTTGGCGTAGAGGGTAAACTTGCGGGACGCTGGCTGTGCGGAAGCAAATCGGGATGCGGCAACACCGCCCGCCGCGAGTGACAGGAAACGTCTGCGGTTCAGCACGGTCCCTCCTGTGAATGGCGTCGTCAAATTGATGTTGAACAGACGCCCCCCCGCCCGCAATGTCTGGCAGGAGGTAACGGCCGACCCGGAAGAGATTCTAAACGACGCCGTGCACGGACGCGAGCATTGCCGGGGGCGGTTCTGTCAACTTCACCGTGCGGGCGCAAAATGGCGTTATTGCATGATTCGAGATTCCCCCGAAATACTCGGTGTCACAGGTGATCGGGTACATCAAGGGGAAGAGCGCGATCCAGATCGCCCGGGAGTTTGCGGACCGGGGTCGCAATTTCGCCGGACAGCACTTTTGGGCGCGCGGGTACTTCGTGTCGACCGTCGGTCGGGATGAAGGCGTGATCCGGGCAGACATCCAGCAGCAGGAGCGAGAGGATCAGCGACTCGACAAGTTGCCGTTGGAGTAGGGGAGCCACCTTCAGGTGGCGCAAGTGACCGCGTCGCGGTCACGTCAGGCCGCTTTGAGCGGCTCACAGTTAAAGCCCCCGGCTTTGCCGGGGGATACTTACTGTCCCGCGCACCTGCACTTCCCAGCCTTTCCCACATCACCGGCACCGGTGTCGGCGGCTACGGCCCAACCCAGGCGGCGCTCAGGGCTGCCCGGTCGACGGCCTCGCCGCGCAGATAGACGTCACTGATGCGCCGGGTGTTGGTGATGTCGTCCAGCGGGTTGGCCTCCAGCACGACGAAATCGGCGCTCTTGCCGGCCGCCAGCGTTCCCAGATCGTCAAGCGCCAACATCTTCGCCGAGTTACCCGTAGCCGCCACCAGCACGTCGACCGGGCTCATGCCGGCGAGCACCATGTCTTCCATTTCGGCGTGGGGGCTCCAACCAGCGCCGCCGTCGGTACCGAAGGCGATGGTGACCCCTTCGGCGCTCAGACGCGCGAGGTTGCGGGCCTGTATGCCGAAGGCCTCCTGGGCGGCGGGCTGATCGACCGACCGCTCCTGCATCTGCTCGAGCTGGTCCGTCGGGATGGTGCCGCTCAGCCAGCTCAGGTCGGCGGCTACGCCACTGCCGGGCAGATTCGGTACCAGCACAACCTCCGGGCGTTCCTTGAACAGCTCAACCACTTCGTCGTCGACGTCCATGTCGCGGATGCCGTGCGCGAAGGCGTCGAGGCCGGCCCGTAACAGGCCCTTGGCGTCTTCCAGCGTGTAGACATGCGCGGTGACCCTGAGCCCATTTTGGTGCGCTTCGTCGATGACGGCCCCGTAGAGCTCTGGCGAGAGCTTGTCGAACTGGCCGCCGCGGTCGTCGACCCAGATCTTCACCATGTCGACGTTCTGAGGCACGAGTGCCTGCACGGCGGCGCGAGCTTCTTCCTCGGTCGTGATCCAGGACGGCACCTCGGTCCGTCCTGGTTCCGGCGCCGTGATGCCTCGCCCGACGGTGCGATAGCGGGCCGCGTTCGGGAGGATCTCGTCCCGGAGCTGGAACGCCATCTCGCTGACGCCACGCCCCAGGCTCAGCACGACGCCGACACCGTAGTAGGCCTTCCGTTGCAAATCTTCGACCCGTTCGTCACGCGTCTCTCTGAGGTGCACGTGGGTGTCGATGATGGCCGGCATCACCGTCCGGCCGGCGAGATCGACGCGGGCCGCACCGGCTGGCACCTCCACGGCGTCGCTCGCGCCGACGGCGACGAGGCGGTCCTGCTCGACCAACAAGGTGCCGTTCTCGATGACCTGACCGTCTCCGATGATCAGGCGCGCCCCCTCATAGGCGATGGCGTCGGTTGCCGGGGCCGCTGGCTCGCTGGGCGGCGCGCCACACGCGGACACGAGTACGAGCGTGGACACCAGGAGCGCCGGCGCGGCGATTGTCGGATGCGACGGGATGAGCAGACGATGCATGGAAGCCTCCTCGGGACGGCACGTAGAGAGACAAAACGGGCCGACGCTAGAGGTCTCGCCAGCGTCGGCCCAGTGTGTTCGACATGTGGTGGACACGCTACGGACGCAACTTACGACCCTGTCTCTCGAGTTCACGCGCGCCGGCCAGAATGCCGTGCATGCCTATGTTGCCTTCGTGGCAGGCATACTCGAACAGCGGGCCGTCCGTGCGCCGGAACGGCATCATGACCGTGAACGGCGCGGTGTAGACCGTCGGGTCTGTCACCGTGTATTCGTAGGCCACTCGGTCCGAATTGACGCGTGTGAACCGCTCGATCAGATGCTTGTTCGGGCTGGTGCCGCGACTTTCGCCACCGCGGAAGTTGGTGGTCTCGATGACGAACGTCTCATCCTCCCAGTGTCCCCGAGAGACGCCGGAGAACTGCTTGAAGGGCGGCGTCGCGACATCGTCGATCGGGATGATCCGGGCGTTGTGCACCATCTCGTTGAGAATCACCACGTGGTCCGCAGTCTGGAAGATCATCACGTTGTTGTTGTACGCCCCTGACGACATCGGCGGACCCGCGTTGAATCCCATGATGCACCGGTCCATCAGGCTGCGGTTCGTATACGAGTCATAGCGGCGGGCGTTGCGTTCGTCTTCAGCCTCTTCGCTCTGTTCGCGCGGCGCCCTCACCCCGGGCACGCGCGGCGGGAGGCGCCCGTTCGGCGGGTCGATGACGAGCGACGTCCGTTTGTCATCGGTCAGGTCGATACCGCGCTCGTACCAGAATTCGTTGTAGGAGAGCACCCCGCCCTCGGATCGTGGCTGATACCCGGCGTTCCGTGCACCTGTCTCGGGATCGAACAGGTCGCGATTCTGACGCGTGCGCTCCGACGCCTCGAACGCGGCCGCCGCTTCAGCCGTCAGGGTCTCCTGGTCTTCGAACTGTCGGGGGCGTTGATATGGCGTGAGCGTGCGGAACGTGAAAACCCCGGAGATGTCCGGCTGGCCATCTGGCCTGCGCATCGGCGCGTCGCTCTGGGCGTCGGCCGCGACCGGTGCCAGGGTCACGACCAGAGCCACCATGAACACGAGCGCGACGAATTTCTTGATCATCTGTGTTCCTCTCAAGGGGCGCCGGTGCCATACGCACCAAACCCGATCGCACCGCGATGTGTGCGGACGGCCCTATCCGCTCAAATAGACTGCACAAAACAATAAACGGCGGACGCCTCCCATGCAAGCCGCGCGTCAACGCCTCGCCACGCCGCGCCACGCCGCGCCGCACGGCGCCCACTCACTGCGGCTCGGGCGTCGGGCTCCACTCGCGGGCGCGTTGCTCCGCGACGGCGAGTTGGTCCGGGGGCAGTTGTTGGGCGACGGTGTCTCGCCCCTGGAGCGCGCTTGCGCGCGCAGATCCGGTGCTGTCAGCGGCGGCCAGACTCAACCACATGTGGGCCGCGACGAAGTCCCGAGAGACGCCTTCACCGTTGGCGTACATGATCCCGATATTCTGCTGGGCGGACGTTTCTCCCTGCTGGGCGGCCCGTTCAAACCAGCGTGCCGCTTCTTCGGCGTTCCGCTCGACACCGGTTCCGGTGTCGTAGCTCATGCCGAGATTGAACTGCGCTCGGGCGAATCCGCGTTCGGCCGCCAGGTGCATCCACCGGATCGCTTCGATCGGGTCCCGGGCCACACCCCGTCCACTCATATACATGTTGCCCAGGGCGAACTCGCCCTCCGCCGTCCCCTGGTCGGCCGCGCGCCTGATCCACCGGACCGCCTCGGCATCGTCTTCTGCCACCCCGGTACCCGCGTCATACAGATATCCCAGTGTGACCTGCGCCGACGGGTCTCCCTGGATGGCGGCGAGCCGATACCACCGGAAGGCGAGCGAGGCGTCCGCGGTCACGCCGGCGCCGGTCTCGTACATGCTGGCCAGCGTGGTCTGGGCGGTGGCGTGGCCCTGTGCCGCCGCGCGCTCGACCCAACGCGCCGCCTCGGCGCGATCCGCCGTGACACCGCGGCCGTTGAAATACATCTGGCTCAAGCCGTACTGCGCTTCGGCATGGCCCTGGTCGGCCGCGAGTCGGTACCACCGCACCGCCTCGATCTCTGCGCTCGCTTGCGCCCCCACCCCGACTTCCGTGTTCGGTGACAGGTCGGCGCCGTCGGCGTACAAACGTCCCAGTCTGAACTGCGCCTCCCAGTGCCCCTGGTCTGCGGCGCGCCGATACCACCGCGCCGCTTCGGCGTCGTCCTCGCCGACTCCCGACCCCGTGTCGTAGCGCACGCCGAGGCTGTGCTGCGCACCGGCGTGACCTTGCTCGGCCGCCAGACGATACCAGCGCACCGCTTCCTGGTCATCGCGCGGCACACCAGTCCCCGTGAGGTACTGGCGCGCGAGGTTGAACTGGGCGGTCGGATTGCCCTGCTCCGCCCGTTCGCGCAACTCGGTGAGACCCCGCTGCGCACGCAAGGGAGTGACGGCCGCGAGTAGCGTGAGGCACGCGGCGACCCAGGCGGGAGCGGACCGGCAGGTCACCTTTAGGGGGCTCGGGTGATCGGGCTGGCGGCTGACAGACCCTCGCCCTCGGTCACCGTAATGACCTGGTCGGCATCGAGGGCACCGATATCGTCGATGTGGCCGCCGGGCCAGATGACGCGAACGGCGCTGACGTTCGTCGCATCGCCAAGTCCGAAGGTCACCGGCAACTCGCTTTGCGACAGGTAGCTGGACCCGGTCTTGACTAGCTGCCAACGCATGCCGCCGGCGGCGGTGATCTCCACCCGGGCCCCGATGCCGTTTCGGTTCGAGGTGGTGCCGATGAGGCGCACGCGAAGCAGGTGGTTGGCATTGCCTCCATCGTTGCGCAGGATGCGGGCCGAGCCGCCGTTGGCCGTCACGACCACATCGAGGTCGCCATCGTTGTCAATATCGGCGTAAGCGGCGCCGCGCCCGACCAGCGGGGTGGCCAGCGCGGTGCCATCGTCGGCGGCCACTTCTTCGAACCCGCCCTGGGCGTCGTTGCGGAACAGTTGCGGCCGCTGGGCATGGGTCACGCGGCTCTGGACACGTTCGACCAGGTCGTTGACATGGCCGTTGACGGCAAAGATGTCGGGCCAGCCGTCCAGGTCCACGTCGAAAAAGAAGCATCCGAACGTCAAACTCAGCAGTGAGGCACGGCCGACCGCGGTCCGGGGCCCTTCGTCGATAAACAGGCCGTTCCCTTCGTTGTGATAGAGCGCCATCATCTCGGATGAAAAGTGTCCAATGATGAGGTCGGGTCGTCCAGAACGGTCGTAGTCGATGGCGTCGACGCCCATGCCGGCCCGGGCCACACCAGCGTCACTGAATGCCACCCCAGCGAGTACGCCGATATCTTCAAATGTGCCGTCGCCTCCATTCTTGAACAGCAGGTCCGGTTGCAGGTCGTTGGCCACGAACAGGTCCATCCAACTGTCGCCGTCGAAGTCGAGCATCGTCACGCCGAGGGTCTTGGCGGATGGCGTGCGCAGCCCGGCGACGGTGGTGACGTCCTCGAAGGTGCCGTTGCCCTGGTTGTGATAGAGCGTCGGACTCTGGCCCTGGTAGGACTCGGGCGTGCAATACGACTTGGCGTCGTCGACAAATGGGCAGAAGAGGTCGGTTTCGGCCGACCATTCCACATAGTTGCCGACGAACAGGTCGAGATGACCATCTTCGTCGTAGTCCAGCCAGAGCGCGCTGGTGGAGAAGCCGGGATCGGCCACGCCCGCCTCGGTCGTCACGTCCACAAAGTGCCCGTCCCCCTGTCCTTTGAACAGCCGATTGGGGCCGAGTGCGGTGATATACACGTCGACGAATCCGTCGTTGTCGAAGTCAGCCGCGGTGCCGCCCAGACCGTAGATCGGAACGCCGAGGCCAGACCCGGCGGTGATGTCTGTGAACGTGCCATCGCCGTCGTTGCGATAGAGCGCGGCGTGGGTCGCGGCTGCCCCCTGTCCGGGCCAGTTCGTCCCGTTGACGAGCAACAGGTCCTGCCAGCCGTCGGCGTCGACGTCCAGCCAGACCGCGCCTGAGCCGAATGTTTCCGGCAGGTACTTGTCGCCGAACGCGCCGTTGTTGTGCGTGAAGCGGATTCCCGCCGACTCGGTGATGTCGGTCAAGACCACCGGGCCTTCGGCGGAGACGGTGGCCACGGCGATGGCCAGGGCGATGGCGGCGGCACCGGTGACGGACAGGGGCTGTTTCATGGTAATTGGGGGGCGCGACGTCCAGTAACCATTGTAGCGCCGCGGCGGTTTTCGGAGAACGTCTGTCGGAGCCGGTATAATCGAGTCGCTTTCCAGGAGGGTACACATGCCGCGCATCGTGCTCGTCGTCTCGGTCCTGCTGCTGACCGTTCCCGCCCTCGCGCGGTCCCAGACGCCCGAGTCGTGGACCATGCCGCGCACGCCGGACGGTCGACCCGATCTGCAGGGCATCTGGACGACGCAGACGTTCACGCCGCTCCAGCGTCCGGCCCAGTTCGCCGACCGGGAGTTCTTGACCGAGGATGAGGCGGCGTCGTTGGTCGACGTGTTGACCGCGCCCGGGGTCGACCCGCTACGCGGCCGCGCGTTCGCCGATGCGCTCGACGATGACGCCGAGGCGCGAGACGGGGCCACCGTGCAGGCGGATCCGACCCACTACGACAACGCGGTGTGGCTGCGGACGCTGGACCCCAAAGGTCTGTCCAGCCGACGTACGTCGCTGATCGTCGACCCCCCCGATGGCCGCCTTCCGGCCCGGACCGAGGACGCCGCGGTACTGGCCGCCATGCGACGCGAGGCCCGTGGCTTCGACAGCCACGAGAACCGGCCCGCCCAGGAACGCTGCCTGGCCTGGACCCACGAGGGTCCGCCGATGATGCCGCCGCCCTACAACGACCTGTATCAGATTCTTCAGACGCCCGGCTATGTCGTGCTGTTCCCCGAAATGGCGAACAACCCGGCGCGCATCATCTCCACCGACGACCGCGCCCACGTGTCGGAGCGGATCCGTCAGTGGCCGGGGCACTCGGTGGGACGATGGGACGGTGACACCCTCGTGGTCGACACCACGAACTTCACGATGAAGACGGGGTTCCAGGGCTCTGGCGACGCGTTGCATGTGGTCGAGCGGTTCACGCGGGTCGCCGCAGACCAGATTCGCTACGAGTTCACGGTCGAGGATGCGACGACCTGGACCCGGCCGTGGACCGTCGAGATGCCGATGATGCAGTCGGAAGGTCCACTGTACGAGTACACCTGTCACGAGGGGAACTACGGCATGCGGAACACCATGCGAGGGGCGCGCCTGGCCGACCGGCAGGCGGCCGACGGCCAGCGGTGAGCCGATATCTCGCCTGGTCGTTGGTCGTGGGTGCGGCGCTCAGCACCGCGCTGTGCGCCCCGACGACGGACCGGGCCTGGCTGCCGGGTGACTCGCACATCCATAGTCATTGGAGCGCCGGCGCCGACCGACGCCGGACACCGCCGACCCTTATCAAGGGGCAGGACGCGCTGTATTCCACGCCGCGCAACGCGGTCATGGCACGCCAGTTCGGACTTCGCTGGATGGTGACCACGGACCATGGTGGCCCCGACCACGCAAAGCTGAACTTCGTTCAGGCGTATCGAGAGCTCACCCTCTCGCGTGCACTCGTCCCTGATCTGCTGCAGTTTTATGGCATGGAGCTAAACATGCCCGGCATGGATCACCACACCCTGATCATTCCCAACGCCGACGACGAAGCGACGGTGCTGCGCGAGATCGAGAGCCGGTTCGACGCGAACCAGGACTGGCAGCTGCCGCCGGATCCGGGGCGGCGGTCCGCCGCCGCGCGACGGAGGGCCCTGGCACATCTGCAATCGCTGGAGCGGTTGCCGGTGCTGTTCGCGAATCATCCGTCTCGGTCGGCGACCGGGATCGGGATGTACGGCCTCGACGAGCCGTGGGAAATCCGCGAGAACAACGATCTGGCCTCTGACGTGTATAGGGGGATGGAGGGGGCACCGGGGCATCAAGCGGCAACACTGTCAGCCGATGGCAGCCGGCGGCCCGATCCACCACGGGGACCGCCCCCGGGTCGGGGCAATTATCGCAACCGCGCCGCACCGACGTTCGGCGGGTTTGATCAAATGACGGCCAGGGTGGGCGGGTTCTGGGACTCGTTGCTCGGCGAGGGGCGCCGGTTCTGGATCGTCGCCTCGTCCGACTCGCACGTGCACTACACGGACTCCGTGCGGCGGGGATCGGATTTCTGGCCGGGCGAGTTTCATAAGACCTATGTGCTGGCCCGGCCCACATATGACGATGTCCTCGATGGTTTGCGCCACGGACGCGTCTTCGCGGCGGCGGGTGGTCTGGTGACCACGCTCGACGTCTCCGCTGCCGCTGGGGGGCGGCAGGCCGGGGTTGGCGGCACGCTAGGCGCGGCCGCGTCGGATTCTGTAGATGTGACCATACGGTTCACCGATCCCGAGATAGAGAACGCCGCCGGTGAGGACCCCACAGTCCGACGAGTCGACCTGATCGTGGGCGAGACGCGCGGCCCGGCGTCGGCCCCACACCGCGATTGGAACTGGACCACGAAAGTCGTCGCACGATTCGGCCCGGCGGACTGGACGCGTGACGGCGACCGCTACAGGGTGACCACCTCGTTGCCGGCGTCTGACGAGGCCCGCTACCTTCGTGTGCGGGGCACCAGCACCGACGCGCTCGAGCCAGCCCCCGATGAGCCGGGCGAGAATCCCTGGCACGACCTCTGGTTCTACTCCAACCCGATCTTCATCGAGGTCGAGTAGCGGACCCATGCGGCCTTGATTCTCGACCCCTGGTTCTATGTCGCGGCGTCAGTCGGGGTCCTGATCGCCGGCATCGCGAAAGGCGGTCTGGGCGGTGGCATCGCGGTGGTCGGGGTGCCGCTCATGGCCATGGTGGTGAGCCCGGCCCAGGCGGCGGCGGTGCTGTTGCCGATCCTGATGGTCATGGATGGCCTGGCGCTACAGGCGTATTGGGGGCAATGGGATCGCGGCAATCTGCGGGTGTTGCTACCGGCGGCGCTGATCGGCACGACACTCGGGTTCCTGACCTTTGGCTACTTGTCAGACGACGGGTTGCGCGCGCTCGTGGCCGTGGTGGCGCTGACCTACGCGGTGCGGTATTTTCTGCGACGCGGCCCCACCCCCCAACGCGTACCAGGGACCGCGGCAGGGCTGCTCTGGGGCACCTTGTCCGGGTTCACGAGCTTCTCTGTCCACGCCGGCGGACCGCCGCTACAAGCGTATCTGCTGCCGCAACGGATGCACCGGACCACATTCCAGGCGACCAGCGTGGTCTTCTTCTTCGTGGTCAACTGGTCGAAGGTCATACCGTATGCCTGGCTGGGGCAGTGGACGCCCGACAATCTCGTGACATCGCTGGTGCTGCTCCCGCTGGCGCCCTTGGGCATCTGGATCGGCCGACGTATTCACCTCCGGGTCAACGACGAGCTGTTCTTCCGCGTGGTGCATGCGTCACTGCTCGTGATCGGGGTCAAGCTGTTGTACGACGTGGTGCCGTTGTAGAGTCGCCACACTTGCGTGAGTCGTAGCTCGGGTCTTCAGACCCGCTCGGTACTGCCGGTGGGTCGCGTTGCTCCGGCGCCTGAAGACCCACGGCTACGGCGGTGTTTGAACGGTCCGGGCGGTGTGATGGCCGAGGAGAGATGGCTGGGCCGCTTGCGTGGCAGGGACGGGCATCTTACCATCCACTTGGGAGATGCTATGCGGATGAGTCTTCGACGGTGTTCGGCGCTGCTTGCCGCGCTGGTGCTCGGTCTGGGCGGCGGGTTGGGTGTCGCGTCGGCGCAGGGACCGGACTCGACGGTCACCTTCAATCGTGACGTTCGGCCGATCCTCGCGGAGGGCTGCTACAACTGCCACGGGCCGAACGCCCCCACCCGCCAGGACGGGCTGCGGTTGGACATTCCCGAGGGACCGCTCGCCGATCGTGGACGCTACGGTGGCCCGGTCATCGTGCCGGGCAACGCCGACGAGAGTCTGCTGATGCAGCGGGTCACGCATGAGAGTGACAGCGCTCGGATGCCGCGAGGGCGCGCCGCGCTACTGGCCGAACAGATCGAGACGCTGCGTCGATGGATCGACCAAGGGGCGGAGTATCAGCCCCACTGGGCGTTCATCGCGCCCGAGCGCGTGGCGCCGCCGACCGTCTCGCATGCTGAATGGCCTCGGAACTCCATCGACAACTTCCTGCTCGCCAGACTCGAACAGGAGGGCCTGGCGCCGTCAGACGAGGCCGATCGCGCGACGCTGCTCCGTCGTGTGACCCTCGACCTCACCGGTGTTCCGCCGACCCCGGCCGAACTCAACGACTTCTTGAACGCGGATGCGGCAGACGCCTACGAGCAGGCGGTCGATCGGTTGTTGCAGTCACCTCGCTATGGCGAGCGGATGGCGGCCGAGTGGCTCGATGCCGCCCGGTACGCCGACACCAACGGGTATCAGACCGACGGCGAACGGCAGATGTGGCGCTGGCGCGACTGGGTCATCGCTGCGTACAACGACAACATGCCGTTCGACCAGTTCACGATCGAACAACTCGCAGGCGACATGCTGCCGGACGCGACCCTCGAGCAGAAAATCGCCACCGCCTTCAACCGGAATCACAGCCAGAACGGCGAGGGAGGTATCGTCACCGACGAATTCCTGCTCGAGTATGCGGTCGACCGGGTCGAGACGACCGGGACGGTATGGATGGGGCTCACGCTGGGGTGTGCGCGCTGCCACGATCACAAGTTCGACCCGATCACGCAGAAAGAGTTCTTCGAGGTCCTGGCCAACGTCA